>JAEEGJ010021072.1_pt1 | contig 14080 bp, 15 predicted proteins | sample 8958761 | NCBI WGS metagenome assembly JAEEGJ01 (sample SAMN16246546, study PRJNA631951) | gut metagenome | biome: gut microbiome; feature: rumen; material: RS-attached | host: Bos | place: Iran: Karaj | collected 2018-10 | reverse complement strand
AAGCAGTGGAGGTCCGGCCCGTCGAAATTGAACTTCGTGTAGATCCCGGCGGCCGTCGGATCTTTGTACACCCACACGCCCTCACCCGTGTGCAGCGTCGGCTCCATCGACTCTCCCTTGATCACGAACCGGTCCGTCACGAACGCACGCGTGCCATACCATAGCAGCGGCGCCGCGTTCACGACGATCAGCACCCACAGGACGATCGTCAGGATCTTGTCTGCTTTCTTCTTATCCATCGGTTCGCAGTATGCTTGCCAGTGAGTCGAGGGTCACTTGAGTTTCTTTATGCAGCCGGGTCATCCCGGCGTTCCGGTCATTCACCGGCATCGACACGATCTCCCGGGCCGTCTTCAGGGCAGCCTCATCTGATTCCTGCCTGATCTGCAGCCGCATCAGGCGCACCATCGGATACAGGCGCGACGGCACCATATAATGAGCCTTTTCGTATAGCACCTCGGCTCGGTCGAAGTCTCCAAGCGCTTCCGCGTTCTTACCCATGATAATCTCGAACATCGGATCGCAACTCAACATTGCTCCTTTCTCCAGGACCTTCGTGCTCTCCTCATAACGTCCCGCCTGGTGCAGCGCATATCCTTCTGCATACACTTCCCGTACATCTGTTATTCGCTCACCTTTTCCCGCCATTTGCCGCCCCCGATCGGTAAATCCGATCCAACCGGTTGTCCCCAATGTCAACACCGCTAATAATCCAGCAACACCTTTATTGGGAATCATCATCAATCCCGAAACAACTCCGGAAACGATGAAGATAGCTCCGAGGATCCGGAGCTGAGGCACGGACAGCGGATAAGACGCACACGCAAACACCGACCAAGCCGTCAGGCCTGCAGCGAGGGGGCTGTTCGTCCGATGAAGAACAAGAATCGAACTAACTACTAGAAGAACGGAGAGTAGCAGAGCCGGAACTCCGTACTCGACACCCAATCCCAGGAACTCATTGAACGCATACTCCGGACAACCAGCCACCCGAACGACTGCCGGAGAGACGGTCCCGAGATGCTCCCGGAAGAAAGCCTCCTGTGCCTCCCCATAAGCCCAGGGGCCCATCCCTGGGCCGGCACCGGTCCAGGGACGCTCCGCGATGGCCCGGCACTCCATCCGCCACACATGCAACCGGCCCAGCGCCGAATCGGGCTTCAAGATGAAAGCGCCCACCAAGAGCATAATGGATGCAAAAATAGTCGCAGGAACCGCCCAACGATGGGCATGCATCCAATCACGCACTTTCGCTAGACGGAGAGACTCTATCCCTAGTGCCACGACAAGCCCCAGCCATCCAGCCCGGCTCATCGAGGCAGGCAGGACCAGGAATCCTGTTGCCAGGGTCAGCCAGGCGAGCGCAGATAGCGCCAGGAGCGCCATCCGCCTTGGGGATGGCCACGATTCCGGCCAGAATCGTGACAACCCCTGCCTTTTTGGCTGGGGGTTGGACCGGAAAGCGCACTTATTGTGTCCCGGCATCAGCAGCCATGAGCCTGCTACCGCCATCACGCAGGCGATGAACCCGCCGAACGGGCCCGGATTCTGGAAGTGGCCCGTCAGCGCATACAGCGCGTGACGGGAACTCCGCCAGCCCAGCACCTGCGACAGGCTGCAGAGCGATTCAACGATGCCCCAAAGGCAGACTCCCGAAACAAGCAAAAACCATAACGCCTGAAGGACACGCGCCATCTCATGGGAGATCCTTCGTGATTCCATATTTCACGATCCGTTCCTCTTCGATCCCCAAGGCATATATAATGCCCCGGCTCAGATCCATGTCAAAACTGTCCGCTTTTTCCGGAAGTACAAACCGAAACAATGGGTCACCCGACCAATTGAACAACAGCACGTCATGTCCCTCATACAACACAGCGAAGAAGTCATCAAATACACGCACATCATTGAAGCGTCGCTGGACCTCCGGAAATGGAAGACGTTCCAAACGAGACAGATCATCCGCACGCCTGCCATAGCACACCGTTTTCGAGAATGATCCGTCCAAGGAATATAGATGAATCATATTCAAGAATAAACAGGCTTCCACGACACATCCTCTGCCCGCGTGATAACCCATCGCGGTCCCCGCCAGATTGAAATTATACCCGTCTGACGGGACCGTGATCTGCAGTTTCTCCAGGGGGGCACATACCGAAAGCGATTCTTTCCTACCTGATTTCCAGATATAACGCGTCAGGCCGCTTTCCCGCTCATTCCATCTGCGACAGAAATAGCCACGCTCCCCGACTGCGATACAACTTTTCAGGCCTGCGGGGACAATATCACACGAAATCTCGACCGGGAAACTGCTCGACAGAGAACGTTCCATATCATATACGACATATTCTTTCCTTCCATCATAGAGGCTTCCCCGAAGGATTCTCCCTTCCTCTATTCGAAAATTATTGAACAGCGGAGGCGACAACAGTTCTCCCGGACCATTCCCTAGTTTAAAGAAACCTCCTGCCCGAGTGCCATCTTCAAGCTTGAATGCTACGATTAATTCTTCCGGATTAATCCCCGCAAGCCACAAGTAATCTCCCGCAACATCCACATCCATCACGCCAGCTACGCCGACATCCAGACCTTCACCATCTGTCAGGTGGATTTCTTCAGGGAAATCCCAGACTCTTTCGTAATCGACGAAACTGCCTGCAGGAGGCTGATCCCCCGCGCAAGAAACCAACATGACTCCCAATACTATGCATACCAAAAAAATCAATGATACCCTTAATCGCATGGAAAATAACAATATTTGTAGTATTCTTGGAAAGATGGACGCACGTTGATCATTTTGCAACAGGTCTTGCAGTAACGCATGTCGACGTCCTTCTGAACGTTGTATAAATCCCAGCATTGGGTTTCTCTATACTCCCTCCGCGACAGCGCCTCCAGATTTGCTTCAAATGAAGGATCCCTTCACCGTGTCAGTCCCGTTAATAGGATAAATAACGACATTGACACAATTACTGAAATTAAACAGAGCAATTCCGCTTTCTTGGTTTTCATAAACAATCTTTTGTATTTATCTATTTGTTTTTGAGTACATTTCACCACCAGACCTGCCTGCCATCCTCATACGTAAAGATCCGCTCTTCCTTCCCCTTCGTGTGGTTGTGGAGAATCAGCAACGCCCCCGCCGGGACATTATCGTAGACCAGCTCCTGCGTCGCGCGGCGGCCCGTCTGGCGACCCAGCGAAGCCCAGCCGACGCCGTCCCAGTAGCACAGTTCGTACTCCTCCCCCTCCCGGATGAAGTTGTCGTCATTGCGCGGGAGATAACTCAGCGCCGAGAGCTCCACCGCCCGGCCCAGGTCCACGCCTACCCAGGCCGCTTCACGCTGCGTCGGACTGCACGATGCGTAACTCAGCACATCTCCGTCGAACACATTCTCCATCGGGTGGAACCGGTCCGCCGCACGGTAGGTCCCGATGACTTTCCCGGCAGGCAATAGCTTGCCGCTCCTGTCATACAACTCGATCTCCGCGATGTTGCCTGACGTCCCGGCAGCGGGAATATAACGCATATAACGATACCTTCGCCCGTCTCCGATCCGGGCCGTCTGGTAGTTCATCCCCACCGTGTCCGGGACCGCAATCGTATATGCATTCCGGAACTCCGCGTTGTCCGCCAGCTCGAACCGGCCGCCCTCACGCAAACCGCTGAACGCCAGGTCGGCCACATCCGTGTAATACCGCGTTACATCTATCACGCGCGGATTGCGCAGCGGCGCCGGGAGGTCCTCCGGGCGGCTCCCGCGGCCCGGATACCGGCGCTGCGGCGCATTCATCCGCCGGTATGCCTTCGACAGGCGGAACGTGAACGGCTTCTCGCGGGCCAGGAACAGCGGCTCCCCGATCATGAAGTGGTACGTGCTGTCGCCCTGGATGATTGCGCTCCACTGGTGCCCCTTCGAGTGGTTGCCCCACTGCGGCGTGTAATCCGTCGCGATCGGGATCCCGTAGCTCCGGCACAGGTACGTCGTCAGTCCAAGGTAGTCCTCGCACGTCCCGCCCAGGATCCGCTTCAGCGACGAGGCCTTCCCGCTCGGCTTCCCCGCCGGATAGCCCGTGTAGCTCCGGTGCGGCTCCGGCAGCAGCCGGCCCACCGCATCGCAGAACTCCGCGAGCGTGACCCCGGGACGGGCCACCAGCGTATCCAGCACACTGCCGAACGTCGCCCGGTAGTCCGTCCACCACTCCTCCGGCTCCTCCGTCCCGATCCGGTAGGGCAGCAGATACTCGCAGAAGCCCGCGAAGTCCAGTTCGCGGGCAAAGGGTGAGCTGCGCCACTGCGCCAGGGCATCGTCGATCCGGTGCTGCAGGTACCCTTCCGGCAGGCCGTCCCGGTCATAGCGCCGCTCCAGGTCCGGGAAATAATCCCCGGTCGCAAAGAGCGAGTCCTGGAACGCATACTGACTCCACATGTCCGCATCCGCCCGGGAGAAGAAACGCTCCATCTCCGCGTAGTAGCGGTCCAGCGAGGGGCCGGATAAAGAAAAACTATTATATGTTGTATTTCGGAGCACATTCAATATCAGACCATCGCATGACAAACACACGCAAAGGACTGACAACAAAAGGGGAAACCGAATGATTATTCTAACAAACATTTTTATCGATACCATATTGGGGGGGGGCCTCACCACTATCGCATGTCATATCGAATGAATGTGTTTTTTTCTTCCCCTAATTTTAATGCGTACATCGATCCGTCCGCAATACTGAATGTCGTGACGGGAGTATTATATACATCAACAATTTCTCCTCTCCATGTCATCTTTACGACCTGGGCATTGCCCGCCCCTTCATAGAGAACATAGATATTATCATTATCACACTCTATCGCACCGAAATAGTACTTCGCATTATGTTTATCAATGTCCTGAACTTGCAATCGCTTCCCATAATAACAGACCTGCCGGGTCTCTCCGCCAGAATCCAGAATATCAATCCGCGGTAACCTGAAATAAGAAAGTGCGGCTTGTTTCCCATCTGGGCTCACGCACATCATGGAATGGAAGTATTGGCTTTCATTTTGCGTCATTTCCACTTCAAGCTCTTTATATGGGTGCTTCTCAATGTTTTTCAGTTCTTTATCTGCCGTGAAAATTGTCTGCTGCTGATTGTCAAGAATGCCGATATAACCCCTGTCTGTCCGGAATAGATGACGAACCATACGTATCTCTTGGGGGAAGGACAGGGACTCCTCAAGCTTCACGCGATTCTCTTGGATGGAATAAACATACCGGTCTAGTCTCCCCCGCTGTTTCTCCAATAAAGAGAATGCGACACCGTCTTTTGAATAACTTGCCTCTGAAATGTAGGGATTCTGATACTCGAGCGGGCCATTTCCTTTATATGCAAAACGCTGGAGAATTCCCTTGTCCCGATTAAGAATGGCACACAAAAGGCTGTCTACGCCAGCATTCACCTCGATAAATACCGGAGGAACGGCGCGAATCCAGAATGGGATCAAAGTCTCAGGAATCATATCCGACAGATCCTCTCCGGCCAATACTTTGGCATGCGCACACGCTCCGTCAATATCACGGACGACGTATGATTTGGGGGAACAACCACAAAGGAAGAGGATCAATAACCCTCCTCCCAAAAGAAAATTATTATAAGACATATCTAAACGGCCTTAATGCTATAAAACAACATTATAGAAGTGCTCGCATGTCCTCTGATCCAGTTTTCCCCGTTTATTCTCTTCTTTCTTGCACTCGCCGCAATCATAATACGATTCACCAGGCCAATATTCTGAACTAGAGAAGCAGTCCACGGTGTTGTGTTCAATGAACGTCAAAGCCTCCAGGTTAGCATTGAAAGTGGCATCGCGATCGGAGAATTGAACGCCTCCGATTACCGATCCGGCGACCAGAGCCGCGCCGAGAAGGATTAACAATAGTCTCTTTTTCATAATGATCTTGGTTTTAATAGATTGATAACAATTAATAGTCTTTCTTACTTTTAATTATTCTGCAACGCCAACTTGAATGCCGTCATCATATGTCCGGAGCGGCTCGGATCTCCCACGAACAAGGGTCTTCCCGCGCTATCCACCAGCAGACTGTGCATCCTGACATCGGACGGAGTAACCGGATTATCTTTCAGGAAAGCCTTGTCCGTATCAACATATGTCCATGCTGACAGATTGAACAGGCCTTGATAATCCCAAAGATGAGAAATCCGGCCTCGCATATTTCGAATGGCCTTTCTCATGTTGCCGAAAACAATCTCAAATTCAAGCCATTATTCTGTCCAGCACCTTCGACAGGTCGAAAACACGAATTGTTTCGCTCTTTTGGTCCGCGATATAGAGTTTCTTCCCGGAGAGATCAATATCGAACGTCGTCCCAGCACAATCGGGAGCGGCCTCAGCGAGCGGATTCCCATCCCAATCGAAAAACAGGACGAGTGGCTTTTGCCCGACAGGCTTATACAGGCTGTCACCCGAGTACAACACGGCGAAAAAGGAAGGGAAAGTCAGCACCTTCTTAAACGAACTCTTCAAGCCTTCCGGACCGGATTCTTCCAGATCCTCCATTCTTTTTACCCGCTCATAAACACTTACCGTACGGGCATACGGCGTATGGAGGTCATACAGGTGGATGGTGTTCTGCAGGGAGGATGCCTCAACGATACGTCCCCGCTCCGGCTCATACCCGGGCATGGTCATAAACAGATTGAACATGAAACTGTCCGGCTCCCTGAGAGAAAAGGCATTCAACCGCTCTTGCGCCGGGGTAAACCATTCACCGGACTTCCATAGTCCCCGGATGACCTGGCGGGAGTCAGCGCTTGGATGCTGGAAGAAGAAAGTATCGGTGTCCAACAATGTCAGACCGGCTGTTCCGGTCAGTCCCGAAGGCAGATCCCCTGTCCGCGACGCAACCAGACTGCCCTGTCGAAGGGACTGGCTGAGGTTCACCCGGATGATTCCTTTCTTCATGTCGAAGAAATCCGCCGACAAGTCCCCGTCAGATCCTTCCTGAAACAGCATCGTATGGAAGGGAATCGGTGCCAGCGTTTCCAGCGGACCGTTGCCTATACGGAGAAACTTGGTCCAACCTTGCTGCTGGTCCAGATCAATGGCCCCGATCAGGCCGGTCGGGTCCATCGTCATACAATAGACTTCCTTTCCATGCACCTTGATATCCACCAGCCCGCGGAAATCTGTTTTCATGGGTTCCCCTTCGCCCAAATCAAAATGCTCCGGAAACGCTTTTACGAATACTTCATTGCCAAGACTGACAGAAGCATTGGAGCAAGAAAGGACCAGCAGGAAGCACAATACCCCGGACATGATCCGGAGCGTTCTTGAATAGAAACCGGCCATTATTCCTCTACTCACCACAGGTGCTCTTTGTCCATATAATAGGTACTCCGTAGTAATATCTGCACCCAGCATCACAATCCAGATACAAAACGTTCAGCGAAAACTCTTCCGAATCATAGCAATCGCCATGCCCCTTTGCACAAGCCTCCGGCTCTGACAACGCCTCCAAGTTCATATAGAAAGTCTCATTCTTATGAGAGTTTAGTGAAGCCACTCCTAGTGAGAGTCCTGCAACAAGCAATGCACCAAGTGCGATGAAATGCATCTTTTTCATAACGTTTTTAATTTAACAGATTAACAACAATGAATTGTAAATAGTCTTTTTACTTGTTTCCATCCAGCAACGCCATCTTGAATGCTGCCAGCATCTGTTCCGATCGGCTCGGGTCTCCCACGTACAAGGGTCTTCCCGCGCTATCTACGAACAGGCTATGCATTCTCGTGTCGGACGGAATAACCTGATTATCTTTTAGGAAAACCTTGTCCGTATCAACATATACCGGATAGGGCAGATTCTGGTCTGAAAGATATCGTGTCAAAGGAATCGACTCAAACTCCGTGTTACACATCAGCAGCAGAACGTCAAAAGAACCGGTCTGTGCTGACAGATTGAACAGATCTTGATATTCCCAAAGATGAGAAATCCGGCAAGTCGTACACTCCGTCGAATCGATGTAAACAATGAGTTTCCGTTTGTCTCGCAGAGAATCCGGCATCGGGAAGATCTCCCCATTGTGAACGCATGTAATCTTCTCCGGCAGAACGATCGTGCTGCCCATCAGTTCCTTCAACTGCGCGCGCAGCCGCGCCTTCTTGCAGCCGGTCGTGGCAATGGCAAGAAAACATACGGCAACTATGAGTAACAAGCGGCGCATTTTAGTTAATACTATTTTATTACACTCAGGAAAAAGTTTTTTCGATAATACATTCTTATAAATCATTAATATTTAATTGGTATAGTTTTATGCTATAGTCAGCTTCTATTTTGGAAAGGTATAATTTATCCGATGTTGAACAACAGGACCGGTATAAACCGTCCAGTTCATATTTTTTGAGGACATTCCCATCCCAATCTATTTTATAGAGGACACTTTTGCCGGTTTCCGGATTATAATCATTATTTGCTTTCCCGAAATACAAAGCATAAATATAACGATCCTGTGCACAAATACCCGTAAAACACAACTTTGGCTCTTTAACAGAAAAAGCTGGTTCACCCTTGAGACGAAAACCTGTAACCTGGCCCGTTCGGATATCTATAAAGCCCAACACGGGCATACTATGCATCCCAAAGCAGACAGTCGTTTTCCTGCTATTTATACAATCCCTCAATTCAAAAGCACTCATCCACATTTCACCCGGAACATCTTTGACTGGAGCCGCATCAAACAAAACAACAGAGCGAGTCTCCTTCCCGCTATTCCAATCATAAAAAGCATAATACGGATTTTCAATTCCAATAAATTCAGGAGAACCTTGAATGGAATTATAGGCGATTACCTCCTCTTCCGTCACTTTATATGACGACATAATAATGGGAGAAACTCCCCCTTCCGATGATTCTATCTTAACCTGGTGAGTGACCGCTCCCGGGCTTCCTCCATCAACGGACACTTCCGCCATTTTCCCTGTCTCAGCATCATATACAATTATTGATTCTCCCTCTATCGAGAAAAGTGGAGATATGTCCAGGAATTCTCCCGGCCCTCTTCCCTTCCTGCATAATTGGTGAAGAACTACCCCGGAAGACAGGTCCATAACTTCCAAAAAATGATCGGTAGAGAAATCCGCTGTTGCGATCAATTTGTCATCATAAGCCTCGAATCCCATTAAATTAAGCGACTCTATAAGAGTCCTTTCCGGCGTGATTGTGACAGATTCTATCTTGTTTATCTGCTCCTTAACCGGAAACAAGAGCAGTTCTTTTTCAGAAACTGCCGAACAGCCAACTGACAAGAACAGGACCGTTATCAGCGCGCTTTTTGCATTAGTCAGCATAAACACAAGGGCTTTCTAGTTCTCCGACATATGCGGTATGTCTTTCACACTTATAATTGGGATATTTCCCAATACATATAACACAGTGCCTTATACTCCCGCCAGACGCCTGTTGATGTATACATGTGTATGAATTCTCTACGGTTGCAAGCGCCTCAAGATTCACATCAAGACTATTGTCAGCATGATTAGCAACGGTTTTGAAAGTAATGGCAAGTGTCAAAGACACTATGATAGCCAGCATAGCAATAAGAATTCTTTTTTTCATCATGTTTTAAATCAGTTGTTAGTTTATTGACCATCTTCCAAAAAACTTGGAACACTTTTCTAAACTGGTTGGATCTCCAACATACAAAAGAGCCAAATCTACTTATTAGAAACGAATGCATCTTATTATCCTTAGGGATAGCATAATTAGCCTGGAAGAACTCATTATAAACATCCACATAAACAGGGTGCTCAATCTCCAAATCTGATATATATCTAATTATGGGGATTCCATTAAGGTCAATATTGGAAAGAATGAGCATTACCTCAAAAATCCACTTTCCTCTGCAAAATGGAATATACCATGGTAAATTCCAATATGGGAGACTCGACGGGTCGTACACTCCGTCGAATCGATGTACACACTAATAATATCGGCTTGTCTCGCAAAGAATCTGGCATCGGGAAGATCTCCCCATTGTGAACGCATGTGATCTTCTCCGGCAGGACGATCGTGCTGGACATCAGTTCCTTCAACTGCGCACGCAGCCGCGCTTTCTTGAAGCCGGTCGAGGCGACTGCAAGAAGGCACAAGACCATAATGAGCAGGATGCGACGCATGCTTCGGGTTACTCTATTTCAAAAGTCCCGATATATTCGTGCCCGTCGGAGAGCGTAAACGTTATCTCATATAGGCCCACATCGCCAGAGATCGGGAGAAGCTGCGAACCTGAAATAGCATTGATCTGAGTCTGAAAATACCATCCTGAAGTCTGGTTCTCAACCAGAATTATGACCGATCCCAAATCATTATTAAATGTAAGCAAAAGACTGCTCGAGAATGCAAAATAAGAGGCCTCAATAGGAATCACACTCGGAGAGCGATGATTTCTGCCCTCATCATGTGAGCCGCCCTCTCCAAGTATTATTTCCGTGGGATCGCCATTCCCTGTCTGTGCTTTAATAAGAGGAGTAAAACACAATAGTGTAAGAAAGAATAATAAAAACCTTTTCATACTTTTTTGTCTTTTTACAAATTTAATATAAATCGGCAAAAAAGAAGCAGAATGCGGATCATACAATTCTTACATTACCCCATGCTAACCTGATGATTATCAGGTATTTTCCAGGATGTAAGATTTCCATCATCTTACATCCCGGCCAAGTATCGCCAAGAAGCTTTATAACAAGCTGATAATCAACAGAATACCCCCCCCCACTTCACATCACAGTCCACGTGTCCTGTAAAACTATTCGACCAAAAACGCGTATTCTTCCTTTCCAAGACGTCGGATGCGCTCTTCCAGACGATGCTCCCGGACATAGACGTTGTTGGTAGTAATACCCAATAATTCTGATATCATATCCGGTTTCAAATTGATCAACCAGTAACAGAGCAGGCGGATGTCATCGGTCCCCTCCACTAAACTGAGATCAGACTTCAACCGAGAGAACAGACCATCCAACTCCTCGTCCAGGCGACGCGCCAACGCTTTGACATTATTCTCAAGCCTGCAGACTTCCTGCAGATCTTTCCGCAATAGACGTATTACTTCTGTATCTGATGAGCGACTATTCTCCTTCTGCCAGAGCCAGTAACTATACCTTCCGTTTTTACGGAAGCGATCGAGCCGTTCTTGACGCAACTGCGCACGTAATTGCTCAAGACGGGATGACAGGTCTGCAGAAATCTTGGAAGCATGATCCTCTTGTTCTCGCAAATTCTGCTCCATCTGGTTCCGGATGGCGACCAGCCTGTCCCTGTCATACTGGATCCTGCGGGCACGGATAAAAAGAATTATTGTCAATGACAACAAAAGTACAATCACACCCAAGGACAGCAGGCCTAATCTCAGTTTCTTCTCTCGTTCTCTTAAAACACGATGCTCCGAGAAGTCTTGGAGTGCTTGCGAGACCGGGTCATTCAGTGTCGAAAGGATCAGCTCTTCCTCCTCCGCATGCATTTCTGTTTGATACGCATATGCGTTCTGCGCGTCTCCTTCCAAGACAGCGAGCCGCGCAAGCCAGGGCAGAACATCATAGCGCAAAGGTCCTTCAATCTGTTCCAAACGGCTTTGCAATGCTTTTGAGTCGACTGTCCGGCCGTTCAAAGCAAGTGCATAGGCATAGGCTCCGGCTTCTTTCGGTGTAAAACCCCGGCCTGATACTTCCCGTTTACGATCCAGCAATGAGATGGCCCCTTCAGGGTCCTTCTCCGGCTGAAGAAGTTTCATTCGCGCATAATTGGACAGATAACTCGTCAAAGCCTGCGGATAATCATCTGATTGGGAAATAGCAAGGCGATACAAAGAATCTGCTTCTGACCATTCCTTCTTCGTATGAAATACAAGTGCCAACTCTCCCAACACAGAGCCATACATAGGATCTCCCGATTCTTTCAGTACAGACAATTCCTTCTCAATGTACTCTTGTTCCCGCTCCGTATTGAACGCTTGGTTGTACACAGTGGCAAATGCTTCATAGAGAAGAGCTACAGCGTGCATATCCTTGGCCTTCCCGACATAGTTTTCTGCCTGAGAATAAGAAATTGCAGCAGCACCTAACTCTTTATTATCATAATGAATACATCCCTGATAATAAAACATTTTCAGTATTTCATCCGCGGACCCATGGCGCTCATACCACGCCACCGCAGGATCCAGCAGCCCCGGCCTGGTGATGTCTTCGAAGCACTTGTCCAGTGCCATCACCCGCAGCAGCGAGTACCGGGCCAGCAGGGCGCGGGTGCGCAGGGCGGTGGTGTCCACCGACCGCAGCACCGACAAGGCGCTGTCGGGCTGGTCATTGATGAAGCTCTCCACGTCATCCAGCGTGGCCGCCACACGGCGCAAGGACGTCGAGCCGCAGCTCGCGAACGACGCAATCACCGCTGCGACCAGCATGAACGATATGATTCCGGTACCCTTCACGCCATCAGTCGAACGCCAACCCGGTATACCGGCGGATGTAGAACTGGTCGATGGTCCCCTGTCCTTTCTTCGTGACGAGGAAGCGGACGATCTCCGCAATCTCCTCGGGCTGGATGAGTTCGGCGGGGTTGATGTCGGGGCGCATCTGCTTGACCATTTCCGTGGCCACACCGCCGGGGCTGATCAGGTGTACGCGGATGCCGAAGGGCTGGACTTCCTTGGCGAAGACCTTGGTGAAGCCCGTCAGGGCGTGCTTGGAGGAAGCGTAGGCGCTCTGGTGGATGTAGCCCTTGAAGCCCACGACGGAGGCGATGTTGATCACGATCGGCTTTTCCGACTTCTTGAGGTACGGGAGAGCCGCCTTGCTGATGAAGAAAGGAGCCTTGGCGTTGACCGCGAAGATGCGGTCCCACTGCTCCGGCGTGACCTCCGTGAAAGGCCCGGACTGCGGCATGCCGGCGCAGTTGACGAGCACGTCCAGGCCGCCGAGCTGGGAGACGCAGGACGCCACCACGCTCTCGTAGGACTCCTCCTGCGCGAGGTCCGCCGGGATGGCAACGGCCTTGGCGCAAGCCTCCGGCAGGGCCGCGATCACCTCCGCAAGCGCCGCGGCGTCCCGGGCCACGAGCGCCAGGTCGTAACCCAGCGAGGCGAGTTCCATTGCTATGACTTTTCCAATACCGCGCGAAGCGCCGGTGACGAGTGCTACCATATTGGTCTATCGTTTATTGAGTTCTTCGATCATGGCCCGTGCCACGGCGCGGGAAGCCCCGCTCCCGCCCAGGGACTGCCGGATGTCCGCATAGTCCGCAAGCATCCATTCCCGATAGGGTGCATCCTCCACGAGGCGTTGCACCTCGGCCGTCACGGCATCCGCCGTGAAGTCCTCCTGAACAAGCTCGCGGAAGGCCAGCCGGTCCAGACAGAGGTTGCCCAGGGAAATATACTTGATATGGTCCATCACGTGCATCACGTGCCGCGCAATCCAGGCCGTCAGGGGCGAGGTGCTCCAGCAGACCACCTGCGGCGTACCGATGAGCACTGCCTCCAGCGAGGCAGTGCCGGAATTGATCACGGCCGCATCGGCGTATTTCAGCACATCATAGGTGCGGCCGAAGACGAGGTCCACGTTGGTCCGGGCCCCGATATAGGGCTGGTAATCAGCTTCATTGCGAGCCGGAGCCCCGGCTACGACGAAGCGCACGCCCTCCCAGCCGGGCAGGGCCGACAGCCGGTCGGCCACCGCCATGCAGACGGGCATCATCCGGCCGATCTCCTCCTTGCGCGAGCCTGCGAGCAGGGCAATGTAGCGGCCCTCGGCGGGACGCGCAAAAGCGTGGCCGTCCACCGCGTCCACGAGCGGATTGCCCTTGTAGATGAAGGGGATCCCCTGCCGCGTGAAGTACGGGATCTCGAAGGGGAACACGATGAAGAGCCGGTCCACCCAGGCCTTGAGCTTGCGGTTGCGGCCTTCGCGCGAGGCCCAGGTCTTGGGCGCGATATAGTAGAAGACGCGGATGCCGCGGGCGTGGCACCATTTGGCGATCTTCATATTAAAGCCCGGATAGTCGATCAGGATCACCACGTCGGGCTGCCA
>JAEEGJ010021069.1_pt1 | contig 14081 bp, 3 predicted proteins | sample 8958761 | NCBI WGS metagenome assembly JAEEGJ01 (sample SAMN16246546, study PRJNA631951) | gut metagenome | biome: gut microbiome; feature: rumen; material: RS-attached | host: Bos | place: Iran: Karaj | collected 2018-10 | reverse complement strand
ACCCCAAATTCCAGGCCCGCTTCTTAAAAGAAAAGGGCGTGGAGCTGTTTATCATCTGCGGTCTCTGCGTGGGACACGACGCCATCTTTACCGCCAACTGCGACGGCCCGGTCACCTCGCTGGTCGTGAAAGACCGCCTGCTGGCACATAACCCGTTGGGCGCCATCTATTCCCGGTACTGGAAACGCAAGCTGGGGATCATGGATGAAGATGAAGTGTAAATTATAAGTAAAGTTTGATTAAAAAGAGGAGCGGGAATGTCCCACTCCTCTTTCTTCATTTTATATTGGGTAGTATTTTGTTTCTTACATTTTAAATAATCGAAGCATATCCCCATAGCTGTGGAGTATGATACTTACAATATGCAACACAGTTTTTTAATCTTTTGAGCCAAACACCTGCGTTCCCTGTGTCCATGTGTTTTCATTATTGAAAATTCCATACAGGGCATTATAATTATTTGCAGCGTTTGTATTGTCATTTAACGCTTCGACAACACTTCCGTAATCCCTGCCATCAGCCTTCAGCCAGTTTTTCGCATCTGTGATAGCGGACCGGATTGTAGCTTCGGAAATATAATAGCCGTCGCCTGCTTCGATGCGTGCCACAGTACCCATGCCGTTAACCCGCAACCCGTCTATATGGTCTGAATTCTCATAACCGTATGCATTATACCTATTCCATTTTGTATCGTTCCGATTTGTTATTACGGAATCATATTCGCAATCAATAAGAGTATCATCGCTGCAATGCTGGAATTTTGCCAAAACGCCGTCTGCAGTTACGTTGAGCATAATACCTAAATCATTATGGGTTACAATACCGGACGAGAATTTAATGGTATTTGCGCCTTGCGTATCATCAATCAATGCGCTGGCTCTTATGGAAGTATTTTGAGATTCATCGTCATAATAACCGCTGTTAACTACATACGTATCAGTCCCTTCGCCGCCTTTTAGAACCGCATCTCCATACATTTTAATTTCAAGTGTATCGTTTCCTGCGCCAGATTCAACCGTTCCGTAAGATATACTGATAACATCATCGCCTGAACCGGTTGTAACCGAAGCTTCTTGTGATGGGAAAATGCTAAAGATATCAATATTCTGCTTTCCCGAGCCTGTTGCGGTAATGGTAAAGTTGCTTCCGTCCGTACCTTCAGCAGTTATAATTGTATTATTGCCGTCACCGTTTAAGGTAATGGTATTATGCATATTGGACTGCGTAACATAAATCGTGTTATCGCCGCCCTCATCCACAATAGTATTTGTACCAGAACTATTAGATAAAGTGTAGGCGTCGTTACCCGTACCGCCGGTGATTGCAGCAATATTTGCCTGCGCAACAACAACGACATTATCTCCGCTCCCGGTATTGATTGCCTGTTCCCCGTCGCCAACAGCCATAATAAAGTCATTGCCGCCCAGTCCGTTGATATCGCCTGCCGAACGGATCAAATCGTCGCCCGCCGTTCCATTGGTCACGTACGGACTGTTGCCGTCAAGTTCATCCAAGAATTGGGAAACCGTATACTGGCCGGTTATGGCCTGGCCGCTTTCATCACTGTAGGTTTGGATTGTAAAGTTATCAAAACCGCCTGCATAATAATCTTTAAATATTAATGCGCTTGTCCTATTACTATTTGATGTATATGTTATAACTAAATCATTGCCGTCTTTGCTATGTGTTGCGGACTTATAATCGGCAAATTTAACCGTATCATAGCCCTCGCTTGCAACAATTGCATCATAACCGTAATATCCGTTATAAATGTAGGTATCGTTGCCGGCGCCGCCATCTAGTAAGAGGTTGGACGGTTCATTCCATATGCCGTTGCCAAAGTAGATTGTGTCATTGCCCGCGTCACCGTATACTTTGCTTGTGCCGCCTGCGTAAATTACATCATTCCCGGCGCCGCCATGAACCGTATCGGATTCAGACGGCTGGCTTGCGCCGTAATTGCTGCCGTAGATGACATCATTCCCGGCGCCGCCTTCAATGATATCGTCGCCGGCGCCGCCTTCGATCCATTCATCCCCGCTGCCGCCGGAAATCGTATCACTTCCCGAACCGCCATAGAGTTTTTGATTTCCCGAAGAAAGGCTTGCATCTATTACATCATTGCCTTCGTCACCGTACACAAGTTCTGAACCTGTCAATCTGACTTCGATACGATCGTCCCCTTCATTTCCGTGTATAGCAGCATTGTTATTGTATTTATGGTATGTACTAATGGTATCGTTGCCTTTTCCGCCTTCCACATGGTCATTATAGCCGTTTGCCACAATAACGTCATCGCCGTCTTCGCCATAGATATCATTTTTGAAATAGATTTCCCCGCCTTGGTAAGATTCCGTTGCGCTTACACTGTAAATCTCATCATTACCTGCTCCGCCGTGGATTTCATCCCAGTTAAAGCGGGCGTTTGCTGTAGAATTCTCAAATGTTTCAACACTTCCGCCGGTTAAAACATCATTGCCCGAACCGCCGTCGATATAATCCCTGCCTGTACCACCGTCTATTATATCTTTGCCTGTGCTGCCTATGATGTAATCGTTGCCTGTTCCGCCGTTAATGACAGTTTGAGTTGCTTTAACGGATTCCACATACTTCCCTTCGCTGTTGTGCGAACCGAAATCATTGGCATAAATCACATCGTTTCCGGCATCGCCATTAATGATTTGCGCAGAAGTCCTGCCCAAAATCAAATCGGCACTGCCTGTTCCTGCTACGGTCGTTTCACTGCCCGCTGTATTATCAATGGTATTAAACCATTGGGCGGTGTAGGTTTTTGTATCCTGAAAGCCTTCCAATGTTGTAGGAATTGCATCTGTATTACCGACGATTATATCTAAGAACTCGCTTAAGGTATAGGTTTCCATAATCGCTCCGCCGTACTTAGGAACGCCACCACCGGCAGAGTTATTAACATAAGGATTGCTCGGTAAAAAAGTTACTGTAATATTTTTTTGTTGGTCTGCCGAAAGGGAAGAATAGCCCTTTATTATGGTAACGCCTGCCCCGACGCCGTCGTTTTTTACAGTTTCATAATTGACATCTTCTTCTGTCTGATCGCCGCCCCTGTTTGAAGCTATGATCAGATCCCCGTCTTTTACGTATGCGGCATAATGAATATTAAAATGATAATTATACATGTGTGATTCAACTATCTTTTCGGATTCCCAAATATTTTCCGGCTCAACATCGTCCCTGTAGGTTTCAGCTATCCCAAGGATAATATTTACCTTTTTGGTTCCGTCCACAACAACGGTATTCACACCTTCGCCTGTGGTAATGGAAATAGCATCGTTCTCAACTAATGACCCCACTCCCCCTGCATCAACATAATCGTTACCCGAACCGGTTGTTACGGAGAAGTGTTTTGTGCCTGAGAGTTCAGTGGAAGAACCTTGCAGATAGAATCCGTCGTCGCCTGTTCCGCCCGTCATGGAACCGATACCGTAGAAGCTGTCGTTCCCATTTCCGCCATATCCCCAGCTGCCGTTCCCGTTAAATGTATCATCTCCGTTCTGACCGTACACGCCAGTAGTGGCTTCATCATACGTAATGTTGTCATTCCCGTCCCCGGCATAAACGGTACTATTGTTTGCAGTGATTGTATCATCGCCGTCATACGCGAAAATATATTGCGATTTATCAGGGTCTGCGCCGTCAGCAACGGTACGTCCGGCTATTACATTATTGATCTGGTTTCCTAACTGGGCTTCCCCCGGGTTCATTGATTTTATACTTGGCTTGTAATTATCGTTCAGGGTTGTAATCTGTTTAACGGAATCAATCGTATCTGCAATTTCATACAAGGATTTAGCAACGCCGTTTGCCCCGGCCTGCAGTTTATAACCTGAAAAATCGTGTTGATCGGGAGATAAGAAGTTTTTAATGGTTACACTGTCATTATTCCCATACCCGATTACAAGGTCATAATTTGTATAATACCCCATGCCGCTACCCGGAACAGCCGTTATCGTTAACTGGGAAAGGTCAGAGATATTATTGAACACAAGGGTATTGTCCGCGCCTTCCTCTAACATGACATCCTGACCGTCGCCTGTATTGAAGTAAAATTTATTAGCGCCGGAACCACCGTATAACAAATCGTTCCCGACGCCGCCTGTAATACTGTCGTCACCGGCGCCGCCATACAGGTAATCTCCGTCAAGAAGGTAATCATACCTGGTTCCTCCATGTAAGGCGTCATTGCCCCCGCTGCCGAAAATCCTGTCTTTTCCTGCTGTGCCTGTCAGATTGTCGGCAGCATCTGTTCCCTGAATAATGGAATACCCGCCAACCTTCAGGTATTCCGGTTCAGGCGCCGGCAAAATGCTTGCTATTGTCTTTGTCGCTGAGCCCACTTTGAAATTCTTTACAGAATGGGAACCGTTCTTGTAATCCTTCAGGATTACCGTCCCGCCGGTGTAAGTAATATTAAGATTGTTGCCGCTATAGGACGCTGTTACATTATTTATATTTGCTTCATTGCTGAATACAAGGGTGTCAGTACCCCCGCTGCTTATGACCGTATCTGTGCCGTCGCCGTTGGTGAAAACAAAGGTATCGTTGCCCGCGCCGCCGTACAGGGTGTCATTACCTGCTCCGCCGTTTATCGTGCCGCCCCCTTTACCCGCTTTTATCACGTTGGCCTGCCCGTTGCCCGTAATGTTCACCGTTTTGGCCGCGGCGCTCCCGTCAATATTCTTTACGGTTGACAGATATTTAGTCGCATCCATCGTACCGGCAAAATCTGAACCCAGCGTTATCGCCGTATTGGATGCCGTATAGCTGCCACGGCTGTCCTTCAGGCTGATTACCTTGGTAGCAGCGCCGGTCAAGGTTACCGTTCCGCTGCCTACCGTGAATACCAAATCTTTGTTGCTGTTGGCCAGCGCGGTCTTGCCGATGGAACCGCCGGAAATCTGCAGCGTATCCTGACCTGCCGTATAATCCGTAACCGTATCTGTACCGCCTCCGTTATACACAAAGGTATCACTGCCCGCACCGCCGGTCAGCTTGTCAGTTCCTGCACCGCCGTACAGCGTGTCATTGCCAGCTCCGCCGTTTATCGTGCCGCCCCCTTTACCCGCTTTTATCACGTTGGCCTGCCCGTTGCCCGTAATATTGGCCGCTTTGGCCGCGGCGCTCCCGTCAATATCCTTTACGGTTGACAGATATTTAGTCGCATCCATCGTACCGGTAAAATCTGAACCCAGCGTTATCGCCGTATTGGATGCCGTATAACTGCCACGGCTGTCCTTCAGGCTGATTGCCTTTGCAGCGGCGCCGGTCAAGGTTACCGTTCCGCTGCCTACCGTGAACACCAAATCTTTGTTACTGTTTGCCAACGCGGTCTTGCCGATGGAACCGCCGGAAATCTGCAGCGTATCCTGACCTGCTGTATAATCCGTAATCGTATCTTTGCCGTCCCCGTTGGCATACACAAAAGTATCGTTACCGGCTCCGCCGGTCAGCTTGTCCGTTGCTGCGCCGCCGTACAGGGTGTCATTGCCCGCGCCGCCATTGAGAGTGTCGTTACCCCCATAACCGTAAATCGTATTGGCGCCGGACCCGCCATAGATCGTATTGTTTTTCTTGTTACCTTTAACGGCGATCCCATTGGCGTTACTTTTTGCGTCTACCGTGGTAACGAAAGATGCGGCGGTCAAGGTTCCTTTATAGCTCTTGTTTAATGCAAGTTTGACATTGGAACCGGAAACTGTATAGCTCCCCAGAGTATCCGTAACCGTAAAGGTTTTGTTCTTTGCGTTTTGCAAGGTCAGGGCAGCGCTCTTACCGCCTTTTACGATTACGTCGCTGCCGGAAACCTCAATACTCTTCACCGTACCGTCGGATATTTTAACTGAATCCGCGTTGCCTTTTTTAACGCTGAAATCTTTTACCACAGCCTTGCCGGCGCTGTTCTTGCCAATCACATAAACGTCGTTGCCAGCGCCGCCGTAGAGGTTGTTGCTGCTGCCGCCGTTGACGGTAAAGGTATCAACGCCCGCATCGCCGTAGACCGTATTCTTTTTCCCTTTGGCCAGCGTGATCTTATCATTCCCCTTACCCGCCTTAATGGTAAGGTTGCTTGCGGTGATTTCAATCGTATCCGCTTTTTTTGTCCCGTTTTTGTTTACAATCTTTTTTGCCATAATGGGCGCCTCCTGTAACACATGCAATCTGATTTAGAATCCCGGTACTATGTTTCTGTTCTTTTAAAATTATTCCAGATTGGATTTTGGCTTCCAGCCCAGTCCGCCGAAATATGTCGGACCAGTTAAGGTGTCAAGGTTTGGATGCGTCAACTGGTCTTCACCTGACAATGCCGTCTGGACATCTGCAAAACCTTTTTCGCTTAACCAGCCTGCCACATCTTCCTTAATTTTATTGATTGCCGCTGTATCAAGATAATAGCCGTCAGATGTTTCGATCCGGGACATATTATCTATGGAAGAAATTCTGATATAACCTTTATTGCTGTCTTTAACTACATTTTCTGCAGCCCAGATATAACCGGCATTTTTTGAACCTGAATTGTCGAAGTCGCCTGTACCTAAAACACAGGCATTATAGTTTCCGTCCGTATCAAAAGTACCGTTATTATCAGCGTCAAACATAAAATTTCCGACAGTTCCGTCTCTTTTTACGTTCATCATGAAGATAATCTCGTCATGGGTTAAATCTTTAGAGGTTAACTGTATGTTATTATTCCCGGAATCATCATTGATAAAGATCCGGCTTCCGACAGAATTACCGTAAGCACTGGTTTCTGAAATATACGCGTCATCACCGGCGCCACCGCTTAAAGTTCCTCCATTTCCCCAAACAGCAATTGTGTCATTACCGGCTCCTGCATTTACAGCACCTTCCCAAATATTAATACTGTCATCTCCGCTTCCTGTTGTAATTGAGGTACTAAATTCATTGTAATTAACGCTGAAAACGTTAATATTCTGTTTTCCGTTGCCTGTTGAAACAGTATAAACACCAAGAGCGTTTGTGCCGTATATTGTGTTGTTTCCGTCGCCTTCCAACGTAATTTTAAACGTAGCCGGTCCGTTATACTCGCGGTCGATTACAATCGTATTATTGCCGCCTGCATCCGTTATGGTTGCACTGACATCCACACCTTCATCAGCAGGGTGCCCGCCGGTAATATTGTAATAATCATCACCGTCACCGCCTGTAATGGTATTTTGCTTTGCCTGGGCAATCACTTCGTTGTTTCCGCTGCCTGTATTGATAATCTGGCTGTCTCCGGCAATACCTAAAATAAAATCGTCGCCGTCATAACCGTTTATTTCATTTGCAGATTTGATCCTGTTATCTCCGTCAGTTCCGTTCGTATCATAGAAAACCGTGCCACCGTTTGCGTAATTGATAAATTCTGCTACGGAGAATTTATCGGTCAGGTTCCTTCCATAATTATCAGAATATAATTGGACAGAGAAGTCTTTAAAACCGTCTTCTCCTTTGTAGTAATCTTTCAATGTCAGGGAGGATGTATGGAATGATGATTCGTAATTCGCATCCTTGTGGTTATAAATAATCACAAGATCATCTCCCGATTTTTGGGTAGTGGCGCCTTCATAGGCCGTTAATTTAATGACATCCTTGCCTGAACTTGCGACAATAGTGTCATAGTTGCTTTGACCGTAAGCATTGGTAATATAAATATCATTGCCGTCATTGCCATTAATAGTTAAATTGGAAACAGAGCCATGGTCGCCGTTGTTGATGTAAATCACATCATCGCCGCTGCCGCCGTTCACAGTTGTAGTGCCGTATGCGGTAATGGTGTCGTTGCCTGCTCCGCTATCCACAACGGAACCGTCGCCCCAGACGACAACCGTATCATTTCCTCCGCCTGCGTGTATGGTATTGATGCCAAAACCTGCGGTTATGATATCTTCCCCGTCGCCGCCGTTAATAGTATTGTTGCCGTTGCCTGTGACAATTCCATTCCGGCCTGTGGATTTGGTCGTATCAATCAGATTATCGCCGTCGCCAACCTCTACCCGCTGATAGCCGTCGCCGTAAAGATATATCCTGTTATTGCCTTCTTCGCCAAATATCATGCCCTCGCTGCCGCCGGAAACCTTCCAGGAATGAATCTCGTCATCACCGGAACCGGCGTAAACGGTATCCCGGTAACCGTTGGCATAGATGGTGTCATTCCCTTCGTTTCCTTCCATATAGTTATCAAAGTATGTTGTGTCGCCCTGATAGCCTTTCTCTTGGGTAACACTCCAGATCGTATCATTCCCCTTGCCGCCGATCAGTTCATTATTTACGTATTTATAATACCCGTAATTCTCATCCAATTCGGACAAATCGCCCCCGATGAGCGTATCATCCCCGTCGCCGCCGTTAATGTAGTTCTGGCCTTTTGTACCGTTAAGAGTATCGTTACCGGCTGAGCCGATGATATAATCGTGCCCGCCGCCGCCGTTAATCGTTACGCCGGTTGTTTTGGTGGAACCAATGAAATCACCGTTTGCGTCGTGCCCTTCAATTTCACCGGCGTAAATGATATCATGGCCGTTTCCTCCGTTGATGGTTACGGTATTCGCCCCGCCCACAATGAAGTTTGCTTTTCCCACATTGCCGTTAATTTCTTTTGCGCCGTCGTCGCCGGTTTTATCAACAAGATTAAACCAGTTTGTTTTATACCGTGGAGTGTTGCTTGTAACAGATTGCAAGTCGTCATTATTTGAATCGGCCATATCTTTAGGAATATAATTCTCATTGTTTAAAACACGCGTCAGGAAAACAGGCATGGAATAACGTACCGACGGTTCATACACGTCATTAAAATCAGGTTCTGTCGGATAAAAACCTACAGAAATTTTCGCCTGTTCTTCCTCCGACAGTTTGTAATAATCTTCAATAATTATTGTTCCGCCATAAATCCCCTGCAGGGAATTATTCGCAAGTATCAAATCATTATCTCTCTTGAACGCCGTAATGGACATCTCATTTTTGTCATCGCCCCAACGTTCTTCTATAGCCCTTGTATTACTGTGCGCAAAGCCTGATTCAATACGGTAATCTAACACAATACCGATTGGTGAATTTAATACATGTTTGGTTTGGCCGGCCACTTCTTTTTCCACAACGCACCGGATCGTATTGACGCCCTCTGTATTATCAAGGCTGACCCATTGTTTTTCCTCATCCCTTGAAGCCAATCCGGTCATATCAATCAGGTCGTTCCCGGCTCCTGAATAAACGTTGCTTACAGAATCCTCCGAGTCCCCAAGCTCAAACCCCTCTGTGGTAAGATAGATTTTATCGTTGCCTGAACCGGTATAAATATGTCCGTAGCCTGAAACGGTTAAATCCAGGCCCTCATATTTTTGGTCATTATCCAAACCTCTTACCTGGCTGTAGCTTGTCTGAATATCCTTTAAACCGCTGGAATAGCTTGAATCTGCCGGGCATTTTGTTTCGATATCATTTTTTATCATTGAATATAATGTTACCGTTTCGCCGTTTTCGCCTGCCTGCAATTTCAAATTGGAAAAATCATAATTTTGCGCGGAGAAGAAACTTGTAATTAAGACGGAATCATTTGAATCTCCATAACCTGAAATTTTAAGGTCGTATTTATAATAGTCATGGCGCTCGTTGTCTTCATCAAGATAATATCCGTCCCAAGTTCTGTTTACGGCACTGAAACTCAAATCTTCAAGACTTTCAAGACCCTTAAATACCAGCGTGTTGTCCATAGCGGTTTCATTTATATAATCTTCGCCGTCGCCTGCGCTGAAGAAGAATTTATTGGCGCCGCTTCCGCCAAACAGCCAGTCGGAGCCGGCGCCGCCTGTAATACTGTCGTCACCCGCGCCGCCATAAAGGTAGTCGTCGCCGTTCCCGCCGTTTAACGTATCGTTGCCTTTCCCGCCGAAGAGTTTGTCTTTTCCAGTTGTGCCTGTCAGGTTATCGGCAGCATCTGTTCCCTGAATGATGGAATACCCGCCAACCTTCAGGTATTCCGGCTCAGGCGCCGGCAAAATGCTTGCTATTGTCCATGGCCAATTTGACGTTGAGCCCACTTTGAAATACTTTACAGAATGGGAACCGTTTTTGTAATCCTTCAGGATTACCGTCCCGCCGGTGTAAGTAATATTTAGATTGTTGCCATTATAGGATGCTGTTACATTATTTTTATTCGTTTCACTGCTAAACACAAGGGTATCAGAACCGCCGCCGCTTATGACTATATCCGTGCCGTCCCCTTTGGCAAAATATAACGTGTTGGTACCCGTTCCTGCGTTTATCGTGTCGTTACCGGTTCCGCCATACAGTGTATCGTCGCCTGCGCCCCCGTACAGTTTATCGTCGCCTGTGCCGCCATACAGGGTGTCATTGCCCGCGCCGCCGTTTATCGTGCCGCCCCCTTTACCCGCTTTTATCACGTTGGCCTGCCCGTTGCCCGTAATGTTCACCGCTTTGCCCGCGGCGCTCCCATCAATGGTCTTTACGGATGACAGATATTTAGTTGCATCCATCGTGCCCGAAAAATCTGAACCCAGCGTTATCTCCGTATTGGATGCCGTATAGCTGCCACGGCTGTCCTTCAGGCTGATTGCCTTGGCAGCGGCGCCGGTCAAGGTTACCGTTCCGCTGCCTACCGTGAACACCAAATCTTTGTTACTGTTGGCCAGCGCAGTCTTGCCAATGGAACCGCCGGAAATCTTCAGCGTATCCTGACCCGCTGTATAATCTGTAATCGTATCTTTACCGTCGCCATTGGCATACACAAAGGTATTCCTGCCTTTCCCACCGGTCAGCTTGTCAGTACCCGCGCCGCCGTACAGGGTGTCATTGCCAGCGCCGCCATAGATCGTATTGTTTTTCTTGTTACCTTTAATGGTGATCCCATTGGCGTTACTTTTTGCGTCCACCGTGGTAATGAATGAAGCAGCGGTTAAGGTTCCTTTGTAATTCTTGCCTAATGTCAGCTTGACATTGGAGCCGGAAACTGTGTAGTTTCCCAAGGTATCTGTCACCGTAAAGGTTTTGTTCTTTGCGTTTTGCAAGGTTAAGGCAGCACTCTTACCGCCTTTTACAATTACGTTACTGCCGGAAACCCCAATACTCTTCACTGTTCCGCCAGTTATTTTAACTGAATCCGTGTTACCTTTTTTTACGCTGAAATCTTTTACTTTGGCCGTACCGGTACTGTTCTTGCCAATCACATAAACATCATTACCCGCGCCGCCATAGAGATTGCTGCTGCCACCGTTGACTGTTATCGTATCGTTGCCCGCCTCGCCGTAAACTGTATTATTTTTTCCTTTGGTCAGCGTGATTCTATCATTTCCCTTACCCGCCTTTATGGTAAGGTTGCTTGCGGTGATCTCAATCGTGTCCGCCTTTTTTGTCCCGTTTTTGTTTACAATCTTTTTTGCCATGACGAAAACCTCCTGTAACACAAAGTGTTTTTATCAACGCTTTTTATTTACTGCAGTCCTTTCCCTGCAAAATTAAATATCCAGATCAAAACACTCAAATCTTTTTTACAGTTTTTATGCTGAAACGATGTCCCCTTTTCCACCAAAACGTCGGGCATTTTTATGCCCGTTTTGAATTGTTTTTTCTTAATTTAATGGGACGCATAGATTCCCTAATTTTATTTTAGGTTCTGTCAAGGGGTTCCACAACCGCCTTTCGCATTTTTGACAGTATAGTTTTTCCTATACTTTTGTTGAAATTTAAATCAGTCAAATTGAATTCACCTATACTTTTTTCGTTTCATCTCTTTTTTCTTTGGTCAGTATTTGATAAAATTTATATAGAAACTGCAACATGCTTTGTTGTTTCTTATTTTTTTGAAAAAAACGAAAAAACAAAATGAACGGATTTGATTCAATGCATTTTGGCTAATGCTTTTTTGCAGTGTGCAGATGAATCAGCCAGCGAATCAGTCGGCAGTTCTGAAATTTTACGGAAAGAAGGGAGGGAAAAGCATGGACAAACGCCTCATCGCGGCCAACGCGCTGTCGTTTTTCAGCATGGTCATCGTGTACCAGGCGTTCCTCACCGTGGCCTCCCCCCTATCCGCGATCCGTCTTCCCTTCAGTCTCATGCAGCTGAACCTGTGGTTCATGTTTGTTTCGCTTTTTGGGGTGTTGCTCTTTGCTTACACGTTCCATCGCGAACCGGAACGGGATGTAACGCGTCTGCTGCATATTTCTCTGGCTGTCAACGGGCTGTCCGTATTGGCGCTGGCGGCAGGACTTGCCGGAAAAACAGTAACTTTCTTCCTATATATTGGGGGTCTTTTGTTCCCCCTGGCCTGCGGGTATCTGGACGGTTGTCTGTTCTACCTCCTGGCCCGGCATACAGTGCCCCGGCGTCAGGGGATCGCCATCGGCCTGTACATCGCCATCACCAACGGGCTTTTGTTTTTAGTGCAGCGGCTGGTGGAACGCGCAACCGGCGAGCCGCTGTTTTTCCCCTGGCCTTTACTGCTAGTAGCCCTGGCACTGATTGCTATCCTGATCCGGCCCGTTCCGACAGAAGAAACAGCGCAACCGGTGGTTCCCCAAACGCAGGTCTCGGACCATCTGCCTCTTTTTTGCGGCATCGGGATCCTGCTGTCATTGCTCATCGGCCTTTCTTCCACCCTGGATTTTGTGGAATACGAAGAATATTACCGCAACTGGCATGCCATTTCCCGCCTGTTTCTGGCCGCCGGTTATCTGGCAGCAGGCTGGCTGGCGGATCATTACCTGGTGTGGCTGCCTGTGGCGGCTCTCCTTGCCAAGGTGGCGGTATTCGCGGCCTACACCTTTGTACTGGAAGGCGCGCCCCTGTGGTTCACCATTTTTGCCGATGCGTTCTTCTCACCTTTCATTATTCTGTTCATCATCTGGATGTTCTTTAACGTGGCGCTACGCTCCAACCGTCCAGAACTGTGGGCGGGCATGGGCCGCGCCATTGAGCGCCCCTTCCATGTGCTGGGCGCCCTGGCAGGGGAAATGCTGCTGGAGCACAAGGTTTCCCACGGGGTGATGTCCCTGGTGTACATGGGACTGCTCATACTGGCCGTCGTGTTATTGTACAGACTGTTTCTGCTGTACGCGGAGGCCTGGAAGCATTCCGTGGTAGAGGAAACGGTGGCCAAGGTAAAAGCGGAAACGAATGCCGTTTCTTTTGCAAATGCTGCGACGGGCGCAACCGTAAATGCGAATGCATACGTAAGCGAAAAAACGGCTGCGCAAACTTTGGCAAATCGTTTTAGCGAAGCAGGCTTGGCAGAAAATAATAAAGACACAACAGCCATCAATCATTTGGCTGCTGTGTCTGCGGAAAATTTTGCTGACAAAAATGTAGAAACGATTGCTGACGAAACAGTAACTCCTGATTTTTTCAAAACAGAAGTTGCAGAAGATTACTTTGCGGAAGAGATGGCCGCAGAGGATTTTGCAAACATCGTTGCAGAGGAAAAAGGGGAAGGCGTTGCCGCGGCAAACCGTTTAAAGGAAAACGCAACAGCTCCTCATGGTACTGAAGCAGAAGAAACGGACGTTGTTTCTTTTGAAAATGAGCTGGCAGGCGTATCAAAAAATATAAATGCAAAAGAAACGCAAAGCGCTCCTGCCGGATCATCTGCAAAGGCAAGCGACGCGAAACCGGATTTATCCCTGTCCGACGAATCCGGTCCCCTTCATGGCGACCGGCTGCGTAAATATCAACTGCGTTATCGCCTCACCAACCGGGAAACGGAAGTGCTGTGGGAAATTCTGCTAAAACATAAAACAGCCGAAATTGCAGCAAATCTGATCATCACCATCCCTACAGCAAAATATCACATCTCCAATATTTTGCAGAAAACAGGAATGCGAAACCAACGGGAGCTTCGCTATCTGATCAGCAAAGAAGAAAACTAAGAGGAACCGGGCAACATTTAATACATGTTGTCCGGTCATTTTTTGGGGCTTTAGCGCCAAAAAACCCCCGGTTCAACCGGGGGTCGGTAAAAACACTTTAGTAAACGGAAGAGAAAACCTCCTGTGTTAAGATTGATGTGGCCTGGCAACCACACTATCAACACA
>JAEEGJ010021065.1_pt1 | contig 14082 bp, 7 predicted proteins | sample 8958761 | NCBI WGS metagenome assembly JAEEGJ01 (sample SAMN16246546, study PRJNA631951) | gut metagenome | biome: gut microbiome; feature: rumen; material: RS-attached | host: Bos | place: Iran: Karaj | collected 2018-10 | reverse complement strand
CGCGGCATCCCGCAGATCGAAGTCGCCTTCGACATCGACGCCAACGGTATCCTGAATGTCTCCGCGACCGACAAGGCCACGGGCAAGGAGCAGCATATCCGCATCGAGGCTTCCTCCGGCCTGTCCGACTCCGAAATCCAGCGCATGCGGGATGAGGCGAAGGCCAACGAGGCCGCCGACAAGGCCGAGAAGGAGCGCGTGGACAAGATCAACAATGCCGACGCCCTCACCTTCCAGGCCGAGAAGTTCCTGAAGGAGAACGGCGACAAGATCCCTGCCGACATCAAGGGCGAGGTCGAGAGCAACTGCAACCTCCTCAAGGAGGCCGTCAAGAGCCAGAACATGGCCGACATCGAGCGCTATTCCGACGCGCTGAACAAGGCCTTCGAGAAGATGTACCAGGCCGGTGCCGGCGCCCAGCAGGGTGGTCCGCAGGGCCCGTTCCAGGGCGGTCCCCAGGGTGGTCCGTTCGGCGGCGGCCAGGGTCCTTTCGGCGGCCAGCCCGGCGGCGGAAATCCTGGCGGTGACCAGGGCCCGGACGAGCAGTAAACCGTTCCTGAACAAGATTTTAGTCCGGCCGAAGATTCGGCCGGGCTTTTTTTCGTATCTTTGCAGCCGGTTAGCATGGACAAGGAATATCAGAGAACGGCAAGGAAGGGAATCGGCTGGCTGCTTTTTCTGGCAGTGGTCCTGTTCCCGGGGGGCTGTGGATCACAGCGAAAGGTATCCCGGCTCAGGGACGAGTCGGTACAGATTTCGTTGCCTCAGGAGTCTGATTTCCTCCCGGACCAGGTTTCCGGTGTCCGTTTCGAGCATTCCGATACGATCTTCGTCAAAGGAGAAGACGGCCGGGATTTGATTCTCCTGAAAGCGGTGAAAGACGAGGAAACGGGGGAGATGGTTGCGGCGGACGTGCTGGATGCGGCCATCGTGACGGCTCGTTTCCGGAACAAGGCGGAGCGCAACGGAAAGGTGGATATCGAGTTCCGGATCCGTGTCCCGGTATCCATGATGGACCGGAAATGGGAGATGACGCTCCATCCCCGGATGTATATCCTGGGAGAGACGGTGGACCTGGATCCGGTCCTGGTGACCGGACACGATTTCCGTACCAGGCAGTTGCGGGGATACGAACGTTACCAACGCTTCCTGGACAGCATCGAGACGGATTCCACAGTCTTCGTGAACCATTTCCTGCTGGAGAGTTTCCTGAAACGGAACATTCCGCAATTGTATCGTTTCCACAACGATACGTCCTGGGTGAGCGAAGAAGAATTCGCGGCCTGTTACGGGGTCACCGAGCAGGAGGCCGTGCAGCATTATACCCGTCAGTTCCAGCGCAGACGCAACGACCGGAAAGTGGCCTCCAAGGATGAGAAATTCCTCCGCATGGTGAAGGTTCCCATCCGGACGGAAGGGATCCGACTGGATACGCTGTGGAGGGAGAACGACGGGGATTTCGTCTATGACTATGTCCATACCGTCACCACCCGGCCGAAACTCCGTAAGGTGGATATCACGGTATCCGGGGAGATCCATGAGCAGGAGAAACGCCTGTACAACATTCCCGCGACCGATACGCTGACTTTCTATATCAGCACGCTGTCCGCATTTGTGCACGACATCGTCCGGTACAAGACGGAAATAGTCTATCGGCGGGCGGAAGCAAATGCATCATGCTTGATCCAGTTTCCCGTCGGAAAGGAAGAGATTCATCCAGAGCTGGGAAACAATGCGGCGGAAATCGTCCGGATCAAGGACCGGCTGCAACGGTTGATCCGGAACGATACGTTTGACCTGGACAGCATCCTTGTAACGGCCAACTGTTCTCCGGAGGGCACCTGGGCTGTGAACTCCCGCCTGTCGGAGGGTCGGGCCGCCTCTGTTTCCCGATACTTTGAACGGTACATGGAAGGGGTGAGGGACTCTCTCCTTCAGGAGAAAGGTTTTGCTGTGGATGCCGAAGGGAACATCCACCGGGAGCAGATCGGGCGGGTCCGTTTCCTCTCACGTTCCCATCCTGAAAACTGGGAGGAACTGGACCGGCTAGTGGCGGCAAGTCCCCGTATGGACGTTGTTGGAAAGGACCGCTATGCCCGGTTGCGGGAAACCCGGGATCCGGACCTTCGGGAGGGACTGCTGCATGGGGAATCGTTCTATCCCTATCTCCGTGACAGCCTGTATCCCTTGTTGCGTACGGTCTCTTTCGATTTTCACATGCACCGGAAAGGGATGGTGAAGGATACGGTCGAGACCACGGTGGTGGATGATGTGTACCGGGACGGAGTCCAAGCCATCCGGGACCGGGATTTCGAGCGTGCCGTAACGTTGCTTGCCCCTTACAAGGACTATAATACGGCCGTGGCCTACCTGGCTGTCGACCGGAATTACAACGCCCTGGAGATTCTGGAACGTCAGAAAAAGTCTCCCGAGGTGGATTACATGATGGCCATCCTCAAGTCGCGCCTGGGGGATGTCCAAGGGGCTGTCCAGAGTTATTTGGCGGCCTGCGCAGCGGACCGGGTCTATGTCTCCCGGGGGAATCTTGATCCCGAGATATCCACCTTGATCCGCATGTACGGTTTGAATGGACAAGACGATGAAGATGATTGGATGGAATAAAGGATGGCTGTCGGCCATTGCCGTTTTCCTGCTGGCAGGAGGCTCTGTCTCCGCGCAGGAGCAATACGAGTTGGGATCCTTCTTCGACAAATGGTTCGTCCAGGGATCCGCCGGAATCCATGCTACGACGGATGTCCGGGCGAAAGGTGTTTTTTCCGGTTTGGACAAGCCGACTCTCGCGTCCGGAGTAGCGATCGGGAAATGGTTTTCTCCCCAGTTCGGAGCCCGGTTATCCGTGGACGGGCTGCATCTGTCCATGCAGGAACGGAAGATCGGTTTCGGTTATGCCCATACAGACCTGCTCTGGGATGTTACCAATACGTTTTCAACTTATCGGAGGGACCGTTTCTGGAATGTCGTTCCGTATGTCCATATGGGATTCATCCACGAGTTCGAATCTGGGAATCATTCCCGGGTCTTGAACAATGAATACGCCGGCGGAGCGGGATTCCTGAACCTGTTCCGGCTGCATGACCATGTGAGCCTGACGGCCGATCTCCGCGCCACGCTCCTGACGGCGGATGCGTCCGTGGTATCGGGAATAGGTTATACCGGCATCGTCACGGCCCTGGCGGGTGTGAGCTATACGTTCGGGGATGGCGTCTGGAGGACTCCGCAACAGGCTGCCGGCGGGGAAGGAGAACTTTCCAACGGATTTTGGGACAATTGGTTCTTTGCCGTCGGCGGCGGCGTCAACGGCATTACCGGCCTGCATCGCTGGGACAGTCGGGCGGCCTTGGCCATGGAAGCTTCGGCAGGAAAATGGTTCTCTCCCCAGTTCGGAGCCCGGTTGGGCTGGCAGGGGCTCCAGTTCAGCCGGCGGGGAAAAGCGCCGGTCTCCGGTGTACAGGCGACGGAAGGGGACGGTTTTTGGCAGGAGGATTTCGGTTTCGCCTATGTCCACGGAGACTTCCTTTGGAATCTGACCAATACGGTATCCCGCTATCGGGAGGACCGGGGTTGGAATTGCATCCCTTATGCCCATATGGGGCTGTTGGAGGAATACCGGATCGGAGGAGGAGGGATCTTCGCCACTGAGTTTGCGGCTGGAGTCGGTCTGCTGGATACATTCCGGCTGACTCCGGAACTGGACTTGTATGCGGACCTCCGGGGTTTCATCCTGCGGGGTGCGGCATCCGGAGACCGTTCGACCGGGCTAACTGTAGCTGGCAGCATCCTGTTGGGCGGTCTGCTGCATGTCGGGAAATCCGCTTTCGACCGTTTCCATTCTGAAGGTGTCGCTGCCCGGGATGAGGACAGGAACTGGGCCCTTTCGATGAATCTGGTGGACTATGCCAGTCTGGGGACAGTACAGGGGAGCATCCAGTACGGAATCTCCCGTCATGTGTCCGTCGATGCGGCGGCGAGGGTTAACCGCAAGTCGCAGACTTTCTCTGCCGGTGCACGCTGGTGGCCCTGGTATATCTATTCCGGTTGGTGGGTCAAGGGTCTCGCACAGATCGAGAATAAGGAAGAGGCCTATGGAGCCGGACTGTCCCTCGGTTATTCCCTCCTGCTGTCCCGCTGGCTGAACCTGGATTTCGGCGTGGGCGGTTGGGGTGGCCGGAAGGGAACGGGAGACCATTCCTGGTTCCTGGCACCGAATGAGATTACCGCCGCTTTGATGTTTGTTTTCTGACAGTTATTGCGTATTTTTGTAAGTTGTAAACTGACAATAAAAAATGATCGATATGAAAAAGATTGTCATTCTTTCCATCGCGGCCCTTTTCGCCGCCTCTTTCTGCGCCTTTGCGCAGAACAACGATGTGCTCCAGCAGGCCCAGCAGCAGGTCCAGGAGAAGCGGGACGCGTTGGATAACGCCGAGCGCGCCCACCGGCAGCAGCAGGCGGAAAGCCGCCGCAACATCAACGCCGCCGAGCGGCAGATCGACGCCGGCAAGGCCAATGTCGACCAGATCAAGGCCCGCATCCAGGCCATGAAGGAGGATGTCAAGGCCCGCGAAGCTGAAATCAAGATCAAGAAGCAGGCCCTGAAGCTCGAGAAGCAGGCTCTCAAACTGGACGGCCGCATCGATTCCGCAGACAAGGCCCGTCTCAAGACCATGCAGAACGATATCAAGGTTCTGGAGCGCAACCTCAAGGATGCCAAGAATATCTTGAAGGAGGAAAACGCCCGCCTGAAATCTTCCCAGGAGGCCATCAGTTCCGCCAAGAAGCAGATCCGCGAATCCAAGAAAGCCGAGCGCAATACCCGCAGCGATCTCCGCAACGCCCGTAAGGACGCCAAGGCCACGCAGAAAGAGCTGAAGAACCTCTCGCAGGTCCAGCGGGACCTGGATGCCACCCGCGAGGCGGTCGAAGCGGCCGAGAACAAGGTCGAGCAGACGACGGAAAAGGTTGAAAATCTGTAGGGAAGCATGGGAAGGATCATTCTGACCGGCGACCGACCTACCGGAAAACTTCACCTGGGCCACTATGTAGGCTCGCTCCGCAACCGAGTCCTTCTCCAGAACGAGGGGGATTATGACCGGATGTTCGTTTTCATCGCCGATGTCCAGGCTCTCACGGACAATGCGGACAACCCCGAAAAGGTCCGCCAGAACATCATCGAAGTGGCCCTGGACTACCTGTCCTGTGGCCTGGATCCGGAAAAAGTCACCCTGTTCATCCAGAGCCAGATTCCGGAACTCCATGAGATGACTCAGTTCTTCTCCAACCTGGTCACCGTCCAGCGTCTCCAGCGGAATCCCACCGTCAAGACCGAGATGGCCCTCCGCGGTTTCCACAACGGCGAGACGCAGGATGACAACCAGCGGGGACTTCCCGTGGGCTTCTTCACGTATCCCATTTCCCAGGCGGCCGATATCTGCTTCTGCAAGGCGACCACCGTTCCGGTGGGCGAGGACCAGGAGCCGATGATCGAGCAATGCCGCGAGATCGTCCGCAGTTTCAACAGCATCTACAAGTGCGACGTCCTGGTTGAACCGTCCATCCTGCTCCCTTCGAACCTGGCTTGCAGGCGCCTTCCCGGCACGGACGGCAAGGCGAAGATGTCCAAGTCCCTGGGCAACTGCATCTACCTGTCCGAGGATCCGAAGGAAATGGAACGGAAAGTCAAGGGCATGTTCACCGATCCGGGCCATCTCCGCGTGGAGGACCCCGGCAAGATCGAGGGCAATACGGTCTTCACGTACCTGGACGCTTTCTGCGAGGACAGCGATTTCCCGAAGTACTGGCCGGATTATCAGAATCTCGAGGAGGTCAAGGACCATTACCGTCGCGGCGGTCTCGGTGACATGAAGTGCAAGAAGTTCCTCATCAATGTCCTCCACGACCGGCTGGAGCCTATCCGGGCCCGCCGTCACGAGTATGAGCAGGATATTCCCGAAGTGTACAACATCCTCCGGAAGGGCTCCGAAGCTGCCCGCGAGGTCGCAGCACAGACGCTTCATGAAATGAAGGACGCGATGAAGATCAACTATTTCGACGACGTGGCCCTCATCGCGGAACAGGCCGAAAAATACAAGGCATAATGGGAGTCAAGCGTAGAAACTTTCCGGTCCAGGGCATGGGCTGCGCCGCTTGTGTGGCCCGTGTCGAAAACACGCTCAAAGCCTGCAAGGGCGTGAGCGGCGTGAGCGTGTCGCTCGCCTCGAATTCCGCCCAGGTCGATTTCGACCCCGACCAGACGACGCCCGAGACCTTGCGGCAGGCTGTCCGGGATGCCGGCTATGACCTCCTGGTGGACGGCACCGATGACGAGGCCGACTCAGAAGCCGAGATAGCCCGGCAGGACGCCTACAAAGCCCTTCAGAAAGATACGGTTCTCGCCTGCGTGCTGGCGGCGCTCGTCATGCTGCTCAGCATGGGTTTCAAGGATTTCCCCGGCAAGGGGTTCGTCCTGTGGGCCCTGGCGACACCGGTCGTATTCTGGTGCGGCCGCCGGTTTTTCAAGGCCGGGTTCAGCGCTTTGCGCCACGGCAGCGCCAATATGGACACGCTCGTCGCCCTGTCGGTGTCCATTTCCTATCTTTTCAGCGTCTTCAACCTCCTTTTCCCGCAAGTATGGACCTCGCAGGGACTGGAGGCCCATCTGTATTTCGAATCGGCGACGATGATCGTCGCGTTCATCCTCATCGGCCGCCTGCTGGAAGAACGGGCGAAGCACAGTACCACCGCCGCCATCCGCAAGCTCATGGGCCTGCAGGAGAAGGGTACGGTCGCCCGTCCTGGCGAAACGCTTCTGGTGAAGCCCGGCGAACGGCTGGCTGTGGACGGCGTAGTGACCGACGGCTCTTCCTATGTCGATGAGAGCATGCTTACCGGCGAGCCGGTCCCCGCGCTCAAACAAGCCGGGGCCAAGGTCTATGCCGGTACTATCAACCAGAACGGAGCCCTGTCCGTCCGGGTGGAGAAAGTGGGTGGTGACACCCTCTTGTCAGGCATCATCCGGATGGTGCGGGATGCGCAGGGTTCCAAGGCACCGATCCAGAAGACGGTCGACCGCATCGCCGCAGTTTTCGTTCCCGTCATTATCGGCATTTCCGTCCTGACGCTCATTATCTGGCTGCTCTGCGGGGAAGTGACTTTGGGTCTTCTGGCCATGGTTACGGTGCTGGTCATAGCCTGCCCGTGTGCCCTTGGCCTGGCGACTCCGACGGCCATCATCGCCGGCATCGGCAACGGTGCTTCCAAGGGTATCCTTATCAAGGATGCGGAAAGCTTGCAGATTGCCCGGAAGATCGACGCGATGGTGATGGACAAAACCGGCACGCTGACGGAAGGGAAGCCTTCCGTGGTGGAGTCGGTCTGGGACCCGGTCATCACGACCGAGGACGATCCTGCTGAACTCAACCTCCGCGATGTCCTCTATTCGCTGGAACACCGGTCCGACCATCCGCTTGCCCTGGCCGTGTGTGAGTCGCTGCGTGGTTGCGAAGACCTGCCGGTGGAAGATTTCGAGGCTGTCCTGGGCAAGGGAATCTGCGGGACTGTCCGAGGGACGCGGTATTATGTCGGAAATCTGGAACTCCTGAAAGAGGTCCTGGGTGACATCCCGGAAGCGACGAATCCGATGGTGGGCGAGAGCATCGGTCCCTGGATGGATGCGGGTTATACGGTGACGCTCCTGTTCGACAAGGTGAAGGTCTATGCCGTCCTGGCCCTTTCCGATGACTTGAAAGACACGTCAGTTCAGGCCGTCAAGGCCTTGCTGGCCAAAGGCATCGACATCCACATGCTCACCGGTGACAACGAGGTGGCCGCGCGCCATATCGCTTCTGCAACGGGTATCAGGAACGTAAAGGCCCATGTCCTTCCGCAGGATAAGGCCGAATATGTCAGGCAGCTGCAAGCAGTCGGCAAGCGTGTCGCGATGGTCGGCGACGGCATCAATGACAGCGCCGCCCTCGCGCAGGCTGACCTTGGCATTGCCATGGGGCAGGGAAGCGATATCGCCATCGACACGGCCCAGGTGACAATCGTCTCTTCCGACTTGTCGAAACTCCGCGACCTCATCCGCCTTTCCAAACGCACGGTCACGGTCATCCGCGAGAACCTTTTCTGGGCCTTCATCTACAACGTCCTCGCAGTCCCGATCGCGGCCGGCATCCTGTATCCGTTTACCGGATTCCTTCTGAACCCCATGGTCGCAGCCGCCTGCATGGCGCTCTCGAGCGTCTGCGTGGTATCGAACTCCCTGCGGCTGAGGAAATAAAAAATGTGGGCGCTCAGAGGCCCACATTTTTTCGTTTCGGGAAACCGCCTTACGGCAGCTGCTCCAGTCCGAGATCCTTGAAGGTTCTCGGGGCGGGGATGCCCGGGAGTGGCTTGCGGTCCTTGATCTGTTCGAGGGCCACTTCGATGGCTTTCAGCAGCTGCTGGTCTTCTCCGGCATATTCGCGTAGAGGATCGTTGTCCAGGAGGATGTCCGGATCCACACCATGATTCTCCACAATCCACTGTCCGGTCTTGGCGTCATAGTTCGTGAAGAACGGGACGCGGACATCGGTGCCGTCCATGTACGGCAGGGAACCGCTGATACCCACGATACCGCCCCAGGTGCGGGTGCCGATGACGGTACCCAGGTTGTTGGCCTTGAAGCTCCACGGGAAGAGGTCGCCGTCGGAGGCGGAGTACTTGTTGATCAGGAGCACCTTAGGACCCGTGTGCGTGCCCTCCGGAACGGTGCCGGTGAGGGTGGAACCGCGGCGCATCGTCATCCGGTACACTTCACGCTGGAGGCGTTCGATGATCATCGGTGAGATGTTGCCGCCGCCGTTCTCGCGGTCGTCGATGATGAGGGCTTCCTTGTCCAGCTGCGGATAGTAGTACCGGGCCCATTCGTTCAGGCCTTCGGCACCCATGTCGGGGATGTAGATGTAGCCCACCTTGCCGCCGGACTTCTCTTCCACGGTCTTGATGTTCTTCAGGATCCACTCGTAGTGGTAGAGCGGATACTCGTCGGCAATGGGCTTGACGATCACTTTCTTGCCGCCAACGGTGAGTTCCGTGAGAACCTCGGCCTTGCCCACGAGGAGTTTGTAGATATTGTCCACGTCCTTGAGGGATACGCCGTCGATGGCCGTGATCACGTCCCCTTCCTTCACGCCGAGTCCGGGTTCCTGGAGCGGGGAGCGGAGTTCAGGACGGTAAGTGGCGCCCTGCAGGATACGGTCGATGCGGAAACCATCCTTGACCTTGGAGAGTTCGGCACCCAGGAGACCCATCGGAATCCGCGCCGGCTTGGGATAATCGGCGGGGGCGGTGACGTAGGCATGGCCGCTGGCCACCTCGGAAATCATTTCACCGATGACGTAGTTCACATCCAGACGCGTCTTGGCGTAGGGAATCAGACCCTCATACTTGGCTTTGACAGCCTTCCAGTCGCGTCCATGCATGTTCTCCAGATAGTATCCGTCGCGGAAGGCGCGCCAGACCTCGTCATAGAGCTGGGGCCATTCCTGGCTGTAGTCGATCGTAGCGACCAGGCCGTCGAAGGAAACCTTGTCCTTCAGACCCACCTTCGGACCGGGTGCGGCCACGTACAGGTCGCGTCCCTTCATGAAGACGGCTTTCTTGTCGCCGTTGCGGACCGACATCCGGGCGTCGACACACTCCTCGTCCTTGCCGGTGGCGAATTCGAACACGCGGGTGCCGCGGCCGCCGCCGTACCAGAGCGACTTGCCGTCACTGTAGAAGCCCCGGCCGTTCACCGGAAGCTTGACAATGCGGTCCAGGATGCCGTCCGGGTCGATCTTCGTGGCGGGAGCGGCCTTCGCCGGCGCGTCAGGCTTGGCGTTCCCTTTCTTGGCGTCCGCTTTTTTCGCATCCGCCTTCGGAGCGTCCGCCTTGGGTGCATCCTCTTCGATCTTGACCGCGGGATCCTTGGCGATCAGCGGGGAAGGCGTATCCTTGGCGAGCATTGCCATATACACGCCGGACATGTTGCCGTAGGCGTAGTTCCACTCGATGTTGCTGTACTGCGGATTCAGGTCGCGGTCGGATGTGAAGATCAAGTACTTTCCGTCGGTGCTGAAGGTCGGGCTGCCGCTGTTGTACCAGCGCTCGGTCACGGGATACTCCTTGCCTTCGGCGAGATTGTACAGATAGATAATGTTCATCTCGTTCTTGGCCGGACGGGTGTAGGTGATCCATTTGCTGTCCGGGGAGTATTCCACGCCGCGGAACTCGGCCTCGGGATTCTCCATCACGGTGCGGCGGGTCTTCGCGAACGGATCCACCTCCACGAGGCGGTTCTTGCGGTCCCCGTACAGGATATGCTTGCTGTCCGGACTCCACTGAAGGGAACGGATATAGGTGTCGGTGTCCTTGGTCACCTGGACCGGGTCGCCGCCTTTCACCGCGTCATACAGATAGATTTCGGTCTCGCCCGTGGCATCGCCGATCCAGGCGATCCACTTGCCGTCCGGGCTCCAGCTGGCGCTACGGTCGTTGGAACCGGGCGTGCGGCTGAGGTTGCGGGTGACGCCTTTCTCCACGGGTACGTCGAAGACTTCGCCGCGGGCGGTCACGACCATGCGGGCGCCGTCCGGGGAGAGGCTCATGCCGGTACGCTTGTCGGCCACGGACTTGCGTTCGGTGCGGCCGTAGATATCGTCGGAAGCCAGCGTAACGGTAACCTTGACGGCCTGGCGGGTCTTCGGATCCAGCCGGTACAGCCAGCCGCCGTTCTCGAAGACGATCGTCTTGCCGTCGGTGGACGGGAACTTCACGTCATACTCCTTGAAGTCCGTCACCTTCTCGGTCTTCTTCGTTTTCGTATTGTACACGAAGATGTTCATGATCATGTCCCGGTCGGAGGCGAAGAAGATCTCGTCTCCGATCCACATCGGGAAGATGTCCTGTGCGTTGTTGTCCGTGACATTCTCCACCTTGCCGGCCTTGGGGTCGTAGATCCAGATGTCGTCCGCCATACCGCCCCGGTAGTACTTCCAGGTGCGGAATTCCCGCATCACGCGGTTGTAGGCCAGCTTCTTGCCGTCAGGGGACCAGCAGCAGAAACCGCCCTCCGGAAGAGGGATCTCCTTGGGCATCCCGCCTTCCGGGCCCACGGTCCAGAGCTTGCCGGGGAAACCGTCGCCGATGCGGTTGCGGTACACGATCGTCTTGCCGTCGGGAGACCAGCCCATCACGATGTTGTTCGGGCCCATGCGGTCGCCCAAGTCATCTCGGCCATTGGTGGACGTGTAGGTAAGCCGCACCGGTTCGCCGCCGTTGGACGGGATCAGGTATACCTCGCGGTTTCCGTCATATTCGCCTGTGAAGGCGATGCTTTTCCCGTCCGGGGAGTACCGGGCGAACATTTCATAGCCGATGTGGGAGGTGAGGCGGCGGGCCTCGCCACCCTGGACCGGCACGGTCCACAGGTCACCGGCATAGGAGAAGGCGATTTCGGTGCCGTTCGTGGCCGGGAAGCGCAGAAGGCGCGCCTCATCGGCCCGTGCGGACGCGCCGGCCGTGAGGGCCACCGCCAGCGCCAGAATCGTAAAAGAGTGCTTCATATCAAGTTGTTATGGGTTTCTCTTACAAATCTACGAAAATAAAGTGACTTTCCCTATCTAATCGCAACGGATCCGCTCGATCTTCCCTTTTCTCCGCTGAAGGTTTTCCAGGTCCAGGGTACCGTTCAGGAAAGGCGCAGGGTCCGTCAGGGTTCCGCTCCGGATCCTTCCCGTGGACGGATCGACGTCGAAGGCGGCCATCAGGTCCAGGTGTTTGTTGGGAACGTCGGAATCGTTGTAGGCGTTTCCCGTCTTTCCGGTGTAGCCGATCAGGTCGCCGGCCCAGACCGTGTCTCCCTTCTCGAAAGGTTTTCCCGTCCGGGGATTCACGGCGACGGGAAATCCGTATTGCAGGTGCGCGTACTGCAGGTACACCTTTTGACCGCATCCCTTTACGTCGTTTTCAGTGACGATGATGTTTCCGAAGGAGCCGTCTTCATACCGGTCCGGGTGGTCGCGTTCAATCCGGACAATGGTTCCGGAATACATGGAGTAAACCTTTGAACCTTCCTTCGCATACAGGTCGATGCCCCAGTGATACCGGGGTGTTCCGTCTTCATAATATCCCCTGAGCGCCTTGTAAGTGCCATTGACATAGCTGCCGCTCGCGGTGGCGGCGACGGTCATCTGCTTGAGGGGGTTGGCAACGCCCCGCACCAGGTCCATGCAGGGGCCGCTGTCTTCGTAATAGGCGGTGGATGCCAGGTCTCGGGTCACCTTGCAGGGAAACAGGGACCGCCTTTCCCCGGCGAAGGCGCCGGTCCACCGGCCGAATTCCAGCGACAGGAGCGTGTATTTCGGCAGGCATCCGACCGTGGTCCAGCTTCCTGCGCTGTAGGTCCCGCATCCTTGCACATCGATGTAATCCGGGAGGTTCGTCGTAATCCGGACGGTGTATTGCGGGTGCGTGGTCAGGAGCATGTTGTCTGTATGGTCCCTTTCTGCAATACAGATGGAGCCGTCCAATACCAGGCCGTCCGATCCGTCCGATGAACGCGTCCCCGGCCGGTAGAGTTTGACATAATGCAATCCTTCCCCATCCGGAGGAATCTCCCTTGGGTGCAGGATGGCCGCCTCCCGGACGAGGCCGCCGCGGTAGATTTCCGTCCGGAAAACCTTGCCGGCAAGGGTGGACAACAGGACTGCACCGGTGTAATCCGGCATGTCCAGATAGTCGAAACCGGGATGGCTGTCCGCGTACTGCGTCTCGGCGACCATCGTGACGACATACCGGTGCCGGATGCCGCCCTGTACGGTTTCCATGAAGAATTTCCGGACATCTGTAGTGGATTGGTCGTCCGGATCGGGGGTGTCGCCGTAACCGGCGGGAATCCCGTCCCGATTCTGCAGGAACGGTGTTTCCGAAAAGTCGATGTCATCGAATCGGACGGTCCGCGTGTTCTCCGGGTCAAGGAGCGAGGCCAGCGAGACGGGCGGACCGTCCGTACGCATTCCCCGTGTTCCGGGGATGAGATTGTAGTCTGACAGGTCGCCGTAAAGCGGTATCTGCGAGACAGGAAGGAGGATGTCCCGGACATCGTCCGGTTCCGGAGAAAGCGGCCCGTTCGCATCTTTGTCGCAGGCGAAGACAAGGAGGAAAGCCGCCGGGATCAAGATTCTTTTTGCCGTGCGCATAACCTGGGTTTTAAGGAAAACAAATCCGCACCGCAGTCCTTCTGCGGCGGTGTTACATAAAACCCGGGGAAGATTCGGGGAACGGGCACTCTCCGGAAGAGAGCCCCTGCGGTTCAGACACGCAGGGTTCAGATTGGGGTGCCTGTAACAAAGGCCTGGACGTTACATCCCGCTCCCGTCACGATCTCTGGAGACAAAGATAGGAGGAAAACCGGAAAAACAAAAGAACGGCACTCGGAAATGAGCGCCGTTCCATGAACTTTTTTCAAGCCGGAATTACTCCGCCTTGCCGTCGGAACCGAGGACGTTGACGATCTTGTGGATGTACATCTTCTTCATTTCCTCGCGGGCGGGCTTGAGGTACTGGCGGGGATCGAAGTGGCTCGGATTCTCGGCCAGGTACTTACGGATGGCGCCGGTCATCGCGAGACGGCTGTCGGAGTCGATGTTGATCTTGCAGACGGCGCTCTTGGAGGCCTCGCGGAGCTGCTCCTCGGGGATGCCCACGGCGTTCGGAAGGTTGCCGCCGTACTTGTTGCACATATCGACATATTCCTGCGGGACGGAGGAAGAGCCGTGGAGGACGATCGGGAAGCCGGGGAGCTTCTTTTCAATCTCGTGGAGGACATCGAAGGCAAGCGGCGGGGGAACCAGACGGCCGGTCTTCGGGTCGCGGGTGCACTGCTCCGGGGTGAACTTGTAGGCGCCGTGGCTGGTGCCGATGGAGATGGCGAGGGAGTCGCAGCCGGTGCGGGTGGCGAAGTCGATGACCTCTTCCGGCTTGGTGTAATGGGATTCCGCGGCGGAAACCTCATCCTCGACACCGGCGAGCACGCCGAGT
>JAEEGJ010021061.1_pt1 | contig 14083 bp, 14 predicted proteins | sample 8958761 | NCBI WGS metagenome assembly JAEEGJ01 (sample SAMN16246546, study PRJNA631951) | gut metagenome | biome: gut microbiome; feature: rumen; material: RS-attached | host: Bos | place: Iran: Karaj | collected 2018-10 | reverse complement strand
CCACCAGGTCCAGTCCGGCGTCCTTGGCCATCTGGAGAGCCTGTTTGGTATCCATGATGACGGCCTCGCCATCTTCCTTTACAAGACGGATCGGGGAAATGCGAATGTCTTCGTTAATGCGGGTTCCATCACTCTGTCTGTTCGGCATGCGACGGTCGCGGGGGTTTTGTAACGCCAAGTTAAGCTACCTCTAGGTAAAATTGTTATTGTGGCGGTAAATATAGTTTTTTTAATAAAAATTGCAAGAACTTTTTAACCAACCCCTTTGAAAATAGGCGGATTTTTGTATAATTGGACTTGCTCGCGGCGGTAGCTCAATGGTAGAGCCTTAGCCTTCCAAGCTAATGGTTGCCGGTTCGATCCCGGTCCGCCGCTCTTAGACCCCTCACTGAGGGGTCTTCTTTTTATTTGCGAGCCATAAACGACTCGTATTAACGAGTCGTGTTGGCGAGAGCGAGGCGATATCATAAGTTCCAAGATGATTATGAGCCGAGCGGTCTCCATGGGGTCTTTTTTGTTTAGGTCCCTATTCCCCGAGCAAATGCATGATTACGGGGCGGTTCTTGCCGGCCTCGGTCTTGTGGATGGTGAGTTTACCGGTACTGTCATAACTGAACTGTTCGCCCACGCGTTCGCCATATACAAAAGTCAGGCTGTCGCGGAGCACGCCGCTCCGGTACCAGTTGCGCATAATTCCGTTACGTTTGCCATCTTTCCAGAACGTTTCGCTGGCGAGTTTTCCACCCATGCTGTCCGGAAAGAAGCTACGACTTTCGACAATTTGACCGTCTTGCCAAAGTTCCTCATACAATAGCAATCGACCCGGCTTTACGTAACGAACCGTGGCAGGAAACTTCCCGATACTTTGTACAAAATTCACGCTTTGGGCAAGATTGCTGCTGTCAAGAATTCCGTTGACCCCGCCCACGTACGAAGTTTCGGCGCAGAACTTGGCCATATCGCCTTCGCAGGCGCCATAAATCACGCCGTTCTGGTTCAAGTCCACTTCACGCACCAGGTCTCCGCGTTCATCGAACCAGCGCCATACGGAATCGCGCTTGCCCTCGGCATTCCAGTGTTCCTGTTTCATGCGCGTGCCATCGGCCCTAAAGTACGTCACCGTCCCGATAAGGGCGCTGTCTTTGCCCGTTGTCCCTTTGCCGAGCACGCCCTGCACCCGGACGCGTCCGGTACCGCAATTTGCGGTATCGACCGTCTCGCCATAGCTTTCATAATAAAGCGCAAACGGTCCGTCCAGTTCTCCATTCTTGCAAGTGAACTCTTCGAGCAGATGACAGTCTTTCGAAAAACGCTTCAGGTAGGCTGAATCGCCCGAGGCTGAAACAATCTCTCGCTTGGGATCCCACTTGGCGTGGCAATTGCCCTCTTGCTGCAGGGCACTGTTATCATACCATTTTTTCCAGATTCCTATAGCGCGACCTTCGTCGTCGTAATGTTCTTCGAAAGAACGCTCGCGGTTATAATGCCAACCTTCCCAGTCACCCACGGGGTGATCGTTTTCGTAGTAGAGGTAAGCTTCGACTTTCTTGTCGCTAAAAAGGGCTGTCCACTTGCCGTCTTTAAGGCCTTTCTTGTAATGTCCGAGCAGAGCCACATCGCCAAAGCCTGTCCAACGCTTGAAGTCGCCATGCGGCACGCCATCTTTGTACGGGATTTCCAGTTCCTTGATTCCGTCGGTGTACCATTCGTTCCTTTTCAGGATCTCGCCATCAGGGTAAACCCAGATAGAGGTCTTCTTCGCCCCGTTTGCATGTTCGGCGAGCACTTTTTCTTCGGCACGTTCCACCGTACAGCCCGAAACGAGCATCAAAATGGGCGCAACAAGGCCGAAAAAGGGTATAAAACGAATCGTACGCATACCAATTAAAGTAGAAAAAAGGTAATTTCTAATTGTGCTAGAGTTAAAGAATAAATCGATTGCCGATACCTTTAACGCAAGAATCCGCTCCCCTTGGGCTTGGGTGGTTTTGGCTGTTGCCATAGGGCTTACGGTCCTGTTCTATTTTTCGCAAAAGCCGCAAATCATCATGTATTCGCGCTACATCAAGACTCTTTCAGACTACCAGCTGCAGGAATCTTACGCCATGCGTGGAATGGAACGCGTACGAATCGGTTTTGGCATTGACACCGTTTTTGTTCAGGCGCAGACCATGACGCTGCGCGAAATTGCGGTTTCGTTCTCGCGCGAAATGGACGAAATCAGCCGGGTCGGAGTCAAGGCTCCCCCGCATGCGACAGTCGAACGATTCGAGCGCGAAGTCTTGGCCAAGGTTTCGAGCATGCGCCGCTACGCGGCAAGCCGCCATGGGTGGCTCGAGAGACTGCAGGCGGTCAACCAGCAAGTGGCAGGCCTCCCCGTAAGCATTCAAATTCCGTTACGCGGCACGCTCGATTCCGCGCGTGCCGGCTATCTGGTCGGAATTGCAGGCCTCGGCGACTCAGTGGTGAACGCCATTCCCGATTCAACCAAGGAAGCCGTATTCGCCCTGCTCCAGGACAACGAAGAACAGACGCTTGCCTGGAGCCGATTCAACAGCGAACTCGCTGTCATGTACAGCGAGGACCTGATCCAGTTTTTCCAAAGCCAGAGCATGGAAGAAATGTCGCTCAAGTCCAAGATCCCGATGGCATTCTATTTCTTGACTCTCGTGCTGATGCTTTCTACCTTCTTCTTTATTTTTAGATCCAAGCAATAAGGAACACATGCGATTTTATACTTCTAGAAAACCGGCTCTTTTGAATTTTTCCTTGCTGCTGATGTTTTTGGCAGGTTGGCTCCTGTCTTACCTGATGCCAGCCCTCAAAGGCCTGATGCAAGAAGAGCACCTGTTCTACGGTACCGTTTCGCACGCCGCCATCCCGAGCATTTTTGGCGGGAGCAACATTCCTTTTTTCGACAAGACCATTTTCCAGATTAACGGCGACGACCAGGCTAACTTCATTCTGTACGCCTCGGAAGACATGCTGAACAACATGGCCGAATGGTACAGCTTTGCCAGCCGCGACGCAGGTGATATTCCGCTTGAAATTTCTGCCTCCAGAATCAACGACAAGACATTCATCGTACACAGCATGTCTTCGACCGACGGCGAAATTGACTTCGAAGCGCTCGTCATGGACTACCAGGTCTATTACGGATTCATCGGCTGCACGATTGTATTCGCCTTGGCAGTTGCCTCGCTCGCGTTATTCATTCTCTGGATTGTGAAAAAGAGAAAGTAGAACTTCGTTGGTATGAGACGTCTCGTCATATTATCACTTGTTGCGACTGCGTTAGCCTTTGCGCAGGCACCGTCCGACACCCTTACCATACACCGTAAAATGCCACCGATCAAGGGATCTATCATGCTCCCGGTGACAAGCCCTACAAGCGACATGCCCGTAGGCGTATGGCGACACATCAACAAAAAAGCATCGGCCGGAACCATCGTCTGGTTCCACGGCGGCATGACGAGCGGCAACTGCCAGAAGGGCCTCGTAGCGGGCGGAGCACTTTCTAAAATGTTGCCGGACTACACCATTGTCAGCGCGTCTGCCTGCAAACAAAACCATTGGGTCGAACCCACCACCATAGAAGCTCTAGACGACGCCCTCGACAGTCTCGTCAAGCGCCAGAAGAAAGAGATTACCGAAATCTCGCTCGTCGGTATTTCGGACGGTTCGCTCGGCGTCCTCGCCTATTCCATGTGGGGAAAACGCAAAATCAAGAACCGCATTCTCATGAGTTCCTATGGCGAAGCGCTCGGACCGGCAGCACAAGTCGCCGCACAGGCTCCGCTCAAGAACGGGCGCTGGCGATTCATTCAAGGCGGCTCCGACCGACTCTACCCCGCCGACAAGACCGTCCCCTGGATTCAGGAATTCTGTAAAAACGTGGGCACGGGGTGCGACCTCAAGTTCGACCCGCAGGGCGAGCACGACTGGAGCTATTGGGAAAAGAACCGCAAAGACTGGATTTTAGAGATTTTTTCTAAATAACCCTTGACAAATAGGGCAAAAATTTCAAAATTTGGCTTACCCCACGCGGATGTGGTGGAACTGGTAGACACGCTAGATTCAGGTTCTAGTGCCTGCAAGGGCATGAAGGTTCAAGTCCTTTCATCCGCACTGAAAAACCGTCGAAGCAATTCGGCGGTTTTTTATATCCCCATCTTTTACTATCTTACCCCATCATGGATAACTTCGAAGATTTTTTCACGGCGACTTTTGAAACGGCTACGCTTGCCAATAACGTAGTGACGCTCAAGGGCCTGCGAGAAAATTCCGAAGGTCCTACTTCTGCAGAATCAATCATGCAGGCCATCGAAAAATCCCGCGAGCACCTTTCGGAACACCTCCCCTGGGTTCGCGACACCGATATTTTCGACATCAAGAAACGCATCCGTTCCTGGATCCTGAATGAACGCTTTGGACAAGGCGGTTGCTGGCTGATTTTCAAGAACTCGGGCGAAGAAATTTCGGCAGGAGATTCGTCCCCGATGGCAGGCGCCATCATGATGGACGTCAAGCTTTCGAATCGTTCTGCGACCCTGAGCTACTGGCTTTGCAAGGAATTTACGGGTCAGGGGCTTATGACGGAGGCCGTAAAGCTACTTTCGGCCTTCGCCTTTGCAACCCTCAAGCTCAACCGACTGGAACTTTTAGTCTCTGTACACAACGGCAAGAGTGCCGCTGTCGCCGCCCGCTGCGGGTTCATGGAAGAAGGCATAAACCGCGATTACGAGCTCATAAACGGCAAATTTGTGGACCACAGACGGTTTTCGCTCCTGGCACGAGATGTATATTAACGGTTACATTGGTTACTCGGGTAAACGGGAATATTAAATTAGATATGGTTTTCAGGGGTTAATTCTTCTATTTTTTTGAGTATGGAAAATGGAGAAAAGCAGAAACTCGTAGAACCGGATATCCTGCAGTACACGAACTACAGGGTATTTCTCCGCGATTATTACGAGTATAAAAAGAAAACCTCGACCGCGTTCAGCTTGCGGTTCTTTGCCGAGAAGGCAGGGCTTTCTAGCCATGCCCATTTAAAGCTCGCAATCGACGGCAAGCGCAACATCACCAAGAACACGGTCACCAAGCTTATTCATGGCTTGGGGCTTGAAAACCAGCGCGCCGCATACTTCGAAAGCCTCGTATTCTTTAATCAGGCACAAACCGACGCCGACAAGCAGATCTACTACGCCCAGCTCATCAAGGCCAGCCCCCGTTCAAAGCTGCACAAGATGGACAAGGCGCAGTTCCGTATTTTTCAGGAATGGCATCACTCCGTAATTCTTGAGATGGTAGGGCTCAAGGATTTCCGTCCCATTCCCGACATGATTTCTAAAAAACTGCGCGGACTCGTGACTCCCGCACAAGTAACCGAATCGCTCCAGTTGCTCTTGGAACTGGGACTCCTGGTCAAGACCGCGAACGGCTACCGCCAACGCGACCCCCTGATTACGACCGACGACGAAGTCCAGGACATGATGGTCAAGATGTACCATTTCCAGATGCTCAAGCTGTCGGCGACCATGTTGGCCGACCTTCCGGGCAACGAAAGGGACGTTTCTGCGCTTACTTTTGGGATTAAGCGCTCAGATTTCCCCAATTTGAAAAAACATTTACAACTAATGCGAAAAGAACTACTAGATTTCTCTGCAAAAGCCGGAGAAGCAGAAGATGTTGTGCAAGTCAACATTCAGCTCTTCCCCTTGACCCGAGGAGTGTGATGAAATTCTTTTTGTCCATAGCCACGATTGCCGTATACGCCACCGCGTTTTTGTCTTTGGTTGCTTGTTCCAACGACAAGTCCATTGCTGGTATCGAAATTGGCAACCCGAGCATTGCGGACAGCGATACAACCGCAAGAGATACCACGGCAAAGGACACCTCTGTAAAGGACACATCGGTCAAGGATACTACGCCTAAGGACACCGCTGTCAAGAAACAACCTGCCCTTCCGCTGGTTGCCGATTTCTCTATTGACTATTCCGAAGTGAATCTCAAGGCCCTTGCCAAGGAAGCAGAAAAGGATGAACCGATTCTGTTGGATTCCTTCTCCCTGATTCTTACTGAAGTTCGTTCCTTCTCTAGTTACTATTATACGACTTTGATTGTCGACCCCGTTGTCGGACTCCAGCTCTGGCCTTACGAAGATTCCCCCAACGAGTCGCTGGAGATTTCGTTTACCAAGGGTTCCTTGATCGAAGATCCCTTCAAGGACATCGACTTGAACGAAGAAGGCTACCTCAAGGAAATGGGCGTCGGATTCAAGCCCGACGAAACCATGGCCATATTCGGCAGGATTCTCATCGACAAGAAGTACCATCCCTTTGTCTACAGTCTTTCGAACTTCCAGACGCTCATGCTGCGCTACCACTACTCGCAGATCGATACGGCTGGCGGCAAGGCTAACTTGTCTGTAGTGTTCCGTGTCAAGCAGTTTACAGACGGAATTGATTTCTCTTCGGCTGAAATTGGCGAAGACAGCGTGATCCATATTGATTCCAAGTACAATTCGGAATTGTGGAACGCGATGAACGAACGCTTTGTGACGAGCTTCCAGCCGCTGCGCTACGACTACACCACCGTTGCCGGCGACGCCCACTTCGAATACGTTGCCGATATCTGGAAGGGTATTGCAGCCAAGAAGGGCGAAAACACGATTATCAACGGAAACTTCTCTTCGCCCTTTACCACCGACTGGATTTTGATGAACCAGTTTGGCGGACATTCCGACACGACGGTGCTGCTCGAAAAGGGGGCCAAGGAACGCATTATGCAGGTGAACGTTACGGATGGCGGCAAGCATTCCTATAGCGTGCAGCTGATTCAAGAAAACGTTGCCCTGATTGCCGGCGTCCAGTACCAGTGCATATTCACTATCTGGTCCGATGTGGAAGGTCAGATTACGGCCCGTATTGGTTCGTACAACACCTACGAAACCATCGGATTCCAGGAACATGTACAAGTGCAGACCACGGGTCAATCGGTCGGAATCACGTTCACGCCCGAAGTCAGCGATCCGTTCGCCCGCTTTGAACTGAACCTCGGCGGTTCCGAACGAACCTTCTGGATTAAAGAAGTCAAGGTCTTAAGAATCAACTAAAACTAAAACGCATTTTAAGGGCTCGCCACGGCGAGCCTTTTTTGCTAAATTTTCGTTACTATGGCTACAATTCCTACTCGCAAAGACAATCTCGTTATTGAAAACATTCGCCCCCAAATCGAAGGTGGGCGTTTTATGCTCAAGCGCGAACCGGGCGACACCGTTACGCTTACCGCGGACATTTTCCGCCACAGCCACGAAAAGTATGATGCGGCGATTTTCTACCGCCACGATTCCAAGAAGAAATGGGAAAAGGCTCCCATGCACTTTGTCGATAACGACCAGTGGGAAGGTTCCTTCACGGTCAACAATATCGGCTACTACGAATACAAGATTTGCGCCTGGACCATCGAGCCCAAGGACGAACCGACCGAAAGCCCCGTGATGAAACTCCGTGTGGACCCCTCTTACGCCCGCATCGGTACATGGTACGAAATGTGGCCGAAGAGCCAGGGCACCGACCCGAAGAAGAGCGCCACCTGGAAGGATTGCGAAAACCAGCTCGACTACATTGCCGGCCTCGGCTTCGATACCGTTTACCTGGTACCGATTCACCCGATCGGTGTCACGAACCGCAAGGGTGCCAATAACGCCCTGCACGCCAAGGTGGACAAGAAGGGCAAGCCGCTTGAACCGGGATGTCCGTACGCCGTGGGTAACAAGAACGGCGGCCACTATGACGTGGACCCGGAACTGGGTTCCATGAAGGATTTCGAACACTTCGCCAAGGCCGCACGCAAGAAAGGCCTTCGCTTGGCGCTCGATATCGCGCTGAACTGCAGCCCCGACCACCCGTACGTGAAGAGCCACCCGGAATGGTTCTACCACGAACCGGATGGCAGCATCAAGTTCGCCGAAAACCCGCCCAAGAAGTACGAAGACATTTACCCCTTCGACTACTACAACAAGAACTACAAAGCCTTGTGGCAAGAAATCGAAAACATTATCCTGTTCTGGGCCGACAAGGGCATCGAAATTTTCCGTATCGACAACCCGCACACCAAGCCCTTCCCGTTCTGGGAATGGCTGATTGCAGACGTCAAGGAAAAGCGTCCGGAACTCGTGTTCCTCGCCGAAGCGTTCACCCGTCCGAAGATGATGCATCGTTTGGCCAAGTCCGGTTTCGATATGAGCTACACTTATTTCGCCTGGCGCTCTGCCAAGTGGGAATTCGAACAGTACCTCAAGGAACTGACGCAGTCCGATGCCAAGGAATACATGCGCGGCATCTTCTTCCCGACGACTCCGGATATCTTCCCGAAGTACCTCGCCTACAAGGGCCCGAACGCCTTCAAGCAGCGTTACTTCTTGGCCGGTACGCTTTCTAGCCTTACGGGCATGTACAACGGCTACGAGCTCTGCGAAAACATTCCGAGCCCCATCAAGGAAGAATTGCAGGACAGCGAAAAGTACCAGTACAAGGTCCACAACTGGACTGGCCCGGGCATTCAGGATTTCGTGCGCCGCGTGAATACCGCCCGTCAGGAACACATCGCCCTGCAGGAATACGACAACCTCGATTTCCATTACTGCAGCAACGACCAGCTGATGGTTTACTCCAAGAAGGCTGGCGAAGACGTTATTTTATGCGTATGCAACATGGACATGGATAACGTCCAGGAAGGCATGGTGGAACTCGACATGGGCAAGCTCGGCCTGAATCAGGACGCCTTCTATTTCTTGAAGGACTTGATTACCGACGAAAGCTTTGTCTGGCGTGGCAACAAGAACTACGTGAAACTTGACCCCGCCAAGGCTCCCGGCCACTTGCTGGTGCTCAAGAAAATCTAGGCCGAATAAAAAATGGAAAATATTTCAGGGCGGTTCCACTACCGCCTTTTTTTATTTATATTCAAAGCATGATTGATATTTATTCGCTTGCAAAAAATTCGCTCGTTTTCCAGAAACAGCGCACCATCACCTCGGCCTATATTGACGTTTCGGGCAAGATGGGTATTGCACAGACCGTGCTCATGGTTCAAGACAACCTCACCGAAAACTTCGGCGCGCTCAAGATGGACAACTTTTGCGTGAACGAAAAGGGCGGCTACTGGGCAATTTACAAAGCGAAATTCAAATTTTTCCAACGTCCGTTCTGGCGAGACAAAGTGGTCACGACATCGTTCCCCACCGACAGCGCCCCGATTCGCACCTACGTGAACACCGCCGTCACGACTATCGAAGGCGAACCGATTATCCTTGCCGTGCAAGAAGCCTGTTGCCTCGACTTGGAACGCCATCGTCCCATGAAACTGGAATCGGTTGACTTTCCGATGGAAGGTTCTCCGGAACACTTCATGGACAACAAGTTCACCAAGTTCCCCATACAGAACGAAGAATACGAAGAAGTGTACCGCCAGAAGGTGTTACCGCAGCATATTGACATGTCTCACCACATGAACAATATCGAATACGTGAAGCTCGCCCTGAACGTGTTCAGCGCTGCCGACCTGGAACTTTGCATCCCCTCGATGCTGGAGTTGCATTTTATAGGCGAAACCCGCGAAGGCCAGGAGGTCACGATATTCCGCGCCGACAAGATGGGCGCGACCTACATGAAAATCGAAGACGACACAGGTCGCCAGGTCTTCGAAATGAAAATCAAGATGAAGTAACCGTCGAACTAAAATTCGTGGAAAAATTCAGGCCGGTGAAAATCCGGCTTTTCTGTTTCTACCGGGAATGCACTCAGGTAATGGGGCGTTTTAGCCTTATCGGCACACTTGTAAAGATTTCCGCGAAGAGTCACCCCTTCAAAGGTCCGCATACCAAAGAGTGAAGGCGGAATCTGGACCGTCATTCCCCAGCATACAAGATTGCCCGCGACGCTAGCAAGTTGCTTGGTGCGAATAACCGAATCGATTTCGGGTTGTGTCAGCTTGGTGCGCGAATTGCGATCGGGCCCATGGGCCGCCAGCAAGTAGCCGCGGCAAGTCGTTTCGAAGTTAAAGTATTCGGCAGGATTCGCCGGATTCTGCAAGAAAATTTCGACGCAGGAATCTTCCCAGCTGGAGCCGTTATCTTCTTTGACCTCGGCGCGGAAACAGTCCGAAGGTTCTTCGACAGTAAAATTCACCATGAAATAATCCGGTGAGACTTCGACTTCGGCAAGCACCGTCGGGAGAGCTTTCCCCTGGTTTGCCACCCAATTCATATTCGGTTTCAAGAGCATGATTAAAAGGTAGTAAAGTGATTAATCACTGATTAATCAGTGATTAATCACTTGAATTGCCATAGGTGCTTTTAGAGAAATGGCGATTTTTTGCCGATTTCGCCATTTCAAAAAATTGGCATGCTAATTGCATTTAGGGGCTTGCTTACAAAGCAACAACTCAAACAAAATAGGAGACCTCTATGGCTACCAAAAACAAAATGCCCGAAAAAGAAACCGAGGCAAGTTCCGCATTCGACTGCCTCGCCGTGACCAATGTACAAGTCTACCCTTTCCAGGAAGGCCCTTCCATGGGACACACCAAGGGAATCGCGTCGATCGTGCTGAATGACCAGTTCATGATTCGCGGCCTCCGCGTGATGGATGGCGAAAATGGGCTTTTCGTGGGCTACCCCATTGACCCGTTCTTCAAGGGCGAATCGTTCCGCTCTATTTGCAATCCGGTGACGCGCCAGCTCCGCGAGCACATCGAAAATTGCATCCTTGAAAAGTACCAGGCCGCCATCGTATAGGAGCCAACATGTTCCGCAGAATTCGCTCTTACTGCTTGCTTGGAATAAAGGCTGTCCCTGTAAATGTCGAAGTCGATTCTTCGCAGGGGCTGCCCGGATTCACCTTGGTAGGTTTGCCTGACAACGCCGTAAGAGAGTCCAGGGAACGAGTCGTTTCTGCGATTCGTTCCGCCGGCAAAGTGGTGACGGGTTTTCGCACGACGGTAAACTTGTCGCCCGCGGATTTGCGGAAAGAAGGGAGCGCCCTGGACTTGCCCCTTGCTTTTGGGCTTTTGACTGCAGCCGGAGAGATCGAAGTTCCCGACTTGGAACACCTCGTTTTTGTCGGAGAACTTTCGCTCGATGGCCTGTTGAAGCCAGTCCGGGGCGTTCTTTCCATTGCAATGAGTTTGTCCGAAAAGTCTAAAGACATTCTGGTAATCCCGAAAGGCAACGAACAAGAAGCTTCGCTTGTAGAAGGAATCCGCTATGTCTGCGCCGACACACTCATGGAATGCATTGAAAAAATTGAAGCCGGAGCCGAGAATTACGCACAGCGTGCATCCGGATTGAAAGAACAAATGTATTTAACGCATGCCGACCGGGATATTCCCGACTTCAAGAATGTGGTCGGCATGGAAGGCGTGAAGCGGGCGCTCGAAGTCGCTGCCGCTGGCGCCCACAACTTCCTTATGGTTGGCTCGCCCGGAGCGGGCAAGACCTTGTGTGCAAAATGCCTGCCGGGCATTCTGCCCGAAATGACGGAACTTGAAATTCTGGAAACGACCCGAATCCATTCGTGTGCAAGATCTGCGGGCGACTCCGAGGAATTCAAGCCCGTGATGGTCCGCCCGTTCCGTACCCCCCACCACAGCGCTTCCATGGTGTCGCTGGTGGGGGGTGGCACCCGGCTAAAGCCGGGTGAGGCGAGCCTTGCCCATAACGGAGTGCTGTTCCTCGACGAACTGCCGGAATTCAACCGCAGCGTTCTGGAAGCTTTACGCGAGCCCATGGAAGAGGGCAAAATCTCGATCAGCCGCGCTAGCGGGACCGTCACTTGGCCCGCAAGATTCATGATGGGAGCGGCCATGAATCCCTGCCCCTGCGGATACGCCATGGACCCGAAACGCGCCTGCACGTGCCTCCCCGAGGCTCGCAAGCGTTACCAAGAAAAAATATCCGGTCCGCTCCTCGACCGCATAGACATCCAAGTGAGCGTCCCGCCCGTCGAAGCCTCGCAATTCGGCCGCAAGAACTCCGCCGAGTCTTCGGCCGAGATTCGCAAGCGAATCTGTAGCGCCCGAGAAATCCAGCGCAAACGATTCGAAGGGACGACCTTCAAGACAAACGCCGAGATGTCTTCGGACTTTGCCAAAAAAAGCTGCAAGCTTTCGGCAGAAACCGAACAGTTCGCCATCAATGCCGCCGACAGAATGGGACTCAGCGCCCGCGGCTTTTACAGACTATTAAAGGTCGGCAGAACGATTGCCGACCTTCGAAAATCCGATTCCGTTGAAATTGTAGACCTTTCTGAAGCCCTGCGCTACCGCGCCTTCAGAAGCTAACGAATCACCTTGATACTCGATTCGGCTCCTGCGCTTTGCGGGATTGCCAACGGCTTACGGACAGAGACTTCTGCGGCAAGCGTCTTCGGGTAGTGGTTCAAGATATACTTGGCCGTTTCAAGCACCAAGGTTTCTTCTAGCTGGAAAGACGACCTGCAGACAAAATCCTGCACGTCGTCAGCTAATTGCACATAATCGATAGAATGGGCAAGATCTTCATTTCGGGCGGCAAGCGTGAAATCAAGCCACACCGAAATATTCAGGACAACCGGCTGCATATTTTCGCGCTCGTAAGGAAGCGTTCCAATAATGCAGTTGAATTCCAAATCACGAATCGTGATTTTTCCGGTTTCGACTACCATACGAAGAGTACGACAGCACCTGCGATTGCGGCGGCAGAAACGCCGAACCAGATGTTACGAGCGGAAGTATAAGAATCCTGCGTCTTCTTGTCTTCTTCCATTCTTCTCTGAAGATCGCGCAGGGTCCAGGCTTCTTGCCTTACCTGCGACGCCATAATTTCTTCGCACTTGGCCGGGTTTGCTTCGCCCGGATCGTGGCAAGCGCTCAGGATTTGGCTGTTCAAGCCGCTCAAGTTGTCGTAGGCATCCTTGGCTTCGTTAGCCTTGCTGTGCTGCATGATTCCAACCACGGCGGCAGTGACTGCCAAGGCAGAGAGGCCGACGGCCGTCCAGAAACGGACTTCGTCAGCAATACCGAAACGGTCACCCACGTCACTTGCAGCAGCGCTTGCAGCGTAGTCACGATCGTCTTCAACCGGAGCGGAAGTCTTGTATTTGCTGTAGTCTTCATCATCGTCGTCTTCGCAATCCGGATCGTATTCGTCACATTCTTCAGCCTGGCTGCTCGGAACGGCAGGAGCGGCTGCAACAGATTCTTCCTCTTCTTCTTCAGCGGCAGCAGGAGCTTCGCCCTTCAATTCGACAGCCTTGCCATCGATATACACAATTGCGGACGAAAGACCGGGAGCATAGACAGCCTTACCGTCGAAGTAAACCTTTTCGACATCCTTATCGGCAGCGGCACCGCGGCGAGTATAGAGCTTTGCGCCAACAAGCTTGGAGTAGTCAACGCCTTCGGCGGTCATCGGAGTCATGGAAGAAAGGTCGCCTTTACCACCCTGGTAGAGTTGGTAAGAGGTTTCAGATTCACCAAACGGGTCTTCAAATTTCTGACGCACAACCAAGCGGCCACTCTGCAAAGAGGAGACCTCGTCAGCCGGAGCGACCTTGAGTTCGCCACCGAATTCGGCTACGATGTAGTCATCGGGTACACCCGCATCCTTGGCGGTAAATTCATCGATATCGTAAATGCTTGCGAAAGCGGATACGACAGACAGGCAAAGGACCATCAAAAGTGAACGTTTCATTTGTACTCCAAAATGTCTAATTTTTGATGGAAATATATAAAAAAATGCGTATAATGGTATTAAAAATAATTCTTTTGTAATATACAGCCGTGCACATAATGTTCTCTCTAGCCCAATGTTTAGCAATATTTACACGGTCTATGCAACAAAGCGGCACCAATTCAAAGGGGTTTCTTTTTTACTATATTTAAGCCCGTAAAATTTTAACCCTAACAGAGGATTGCTACAATGGCAAAGCTTTCTATTGAAGATCTCGAACTCGCCGGCAAGCGCGTGTTCATCCGTGTCGACTTCAACGTTCCGCAGGACAAGGTGACTGGCGAAATCACCAACACCAAGCGTATCGAA
>JAEEGJ010021060.1_pt1 | contig 14083 bp, 21 predicted proteins | sample 8958761 | NCBI WGS metagenome assembly JAEEGJ01 (sample SAMN16246546, study PRJNA631951) | gut metagenome | biome: gut microbiome; feature: rumen; material: RS-attached | host: Bos | place: Iran: Karaj | collected 2018-10 | reverse complement strand
CTTCGGACACGTGAAGGGTTCGTTTACGGGTGCCATCAACGACTCGCCGGGCTACTTCGGTGCAGCCAACAAGGGCACGCTCTTCCTCGACGAGGTGGGCGAGCTGCCGCTGGCCACGCAGGCCCGACTGCTTCGCGTGCTGGAGAATGGCGAGTATATCCCCGTGGGCGCCACGGAGGTGAGGAAGACCGATGTGCGCATCGTGGCCGCCACGAACGTGAATATCCAGAAAGCCATCAGCGAGGGCCGTTTCCGCGAAGACCTCTATTATCGTCTGAACGAGGTGCCCATGCAGATGCCGCCGTTGCGCGAGCGCGGCGAGGATATCGTGCTGCTCTTCCGGCTCTTCGCGATGCAGATGGCCGAGCAGTACCGCATGGACAAGGTGGTGCTCACCGACGAGGCCAAGCAGGTGTTGATGCGCTACAAGTGGCCAGGCAACATCCGACAGCTGAAGAACATCACGCGGCAGATTTCCGTACTCAGTCCCGAGCGCACCATCACCGCCGAGATGCTCCGCACGTTCATCCCCGAAGACCATGAGACCACGCAGCTGGCGCCCATCTACAAGGATGGCGGCGACCACTCGTTTGAGAACGAGCGCGAGATACTCTACAAGATCCTCTTCGAATTGCGGGGCAACGTAAACGAGATGCGCCACGAGATGAGTCAGCTGAAGAAACGGCTCGACGATGCCCAGGGCGCTGCCGTTGCCAGTCAGCCGATGCCGGCGCCGACTACCCAGCTCGCGCCCATCACGCCCATCACTCCCATCACCACGCAGCACCCCGTGCTCGAGGACGCGATGGCTGAGGAGTATGTAGAGCCCGAGCACGAACCCGAGAACCTGAACCTCAGCACCGTAGGCCGCCAGATGCTGGAGAAAGCCCTGGAGCGCAACCACGGCAACCGTCGCAAAGCCGCCCAGGAACTTGGCATCAGCGACCGCACACTATACAGACGACTGAAGCAGTATGGCCTGGAATAAATACGTTTACGCGGCTTTGATGGCGATGCTCGTCGCCATCATCAGCGCCTGCTCCGTGAGCTACAAGTTCAACGGCGCCAGCATCGACTACACCAAGACGAAGACCATCCAGTTCAGCGAGTTCCCCGTGCGCTCAGCCTACGTGTGGGCACCCATGGGGCCGATGTTCAACAATACCCTCCGCAGCCAGTTTACCGATCACACGCGACTGCAGCTCGTGAAGCGCAACGGCGACCTGAAGCTCGAGGGCGAGATCACGCGCTACGACCAGCGCAACAAGGGTGTCTCCAGCGAGGGCCACTCGGCAATGGTCGAGCTGTCGATGACCGTCAAGGCACGATTCACCAACAACGCCAAGCATAGCGACGACTTCGAACAGGAGTTCACCGCCACCGCCAGCTACGAGTCGACACAATCGCTCAATAGCGTGCAAGACGGGCTGGTGCAGGAGATGATCGATAACATCTGCGAGCAGATCTTCAATGCGGCCGTGGCGAATTGGTGATGGGTTTAGAGGTGAGAGGTTAGAGGTGAGAAGTTAGAAGTGAGAGGTGAGAGAAATGATTTAAGTATAGAGAAAATATGGAGTTGATAGAGCTGATACACCACCCTGAGTTGATGGACCGCGACACGCTTTACGAGCTGCGGTCGCAGGTGGCCCTATACCCCTATCACCAGACCATGCGCCTGCTGATGCTCCAAAACCTCTACCTGCTCCACGACCCGACGTTCGACGAAGAACTGCGCCGAGCAGCCGTCTATATCAGCGACCGCCGCGTGCTGTTCAACATGGTCGAGGCCGCGCATTATCAGCTGCGCAAAACGCCTAGTCAGACTAGTCAGACTAGTCAAACTAGTCCCACTAGTAAGACCAGCCCCTCGCGCACCCTCTCGCTCATCGACACCTTCCTCGACTCCATTCCCCAGGAGGAGCCGAAGCCCCGCAAGCGCCGCCCCACACCCGCCGATGCCGCCGTCGACTATGTGGCCTATCTGCTCGACACCGAGGGCGACGAGCCCGCAGAGCCCGAAGCCGTGCCCGAGATGCGCGGACAGCAGCTCATCGATATGTTCATAAATGCTGACAAAGGGCGGTTCACGCTCAGCGATGTGCCCTTGCCTGCCGATGACGCCCCTCAGGAGCCCGAAGAACCCGAAGAAGGGGCAGAAGAGGAGTACTTTACCGAGACTTTAGCCCGAATTTACATCAAACAGGGCAGATATTCGAAGGCTTTGGAAATAATTAAGCGATTAAGTTTGCAAGTTCCGAAAAAAAATGCTTACTTTGCAGACCAAATACGCTTCATAGAGAAAGTGATCATTAATAATAGTCAAAAATAAATAATCAAAAAAATGTACACATTATTTGTAGTCCTAATTGTTATTGCAGCACTGCTGATGATTGGCATTGTGCTCATTCAGGAGTCAAAGGGTGGCGGTCTTGCCAGCCAGTTCTCCACTTACAATCAGATTGGCGGTGTTCGCAAAACCACTGACTTCATCGAGAAGACCACTTGGGGCCTCGCTGCCTGCATGGTCATCCTCAGCGTCGTTTGTGCATACGTTGCACCCGGTGCTTCCAGCGCTGGTTCGGTGATGGAGAATTACGAGGCTCCTGCTACCAATCCTAACAACTTGCCTGGCTTTGGTGCCAGCCAGCAGCAGGATGCTCCCGCTGCTCCTGCCACTGATGCTCCAGCTGCTCCTGCCGCCGAGGCTCCTGCAGCTCCCGCTCAGCCGGCAAAATAATCCTTCGCAAGTAGCGTAATCCAAACAAGGGCTGTCAGCTGTGTGCTGCCAGCCCTTAAGCATGTTTGTCCCTACAAAGCCTTACTTGGCGATGATGCCCGAAACCGTTTTCCGGATATGTGCCTTGGCTGTTTCGGGCTTCATGGCTTCTTCGAGTGAGATGCCAGGCGGATTAATGCATGCCACGTGCGAGAATCCTGCCTCGGCGAGCTGCTGACTGTCATTGACGCGGCCCGCCATCAGCGCCACAGGCACATGGCGGCTCCTGGCCCTCTGGAGGATGCCGAAGGGGAGCTTGCCCATGAGCGTCTGACGGTCGGCGGAGCCTTCACCCGTGATGACGAGCGAGGCATCTTCCAGGATACTGTCAAAGCCCACGGCATCGAGCAGCAGTTCGATACCCGAACGGCATTCTGCGTTCATATATTGCAGGAAGGCATAGCCCAGTCCGCCAGCCGCTCCGGCGCCAGCCATGTCCTGACGATCGTAACCGAAGTGCTTGGCAGAGACCTCTGCGAACCTTCGTGCCCGGGCGTCGAGCATGCGAACCATCTCGGGCGTGGCACCCTTCTGAGGAGCAAAGACGCAGGCGGCCCCGTTTTCGCCGCACAGCGGATTGGTGACGTCTGTGGCAATCGTGAAGCTGACGTCCCTCAGCTCGCCGATGTCGTCCCAAGAGCCCTGTCTGGCAAAGACGTCGATGATGGCGCGAAGCATGCCGATGCCGCAGTCGCTGGTGGCGCTGCCGCCAAGCCCTGCGATGATGTGCCTGCACCCTCGCCTCACAGCGTCGGCCACCATTTGTCCCGTGCCGTAGCTCGTAGCCACCATGGGATTGCGCTCCTCGGCACTGAGCATGGTCAGTCCGCTGGCCTTGGCGATCTCAATCACGGCAGTGTCGCCGTTTACCAGATATTGCGCGTGGGCATACCTCATCAGTGGATCTCTCACGACGATGTCCACCATCTCGCCGCCAGTCGCCGCCCTGAAAGCCTCCAGCCATCCCTCGCCGCCGTCGCTGACAGGCATCTGTATCACCTCTGCCTCAGGCAGCTCCGCCGCGATACCTTCCGCCGCAGCCTGATTGGCCTCCGCCGATGTCAGACAGCCCTTGAAGGAGTCGATGGCCACGATAATCTTGTTCATACAGCCGCTCATTTTCACAAAACATATTAAAACTGAGGGCAAATTTAATGATAATCGGCGAATTATGGCTATATTTGCAGCGATATTTAGGATAGTTTAAAATGATTGTAAGAAAAGCTGTCAAAAGCGACATCAGCCGCATCATCGAATTGCTGCATCAGGTGGACATGGTGCATCACGACCTGCGCCCCGAGTTGTTCAAGCCCTATACCACCAAGTATGACGAGCAGGAACTGGAAGCCCTGCTGAATGACGAGAGTAAGCCCATTTTCGTGTGTGTCGACGATGGAATGGTCTTGGGCCACGCCTTCTGTATGACGACGGAGGTCAGGAGCGATAAGCTGCTGCAGGACATCAAGACGCTCTATATCGACGACATCTGCGTCGATGAACAGTTCCGTGGCAGGCACGTTGGAAAAGCATTGTACGAGCATGTGCGCGACTATGCCCTGTCGATTGGTTGTAACAACATGACCCTCAACGTGTGGGAAGGAAACCTTCCAGCGGAGTCTTTTTACAGGAACATGGGCATGAAGGTGCAGAAGACAACCATGGAAATCCGCCTTCCTCAGCCAGAAAAGTGAGGCTCGCACAGCCCGAATACTCCCTCTGCAAGCCCCTTCATAAACTTTTTTGCTAAAAAAACGCCCAAATATTTGGCGGTTCCAAAGAAAATGTCTACCTTTGCACCCGCAAACCGGAGGACTACTCCTCGGCATTCGCACATGGTGCCCTTAGTTCAGTTGGTTAGAGCGTCAGATTGTGGTTCTGAATGTCCACGGTTCGAGTCCGTGAGGGCACCCCAACGACACCCCCTGTAAGTACTGCTTATAGGGGATTTTTTTGTATACACATTCTATCGTCGAAAAGTGTGATTATTTACACATTTTTCTTCGATAGAACGTGATAGAGAGATTTTGAAAACCCGATTAGAAATGTTTTACCGAATGGTGATCCAGACGGGTTCGCCTTTATCTTTGGCTTCTACGATTTTGTCCTTGAGGCGCTTGAGCCAGATGTTGGAGTTGAGCACCATGCCCTTCTTCAGGTTCTGGCCTACGAGGATGCAGCCTTCGGTGTCGTTGCTGGTGTTGCCGGCATGGATGCGGATGCCGCTGAACATGGGGACGCCAAGGAGGATGGGCAGCCACTTCTGCATCTTCGGGCTCCAAGTAATCACTACGGCGTAGCGGCCTTCGGGGATGGCTGAACAGCCTTTTATCTTGCGGCCTCCGTGGGCGTAGTCGCGCCAAGTGGGTTCGAGGGTGTCACAGAAGTAAGTTTCCTCCTTAATGTGGCAAAGTGGCAAAGTGGCAAAGTGGCGGAAGCAAATTTTTCACAGCATAAAAAAGGGAACCGACAATGCTATAGAATTCTGCCACTTTGCCACTTTGCCACATTAAGGATTACTCAATTGGCGAATTACAAGGATATTACCTGACTGTCAGCATCCCAGTAACGATGCTTCTGCTCGAAAAGAACGGTTGGTGGAGAGACAAATCAAATGCCAATGCATTTATCCATCCACAACTGGGTACCGATAACAAGATTGTTTTCAAGGACAATGTTCCAGTGTTCCACAACGTTCAGATTCCATACGTGCACCAGCTTCAGAACGTCTTGCACGAACACAATGAGAATATCAGCATCCACATGCAGATATTCAAGATTTAACTAGTTATCAAGCTTTTACTTTTAATGACTCATGTTTCCGCATCCGTCCCAATGGGGATGGACGTGGAAATGATGTCATTGGCATAAAAAGAAGCCCGGCTTGCAAATTGCAGGTCGGACTTTGATTAGCTATTTGAGCCATCTTAAATTTACGAGACCTCAATGGCCTTGGTGACTTTCTCCTTCGGTTCGGTCTTCGGCATGGTGATGGTCAGGATGCCGTCCTCAACCTTGGCTGAGATCTGATCCTTCACAACATCGTCTGGCAGCACGTAGTTCTGCTCGTAGTTAGAATAGCTGAACTCACGGCGCAGATAGTGATGGTGCTTGTCCTCATGCTTGTGTTCCTGTTTGCTTTCGATGGCGATGGTGAGGTTGCCCTCGTCATTGATGCCTACGCGGCAATATTCTTTCTTGATGCCTGGAGCTGCAAGTTCCATCGTGTAGGCCTTCTCACTCTCCTTGACATTGACTGCGGGTGCTGTACTGTTGGCACGAGGCATAAAATCAGTGTTAAAGAAATCATCAAACATCGTTGGGAACCAACCATTGCTTTTCATTAATCCGTTCAACATAATTCTTACCTCCTAATTATACTTTTAGTTTAACGTATGTTGTTGATTGCCTCGGCCTATTTAGCGTCGGCTTTCACTCACCTAAAAGCAACTTGCATGCCGATTGTCAAAATGGCACTCGGATTCGGTCAGGATGGCACCGATTTTAAACTCGATTAATTGATGCTGACAATTATTTAAACGTCATTAAACATTGGCTGTCACAACAGTAGATTTCTGTCGATTTAATTCCACCATTACGCCTGAGCCCTGAACTCCTGCGGGGTCTGGCCGGTCTGCTTTTTGAACAGGCGGGAGAAGTACTGGGGGTACTCGAAGCCGAGGGCGTAGGCTATCTGGCTGACGGTGTCGGTGGTCGTGGTGAGGCGGTGGCGGGCCTGAGCGATGAGGTGCTGCTGGATGAGCTGCTGCGGACTATTGCCCGTCTGGGCTTTTACGAGGTCGCCGAAGTAGTTGGCCGAGAGGTTCAGCGCGTCTGCGAAGTAGCGCACGGTGGGCACTCCCTGACGTGCGGCTAGGCCTCGGGCAAAATAGTCGTCGAGCAGGACGGTGAAGCGCTGCATGAGCTGGCTGTCGACGGGTTCGCGGGTGATGAATTGGCGGTCGTAGAAGCGCACGCAGTAGTTCAGAATCAGGGCGACGTTCTGCGCCATCAGCTGGCGGGTGTGGCGGTCGATGCCGCGTTCCAACTCTGTCTCGATGTTGCCGAGGATGTCGTGCAGCTGCTGGCGCTCACGCTCCGATACGTGCAGGGCCTCGTTGACTGAATAGCCGAAGAAGGTGTAGGGCGACATCGATAATCCCTGCATCAGTGCCGGCGAGAAGATGAGCATCACGCCCTGGTAGCTCTGTTCGAGCGTGCCCAGCTCAACGTTGTGGTCGGGGGCGAAGAAGAGCAGCGTGCCGTTGTCGTAGTCGTACTCGTTGCGCCCGTAGCGCACGGTGCCGCAGCGTGCATCCTTGTAAACCACGCAGTAGAAGCCAAACGTATAGCGGGTGTTGCCAAACGAGCTGCAATCAGCAAGGTCGTCGAGATGGATGACCTCAATGAGCGGATGGCGGACATCGTCACGTCCGAGGGCATGCATGAATGCCGACACGGTGGGGAAATGGATTTGTCTTATCTTCATGGCGCAAAGATACAAATTTTTTCGCAGATAATGACTATCATCCTACATTTTCTATCTTCACGGTGTCCAACTCTTGCTGATAAATCACGCCACGCTCCTTCGAGAAGAAATCAATTGTCAGGGCGGCGAGGGCTACAAGGATGAGCGCAAGGGCAGATGCTCGGAGCCAGGGCTTATCGCAGAAGGTGAACACGCAGACAGCGATGACCATCATGACGGCAGAGACGATGATGGTCTGCGGATAGATCTTCATGAAAGCAGCCACGCGAGCCTTCTCGCTCTCCAGAAACTTCTCAGGCGACTCCTGGTATTGTTCCACGAACTGCTTGCTCCGCTGATGATTATTATAGGCTAATGCAGCTCCTCCTCCGATAAAGATTACCGCCACCACCGTCAATGGCAGAATGATGGCGCGAGCCGACTCCGACGAGCCCCAACGCCATGCCACAAGGGCCAGCAGGAGGCATACCACGCCTCCTGCAACCATTGCCAGATCCTCCTGAATTTCGCCAGTCAACCATTTGTTGGTATAGTCAATCAGTTCCATATTATCTACAATTATAACCGCCGTCAACGTTGAGGATGGTACCTGTCAGGAATTTGTTGTCGGGACTAGCCAGATAATAGATAGCCAGGGCAATGTCCTGCACCTCGCCCATGCGATTCATCGGATGGATGGCAGCAATGCCCTTCTCATCATAAGCCCCAGCCTCGATAGCGTGCTTCAGGATGTCGGTCTTGATGGCACCGGGAGCAACGGCGTTGATGCGGATACCTTGCTGGGCGTAGTCGATGGCAGCAGCCTTGGTCAGTCCCACCACGGCGTGCTTAGTTGCGCAATATTGTGCGGTGTAAATCAGTCCGTTGAGTCCTGCGATAGATGCCAGATTGACAATCGTGCCACCGCCCGTCTTCAGCATGGCGCGGATGGCATACTTCATGCCGTAATAAACGCCCAGGACGTTGGTGTCCAGCTGCTGCTTGAACTCGTCCGTCTCGGTGTCAGCCAGCGGTGCGGCACCCAGCGAGATGCCAGAGTTGTTGACAATGCTGTCCAGCTTGCCGAACTTGGCCACCGTCTGCTCGATGACCTGAGCCACCTGCTCCTCGTTCGTCACATCCAACTGGAAGAAGGTCATATCCAACCCCTCGTTCTTGGCTTCCTCGACGAATGCCTGACCCTTCTTTTCACTTCTACTTGTAATAACAACATTCCAACCGTTCTTTGCAAACTGGTAAGCCGTAGCCTTACCGATACCTGTTGTACCACCCGTAATGATAATTGTTCTCTTCATAACCGCAATTTTTTTTAAGTTATTAATACTGTTATTAGTTCTCGGCTGCAAAGGTACGACGATTTCACCGAACCATCGCTAAACAAATTACTGAAAGGTTTATACAAATTACTGATGGGGTGATTATCCCTATTTTTTTACGCTAAACTTTGCCTTATACTGGCTGGGAGTCATGCCAAGAACGCGCTTCACGTAGCGGGTGAAGTAGTTGGTGGTGTTGAAATCCAGCTGATAGGCTACATCCGTAATCGATAGGTCTTCGCGCTTCAGCAGGCGGGCAATTTCTTCGGCAGTGAAGTGCTCGATGAAGAAACTGGCATTATGACGGCTCGTCTTGATGCAGCATTCCGTGAGGTAATTGGGTGTGATATTCAGGCGTGCTTAGGCAAGCGGCAAAGCCGAGCGGCATCATTCTTCTTTTGTAAATTTGTAAACTGCTATTGTTGGTAGAATGACCATAAGCAATAGCGCAGTCTCGACAAAGGCATACGAGCCGAAATAATCAACCAATGTCTGGAAATTCAGGACACCATCAATAAGAAAGACCAAAAGGGGGAACCAGCAGAGAAAGAATATTGCCGAATACTTGATTTTTCGTTTCTTCAGTTTCATCATTCGATAGTTTAATACCACTTATATCCGTGTTCCTTACAATAGTCGATAGCTGGCTGATAGCCTTGGAAGGTAGCTTTGTGAATCCACTTTAACCCTTTGCGCTCATCCTTCGGTACGCCTGTGCCAGTCATCAGAAACCAGCCATTCTTTCATAAATTGAAATTTACCTAAAAGAGTTATTCAAACGTTCCATTCTCGTATTCTTGCTGGAATTGTGTACACGTCTTGCCTGTGGCTTTCTTGAAGAACCGCATCAGATGTGAAGGCTCTGAGAAGTGGAAGTCGTAGGCAATCTCGCTGACCGTCTTGTGGCTGAACAACAGTCCGTTCTTGATTTCGGCCAGCAGGCGTTGCTTCAGCAGGACGGTGGCTGGAACACCATATTGCGCCATGACGCTCTGGTTAAGCGTCACCCGGCTGACGTGCATCAGGTCGGCATATTCCTGCACACGCTGCAGGTCGCGGATGTGTTGCTCCATCAGTTCCACAAACAGGAAAGCGTAGTGGTTCTTCGGCAGTTCAAAGGGCAGACTATATGTCTCGGTATAGCGTCGGTTCAAGACGGCCAGCAGATAGTAGAGCACGCTGACGATGATATGGTAGCTGTCGGCTACAGGCTGGCGCAGTTCGCTGCGGATTTTCTTCAGCAGCCGTTCGTATTCCGTCAGTTCGTCGGCTGTTGCCATGAAGTATGGTGGCGTGTCGGTCTGCTGGCAGTACTGCAGGCGATAGACAAAGAACTTGTCGGCAATAAACGTACGCATGAAGTCGTTGCGGAAGATAAGGAAATCGTAGTCGAGGGCATCTTCGTCAATGTGCCATTCCTGCTGCTGGTGGGGCTTCAGGATGAGCACCATGCCATCGCGCAGTTCTATCTTCTGGTAGCCCAGCAACAGATAGCCATTGGCCTTACGGAAGAAGAACATCTCGAAAAAATCGGTCTTGAACACGGGGTATTCCGTCAGCACGCCCCTCCGCTCACTGCCATGGGCGGTGTTGATAAAGAAATCTACACCACATTCCGTCTTGCTGAAAGGCACCTCTACGAGCCTGTATGTTGTTTTTGCCATACCTCTTTATATGATTTCGGCTGCGAAGGTACGAAAAAAGCGTGATTTATCAAAATGGCATAATAACATGTTGTTCTGGTATAGACATCTTTAACATTTCGTCGTACCTTTGCACCCAGAAATCAAAAAAACAGAAAAGAACATGAAGATTCAACAGATTAGAAACGCTACGATTAAGATTGAGTATGCCGGTAAGGTGATGCTGATAGACCCCATGCTGGGCGAAAAGGGCTGTATGCCTCCGTTCCCGTTCTCGCACCATCAGGAATTGCGCAACCCGATTCACGACCTGCCGATGACGGTGGACGAACTATTAAGGGATGTGGACTGCGTGTTGCTGACCCATCTGCACACTGACCACATAGACGATGCCGCTTATGAGCAGCTGCCGAAGGAAATGCTCATCGTCGTGCAGGACGAGCTGGACCGTGAGGTGGTCGTGTCGCATGGGTTCAAGCAGGTGAAAGTGATTGAGGGCGAGATGCAGCTGGGCGATGTTCGTCTGTCGAAGGCTGAGAGCCATCACGGCCACTGGTGGATGCTGCCGAAGGCCGGCCACACCTGCGGCTATGTGTTCCAGCACCCTGCGGAGCCTACGACCTATCTGGCTGGCGACACCATCTGGTATAGTGGTGTGCGTCGCAACCTTGACCGCTGGCAGCCCGATGTGGTGATAGTCAATGCTGGCGGCAACAAGTTTCATGTGGGAGGGCATGTCATCATGCACATTCCCGATGTGCTGAAGACGGTGGACTACACACCGAAGGCCACCTTCGTGGCCACCCACCTGGAGGGCGTGAACCACAATCACGTCACCCGTGCCGCACTCCTTCAGGCTGCCAGGGAGCATGGAGTGGCCGGGCGCGTCCACATTCCCGAGGACGGTGAGAGCGTAAATGTCAGCAAGTAAACGAGAGACGATGAGTGTTTGTATCAAAGACCTGATTCAGAACATGAATCTTGTGATTGGCTGTAATATCGGCTGTAGTTATTGCTATGCCCGCAACAATTGTCGTCGCTACCACATTACAGACGATTTCTCTGTGCCGGAATTCTATCCTGGCAAGCTGCGGCTGATGGGCAATCCGAAGCCCCACAACTGGCTGCTGACAGGCATGAGTGACCTCGCGGGGTGGAAAGACGAATGGCGTGAACTGGTGTTCGACAAGATGCGCCAGAACGTGCAGCACCAATATCTGTTTCTCAGTAAACGGCCCGACCTGCTGCACATGTCAGTTACACCCGACAACGGATGGTTTGGAGTCACGGTGACCTCTTCGAAGGAAAAGCAGCGTATCGACCAGTTGCGGGAGAATGTAGGTTCAACTCACCTGCATGTCACCTTCGAGCCGATGTTCAACGATATTGGAGAGGTTGACTTGCACGGCATTAGCTGGATTGTGATAGGAACGGAAACGGGTAAGCGCAAGGGCAAGGCCGTGTCGGAAGTCAGTTGGGTGGAGAATTTGACAGAACAGGCACACCGGCTGAACATTCCCGTTTTCATGAAGGAAGACCTCGTTCCCATTATGGGGGAGGCAAATATGGTACAGGAGTTGCCACAGGAATTTAAGGAAGTATTAAAACAACAGGGTTATGATTATAAATGACAAACAAGTGCAGTCGGTGATGACAAAGTCATCGCTGCCTGTGGGCGGTTATTCCGTCAATCCGTACGTGGGCTGTACCCATGCCTGCAAGTACTGTTACGCCTCTTTTATGAAACGCTTCACAGGTCATACCGAGCCGTGGGGGACTTTCCTCGACGTGAAGTACTGGCCTGCCATAACCAATCCGCACAAGTACGACGGCGAGCGCATCGTCATCGGTTCGGTGACAGACGGCTACAACGAGCAGGAGGCTGAATACAAGCGTACCCGTGCACTGCTGGAACAGCTACAGGGTGCCGACTGCGAGATTATCGTCACCACGAAGAGCGACCTCGTGTTGCGTGACCTCGACCTGCTGAAAACGTTCAAGCGCGTCACGGTATCGTGGTCTGTAAACACCCTCGACGAGCAGTTCAAGGAAGCGATGGACGATGCGCCCAGCATCGAGCGACGACTGGCTGCAATGAAGCAGGTCTATGAGTCGGGCATCCGCACCGTCTGCTTCGTGTCACCCATCTTCCCAGGCATTACCGATGTCTTTGCCATCATCGAGCGTGTTAAGGATTATTCTGACCTTGTATGGCTGGAGAACCTGAACCTTCGCGGACAGTTCAAGCCCACCATCATGCAGTACATCCGCGAAGAGCATCCCGACCTGCTACCGCTCTACGACGACATCTACAAGCGCAAGCGCCGTGACTACTGGCAGACGCTCGCCCTGCAGGTGGAAGCCTACACGAAGGAGCACCAGATGCCCTACGTCATCAACGACCTGCCCTATGGTCGCTCAGAGTATGGCCATCCCGTCGTGGTCAACTATTTCTACCACGAGGAAATCAGGCTGACGCGATAGCATGACTTCGATTTCAATTATATTGCCGCATACGTACAATACTGCCGTATGCGGTTTTATTTTGCAGCATTAACAAGCCGTTTCCCTAACTCGTCTCTGTAGTCACTGGGACAGGTGCTTGGGTATGACTCAGATCTGTCCCCACGGCTATTCTTTATCCCGTTCACAAAAAGTGACATGCACGATGTCGCCGAAACTCTTTCCTATCTGTTTGCGAATGTCCTTCCGAACCCCAATGATGTAGCACGGCGTTCCCATCTTCACAATCTGGCCGTCGTAAGGCACACCATCAAAAGAGGCGTGAACCAGTAGTCGGCCCTTACCGAAAAGAGCCTTGATATCGTATGGAACCTCAACGTATGCGGCGTCCATACTTCCGTTTTGCAGGATTACTGCATCGAATTCTAATATGCGATTCTCTTCGTTGTTCATGCCTAATTAAACTTCTTTAAACAATGGATGTCACAAGAGATATAATGCTATTGCGGCACAGGCTTCGGCATCGGCCAAGGCATGATGATGGTTTTGCAGATTGTAGCCACAGGCTGCAGCAACGGTTTGAAGTTGGTGATTGGGCAGAGAATGGCCGAACTGCCGACGTGAAACTGCCAGGGTATCGTAAAAACGGTAGTCAGGATAGTCCATCTGATAGACCCTGAATACGGCTTTCAGGCAGCCTTCATCGAAACGTGCATTATGAGCAACAAAGGGTATGGTGGCTATCTGGTATCTTTTGTCATCTGTTTCTTGGTCGGAGAAGTACACCTCTACAATTCGTTCCTCCAATTGCTGCCATACTTTGGAAAAAACTGGTGCATCCTTAGTATCATCTTGTGAGATGCCATGTACCCGCTGACACCAATAATTATAGTAGTTTGGCTCAGGCTGGATCAGACTATAGAACGAGTCCACTATCTGCCCGTCACGCACCATGACCACCCCGACGGAGCAGACACTCGACGGTTCCTGATTGGCCGTCTCAAAATCGATGGCGATGAAATCGCGGATCATTTCTTCGTATATTTCGCCTTGACTATCTCGTATGAGTTCCGTGTCAGTTCCTGCAGCAAGTCATCTGGTGCAGAATATGGGTTGATGCCTATCCAGTGTTTGGGCGATTCGTTATATGGATTGCCGATGCACTCATACTGTGCCTTCAAATCATCAATGCGCTCAGGTTGGCATTTCAGCGAGATGACTGAGAAATCATTGCAATCGAAGAATGAGAACATGTGTCCTGCTACGTAAAACACCAATACTCCTTCGCCGCTCTTGAACTTCTGGAAAGGTAGTTTCTCTTCCACCTCTGTACCTAATGACAGACAATATTCGCGATAGTCTTCTATGTTCATATACTTTTTAGATGTGATTCATAATC
>JAEEGJ010021059.1_pt1 | contig 14084 bp, 15 predicted proteins | sample 8958761 | NCBI WGS metagenome assembly JAEEGJ01 (sample SAMN16246546, study PRJNA631951) | gut metagenome | biome: gut microbiome; feature: rumen; material: RS-attached | host: Bos | place: Iran: Karaj | collected 2018-10 | reverse complement strand
GAGATACGCAACATCTATGGATTCCCCCCTCGGCAAACTGCAGCTGGCGGAAGAGGACGGAAAGCTCACCCATCTGCTGTTCGCCTGGCACAACACGCTGGCGGACCTGGGTCTGCAGGCGGAAGAGAAGGAGACGCCGCTGCTGAAAAAAGCGAAGAAACAGCTGAACGAGTATTTTGAAGGCAAACGCAAGGTCTTCGACCTTCCCCTGGCGCCTTCCGGCACCCCGTTCCAGCAGAAGTGCTGGGAAGGGCTCCGCACGATTCCCTATGGCGAGACGCGCACGTATAAAGATATCGCCGCGTATGCCGGAAATCCCAAGGCGGTCCGCGCGGCGGGCGGCGCCAATCACAACAACCCCATCAGCATCATCGTTCCCTGCCACAGGGTCGTCGGCAGCACCGGCTCGCTGACGGGTTTTGGCGGCGGACTGGAAGCCAAGGCGTTTCTGCTGAACCTGGAGCAGAAGGGCACCGGCGGAGATACGGTATGGCAGGCAAAATAAACCCTTTACAAGATAAGACCGTATCGTTTTTTACGCTGGGCTGCAAAGTCAACCAGTACGAGTCCCAGGCCTGCGCGGAGAGCTTCCGCAGGGCGGGCTGCCGCATTCTGGACGGCGAGGGAGCCGCGGACATCTGCGTCGTGAACACCTGTTCCGTCACAAGGCTGGCGGACCGGAAATCCCGGCAGTATATGCGCCGGGTCAAGAAGCAGAATCCGAAGGCCCTGGTGATCATCATGGGCTGCTATCCCCAGACAAATCCGCAGGAAGTTTCGCGGATCGAAGAGGCGGATATCATCCTGGGCACGACGGAGAAACTGCGGGCGGTCTCCCTGGCGGAGGAGTGGTTCCTGCTGTCAGAAGATCAGCGGAAGAAACTTATCCTCGTCACGGATCCCGTCGTACGTCAAACAGAGTACGAGCAGCACGAAGGCATCACCGGCATGGAGACGAAGACCCGTGCGCTGATCAAGATCCAGGAAGGCTGCAACCGGTTCTGTTCGTATTGCGTCATTCCTCACGCCCGGGGACAGGTGCGCAGCCGCAGTGCGGCCGCGATCCGAAAAGAGGCCGAAAAGCTGGTTTCCGCCGGGTATAAGGAAATTACCCTGACCGGCATCAATACGGCGCTCTACGGGGCGGAAAACGGCTTTACAGACGATCTGAATACGGGGCTCGAGGGTGTGGAGATCATCGTGAAGGCCTTGAACGACATCCCGGGGGATTTCCTCATCCGGCTGGGCTCCATGGAACCCACCGTCATCGACGCGGACTATATCGCACGCCTGTTCCGCTACGAAAAGCTGGCGCACCACGTGCACCTGTCCATCCAGAGCGGGTCGGACCGCGTCATCGCGCGCATGAACCGCCATTACACGGCGGAAGACTATCTGCGCATCGTGAAAGTCTGCCGGGATTTCGATCCGCTGTACGGCGTCACGACGGACATCATCTGCGGCTTTCCGGGCGAGACGGAAGAGGATTTCGCTGCCAGCCTGGACGTCGTGCGCAGGGCGCAGTACCTGCACGTGCACGGTTTTCCCTACAGCAGGCGTATGTACACGCCGGCGGCGGACATGCCGGACCAGGTACCGCCCCAGGTGAAGAAACAGCGCAACAAGGAACTGATCGCAGCGGCTGAAGAGGTCTCCCGGCAGTTCCGCGCGTCCATGACCGGCTCCGCGCAGCGCGTGCTGGCGGAAGAGACGGAACAGACGGAGGAAGGCCTGCTCTGGAAGGGTCACTGCAGCAACTACTGCACTGTCTATTTCCGCGATCCGTCCATGTCCGATCCGTCCCGCCCCGTTTCCCTCGAAAATCAATGGATAAACGTAAAAATCGAGCGTGTTTTCCGTGACGGAGTCATAGGGAGTATGATATAATAATTCGTTGTTAACACAGATTTCATCCGGAAAGGAGAGAAGACCATGTCCGATTGCTTATTCTGCAAGATCGTAGACGGAGAGATCCCTTCGAATAAAGTCTACGAAGACGACGAGATCCTGGCCTTCCACGATGTGGCGCCCCAGGCACCCGTTCATTTCCTGATCGTGCCCAAAAAGCACATGGATTCTTTAGACGATACCAAGGACGAGGATGCGGCGCTGCTGGCTCACATCATGCTCAAGATCAAGGATATCGCCAGGGATCTGGGTCTGGAGAACGGCTACCGGGTCGTCATCAACACAGGCGAGGACGGCATGCAGTCCGTCAAGCACCTGCACGTGCACGTGCTCGGCAAGAGAAGGCTGCTGTGGCCTCCCGGCTGATCGATACCCAGACAATCCGTTATTTTTGAGGAGAACAAATTATGGCAGAAGAGATCAAAGTCAACAAGTTTGACGACGAAGAATACAGACAGACGTATTGGCATTCCTGCTCCCACGTCATGGCGCAGGCGGTCAAGAGACTGTGGCCGGAAGTAAAGCTGGCCATCGGTCCTTCCATCAAAGAAGGCTGGTATTACGACATGCTGGCTCCGTTCGCTTTCACGCCGGAGCACATGGAGAAGATCGAAGCGGAAATGAAGAAGATCTGCAAGGAGAATCTGAAGATCGAACGCTTCGAACTGCCCAGAGACGAAGCCATCAAACTGATGGAGGAAAAGGAAGAACCGTTCAAGGTCGAACTCATCAACGACCTGCCGGAGGGCGAGCCTATCTCGTTCTATAAGCAGGGCGAATTCACCGACCTGTGCGCGGGTCCCCATCTGGACTTCACGGGCCGCATCAAGGGCAACGCGCTCAAGCTGCTCACCTGCAACGCCGCGTACTGGAGAGGCGATTCCAGCCGCGAGACCCTGCAGCGCATCTACGGCATCGCGTTCCCGAAGAAGGAAGAGCTGGACGCGTATCTCGAACGCATCGAAGAAGCGAAGAGACGCGACCACAGAAAGCTGGGCAAGGAACTGGGACTGTTCATGTTCCGCGACGAAGCCCCCGGCTTCCCGTTCTATCTTCCCAAGGGAATGACCCTGCGCAACACGCTCATCGAATACTGGAGAGACGTGCACAGAAAGTGGGGCTATACGGAAGTCATGACCCCGCAGATCATGAAGCGCACGCTGTGGGAGACGTCCGGCCACTGGGATCACTATAAAGAGAACATGTACACGACGGTCATCGACGACGAAGATTTCGCCATCAAGCCGATGAACTGCCCCGGCGCCATCCTGGTCTACGAGAACGAACCGCACAGCTACAAGGATCTGCCGCTTCGCTACACCGAACTGGGCATCGTGCACAGACACGAGCTGTCCGGCGCGCTGCACGGCATGTTCCGCGTCCGCTGCTTCACCCAGGACGACGCGCACCTGCTGCTGGCCAAGGAGCAGATCCGCGAGGAAGTGTCCCGCATCGCCAAACTGATCGACGAGATCTACAACGTGTTCGGACTGCCCTATAAGATCGTGCTGTCCACCATGCCGGAAGACCATATCGGCACCCGGGAAGACTGGGAGAAGGCGGAAGCCAACCTGGCGGACGCCATCACGTCCATGGGCAAGACCTACGAGATCAACCCGGGCGACGGCGCGTTCTACGGGCCGAAGCTGGACTTCCACGTCACCGACAGCCTGGGCAGAACGTGGCAGTGCGGCACCATCCAGCTGGACTACCAGCTGCCCGGCCGCTTTGGCATCGACTACGTCGACAGCAATTCCGAAAAGCAGACGCCCGTCATGATCCACCGCGTGGTCTTCGGTTCCATCGAGCGCTTTATCGGCGTCATCACCGAGCACTTTGCCGGCGCGTTCCCGACCTGGCTGGCGCCGGTGCAGGTCAAGATCCTGCCGGTCACCGACAGAGCGATCCCCTATGCGGAAAGCGTTTCGCAGATGCTGGAATCCTCCGGCTTCCGCACCGAGATCGACAGACGCAACGAGAAGCTCGGCAGAAAGATCGTGGACGGCCGCGCGGAGAAGATCCCGTATCTGCTGGTCGTCGGCGACAAGGACGTGCAGAACAACACCGTCGCGCCGAGAAGCAGAAGCGAAGGCGATCTGGGCACGATGAACATCACCGAGTTCACGGAACTGCTGCGCAAGAAAGTCGCCAGCAAAGCCCTGAAATAAGTGCTTGCATTTGACGGAGAACGTGGTAAACTATCTCTGTTACGAATTTGAAAGGATAAGGAGGTGAACAAAGTTATGGCACAGGTAATCGTAAGAGAAGGCGAAAATCTGGAAAGCGCTCTTAAGAGATTCAAGCGTTCTTGCGCCAGAGACGGCGTCATGTCCGAGCTCCGTAAGAGAGAACACTATGAAAAGCCCAGCGTAAAGCGGAAGAAGAAGTCCGAAGCAGCGCGCAAGAAGGCGAATAAGAGATACTAATCCGATCAAAAGCCGAAACGAAAGCCGAAGCCCTAAAAGCTTCGGCTTTGTGTTTTCAAAAAGACCATCTTTATGGTATGATATAGGTTGAAAAATTATAGGGAGGACCGTATTTGAGCGAGATCAGGATCAAACAGGATTCGGATCTGGGACCGAGGGAAGTCTTCGGCACCCTGGACGCGAACCTGAAAGCGATAGAAAAGGATTGCGGCGTGGAAGTGGCCGTCCGCGGCGATGAGATCATCATCAACGGGGAGGACGCCGAACGCGCGGCATCCGTCATCGGAGAGATGTTCACCGTGGCCGGCGCAGGCCAGAGTCTGGACGAACAGAAGGTCAACTACATATTGGATCTGTCGAAGGAAGGTATTTCCTACGCGCAGAGCGCCTTATCGAAGGACGTCGTGTGCTTCACGCACAAAGGCAAGCCGCTGAAGGCGAAGACCCTGGGCCAGAAGCAGTACGTGGACGCCGTGCGAAAGAACGACATCGTGTTCGGCATCGGCCCCGCGGGCACCGGCAAGAGCTATCTGGCGGTAGCCATGGCGATCAACGCCCTGAAGAACAAGGAAGTCGAGAAGATCATCCTGGCGCGTCCCGCGGTGGAAGCGGGCGAACGTCTCGGTTTTCTGCCCGGCGACCTGCAGGAGAAGGTGGACCCCTATCTGCGCCCCTTATACGACGCGCTGTACGATATCTTAGGCAGGGACGCCGCGCTGCGTCTGAAGGAGAAGGAGACCATCGAAGTCGTGCCGCTCGCCTACATGCGCGGCCGCACGCTGGACAACAGCTTCATCATTCTGGACGAGGCGCAGAACGCCACGAAGGAGCAGATGAAGATGTTCCTCACCCGCATGGGCTTCGGCAGCAAGGTGATCGTCACCGGCGACGTCACCCAGATCGACCTGCCCCGGGGCAAGCGCTCCGGCCTCGTGGACGCCATGCACATCCTGAATCACGTGGAAGGCATCGCGTTCTGCCGGCTGACGGACAGCGACGTCGTGCGCCATCCGCTGGTAAGGCGCATCGTCAACGCGTACGACCGTTACCTGCAGAAGCATCCGGAATGGGCGCAGGATGAATAGGAGAAGCATGTTTATCTATTTCGACGACGAAGAAAAAGTAGCGAAGAAAACGGCGGATACCATGTACGCCGCGGCCGCCCTGTGCGCGAGGGAAGAGGATCTGGACGACGATCGCCTGTCCATGTCCGTATCCTTCGTCACAGCGGACGAGATCAAGGATCTGAACCGGGAATACCGGGGGAAGGACGCGGTGACGGACGTGCTGTCGTTCCCGCAGTTCGACCCCTACGAATATATGCAGGACTGGGACGAGGTCTCCCTGGGGGATGTCGTCATCTGCGAGGAACGCGCGCATCAGCAGGCGGAGGAATTCGGACACAGCTACGAAAGGGAACTCATCTATCTGTTCGTCCATTCCTGCTTCCATCTGCTGGGCTACGACCATGAGACAGAAGAGGAAAAGCGGGTCATGCGGGAAAAAGAAGAAAAGATCATGACGCAGCTGGACCTCAGGAGGGTATGAGCATGACAGACAAAGAACTGTTCCGCATGGCTGTGGAAGCTTCGGAGAACGCCTACGCGCCGTTTTCGAACTTTCACGTCGGCGCTGCGCTTTTGACAGAGGACGGCAAGGTCTTTACCGGGGTCAACATCGAGAACTCCTCCTACGGCGCCACGATCTGCGCGGAGCGCACGGCCATGGTCAAGGCGATCTCCGAAGGTGCGCGGGACTTTCAGTCCATCGCGATCGCCGGCAACGGAGGCACGAGCTGGCCCTGCGGCATCTGCCGGCAGTTTATGTACGAGTTCTGTCCGGACATCCGCGTCATCAGCGGGGAAAACGAGGACGAACTGAAGGTATACACCTTAAAGGAATTGCTTCCGGAGGGATTTAAACTATGAAGAGCGGATTTATCGGCATCATCGGCAGACCGAACGTGGGCAAATCCACGCTGCTGAACTCCATTCTGGGAGAAAAGATCGCCATCACGACAGAAAAACCGCAGACGACCAGAAATACCATCCGCGGGATCTACACCCGCATGGAAGGCGAGGGCGAAGACAGGGAACCTGCCTGCCAGATGGTCTTCATCGATACGCCGGGCATCCACAAGCCGAAAAACAAGCTGGGAACGTTCATGACGGACTCCGCTGTGAATACGCTGAAGGAAGTTGACGTAATCCTCTTCCTTGTCGACTCCGAATTCGAGGGCGAAGGCAGCGGCGACGCGTATATCCTGGATCTGCTGCAATCCAACCAGACGCCGAAACTGCTGGTCATCAACAAGATCGACAAGATCGATCCGGATACGTTCCGCAAAACGTACGAGTATTACGAGAGCCTGGATCTGTTCGACGCCATCATCGGCACGAACGCGAAGACCGGCCAGAACGTGGACGAACTGCTCGCCACGCTGGAAGACCTGCTGGCGGAAGGCCCCATGTTCTTCCCGGAAGAGATGATCACGGACAACCCGGAGCGTTTCCTGGTCTCCGAGATCATCCGCGAGAAGGCGCTGCTCTACCTGAACGACGAAGTGCCCCACGGCGTGGCGGTGGAGATCGAAAAATTCGACGAGCAGCCCGGTATCTCGAACATCTCCGCGGTCATCTACTGCGAGAAGGATTCGCACAAAGGCATCATCATCGGCCGGGACGGCAAGAAACTCAAGGGTATCGGCAAATCCGCCCGTCTGGAGATCGAAGCGCTGCTGGGCACGAAGGTCTATCTGGAGCTGTTCGTCAAGGTCAAGAAGAACTGGCGTCAGAGCGACGTCATGCTGGGCAACTTCGGTTACGTCGCGTCCTGGAAGACCGACCTGCACCGCTGATCCATGGTCACGGATACCGAAGGCCTGGTGCTGCGGCAGATCAAGGCCGCGAACGGCAGGCGCATGATCGTCATCCTGACGAAACGCTACGGAAAGATCAGCGCGGGCACGTCCCTCAGCGAGGGCGGCAAGAACAAGACCGCGCTGGCGCTGCGCCCGTTCACCTACGGCCGCTACGAACTGTTCAAGGCCAGGGAATCGTTCAGCATCAACGGGGCGGAAACGCTGCAGAGCTATTACGCGATCGGCGAGAACGTGGAGAAGTACATGGCGGCTTCCTACGCGCTGGAACTGACGGACCGCATGACGGAAGAAGAACAGCCCCAGCCGGCGCTGCTGGCGCTGCTGAAGGACTTCCTGGAGCTGCTGGACAGCAGAAAGAGCGCGTTCGGCACGCTTTTGATCGGCTTTCAGATGAAGGCCATGCAGATCGCCGGCTGCGCGCCCCAGCTGGACCGCTGCATGCGCTGCGGAAAAGAGGAGGATCTGACAGCGCTCAGCGTCGCGGACGGAGGCGTCCTCTGCGGAGACTGCGTGGGTCAGACAGAGACAGACCCGCTGGTGTTCGCGCTCAGCCAGGATCAGCTGTCGGCGCTGCGGTACATGGCGGGAAGGCATATCACCGCACTGAAAGGCATAGGATTGAACGAGGATGCGGAGAAGAGGCTCCGCAGACTGTTTAAGGCATATATCGCTTATCACCTGGGGATCGAAGATCTGAAAAGTGAAAGCTTAGTACTGTAGATCGGCTGCAAGCCGGAAAGGGGAAACTATGGAAATCACACTGGAGAAGATCGAACTCGTGAAGGACAGGACCGGCGTCGGGTATAAAGAAGCGAAGGAAGCGCTGGAAAAGACGGACGGCAGCGTCGTGGACGCGATCATCCTGATCGAAGATACGATCGACGAATCTACAAAAGAAGGGGAAAAGAAGAACGTCGAGATCCTGAATACGGTCAAGGAAGCGGTCCGCAAGGGCAACGTCAGCAAGATCGTCATCAAGAAGGGCGACGAGATCGTCATGAACCTGCCCGTCAACATCGGCATCATCGGGACCGTGCTGTTCCCCTGGGCCGCCATCGGCGGATGCATCGCTGCGCTGGGAACGAAGTGCAGCATCGAACTGGTGAAGGAAGACGGCGCCGTCGTGAACGTATCCGAAAAGGCTGCGAAGACCTTCGAAACGGTCAAGGACAAGGGAAGCGTCATCTATGACGAAGTGAAGGACAAGGGCGGCGATCTGTTCGAGACCGCGAAGGATAAGGGCAGCGACCTGTTCGAGGCGGCGAAGGATAAGAGCGGCGATCTGTTCGAAGCGGCCAGGGACAAGGGCGGTTCGATCTACGAATCCGCCAGGGACAAGGGCGGCGACCTCTACGAGGCGGCCAAGGATAAGCTGACGAGAGACAAGGCTGTCGACCCGGACGAAACATTCGCTAAGAAGAACGATTTCGACCTGTCCGATCTGGACCTGGACGAAATGGAAGAAGATAAGTAAAGAACACAGTAGGAGAAAAGCATGAACAAAGAACTGACGATGGACCAGATCGTAGCGCTCTGCAAGAACCGCGGATTTCTGTATCCGGGCTCCGAGATCTACGGCGGACTGGCCAATTCCTGGGACTACGGTCCTCTGGGCGTGGAATTCAAGAACAACGTAAAAAAGGCATGGTGGAAGAAATTCGTTCAGGAGAGCCCCTATAACGTGGGCCTGGACGCCGCGATCCTCATGAACCCGCAGACCTGGGTGGCTTCCGGCCATCTGGCGAGCTTCTCCGATCCTCTGATGGACTGCAAAGCCTGCCGGGCCAGATTCCGTGCGGATAAGCTGATCGAAGATTTTGCCGCGGAGAACGGCATCGATCTGGGCGGTTCCGTGGACGGCTGGTCCAATCAGGAGATGGAGACCTTCATCGCAGAACACAAGATCGCCTGCCCCGAATGCGGCAAGACCGATTTTACCCCGATCCGTCAGTTCAACCTGATGTTCAAGACGTTCCAGGGGGTCACGGAAGACTCCAAGGCGGAACTGTACCTGCGTCCGGAAACGGCCCAGGGCATCTTCGTCAACTTTAAGAACGTACAGCGTACGAGCCGCAAGAAGGTGCCGTTCGGTATCGCGCAGATCGGCAAATCCTTCCGCAACGAGATCACGCCGGGCAACTTCATCTTCCGCATCCGCGAGTTCGAGCAGATGGAACTGGAGTTCTTCTGCCAGCCGGGCACGGACCTGGAGTGGTTCGCGTACTGGAAAGAGTACTGCAGAAAGTTCCTGGAAGACCTGGGCATGAACATGGAGAAACTGCGCCTGCGTGACCACTCCAAGGAGGAACTGTCCTTCTACAGCCGCGCGACGACGGACTTCGAATACCTGTTCCCGTTTGGCTGGGGCGAGCTGTGGGGCATCGCGGACCGCACCGATTACGACCTGGGACGCCATCAGGAAGTCTCCGGCCAGAATCTGGAGTACATCGATCCGGTCACGAACGAACGTTACCTGCCTTACGTCATCGAGCCTTCGCTGGGCGCGGACCGCGTAGCGCTGGCGTTCCTGTGCGACGCGTACGACGAGGAAGACCTCAGCAAGGACGGCAAGGCCGACAGCCGCACCGTCATGCATCTGCACCCGTTCCTCGCGCCGTTTAAAGCCGCCGTTCTGCCGCTGTCCAAGAAGCTGTCCGAACAGGCCATGGCGATCTATCAGGATCTGGCGAAGTACTTCTCCGTGGACTACGACCAGTCCGGCAGCATCGGCAAGCTGTACCGCCGTCAGGACGAGATCGGTACGCCGTACTGCATCACGGTGGACTTCGATACCGCGACGGACGGCTGCGTCACCGTGCGCGACCGCGATACGATGGAACAGGTCCGCATGCCGATCGGCGAACTGCGGAGCTATATCGAGAAGTCGATGGAATTCTAACGAAAAAAAAGCGGGTATTGAGAGATCAGTACCCGTTTTATTGTATGAAAAGAGCCTGAAGGAAACACAATGAGCAAAATACTGATCCTCAATACCGGCGGCACCATCGGCATGACCCGGACAGACAAAGGCTACATGCCCGACCGCGCGTATTTCCGCAAAGCGCTGCTGAGCATGGATTCGCTGCGCGCCCCCGGCATGCCGTCCTGGGATCTTGTCGAGACGGAAGAACTGCTGGATTCCTCCAACATGACCGTCCGCGACTGGAACGAGATCGCGGGGCTGCTGGCCAAGTATTACGACGCGTTCGACGGATTCGTCGTGCTGCACGGCACGGATACCATGGCGTATACCGCGTCGGCGCTTTCGTTCATGCTGGAAGGTCTGGACAAGCCCGTCATCCTGACAGGCAGCCAGATCCCCCTGTGCGAACTGCGCTCCGACGGCCTGGACAACCTGATCTCCTCCATGCTGGTCGCGGCGGAGGGGGTTGCCAGGGAAGTATGCATCTATTTCGGCGGCAAGCTGCTGCGGGGCAACCGTTCCACGAAGTATTCCGCGGACGGCCTGATCGCGTTCACGTCGCCGAATTATCCGCCTCTGGCGGAAGCCGGCATCACCATCAACTATAATAAAAAAGCGCTGCTGGACGGCCCGAAGGAGCCGTTCCGCCTGCAGCTGCTGGAAGAAGTGCCCATCGGCGTGCTGAAGGTGTTCCCCGGCATCCAGTTCGGCCTGTTCGAATCCATCATGACGGAGAGCCTGAAGGGCATCGTCATCGAGACGTTCGGCGCCGGCAACATCCCGGCGGGCGGGGACGCGCTGCTGCCCATCATCCGCAGGGCGTTCGAGCACGGCAGCATCCTGACCGTCTGTTCCCAGTGCCCGCAGGGAACCGTTTCCCTCGGTACCTATGAAACGAGCAGCGGCCTGACGGCGGCAGGCGCCGTTTCCGGCAAGGACCTGACCACCGAGGCCGCTGTTGCGAAACTGTATTATCTGTTCTCCAAAGGCTTCTCCAAAGAGGAGATCAAACGCCTGATGGAACAGGATCTGCGGGGCGAGATGCGCTCCTGAGGACGGGTCATTCGACCTGGTTCACGAGCCCCACGAACAGGGGCAGACCGTCGATGCCGGTCACAACGAACAGGAAGGGTCTGTCCAGACGGAACTCCATGTGTTCGTCGGGAGGCATCGCGGATTTCGTGTACATCATCACCGTAAAGGCTGCGGCTTCGCAGCCTTTTTCGTCTATTTTGACTCTGGCGTCGTGGGTCGCGGAGCTGACGAAGACGCCGCTTTCATCCGTCAGGTTCGAGAAGTCCGCGTCTCCGGTGAACATGCGCGTGACGCCCAAAGAAATGAGCGTTTCCTTCAGATCCTGGGACGCGGTGACGTCGAATTTCGGCACAGCCACGTCGATCATAAGGCCTTTGCCGTTCCGTTCTCCGTAGTCTTTTCCCAGGAAGGCGAGGACGTCTCCTCCGTTCAGAAGGTCTTCCGGCGAAACGCCTTCGTCCGGCAGGATCAGCCACATGCTGCCGGCATCCGTAAAGGGCAGCTGTACGGCGCCGAAGCGGTATTCCCAATAGTAGGCGCCTTCGATCCTGCGGTGCATGAAATCTGTTTCCACGTCCTTTTTCGTGCCATGGAACGTCTCCGGATACGTGTTGTCCTCCCGGAATTCGTCGCCCCACTTCGCGGAAAAGTAGACGGTCGTGGCGAGCGCCATCACGTCGTCCGGCCGAAAGTCCTCCAACTGGTCCACGTTGTCTTTCAGTAGGCCGCCGGTCATCTCGTTCAGCCAGTCCTTGAACGCCTTCGAAAAAGCGGGGTCTGTCATCGCGCCGCGGAAACTGGCGGCGAAATAGTCCTTCGCAAGCGTCTGCAGCGTCTTTTCCTGAAAGGCATAGTCCTGATTCATCCACAGCGACGCGCCTAGGCGCAGCGTATTCGCGCCGTCGTCCGTGTAGTTGGCTGTCCATAAAGCGGTCGCGATCTCCCGGAGCTGTTCGACGGAGGAGACCCCCAGCAGGTCCAGAAGTTCCTGCCTCGTATCTCCGCCGGCGGTCTCCGCCGCCATCGCCAGCGCAAACCAGACGTTCACCGGCGAACAGACCGCATTTTCGCTGCCTTTCTGCGGCTTCATCAGCGCGGGAAGGGCGGTCTGCAGATAGCGGTCCAGCTTTCCTTGATAAGAGGCGGCGGCATCCCACTGTTTCTGTTTCTGCGCGCTCCATTCCTCCCAGGCGGACGCATCGTACTCCGAACCGTCTCCCGGTTCGGGATAAGCCGCCATTTCCGGATAATCCGGAGTTTCCAGCGCGTAAACGCTGTCGAACACTTTTATGTCCGCGGATCCGGGCGCAGGATCTTCGGTGCAGCCAGTGCCGGTTGCCGCGAGAACAAGGCTCAGGATCCAGGCGATCAGTTGTTCTTTCATCGGTAGTAATCCCCCTCTGCTATATAAGACGGAAAACGGCGGTTTTCCGTCGCTTTTATTATACGGAAAAGCGGCGGAATTTGCAAAATGGCAGTTGACATATTTTGGCAGCCGTGTAAAATAATATTACACAAAATGGAAGACGAGGTAATATTTATGAACCTGTTTCAGCTTTCGATCGTCCTCAGCGACGAAGCTCTGGCTGCCGCTCTGGCACGGGCCGTCGCGAAGGAATACCCCTACGTGCAGGTGACAGTGGGGGAAACGGAGAACGCGGACTTTACGATACGGGACGAATTCCTGGGAACGCCGGCGCCTGTCCGGGAGATCATGGACAGGGTGCTGGCGCTCTGCGGCAGGGATTTTTCCTTCGTCCCGCGGGAGGATACCTGTCCGTTTACGGCTTTTACAGCCGGCGGAGGCGGCCGGGGCGTCAGCGCCTGCGCCGGTCTCTACGCTTCTTTTCAAGCGTCTGGGAACAAGCGCGTGCTGCTGCTCAGCCTGGATCCTTACGCGCCGCCCACGGATCCGCAGGCCGGAATGGCGCTGCTGAAAAAGGTGACCGCGGGAACGAAAGCCCCGCTGAAAGCCGCCTGTATAGAAAAAGAAGAAAGCCTGTTCGTACCGGCGCAGAGCGGGTTCCGCAACCTGCTGCATCAGCTGGACGCAGAGGACGCCGCGGCTTTCTTCCGCAGCATCGAAGATTCCGGTGAATGGGACGAAGTCGTGCTGGACGTTCCGAGGGCGTACGGGTTTTGGGAGGAACTGATGGAGATGTGCGAAACGCGCGTCGTCGTCGTTTCCGCGGATCCGCTGTGTGGACAGATGGACGAAGCGGCTTTTCTGCAGCTGCAGAGAGCCGCGGAACGCGCCATGGACCGCCCGCCGCGCACGGTCCGTTTTGCGCCTGCGCAGGACGCGTCCGCCCGGGCGGGTCAGCCGGATCTTTACAGCCAGCTGGGATGTGAGGTGAGCGCTCTTGCGCAGCAATTGGCATTGCAGTAACGCGAGGATCAGCGTCTACGATCTGGCGCAGCAGGTGAGGAACCATATGTCCCGGGACAGCGCGAATCTGACGGACGGGCAAGTCGAAGAACAATGCGAAAAGGCCGTCCTGGCTTCGTGCGAGGGACTCGTGTCCTACCGGCGGCTGACGGAACTGGTGCGCGCTGTCTTCTGCGCGCTGCGCTGCGAGCTGGAGATCCTGCAGGACATGGCGGACGATCCCGGCGTCACCGAGATCATGGTGAACGGCCCTGACAGCATCTTTCTCGAAAGGGGCGGAAAGACGTTTCGGGCAGATCTCTCCTTCGAAACGGAGGAGAGGCTGACCCGGGTCATCCAGCGCCTGGCGGCGCGGGTCGGCAGGGAGATGAACGAACTGCACCCCATCGTGGACGCCCGGCTTTCCGACGGGTCGCGCGTCAACGCGGTGCACGGAAGCATCGCCATCGGGGGACCGGTGCTGACGATACGAAAATTCAACCGCAGCCGCATGACCATGGACGACCTGATCTCGCAGGGGGA
>JAEEGJ010021052.1_pt1 | contig 14087 bp, 8 predicted proteins | sample 8958761 | NCBI WGS metagenome assembly JAEEGJ01 (sample SAMN16246546, study PRJNA631951) | gut metagenome | biome: gut microbiome; feature: rumen; material: RS-attached | host: Bos | place: Iran: Karaj | collected 2018-10 | reverse complement strand
CCGACATCCTCGATGTGGGCGCCGCCTCATCGCGCCCCGGGGCAGAGCTACCGCCACCCGAAGTGGAAGCACAGCGGTTGGACGAGGCTGTCAGACTGATACGCAGCGAGTTGCCGGAAGCCATCATCTCCGTCGACACCTGCTATAGCATTCCTGCCCGCACCGCCATTGAGGCAGGTGCGGACATCGTCAACGACATCAGCGGCGGACAATTCGACGAGCAGATGTTCCAGACCATTGCCGACATGCAAGTGCCTTATATCCTGATGCATAACCGGGGACTACCAGGGGTGATGCAGCAAATGACGGGCTACGACGACATCGTCGGTGACCTGACTCGCTTTTTTTCCCAACGGCTTGACAACCTCTACCGCTTGGGAATCAAGGACATATGGATCGACCCCGGCTTCGGGTTCGCCAAAACCGTGGAAGAGAACTACGAGCTGCTGCACCGCCTCGACGAACTGACCTCGCTCTTTCGTGAACCCCTGCTCACAGCATTGAGCCGCAAAAGTATGATATACAAGCGACTGGACACCACCCCCGACGAGGCACTGACCGGCACCGTAGCCCTCGATGCCATAGCCCTCGAGAAGGGCAGCCGACTGCTGCGTGTCCACGACCCCAAACCTGCCGTCGAAACCATCCGCTTGCTTTTCGATTGAAAAAAGAACAATAATAGATTATAACATGTTGACAAACGCAATCTTAGGACTTCCACAAATCCAACTCATCGACATCATCGACGTGCTCATCGTGGCTGGACTTGCCTTCTATGTCTACCGCATGGTACGCGGCACCAATGCCATGCTGATTTTCTGGGCCTTGGTGATTATCGTGGTGGCTTGGCGCGCCGCCGAAATGCTGGGCATGCGCCTGCTGGGTGCCATACTGAGCTCCGTGGCCGGCATCGGCCTCATCGCGCTAGTAGTCATCTTCCAACCCGAAATACGGCGTTTTCTGCTCTTCCTCGGCACCAAGACGCAGTTCGACCAATCGTGGATGCAACGCTTCAAATTCTGGAAACACAACATACAGAACAAGCAGACCGTCAACTACGAAGCCTACATCAACGCCTGCATGCACATGTCGCAGTCAAAGACCGGCGCACTCATCGTCTTCAAGCGCAAGAATGAGGTGGAGGAGATCATCAAAACCGGCGAGCGCATCAACGCCATGGCCTCGTCGGCACTCATAGAAGCCCTGTTCTTCAAGAACTCGCCTCTGCACGACGGTGCTGTCATAGCCCACGGCAACGACATCCTGGCCGCACGCTGCATCCTGCCCGTGACCTCGCGCCTCGACGTGGACCCCAATCTCGGCCTGCGCCATCGCAGCGCCATCGGCGTCACCGAGCAACTCGATGTCCTCAGCGTCATCGTCAGCGAGGAAACCGGAGCCATCTCCTACGCCCTCAACGGAGAAATCCACCACAACATCAGCCCTGTGGAACTGCGCCAGGCCCTGGAGCACTACGAATGCTGATGGCTATAGTAGAAAGAATTATAAAATAAATTTTACCAATTATAAAAACTTTATTATCTTTGCACTCTGAACCTTTGTGCAAAAGGTAGGCTAATTATATATAAAACAGCCCTTAACGGAAAACAAAAATAAAATAATAAAACTAACAAAAAACAACAAAAAATGAAAAAATCGATTTGGATTGTGCTGCTGGCTATGGTCCTCGGCGGCACCTCTTTCGCCCAGATGCCCGGCGCTGGCGCCAAAGAGAAGAAAAGCGACCTGAAAGCCACGGTGCCCCTCGACAAGAAGGTCATCTACGGCAAACTCGACAACGGATTCACCTACTACATCCGCAACAACAAGAAGCCCGAGAACATGATCCAGTTCCGTCTGGTTTCCAACGCCGGCTCCATCATGGAGCGCGAAGACCAGCGCGGCCTTGCCCACTTCTGCGAGCACATGGCCTTCAACGGCATCAAGGGCTATCCCCACAACACCATGATCCAGAAACTCCAGGAACACGGTGTCGAATTCGGCCGCGACATCAACGCCTACACCTCCTTCGACCAAACCGTCTACTACGTCAACATGCCCTCCAACGACCCCGAGATGGTCAAGATGGGCATCGAGATCCTCGACGGCTGGGCAGGCAACATCCTCTTCGACCAGAAAGAAATTGAGTCCGAGCGCGGCGTCATCCACGAAGAGTGGCGCGGTGGCGTCGGCCACGGCGACCGTCTCCGCAAAAAAACCTGGCCCATCATGCTCAAAGGTTCGCTCTATGCCGACCGCCTCCCCATCGGCAAGGAAGAAGTCATCATGCACTTCGAGCGCCAGAGCATCGTCGACTTCTTCAACGACTGGTACCGTCCCGACCTCCAGGCCATCGTCATCGTCGGCGACCTCGACGGCTTCGAATACGCAGGCCTCAAAGGCGACAAAGCCATGGAACAGAAAGTCAAAGACGTCTTCAGCACCCACCAGTTCCTCGGCAAGGAAAAACTACCCCGCCTGAGCTACGCCATTCCCGACAACAAGGAACCCCTCATCGCCATCGCCACCGACAAGGAGGCCACCAGCGCCACCCTCGAAATCTTCTGGAAACACAAAAAAGGTGTCAACGGCACCGTGGGCGCCTACCGCGCCATGCTCGTGCGCAGCCTTATCAGCATGATGATTAACGAGCGCTTCCGCGACGTCACCGAGAAGCCCACCGCCCCCATGATGTATGCCAACGGCGGCTACAGCGGATTCCTGGGCCGCGAAATCGACGTCTTCGAGGTCGGTGCCTCGCCCAAGGAGAACCGCATCGAGGAGACCGCCCAACTGCTGCTCCAGATGGTGAAGCAGATTGACGACCACGGCTTCCTGCAGGCCGAACTCGACCGTCAGAAAGAGGACCTCCTGAGCACCTACACCAAGCTGGCCAAGGAGGAGAACAAGACCCAGACCAACAGCCTGGCTGACGAATACACCAACCACTATCTCGACAACGACCCCTGCCCCGGTATCCGTCAGGAATGGAAATACGCCAAGGAGTTCATCCCCGAAATCACCCTCGAGGAGTGCAACGCCCTGGTGAAGACCTGGATTACCGACGAGAACATTGTGTTCTACCTGACCGCCCCCGAGAAGGAAGGCTTCAAGGTGCCCACCGAGGCCGAAGCCCTCAAGATTGTCAAGGGTCTGAAAGACATCAAGACCGAGCCTTGGGTCGACAACTTCAAGGATGAGCCACTCTTCAACGAGACCGTGGCCGAGGTCACCCCGCTGCAGACCGCCAGCAACAGCACCATGGGTTACACCGAGTACACCTGCCCCAACGGCGTCAAGTTCGTCGTCAAGAAGACCGAGCTCAAGGCCGACGAAATCCTCATCAGCTCGTTCTCCTTCGGCGGTACCGCCCTCTATGGTGACGCCGACTGCTATCAGGCCGACAACGCTGCCGAGTTTATCGATGCAGGCGGTATCGCCAACTTCAGCGCCACCCAGCTCAGCAAGAAGCTCAAAGGCATGAACCTCAGCATTAGTCCCAGCATCAGCGGCCTCACCCAGGGCTTCAGCGGCAACTGCTCGCCCAAAGACCTCGAGACCACACTCCAGCTCATCAACCTCTACTACACCGCCCCCCGCAAAGACCAGGAAGCCTACGACCGCGAGATCGAGAACACCATCCAGCAGGTGAAATTCGTCCGCGACAACCCGCAGGTGGCCTTCCTCGAGACCTACTACAAGACCGCCTATCCCAACGACAAGCGTCAGGTGATCATCCCCACCGAGGAGAAAGTGCGTAGCCTCAACCTCGACCGCATGTACGAAATCTACCGCGAGCGCTTCGCCTACGCCAACAACCAGACCTTCTTCTTCGTCGGCAACGTCTCCGACTCCGCCATCGCCCTCATCGCCAAATACCTCAACCACCTGCCCACCCTCAACGCCGTCGTCAAAGACCGCATCATCGACCGCACGGCCGACTTCGCCAAAGGCATCGTCCACGCCGAAGCCGTCAAAGGCATCGAGAAACAGGGCATGCTCCTCATGATGGGCCAGAAAAAAGTCCCCAACGAAGAACTCGACGCCAAGACCCGCATGGCCCTCCAGCAACTGGGCGAGTGCCTGAGCATCACCGTCACCGAAATCATCCGCGAGAAGAACGGCGACGCCTACAGCCCCAGCGGCACTGCAGGCTCCAACCGTAACATCGCCTCCGACAAAGGCGCCGTCTACTGGCAGTACTATATCGGCCTCGACCCCGAGAAAGCCAAAAAAGTCGAGAAAGACTGCATCAAGATTCTCAAAGACTACATGAAGAAAGGCTGCGACCAGAAGACCCTCGACAAAGTCCAGGAGCAGATGATTGTCCAGCATGACAAGAGCGTCCAGAACAACAGCTGGTGGCTGAGCAACATCCGCAACAGCTACATGACCGGCGAGGATAGCGACTGGCAGGTGATCGAATACAACAAGATGGTCAAATCCATCACTATCGACGACATCAAAGCTGTCGCCTCCAAGTACTTCGACCTCACCAACTATGTTGTCGTCTCCCTCCGCCCGGAGGACGGCGCCGTCGGAACCGCCGATTGATCGGTCAATTATCTATAGTAGAGACGCGGCAATTGCCGCGTCTCTACTATTTATTTTATGTATTATGCGGAACCAAGAGACTACGAAACACGACTATGGGCATGGGCTGCTGATTGCGGGAGCCTACGGGCGTATGGGGTGCGCCATACTGGCGGCGCGAGCGGCGCTGCGGAGCGGCTGCGGACTGGTGACCACACACCTGCCGCAACGCTGTGTCGACCCCATGCAGGCGGCATTCCCCGAGGCAATGGTGAGCATCGACGCCTCCCCCACCCTCTTCACCACCCTGCCGCAGCATCTGGACCACTACACGGCCATCGCCGTGGGTCCCGGCATCGGCACCGAAGAGGCGACCCGGAAAGCGCTCTATGAATTGCTGACCACACGGCCAGTAGCGACGCCGCTGGTGCTCGACGCCGACGCACTGAATATCCTCGCCAAAGACATTCAACTCTCGACATTTAACATTCAGCATTCAATTCTCACGCCCCACGCACGCGAGTACGAGCGGCTGTTTGGCTACGCCGACCCGGCCGAGATGGCACGGAAGCACGGCATCATCATCGTCAAGAAGGCTCACCATACCTGTGTGTACAGTCCTGATGGAGAGGTGTATGAGAACCGCACCGGCAACGCCGGCATGGCCACCGCCGGCAGCGGCGACGTGCTGACCGGAATACTGCTCGGAATGCTCTGTTCCAACCACTTGCAGGCGCGAGTGTACGATATTGTCTGCCGCGCTGTGGCGATACATGGCAAAACGGGCGATTTAGCCCTCGCCGAGCAGTCGGAATCGAGCCTCACAGCCTCCGACATGGTGGAAAATCTGAAACTCGTATCGACTGATATTACAGACTGTTAGATGCGCATGGAAAAATATTTTGAAAAATAATTTTGCCAGTATCAAAAAAGTGTGTACTTTTGCACCCGCTTTCGAGAAAGATTCCTCCTTAGCTCAGTTGGTTAGAGCACCTGACTGTTAATCAGGGGGTCGAAGGTTCAAGTCCTTCAGGGGGAGCAAGAAAAAGAAGCCGCACAGGATGCGGCTTTTTTGTTGGAATGATGAAGACCCTGCTCATAGCACTTGGCATTGCCGTCGTCGCTGTCGCGTTGATGATGACGGGCTTGGGCATCAAGATGCTGCTGCACAAGGAGAAGGAGTTCAAGCGTCCTTGTGCAAACGCCGACCCAGAGACGGGCCACTGCGCCAACTGCACCTGCAACCTCAAGAAAGGCGACAGGAAGTAATCGGTGCTGTTGATAACTCTTTCATTACTTTTTTAGCGCGGATTATAATAAAAGTCGTATCTTTGCAATTCGATATGAGGAAAGTTTGGATTGCAATAGTAAGACTTTTAGGCTGGAAGTTACGCCTGCCGGAGCCAGGCTCACGCCCTGAATTGAAGCGGTGCGTTTTTGTGGTGGCGCCTCATACCGCCATCGCAGACTTCACCATCGGAGCGGCCTATTTGTGGTCGCTCGACGTGAATGGCCACGTCTTCATCAAGAAGGAATTCTTCCGCTGGCCGATAAAACGATTGATGCTGCGCAACGGTTGCATCCCCGTCGACCGTGGCAACCGACACAACGGCATGGTGGAATCGGCCGTAAGGGAATTTGCCAAAGGCCAAACCTTCTCCATCGCCATCACACCCGAGGCCACCAGGAAACCTGTAAAGCGGTGGAAACGCGGTTTCTGGGAAATTGCCCGTCAGGCCAATGTGCCCATCATACCAGCATTTATCGACTTCAGCAAGAAAGAAGTCAGCATCGGACAAGCCTACTGGACCACTGACGACTATGAGCATGACCTGGCCATCATACGCAAAATCTACCACAAGGAGATGGCCAAATATCCCGAGAAATTCATAGAGGTGTGCGAACCAGCCACCATTTCATCTGACGAAAAATAAAAAAGACATAAATATGGTAAGAAGAATCTTTGTTGAGAAGAAAGCCCCGTATGCCGTGAAGGCCAAGGAGCTGAAGAACGAAATGAGCGAATACCTCGGCATCGAGTCCGAGGAGGTGCGCGTGCTGATTCGCTACGACGTGGAGAATGTGAGCGACGCCACCTATGCACAGGCCAAGCAGACGGTATTCAGCGAGCCTCCGGTGGACGATGTCTACGAGGAGGAGTTCCCGCACAAGGAGGGCGATTTCTGCTTCACGGTGGAGTATCTGCCGGGCCAGTTCGACCAGCGTGCCGATAGCGCCGAGCAATGTGTGAAGCTGCTGAACGACGCAGAGGAGCCCATCATCAAGAGTGCCACCACCTATGTGATTACCAGTAAGGCCAGCCTGACTAACGAGGCTAGAGAGAAGATCATCAAGCACTGCGTAAATCCCGTAGACAGCCGCGTGACCGACGAGCCAAAGCCCGCCACCCTCGAGGACCACTTCGACGAGCCCGCCGACGTCATCACCTTCGACGGCTTCAAGGATATGGCAGAAGCGCAGTTGAAAGAACTCTACGGCTCGCTTGGCTTGGCCATGACCTTCGCCGACTTCAAGCACATACAGCGCTACTTCCACGACGAAGAGAAGCGCAACCCCACGATGACCGAGATTCGCGTGCTCGACACCTACTGGAGCGACCACTGTCGCCATACCACCTTCGCCACCGAGTTGAAGGACGTAAAGTTCGACGAGGGCTACTACCGCCCGCTGCTCGAAGGTGCCTTCAAGCAGTACCTGTCCGACCATAAGGAGCAGTACGTCGGCCGTAACGACAAGTTCGTCTGCCTGATGGACATCGGCACCCTCGCTGGCAAGCGGCTCAAGAAGGCCGGCATCCTCGACGATCAGGAGCCGAGCGACGAGATTAACGCCTGCTCTATCGTGGTGCCTGTTGTCATCGACGGCAACAAGGAGGAGTGGCTCATCAATTTCAAGAACGAGACCCACAACCACCCCACCGAGATTGAACCCTTCGGTGGTGCCGCCACCTGCCTCGGTGGCTGCATCCGCGACCCGCTTTCGGGCCGTACCTATGTCTATCAGGCTATGCGCGTCACCGGCGCCGCTGACCCCACGAAGCCGCTCAACGAGACCCTGCCCGGGAAACTGCCGCAGCGAAAGATTGTCACCACCGCCGCCCACGGCTACAGCAGCTACGGCAACCAGATTGGTCTGGCCACCGGCTTGGTGAACGAGATATACCACCCCAACTTTGTGGCCAAACGTATGGAGATTGGTGCCGTCATCGCCGCCGCCCCGCGCCGTGCCGTGAAGCGCCTCACCTCCGACCCCGGCGATGTCATCATCCTGCTGGGTGGCCGCACCGGCCGCGACGGTATCGGCGGTGCCACGGGTGCCTCGAAGTCGCACACCACCAAGAGTCTCACCACCTGCGGCGCCGAGGTGCAGAAGGGTAACGCCCCCACCGAGCGCAAGATACAGCGCCTGTTCCGCCGCGAGGAGGTGTCGAGCATCATCAAGAAGTGCAACGATTTCGGCGCCGGCGGCGTTAGCGTGGCCATCGGTGAACTGGCCGACGGTCTGCAGATCAACCTCGACCGTGTACCCAAAAAATATGCCGGCCTCGACGGCACCGAGCTAGCCATCAGCGAGAGCCAGGAGCGTATGGCCGTGGTGGTCGACCCCAAAGATGTTGACCTGATGTTGAAATATGCCGACGAAGAGAACCTCGAGGCAACAGTGGTGGCCACGGTCACCGAGGAGCCCCGCATGGTCATCAGCTGGCGCGGCAAAGAGATTGTCAACCTCAGCCGCCGCTTCATCGACACCAACGGTGCCCACCAGGAGACCACCGTCAGCGTCAGCATGCCTGATAAGGACATTAAAGACTCTAAAGACTCTAAGGACATTAAAGACCTTTGGCTAAAGACACTCGCCGACCTCAACGTCTGCTCACAGAAGGGTCTTGTGGAGATGTTCGACAGTTCCATCGGTGCAGGCAGCGTAGTGATGCCTTTCGGCGGCAAATACCAGCTCACGCCCACACAGAGCATGATTGGAAAGTTGCCGCTTTTGGATGGCAAATGCGACACCGTCACCATCATGAGCTACGGCATGGATCCCTACCAGACCTCGTGGAGTCCTTTCCACGGCGCCGTCTACGCCGTCCTCTCGTCAGTTGCCAAGATTGCTGCCGCCGGCGGCAACGCCAGCCGTGTGCGCCTCACCTTCCAAGAGTACTTCAAGAAGCTCGGCAATGACCCCTACCGCTGGGGTGAGCCTTTCGCCGCCCTTCTCGGCGCCTACAACGCCCAGATGGGCCTCAAGTTGCCCGCCATCGGCGGCAAGGACTCCATGTCCGGCACCTTCAACGACATCGACGTGCCGCCGACGCTCTGTTCCTTCGCCGTAGGCATCAGCGACCTCCAGCATGTCGTCACCCCCGAACTGAAGCAGCCCGGTAGCCGCCTCGTCCTCATCGACATCAAGGAGAAAGACTTCGGTATGCCCGACTATGAGGATGCTCTCAACCAATACGCCGCCCTACGCAAAGCTATCGAGGCCGGACAGGTGCGCAGTGCCTACGCTCTCGGCTTCGGCGGCATCGTCGAGGCTGTCAGCAAGATGGCCTTCGGCAACAAACTGGGCGTGAAACTCACCATCAACGATAACCTCACTGCCAAACACTACGGTTGGATTGTGGTAGAGGTGAAGGATGCCAACGGTCTGCCGTTCCGTTGCAAAGAGATTGGCGAAGTCACCGCCGCACCCGTTTTCGAGGTAGACGGCGAGAAGATTGCCCTCGAGGAAGCCCTCGCAGCATGGCAGAAGACCCTTGAAGATGTCTTCCCCACCAGAAGCACTTCGCCCATCAGCAACATCGAGTCCACCGAGCCCATGCGCTTCACCAACATATACCAGTGCAAGCACAAGGTGGCCAAGCCGCATGTCTTCATCCCCGCATTTCCCGGCACCAACTGCGAGTACGACAGCGCCCGCGCCTTCAACCGTGCCGGTGCCGAGAGCGAGATTATCGTCTTCCGCAACCAGAACGGCCAGCAAATTCGTGAGAGCGTGGATGCCTATGTGCGTGCCATCAACAACAGCCAGATTGTGATGCTCCCCGGCGGCTTCAGCGCAGGCGACGAGCCCGAAGGCAGCGCCAAGTTCGTCATCAGCGTCTTCCGCAATCCCCGCATCGCCGACGCCGTTATGGAACTCCTTAACAAGCGCGACGGCCTCATGCTCGGCATCTGCAATGGCTTCCAAGCCCTGGTGAAACTCGGCCTTGTGCCCTACGGCGAGATACGTCCGCAGGCCGCCGATGCACCTACCCTGACCTTCAACACCATCGGCCGTCACCAGAGCAAGATGGCTTATACCCGTGTCAGCTCCAACCTCAGCCCCTGGCTGCAGCGTGCCGAGCTGGGCGCCACCTACGCCATCCCCATCTCACACGGTGAGGGCCGCTTCGTGGCACCGCAGGAGTGGCTCGACCGCCTCTTCAAGAACGGCCAGGTCGCCACACAGTATGTCAATCTCAACGGCACCCCGACCATGGACGAGGAGTATAACATGAACGGCAGCTACCGCGCCATCGAGGGCATCACCAGTCCCGACGGCCGCGTCCTCGGCAAGATGGGCCACTCAGAGCGTTGGAGCAAAGGCAGCGCCATGAATATCCCCGGCAATCCGGACCAGCAGCTGTTCGAGAGCGGCGTGGAATACTTCAAATAATTCCCCCTCCACACAATAAACAAGACGGGAGTACCCGCAAGGTACTCCCGTCTTTTAGAATCTACGATGAAACAGATTGAGGTTGTAGCAGCCATCATCCACGACGCCGAAGAGCGTTTCTTCGCCACTCAGCGCGGTTACGGCGAGTGGGAAGGCTGGTGGGAGTTCCCCGGCGGCAAGATGGAGGCCGGAGAAACGTCCGAAGACGCCCTACGGCGCGAGATCTGGGAGGAACTGGAGACACGAATCTCCGTCGAGAGGTTCTTGCTCACGGTGGAATATGACTACCCCAAATTTCATTTAACCATGCACTGCTTCCTCTGCCATGTAGAGAGCGGATCTCTGACCCTCAAGGAACACGAGGCCGCCCGCTGGCTCACGAAAGAAGCGCTAGGCAGTGTCCGCTGGCTGCCAGCCGACGTGCAAATCATAGAGACCTTAAAAAAGATATAACCAATGAAACGGATTGTTGTAATCATGGTGATCCTGCTGGCGATGGTTTCCCCCGCCAACACACAGACGGCGACTGAAACTTTGAAGAGCCCCGACGGGCGGATGGAGCTGCGGTTTGAACTGAAGGACAGCGTGCCCTACTACAGCCTCTACCGCGACGGCAAGCCAGTGGTGCTGCCGTCGAAGATGGGCTTCACACTGGAGTGGCGCGACGACCTCGCGCATGCCTTCGTGCTCAAGGGCACAGTGCGCAGCACTTTCGATGAGGTGTGGCACCCCGTGTGGGGCGAGGAGGCGAACATCCGCAACCACTACAACGAGATGCTGGTGACGCTGGAGCAACCGGCAGGCGCTGTGACGAGTGCCGACGGACGTTCGAAGACCCTGCCGACCGTGATGCAACTCCGTTTCCGCCTCTACGACGACGGCCTCGGCTTCCGCTACGAGTTCCCACAGGAAACCTTATCGAAGATATTGCGACAAGAATATCCGCCTAAAAAGGATAACGCATTGGTCTGCTTCTGGATTAAGGAGGAGCTGACTGAGTTCCGCATGGCGGGCGACCACACGGCGTGGTGGATTCCCGGCGACTACGACACGCAGGAATACAACTACACCGAGAGCCGACTGTCAGAGATAGATAGCCTCTACGAGAAAGGCCACGAGCACGGCGGCTGGCCTTGGACCAGCTTCTCGCGTCGAGGAGTGCAGACTGCACTGCAGATGAAGACTGACGACGGCTTATATATCAATATACATGAGGCGGCTACGCTGGACTATCCTACGATGCATCTTGAACTGGTTATTGATTCGACAAAAATAGATATGGCGTATCTTGACACAGCGCACGATAATTATGTGATAAAGGATAATCAGGCTTACCTATTGTCGTATGCCTTCCGTACGCATTTATGTCCCGATGCCGCTGGCTACAAGGGCCGTATGCAGGCACCTTGCCATACTCCCTGGCGCACGGTAATGGTGTGCGACAAGGCCACCGATGTGCTGCGGTCGCGACTGATACTGAATCTTAATGAGCCCTGCGCCCTTGAGGACGTAAGCTGGATTCACCCTGTGAAGTATATGGGTGTCTGGTGGGAGATGATCAGCGGCAAGAGCACCTGGAACTACACCAATGAATTCCCCTCCGTGAAGCTCGGCGAGACCGACTTCGAGCATGCCACTCCCAACGGCACCCACGGCGCCAACAACGCCAACGTGCGCCGCTATATCGACTTCGCCGCCAAGCACGGCTTCGACGCCCTCCTTATCGAGGGCTGGAACATCGGCTGGGAAGACTGGTATGGCAAGCAGAAGGACTTCGTCTTCGACTTTCTCACGCCCTACCCCGACTTCGACCTGCCTGCACTCAATAAATACGCTCACGAGAAGGGCATCCGCCTCATCATGCACCACGAGAGCAGTGCCTCCACCGTCAACTACGAGCGCTGGATGGAGAAAGCCTACAACCTGATGAATCAGTATGGCTACGACGCGGTGAAGAGCGGCTACGTCGGCACCATTATCCCCTTCGCCGAAGGGCATTACAGCCAGCCCATCAACAACCACTACCACTACGCCATCGTCGAGGCCGCCAAGCACCACATCATGGTCAACGCCCACGAGGCGGTGCGTCCCACGGGTCTCTGCCGCACCTGGCCCAATATGATAGGTAACGAGAGCGCCATGGGCACCGAGTTCCGCGAGCGCATCCATCCCGGCCACACCACCATCCTCCCCTTCACACGCCTGCAGGGCGGACCTATGGATTACACCCCAGGCATCTTCGAGCCCGACATGGGCAAGATTGTCCCCTGGGGCGGCAAGATGCAACACACCATCTGCAACCAACTGGGACTCTATGTCACCTTCTACTCGCCGCTGCAGATGGCCGCCGACTTCCCCGAACATTATGAGCCCTACCTCGATGCTTTCCAATTCATCAAGGATGTCGCCGTCGACTGGGACACCTCGATCTACCTCTACGCCGAGCCGGGCGACTACATCGTTACCGCCCGCAAGCCGAAACTCTCCTCCCTCAACAAGGCCGCCGAAGGCCTCGCCTCTCTCCCCGACGGCAAGAAAGGAGTAATAAGCAATGCCGCCCAGTATGTGTATGGTGATGACGGTGTGCCGCACGAGGTATGGTATGTTGGAGGAGTGACCGACGAGAACGCCCGCGAGTTCAGCGTCAAGCTCGACTTTCTCACCCCCGGAAAGACCTACGACGCCATCATCTACTGTGACGGCAAGGACGCCTCAGGTCTCCCCAACGACAACTACAACCCGTATTCATATACATTAACCCAGAAGAAAGTCACCAGCAAGACCACCCTCAAACTGAAGATGGCCCCCTGCGGCGGCTTCGCCGTGAGCATCCGCGAGCGCAAATGAAAAAGGTAGCGCTCATATTGTGCTTACTGGTAGCCACCACGTTTGCCTTTCCACAGCAATTCATTGGCTGCCGTGTGGACAGCAGTTGGGTGGAGACGCCGATGCTGCGGAAGACGTTCCATGTCGACTACGGCGAACTGCGGCATTCCGATTTCCAGGCCGTCAACTTTCAGGTGTCTGTCACCTCGCTGGGTTACCACGAGGTGTATGTCAATAATACAAGAGTGGGCGACCAAGTGATGCAACCCGCCGTGTCGCAACTCAACAAACGGGCACTCCAGGTGACCTACGACATCACCCCCTATATCCACAAGGGCGAGAACGAGATTATGATCTGGCTGGGACAGGGATGGGGGCGAATCTATGGTACTCCAGCGGTGGTAAAGGCAGAAGTTATACGATGTGTCTCCGATGGGGAATGTGGCCTGTTGTACACACACGCATGGACTGACAGCACCTGGGAGGCCTCGCCTTCCGGCTACTCATACACCGATAACTGGCAGCCCATGCACTTCGGCGGCGAGCGTTATGATGCACGCGTAAAGCCCGACTGGCGGCCTGCGTCGGTCTATGACGCCAAAAACATCACCGTCTCGCGGCAGGAGTTCGCGGGCAACCGCATTGTCGACACCATCGCCCCTGCAACATGGACAAGTTACTTTAAGTCTACCATTCTTTTCGACTTTGGACGTGTGGTGACTGGCTGGCTAGAGGTTGATTTCCCAAAAATGCCAGAAGGCACCGAAATGATAATCAAATACCTCGACCATCTGGACGCAAAACCTCCTTTCATAGAGAAAGATATTTACGTTGCCCGTGGCAACGGTAAAGAACACTTCACCAATCGCTTCCACTCCCACTCGTTTCGCTACGTCAGCATTCAAACCGCCAGTCCCGACCTACAAATAACAAAAATTAAAGCTCGTGCTCTTCAAATCTCCGCTGTCGACCCCAAGGAGGGCGCCACCTTCGAGTGCTCCGACCCGCGCCTCAACGCCATCCACGACATGGTGAAGTACACCCTCAGC
>JAEEGJ010021051.1_pt1 | contig 14087 bp, 7 predicted proteins | sample 8958761 | NCBI WGS metagenome assembly JAEEGJ01 (sample SAMN16246546, study PRJNA631951) | gut metagenome | biome: gut microbiome; feature: rumen; material: RS-attached | host: Bos | place: Iran: Karaj | collected 2018-10 | reverse complement strand
GATGCCTCGACCTTCACCGAGGCGATCCGTGTGTTGAGGAAGGCAAAGAGTCGTCCGTCGTTTGTGTCGTACTTCACCGGCACCTTCACGCGTCCGTCCGCGTAGGTGAACGGCACTGCACCGCCACGCGAAAGCTCATACACCGCCTTCACCGCGCCCTCGCCATCCGCAAGCGACACCTCTCCCTCAAACGGCATTCCCTTCTCCATCACAAGACCCCACGGCCCCACATAGTCGCCAAACGTGCGGTTGTCGTTGATCGCAAACACGTAGCGGGCGTCGTTCCAGCGCCGGCCGTACGTCACGATCTCGGGCGACGAGCTGTCCGCCTCCGGCGTGAAGCGCGCGGCCAGTTGCCTGCGCAGGTCATTCGCCTGCGCGACCATCGTCGCCTTCGCGCGAAGCGTTCCCGCACGCGTCTTGGCGTCGCCTTCGCGCGCCGCCTCCATTGCATTGACGCCCTCGAAGTTGTCCGAAGCCGGCGGCGGCTCGAAGCTTACCACCGGCACCTCGATATCCGCCTTGAGTGCGGGCAGCAACTGGTCGTCCGCCACGAGAATGCCGCCCTTCGCCTGGAACTCCCTGATCTTCGCCACGATGTCCGGCGTGAGGAAGATGCACTGCGGCGCGTAGAGGACCTTCACGTCGTCGAGTCCGTCGCGCAGAATCGTCTCCTCGTACACCACGCGCGGGTCGAGGCGCGCACGTTGCAGGAACGTGACCGAGGGCGCCGTCCAGCCGCGCGAGGACGGGCCGCCAAGCGCGCAGGTGGTGAAGCTTTCCAGAAGCGCGACCTGCGGCGCGGCGCGGCCAAGCCGTTTCAGCGTTGGGCCGAGCGGCCCGACGACGTCCTTCAGCAGATGCTTGAGCCGGTCGGCGGATTCCGGATTCGTATAGACGTAGCCGATGGTCGAGCCCATGTCGTAGATTGTCCCCCAGCCGTGGTACATGATGGACTGCACGGGCTTGGCGATCATCGACCAGGTCGATTCCTGAAGAACGTCCGGCGGGATGGTCGGGAACCGCGCCTTAGGCCGCCGCCTCACCCATTCCGGCTCCGGCGACACCTTCTTGTCCATTGGCGCCATCTGGGAGCGGTAGCAGATGAGCTGCGTCATGATGGACGCCTGCTGGCCGGGGCGTCCCGCGGACATCGCCAGTATCTCCTCCGCGGGTCCCGCCACGTTCATCGGCTCAGGAATCGCATAGACCCACTGGTTGATCATGTCGACCGCGCCGCCCGAACCCCAGATCGGCGGACACCGGACCGCCGGATCCCAGAAGGTGAAGAAATTCGGGCGCGAAATCCCGCGATGGTACAGGTCCGCAATGCCGCCCGTGTAGGCGGGCCAGCCGTCGCCGCCCTTCCAGAACCAGCGGTAGTACGAGAGGACGGGATCGTCCTTCGGCACCACGCCATCGGGAAAACGCTTCTTGAACTCCTCCAGCTTGTCCGGATGGATTGTGATCGACGCGACTTCCGGCGGCACGTCCCGCCCCGTCTCCTGCCTGTACCGGAGATGCTCGGTGTTGAACGACGGCGCCGTAAGGTCGCGCTGCTCGGAACACGGGAGCACGCCCGCGAACGCCGGGTGGTCGCCGTACTGGCCGACATCCTTCTCGACGATCGGCTTAATCGCCTTGGGCAGCTCGGGGTTGGAGACCTCGACGCCCTTGCTCCCGCCACCGAAGTCAATCACCTTGCCACTGCGGTCCCGGCGCATGAAGGTCTCGTCGTCTGCCCTGCCGGACGGAAGCACGGGGCTCATGGAGTGCGCAAGCCCGATGCCCGCCACAAGCGCGTCGTCATACGTCTGCATGTCCGAGCCCTCGCCCGTCCAATTGCAGACGAGCCCGTGCGAGAAGCCGAATTCGGCAAGCACCTCGGGCGTCGCATGGAACCCCCACATGAGCGCGGTCATCCGATCGGGAATGCGCGGCCCGACGCCCACGCGCAGCTCGCGCACTTCGCGTAATTCGGCTCCGTCGTCCCTGCGCCCGGCCACGGTCACGCGGAGCGTGTGCCACCCCGGACGAATCCGCGTCTCGACGGCGCAGGGCGCAACGGTCTCCGCGCCAGCAGGCAGGTCGCCGAGCGCAACATCCGCCTTGCGCACGCAAGACTCCTCGGCAAACTGCTCCACGGTCGCGCGCAAACCGACGAGCATTCCCGCCGAGCCGTTCTTCACCTTCAGCCGAACCGACGCAGGTGCCTCGCCGCGCAAAAAGGCGGCGCGACCCTCCGTCACAACTGAAACCTCTTCGCCGCCGCCTGCTACCGCGACCAATGCCAGCGCCGCGAACATTCCGGGTATGACCACTCTCAAGTTCTGCATCTTTCTTTGACCGAAAATGCCTTTGCTATCGGACGACGAACACCGTTCCCTTCGGCGTACGCAACTCCACGTTCGAGAAGCGCCATCTGTAGTACGGCACGGCAAGATCGCCGGCGCCGGCATCATTGCCGAACGTCGCAGGCCCGACATAGACCGTCTCTCCGTACTCGCCGTTCTCGTCCGTGTACTCGTAAAGGGTTGTCCACGGCGCCGCGGCGGACTCCCTGTAGGAGAAGGTGAAGGTGTTGCCGGTGCGCCGCAGTTTGACATGCGCCGTTTCAGAAACATAATAGACATTCCCCTCCGCAATCCCGTCAACCGTTGTTTGCGCGTAGATGCCTCCAGGTACGGCAGACGTCCTCTGCCTGCCGACAAGGACAAGATATTCATACAGGCGCTTCACACCATACGCACTCATCATGGAAGTCGCGTCCAAAGAATTTCGCACCATCAACCCCGCCTTGGGGCCCGCATAGCGGTTGTTCGGGGGGATGGACTGTATAACGGCCTTCAGCGTGAAGTCGCCTTTGACCGTCTGCCACATGAAATTGTATCCGTTGTAGGAGTAAGACAGATCTTCGCCGCCGTAGGCGAAATCGATCGTGCCGTCTCCGTTCACGCGCACGTCGCCGACACACGTGGCGCTGTCGGACCGCGCAAACGTGCGGGAGGCCGTCCATCCCTCGGGCAACGTCCTCGGCGCGACTGGCACGAGCTGCGTGGAAGGGATTACCCCGCGCGGGACGGCTCCGCCCCAAAGGACGCTGCAATGGCCGGTTCCGCTTCCGTGCAACCATGTCACCGTGACGTCATGTTCGCCTGCCGTGAGCGCAACGGTACTGGACGCCGCCATTTTGTGAAGGACGGGGCTGCCGTCAATCCAGAAGCAGACAACACCGTCGGCATCTGCCTCGAATGTGAAGTCACCCGCATACGGAACGATGATCTTGCCGGACCACCGAGCGAAGATGTTCTCGGTCGTACCGCCGACACTGGTGTTCGCAATATCGACCGTTGCATTCGTCGTGACAAGCGCCAACGCCTCGCCACCCGTTGTGATGACGTAGTTGGTCCACCATTCGCCGTGCAGGCCGATTCCGTTTCCGGCAAGATAGGGGCGAATTACGATTTCCTCCGAATAGGCCTCGTTCGCGCCGTTGACCGTGGTCACACGGTAGGTGTAGCGAGTTCCGTCGCAGACGACGCCGGTGTCGGTCCACGTCGCCGTCGAAACAGGAAGATCACTCACGATGGTTGTCCACGCGCCGTCACCCGTCTTGCGTTCGACTTTGTACGTGCTGCCGTACTGGACAGGCGTCCACGTCAGTGTCACCGAAGGCGTCGTGCCACACGTCAGGGAAAGATCGGTGACGCCGGCGGCCAGTCCCGCGACTTCGGACTCCAACCAGCCGTAGAACTGGATTTCCGAGATTCTGTTTTTCCATCCGTTATAAACGGCGCTGTGGCAGAAAAGATAGCGGTAGGCCGTTTCCGTGTCGAAACTTTCAAGTTCAAACCATCTAACTGTGCTCGCATCGCCATTGATGATGCCGCTGGTTTGTTCTGTAAGGATGGTGAAATTGCCTCTCGTGCTCCAGTTTTCGTTGTTTGAGCCTGTGGCGACAACGCCATTGCCCTCTTCAAGGTAGGAAGGGTAGATACGGATGAAAGAGAAATGAGCGCCTTCGCCAAGGTCGACGCCGATGCATGTCGGATTGGACGCCCGGGTGTCCACATAGTCATAGCAATACAAGATGCCGGCGCTTGAGTTTACGTTCCCGCCATCATAGTAGTCTTTCCAGAGAACGTTGTTGAACGCGATCATAAGGCTGTTGGTGACGTCCGCATACGTGCTTTTCCCAGATCCGGATATCCAGCACATAGGCGTTCCGGCTCCCAACGTATAGATGAGATTCACGCCGGACCGCAGATGTGTCATGTCGCTTGGATTGCGTTCCAGAAGCCGCCAGCGGCGGGGCGCGGCAACGGCAGTCTTGTTCGAAAGCGAGATGTTCTCTTCTCCGTAGGGGAATTCGGTAAGGACGCGGTAGTAGCAGATGGCCCCCCCAGGTGCGCTCGTGTCCGCCCATGTGTTGACGCCGTTCGGCCGCGCCACTTCCGTCCACGGACCGCCCGGACCGAACGCGCGCAGAATCGTCGTCTCGGACGAGCCGAACGCCGGACTCCACTTGAGGACGTTGGCGACTACCGGGTAGTCGCCTCTGGCGGTCGAGAGGTTCAGCTGGAGGTCCCCGGCTTCCATTCCGTAGAACTCGAGTTCGGCGGTATTGCCGGCGAACGTGTTTTCCTCTCCGGTCCGCTTCTGGAAAATACGGAAATAGCTGAACGAGGCCGCCACGTCCGGCACCATCTCAATCCACCTTTGATTGGTGTACAAGTCAGCCGGGACCTTCCCATTGAAGCTGTAAACGTCGACCGCGTCGGAGAAGTCGCTTGCGTTCGCGCCTTGGATGACGCACCGGCTCAAGCGATCGACAGTGTGGCTTTCGTCGCGCGGGTAGAAGCGAATGCGCGTCAGCACACAGGGGCGGACGAGGCCATACCCGGCATACGTGTCGTATGCGGCGTACTTTGGGTCGTAGTACGTTGACGTGTCGCCGTCGAAGGCCTTGTCGGCCTCGCGCCCCGCCGCCCAGATCTGGCCTCCGTCCGAATAAAAGACAATGTTGCCGGAGCCGTCCTTTGCGGCAAGGGTTTTCAGGTTGACCTCTTCCGCCATGACCGCGCCTGAAAGCGCCGCACTGATTACCAGCATCAACAGTCTCTTCATAGTGTCGCTCCTCTTCCATGCGATTAGGCATAAGTGTGCTTCTGGGAGGTATTATACACTAGATACGGGTTTCATGAGTTACTAGAAAACGAAACTTTGATTTTGAATTTACGAAACGGATTTGCTATAATTGTTCGCCATGGAGCGCCAAAAGAAAAAGATGCGCCGCATCTGCATCATTGCGGACCGCAGCGGGAAAGGCGGACGTGACCGCCTTTCCGGCGTGTTGCGGTACGGTTCACGCACGCCTGACTGGACGATGGAGGTCATCTCGGTCGGGCAACGCGACGCCGAGGCGCGCATGCGGACGATCTTCAAGGAACGTCCCCCCGACGCCATTGTGCTCCTGACCGACGACCGAAAGACCATACGGTTCATCGAATCCGCCCAACGCGACGGCCGGTTCACGGGGGGCGTCATGATCATGGACGCCAAGTTGGACGCCGTCGCCCACATCCGCAGAAGTCTCGACATACGCCTTGACGACGAAGCCATCGCCAGAACCTCGATGGAGCTGCTCATCCGCCGGGGATTGGCGAATTTTGCCTACGTCGGCTTCGCATTGGAGCCCCAGCATTCCAACGCCCGTCGCGAAGCCATCCGCCGCATCGCCGAGGAAAACGGATCCCCGTTCGCCTCGACGGACGATGCCGACGACATCGTCCGCCTTTCCAATTGGCTCAAGGAACTTCCACGGCCCTGCGGCGTTGTGACATACTACGACATGCGCGCACGGGACGTGCTGGACGCCTGCCGGCTCGCCCGTCTCGACGTTCCGGGGCAAATCGCCATCATCGGCTCCGACAACGATACAGGGCTTTGCGAAGCGACGCAACCCACAATTACAAGCGTCCACCCCGATTTTGAGGGCGGCGCCTACGAAGGCGCGGCCGAATTCGACAAGATCATCCGCAAAAACCGGCTTCCGGAAAAGACAATCACGATGACGTACGGCATCCGGGGCATTGTGGAACGCGCCTCGACCGTCGATCTCAGCGGTGGCAGACTTCTCGTCTCGATGGCGACCGCGTTCATCCGACTGAACGCCATGCGCCCCATCAAGGTTGGCGACGTCGCCAGTCACTGTCGCGTATCGCTTCGGCTGCTTGAGCTCCGTTTCAAGGCGGTTCTCAATCGCGGCGTACGCGATGAAATCGAAAACGTGCGCCTTGCGAACGTGAAGCAGATGCTCCGTGAAACGGATCTCGCAATCAAGGAAATCGGGTATCACTGCGGCTTCCAGTCGCCCGCCAGTCTCTGCACGGTCTTCAAGCGCAAGTTTGGCAAATCGCCACAAGTCTGGCGAACGGATGAACGCCTGAACAGAAAGGCATTGGTAGCGGCCAAGCGGGGCTGATTGTCCTCGTGCGAAGTCCCCAACGTCCGCGAATATCCAGGGGCGGCGGCACCCCCTGGGAGCGCGGGCATCTTGCCCGTGGCGGGCGCGCGGGAGCGCGCCCTTCCCGCCCCTAGGAGGTGCGGCTTCCAGCCGCGCAGCGCATGGCCGCGAATGTGTAAGTGTGCAAATGTGTAAATGTGTAAGTGTCCAGTACCAGTATCCAGTACCAGTTCACGTGCCGATATCAATTGTTACTGATACTGAGAATTGGAAATTGATTGTTTACTCACTTACACATTTACACACTGCTTGCCCTCTCCGCGTTAAGCGCCGCAGGCACTACGGCATGCTCACCTTCACGTGGAAGAAACGGCTGGCCGAGTTGGTCGGTGCCCACGATTTGTCCGTTAGGTTTTCCTTGCCCTCGACGGTATAGACGCGCTCGTGCTTCGTGCCGCCCTCGTTCAAGTCGGGTTCCCAGCCGACGACCGGCGCGCCGTCCGCGCCAATTGAGATTACGGTGCGGAACACGTCCGTCGCGTTCGTTGGATTGAGGCCGGCGACGTAGCACTCCCAGACCTTGTTCAGGCCGTTTGCGGCATCTTCCTTTGCGGCGGATTCGTAGGCGTCGTACTCGTCGGGCGTGTGCTGGAAGTGGCCGCGCAGCCAGACGTATCGCTTCGTCAGAATACGGCGCGGAAATCTTGCACCCTTCTGGGAGCGCGGACGGCCCGTCCGCCTACTCCAAGGCCGTGGACGGAGCGGGTTGAAACACCGATTGGTCCGATTCCTCCGCTAACGTTTCGGGTAATTTCGCCGTGTAGCCCGCCGCCCGCGCTGCGCACGGGAATGTAGATGAAGATAAAAGGCTTTTTATAGGCAAGAACGTGTAGAGCGTGCAGGAGGCGGCCGCCGTTGTTTGTTGCTTCCGCTACTGGGAGAAAGGGAGTTCGGGAGAGGAGAGCTTTTTGCCATTTGCATTTTCATTTCTGTCATTGATGCTCAATTGGCGTTTGTGTCATTTACGAAGGGGCGAGCCAATGCGAATTGTGTCACGATGTGCTACAATAACGACATGGATAATCGCAGCAAAAGCAAAGCAAGGGTATATGCCGTGGCTGAAGCACGACTTCGTCCGTAGCGACTACCGCGTCAATGTGACGAACGAGACGGTCGAGAAAATGGTCAAGATAGTCGGTGGGGATGGCCCCGGGTGGGTCAAGATACCCGATGGCACTCTTGAGGTGGTTGGTCAAGGGAGCGACTCCATGGGGAATTACCACATAAGGGTCAAGACGGCATCCGGCGAAAATCTCATAATGCGCTATGTCCCAGGTTGCGGCGGCCAAAGGCGCAGAGGCGCAACCTTCGCGATGAGCGCGAAATGCCTGTCTAACGAGAATAGCGGCACATCAAGGCGCATGGCCTGTTGTGCGACCATCAGGTCCGGGACGCCGACCTTGTTGATGCCGGAACGGATGCATGTCTCCTGCAATTTCCTCAACTCGCCCCAGTCGGTATCCAGACTGGGGGCCTGAAGGGCCAGAAGGTATTCCGCGCGCTCTGTTTCCCCCCGCACATTGAGGAAAGGGATGAGTTCCGTGAGGATAATGTCATTCACGAGGGCCTCGTCTCCCGAAATCAAGTAGTCGAGGGCGTCTGAAGCGACCTTGTCCTCTGGCCGTCCGCGGAAAAAGGCGACCCAGACCGAGGTGTCGACAACAACCCCTCTCATTGGCGGGCCCTCAGCGAATCCAAATCGATTTTCAAATCGGGCATGGATCCTCGACTGGCGCGAAGCGCCGCCAGCTTTTCGCTGCGCACGAGCTGTTCAAGCGCCCGCACAATGACGGCCGTCTTGGTCTTGCATTTTGCCGTTTTCATCGCTTGCGAAAGCAGATCGTCCGGCAGATTCAATGTGGTTTTCGTTTCGCCTCCAGTACTTACGGATAAAATCGAATGATATGTATCTTTTAGTATTGAAGATATGTATTGTCAAGTTTTGTTTTCGTTTCGGCGCTCCCATTCTTGTCCAAAAACCCGTCTTCACCGCCTTTTTGGTATACTGTTTGCATTAGTCATGCATCCCTCCCGACGGGGCGGTTGTAACCTTTGCCTCGAACGAGTGTATTCTGCCTAGTACAAGGAGAACCACAATGTCCAAGACCATAACCCCGGCCAATCTGGCTGCCAATGCGGAAAAGACGTACGCGATTGACGATTTCCGCTCAATGGTGAACTATGTCAACCCCAAGAACAAGGGCTATGTTCGCTTCACCATGGGAACCGACGGCAAGCTGTCGATCCAGAAGTTCAACAACAAGCTCGACGTTCCTCTTTCCTGGAGGAGCAACGTGAGCGCGGCGCACAACAAGGCCCTGCGCGAACAGTTCCTCAAGGCCATCGAGAAGGACCTCGCCTACATGAGCAACGCCGACAAGATCAGGGACATGATCCTGAGGCCGGTGAACAAGGACGAGAACGTAAACACGGGCATGGCCCTGAGCCGCCGCGAACTCAAGAAGATATTCGAGAAGTTCGACGCCGAGTTCAACACGGGGACGGGGCGCATGGCGATAGTGAGGAATTTCTACACGAACGCGATGAGAAGGTGCGGCTTCAACGGCACGCAGGAAGACTTCATCAACAAGTACCTCAAGCCGCAGATGCACGGCGTCGACTCAACAAAGACGTTGTATTTCGAGTCGGACGACGCCAACGCGGACAATCCGGACCCGACGAAGCGCATGAAGATGAGCGAGACCGGCTTCCGCGCCTACCTCGTGAGCCTCGACAACCTCGTGGCGGCGGCCAAGAACCGCATCGACGCCGAGGCGGCGTGCAAGAGCATCGCCCGCGCGGCGGCGAAAACGGAAGACGGGTTCGGGCTCAACCTGCCCGAGCAGGACGTCGCCAAGGTGCGCGCCAGCCTCAAGGCGCTCTTCGAGGCCGAGCATGTCGCGGACATCGACCTCGGGTTCGGCACGGCGGGCACGGGGCTCGAGCTCTTCCTCAAGAAGGTCCTGCCGGTCATGGTGCGCCAGACGGCGGAGAACATCAAGACCTACGCGGACAACAACGACGACGCAGCCGCCGAGGAGATCCTCGACGCCGAAATGAACATCGACCGCATTTTCGACATGGCGAAGCGCTTCGTCGAGGGCGCGAGGAAGGCGACGGAAGACGCGGACAAGGTCGAGATTCCCCAGGACCAGGACGCCTACGGCAAGCTCATTTCGGCGTTCAAGCAGATGCAGCGCAACGCGGTGAACACCGCCGAGCAGCTTGCCGTGTTCAAGGACGCCCGCCAGGCATACGTCTTCAACGTCAACGGGCCGAAGGGACAGTTCGAGGTCTTCGCCAAGGACGTGTCCAAGCTCACGCCCACGTACGTCAAGGAGGCGCACATCGACGACTTCACCTCGAAGTTCCTGCGCGAGAACTTCGCCAAGGCCACGAGGGACATCCCGGAGGTTGCGGCTGATTTCCGCCAGAAGGCCCGGGAGCACGTCAACCAGCTCATCGTGGCCGGCCAGATCAACTACGGCGAGCGCTGGGTCATCGGCAGAGGTTCGAAGCTGGAGGACACGAAGCTCAGGGGCGCCAGCGGCGCCGACAAGTTCCTCCAGGAGCTGTCGGACGCGGCGATCGACATCGCCAACGAGGAGAAGGGCGGGATGCCCATGCTCAAAAACCTCCTCACGCGGACGATCCCGAACATCCTCAACAAGAGGATACACAACGCCCTTGCGTCGGACGGCCAGGCCAGGATGTACCTCGACCCCGAATCCCGCCTGAAGGTAATCGCGCAGCTCAAGCTCGTCGGCAAGTCGTACAGGAAGTTCTTCCTTGACCGCGAGGAGCTGCTGGTGGGAAAGGCGGCGAGCGGCTTCAAGTCGCAGCTCGACCGCCTGGTCAAGAAGGGCAACATCACCGACGTGGAGCGCCAAAACCTCGCGGCCGACTTCGACACGCGCATGAAGAAGGCGCTTGAGCGCGCCGTGGAGCGCTTCTACGAGAAGGCGCCGCTCGACCCGGAGGAGACCGACGAAAAGACAGTCAACGCCGGCGTGAAGCTCCTCGAGAAGCTCTTCAGCGAGGAGAAGGACGACGTCATCTCCGAAATGCGCCAGCGCATGAGCGCCATGACCCTCGCGAACGCCTACGGCGGGGAGCGGCGCCGCGAGCTCCTCGACGCGAAGGCGCACGTTGACGCCTGCGCGGAGAAGCTCGCCCAGGACGGCGTGAAGCTGGACGTCGACCTGCCTTCCGGCGACTTCACGGACGCCCTGTACAAACTCTACTACAAGGTGCTGGAGCAGAAGATCGAGGGCAAGAAGCTCGGCCACAGGCAGATAGCCGAGGGACTCAACAAGAGCGTGCAGGACGAGTTCGTGTCGCAGGCGAAGACGCTGGTGTCGACCGTCAACAAGCTGTCCGCAGACCTCGACGCGAGCATGCGCAAGTACATCGTGGGGACGTTCGACCTCGCGCTCAAGAACAAAAAGCTCGACTACTACGAGGCGGACCTCGGCGGGGACGAGATGAAGGCGCTCGAGAAGAGCTTTGCCGACGGCGTGCTCCTTGCGATGAAGGGGCTCCTCGACGCCGAAAAGCGCAAGTTCCTCGCGCATCCCGAGACATACACGAAGAAGGCCGTCAAGGCGTCGGACATCGCGCTGTCGTTCTTCACCGACGTCGGCCCGGAAAAAGCCTTTGCCGATGACTCGATCGTCAAGATCTTCGACGGAGTGCTCGACGAGCGCCACTCGGCGGTGCTGTCGTGGCTCAACAACCCGACGGGCCCGAACGGCGCCACGCTCTCGAACGACCTCGTGGCCGCGGAGAAGAGCCGCGTTCTGGCGGAGGACTCGGCCTTGAAGAAGTCTGCCGACGCGCTGCCCGCCAACGAACTCGGCAACATCCTCTCGGGCGCTGTCGACCAGGTGCTGAAGCGCGCCGAGAAGTACTCCATCTCCTACGCGACGGGCGGCAGGGAGAAGTTCATGGAGCGGATCGGCAAGGAAATCCGGGATATCGTCGACAAGCGCGTGAAGGCGCAGGCCGAGTTCCGCGAGGGATTCGTCAAGGATGCCGAACCCATCATCGCGAAGTACGTCGATGCGCTCCGGACCGAGAAGAAGAGCGGCATTGAAGTGGCCACGGCCAAGATGAACCAGATCCTCGACAGCATCAGCAGCAACCCGGAGACGCCGAAGCTGAAGGGATTCGCGGTGGCGTTCGACGGAATGCTGCGGAAGATGGTCCAGGACAAGGTCGACATGCAGGTCGACGCCTTCCTCGCATACAGCGAGAAGGTGACGAAGGCCTACGAGCAGTGCATCCCGGCCTACGAGGAGCAGCTGCGCGCCAAGTTCGACGAGCTCAGGGCGGCCGGCGCGACCGACGAGGACATCGCGCACATCGAGGCGAACCTGATGCCGGTGCTGCGCGACGACATGGCCACCGAGCTGCAGCGCGATCCCGACTTCTACTCCGGCGCGAAAGGCCGGGAAGGCGCCAAGTTGTGGGCGGACAGCCAGATCAAGGCGTTTGCCGACCATCTCAGGAGCGTCGATATCTCGACGGACGAAGGGCTCAAGGAGACGCTTTCCGGAATCGGGCTCTCGCGGATTGCGAACAACCCCTCGACTTTAGCCATCGCCAGGAGGGAAGTCGACACGTACATCGGCAACGAGGGCGTCAAGGCGCTCATGGCGGAGGCCCGGAAGGCGGTCCTCACGTCGTCCGCCTACGGCTTCAATACGACGAGCGCCGTGCCCAAGGCCGCCGCCGAGAAGCTCGGCGAGTTCCGCAACGGCGTCAAGGGCGCGGTTCTGGGCATACAGCGGATGGTGCTGCAGGAGCGGTTCGACGCGCGCCAGGTCGAGCCTGCGGTCGAGCTCTTCCAGCAGTGGCTCAGGAAGTACAACCTGCCCGACATCCTCGTTTCCACCAACGACGCGGGAAGCGTCACGCTCGAGCAGGCCGCCGTGGCGCACTTCCACAAGCGCATCGCCGCGCTCAAGAAGGAGATCGCCGATACGGGGAGCACGAAAGAGGCGCTTCTGTCGCCCAAGTACGTGCAGGAGCTCCTCCAGTACATCAACGACCTGGGCCGCACCGCCATGTTCGAGTCGATGAAGGAGGACCTCGTCAACCGGCGCATGGAGGAGATCATGCACGCCGGGGAAGACGCGCGGATCTACGACGACAAGTTCCTCAAGCCCGGCCAGAAGCCCGTGCCCAAGGAAATCCAGCTGCTCAATCACTCCGGACTGCGCGAGCATCTCGTCTACGCGCTCGACAACGCCCAGGCCGTGCTCGAACGGACGGTCGTGTCGTTCGAGGACATGCACCGCTGGAAGGAGAGCATCCAGAAGGAATTCGACCGGCAGGTCGCGGACACCGGGCTGCAAATCGAACTCTTCAGTAGGTTCGCCAGCGCCCGCGCGGAGATGATGGACGCGATCGACCTGCCCGAGGTGTCGGGCAACGAAGTGCTCAAGGGCTATCTCGTGGACGCGCTCAAGGACCACTTCAAGGGCAAGGACATCAGCGACTTGAAGATCATCACGCCGGACTTCATGACGAAGCACAAGGGGAGCGTGATGCTAATCATAAACTCTCTCTCCCAGGAGTTGATCGACAAAGTCGCGGAAACCAAGGCGACGCTCAAGAAATTGGCGGGCACAAATCCCAAGCCCAACGGCGTGCATTTGCAGCTGCTCGGCGTCGACAAGCTGGAGAACCGCTTCCGCCAGGACGCCGATCTCGTGGTCGAGGCCTTCGCGAGCCAGAAGAAGGGGCCGGCCGTATCCTTCTTCCATGCAATCGAGGAAGAGGTCGCCGCAATCGTCAAGAAGGAAGCGGCCAAGAAGCAACGGAAGGGAGCAAAGTAATGACATACGAGGAACTTGTCGCTGAGACGGGCGCCGAAATCGGCATCGAGGGCTTCGCCCCCGACGCCGACGGCGTGTGCGTGCTGGCGTCCGACATCGGCGAGATTGTGATCATGGACTGCAAGGGCCCTCGCGAGATGGTCCTCCTAAACGCCGCGGTCACGGACGTGCCGCCGGATGCCGACGCGGCGCTTCTGGAGGCGCTCAAGGCCAACAGGGGCTTCCGCGACACCAACGGCGCGACGCTTTCGGTTGACGCCGAGACGAACCGCTTCGAGCTTTCGCAGTACGCGCTGCTGGAGGAACTCGACCCCGACTCCTTTGTGGCGCTGGTCGAGCGCTTTGCCACGACGCTCGTCGGCGTGCGCGGAAAACTGGAATCCGCGCAGTCCGGCGAAGGCGACGGCGAAGCAGGGCTCGGGGAGACCCTCTCGCAACTCATGAGGGTCTAGCCGATGACGTTCGAATCCGCGATCGCCTCGCTCGGCGACGAGCTGGGCTTCGACCTTCCCGTCGAGGAAGGCGTGGCCCGGCTCGAGGCGTCGGGCGCGGAAGAGGACGAAGACGGCATCGTGGTCGAACTGTCGGACTTGCCGGACATGGGCGGGATGCTGCTCTCCTCCCAGGTCGGCGACGTCGCATACGTCGACGACCTGAGGTCGCTGCTCGAGGCGAACCACAGCTTTTCGGAGACGGCCGGGACGACACTCTCCCTCGAG
>JAEEGJ010021046.1_pt1 | contig 14088 bp, 11 predicted proteins | sample 8958761 | NCBI WGS metagenome assembly JAEEGJ01 (sample SAMN16246546, study PRJNA631951) | gut metagenome | biome: gut microbiome; feature: rumen; material: RS-attached | host: Bos | place: Iran: Karaj | collected 2018-10 | reverse complement strand
GTAAAGGCTCTATTGACGGGCGAGTTTGATCATATCAAATTCTGACTGAATCTCCTTCCGGAGCTCAAAATCGACAGTGTCTTTTCCGTCATAGAGGGCACCTCCGTCTCTAAATGAACATTCATTCACCGGGGACCTGATTCCCCGGCCCCCTTGCGTCGCTTCGCTCCGAAAAATTGAACTTCAGAGGAAGTCATCCTCAAAAGGGGCCTTGTATGCGGATGAAACGGGCAGAATGATCGTTTCGTCCTCAAGGCGGGGCGTTATTGAGGATGAACTTTATTCTTGGCCGTAAAAATTCTACAGGAAACGCACCCCTGCGTTCCCTGACCGTTTCCGGTAATCGGCCGGCACTCGCTGCCGACTAGATCCGGCTGATTAGATCCTGCGGAGTCAAGTCCTGCATAAGAGAGAAGGCAAACCACTTCTTCCCAAGATCCTTTAAGGAAGCACCGATATGATAGACCTTATCATCGATGATCAGGAATCTGTCGTGCGCTCTGTTAAACGCTTGAATGTCGATGGGGGCATATTGGGCATTGTGCTTGTTGATGTCCAGTTGGAACTGCGCCGAAATCTGCTTGGTGTAGATCGTAGCTTTCACCGAGGCGCCCCGCTTATCCAGCATTGTAAGCACACTCTCATCTACATAGTTATCAATCAAGACAACTCTAATCCGCGCACTCTTAATGAGTTTTACAGCGAATTCATATGCATTGAATATCTGTCCGTCATAAAAGACGCCTTCAACGGGCGGTAAAGCTGTTCTTACAAAAAAGTCAATCTTCTCTTCCGTCTTGGTTACTCTTCGTTCGAGCTGTTCAAGCCGAGGGTTGATTGCATACCCGCGAAGCAAATACTCTTTTAGGACAGTGTTCGCCCACCGCCTGAATGCGATGCCCCGGGAGGACTTAACTCGATATCCAACAGAGAGAATCATATCCAGGTTATAATACTCTTTTTGACGGTGAACCCATCGGTCGCCTTCCAATTGAAGTGTCGCAAATTTTGCGACAGTTGATATGCCTTGAAGCTCTTCCTCGAGGGCCGAGTTAATGTGCTTGCCTATCGTCTTTACATCCCTGTCGAAAAGAAGGGCCATCTGGCTCCTGGATCAATCCGGGAGGATGCGGCCGGCACCCATGTAGCGCATCATGAAGTAGGGGGAGGTGGAGCGTTGGATTTCGACGCCGTTGGAGGTGGAGGCGTGGATGAAGCGGAACATGCCGTGGTCCAGGTCCACGTCCACGACGATGCCCACGTGGCCGATGCTGCGGATGCTGCCGCGGGCGCCGAAGAAGACGAGGTCTCCTTTGCGCAGGTCGGAGAAACTCTCCACCGGACGGGATTCCTTGGACTGCATCACGGAATTGTGGGGCAGATTGTAACCGAACTCCCGGTAGACATAACTGGTGAAGCCCGAGCAGTCGAAGCGCTCGGGACCCGAGGCGCCAAGCCGGTAGGGGACACCGATGAAGGTCTTGGCGTATTCCAGCAGTTCGTCGACCAGTTCCTTCGGGGCGGCGGGCGCCGGCTGCGTCTGCGGTTTGACGGCGATGCCGCCGGTAGAAGGGGCGGTCACTTCGGACCGGATCAGGTCGATGTAATCCAGCACGGACTGGGCGCGTTCCCGGGTGACGTCGACAGTGTCAGCGGGTGAAGGGGCGGCCGTCACTTCCGGTTCCCGGACGGCCGGCACCCGCCGTGCGGTTCCGCACGACGCGACGGCGAGTGCCGTCAACGCTCCTGTGATCCATCGAAGTCCTTTCATGACAAATGCCGGTAGAACTTGCAAAGTAAGCAAATTCTACCGATACTTGCAAAAATCGGGCTTTAATCGACCGGAACGGGAATCTTTTCCGAGTTTTGTGTGATCGCCACGTCCGCCAGCTGCGTCCCGTCGGAAAGATAGATGTGAACGACCGCTTCGCGTCTCTGATCCGCGACCGGGTTCGGACCGGCCTTCACGGTCAGTTCGCCTTCCTGGCAGAGGACGACCTCGAGCCAGGCTTCCGAAGATTCCGCCCGGACCCAATATCCTTCCGGAAGCGAAATCTTGGACTCGTTGCCAGTAAACGGAATAGATCCTTTCAGTTGAAGCGGCGCATCAGGAACGGGTTTGGGCGTTTGCGTCAATGTTTTCGTGAATGGTCCCGTCGGACCGGTCACGGTGATGGTTCCTGTCCGGACCTCGTTCATGATCCAACGTTCGCAGAAAATGCGGAACACGGCGTCTCCCTTTCCCCGGGAACCGTCCCCGTTTCCGAAGCTCTGTTCGACGGTGAACCAGTCCGCATCGGACGTGAGGGTCCAGGCGTCCTCCGGATTCGCTTCGATGCCGAAGAGCGCATTCTCCCCGTTGTGGGAGACGACGAGGTCGTGGCCGCCCGTCAGGTGGAAGTCTTTCCGGGCGGGCTTGCTGCAGGCTGCCAGCACTGCCAGCAAGGTGGCAAAATACATGATCTTTTTCATAAGCCGTTGATATTTAAGAATAAAGGAAACAGATGTCAGTCGATGGGCGGATCCGTCGGTCCGCCGGTCGCAATCACCCAGCCGGGATGATAGTCCGGATGGATGACCTTGGTCTGGATGTCTTCGAGCATTTCAATCCGGTAATATGGATCGGAAGGGGCCGTGAAGGTTACGCAGGGGTGGATGGACCGGTAGACCTGGGCGTTGTACTTGACGTCTCCGTTGGACAGCGTGACGGTGTAGACGGCCTGGCCGAGACTATGGCCGGCGTCATCCCGGCTGACTGTTCCGTTCAGAATCTTGTTTCCGGTGTCACCGTAGATCTTCACGTCCTCACCGTCGGCATAGGACGTATGGAAGACTTGCCCTGTCGGTTTTGTCGCGCCCGGTCCGATGTAAGCGGGCCTGACCTCGAACTGGGAATTCGTGACGATGGCCACGGAACCACCGACGGCGCCCCAGACGATGACATTGAAGGAAAGGAAAGTCCTGCCGATCTTCTCCCCGCTGTACGGGTTCGTGACCGTCCGTTGTACTTCGCAGAGGCCGCCGATATGCGGTAGAGCGTCTCCTTCGGCATAATCGAAATACAAGTAATTGTCATTGCCGGTGAAGCGCGACTTCATTGTGGCGTTCCACTCTCCGGCCATCTTGACATCCCAGCCCAATGCGGACGCGGCGGCGTTGACGGCGGAAGCGTCCGGAATCCGGATGTTCCGGTGGTATTCTTCACAATTGACATACTGCACCAGCATTCCCTTGTCGTGGAAGTCGGGCCAGGTCGTGGCGGAGGTGATTCCCGTGAACGGATTGACACTGTAGATGGCCTCAGTCAGCGGGATGACGCCGCATCCGGCCAAGGCGGGGGAAGCTGTGAAAGTGCCGATGGCAACACCGCCGGAAGACGGATAGTCAATCAGGCTTTTCACCCAGATGCGGCCGGTTCCCTCGGTCCCGAAACGGGACGGATCGCTCACTGTCAGCACGGGTTTCAGAATGGTTTCGTACAGATCCGGAGCAAAGGTTCTCCCGGTGTAAGCGGTTGTCTGGGAAGCGTCGGTCCCCACGCTGATCCGGGTGGAGAGGCTGACGGTAGTTCCCGTATAATAGCCGAACGAAGGCGGAAGGCCGCCGTGTCCGCTTGCATTCGTGTTGACGTCCGTTCCGTCCGGATGGCCGTAATAGGAGACGGAGGCTCCGTTCGTATCCAGCAGATAAGGAGCGGCGGGGGAGACCGAGATGGTTCCGGTCTGGCCGTTCGAAGCCTTGATCGTGAGCGTTGCGTCGCCCGAGGCTCCGAGGAGGTTCACGTAGACGGTCCTTCCGCTGACCGCCGCCTTCGCGGCAACTCTCTCGTTGCTGGAAGTGACGTTCGTAATGGTCGCTCCTTCAGCTAGATCGGACACGGTGAAACTGCCGCGCTGGCCCACATAAGCGGCCTGTTCTGTCCAGGATACGGTCAGGGGCGGCAGCTCGCGGAAAGTGATTGTCGGACTGTCACCATAGGCTGTCCGGCCGTTCAGAGTATAGCCGGCTCGGAATGAGGCGGTTCCGGGAGCGGTCGCCGTGACGGCCCCCTTCGAGATGCCGATGGTCGCACTTCCACCGGCCGGCTTGGTCCAGACGGCGGCGTCCGTTACGTCCGTGACGGTTTCAACGCCGTGGTCGTTGCGGCGGCAGGAGGCCGTAAGACGGACCGTCTCACCTACATAGGCGTCGGTCTTGTCGGCCGTGACGACCACCTGGAAGATGTCTCCGTCGCGTTTCCAGTCCTGGTCCTGCGTCCGGTCGCCGTGATAGACGACGGTCCAGTCGTAAAGGCCGTTTCTTTCGATGTCGAAATCCGTCGTGGCGTTGCCGCCGAGGTAACTGCGGTAAGTGATGTCTCCCGCGTAGGCCGATTCGGTCGAGGTGACCGATGTTTCCAGATAGGTCAGGGCATCCTGCTTCGACCGCACCGTCGTGTTCCGGTCCGGACTTTTGTCCAGAGATGACTGGATTCCGCCGATGGTTCCCTGGCGGTTTTCCGGCACATAGAAAACGAAAGTGCCCGAGGACGCTCCGGTGCCCTCCTGGAATTCCTGCTGGTCCCAGTCTTCCTCCCGGACAGCGTCGCCGAAGGGACGAAGCATCCTGTTGAGGTTGCATACGCGGACCGAGCGGATGGACGCACCGGCCCAGTCGCAGGACAAACGGGCCGTCACTTTGGCCAGCAGACGCCGGACCGGAATGACGGTTCCCTGGCCGGGCCAGCTCAGTCTTCCGGCCATCGGAATGCCTCGGGATGCCAGGGAACCGGTTCCTTCAGTATAGGAAGGAATTCTATAGGTGATTGTATTTAACTCGCTTTCTGAAAGGGGTAATGCTCCTGTCATGTCTCCCATGTTGACCAGGGCGTACAGGGTATGGGGCCTGTCCGGCTCCAGCTCCAGAACCATGGCGTCCAGACCGGTCTCGAAATGACCCGCGGCGGCGAGCGTCCCGTCCGCATAAGCGGCCAGAGTGATGCCGGTTTTCCGGGTCTCGATGTCCGACGCCGCCAGGAGCGAACGGGTCCGGACGGTCCAGGAATCCGCTTCCGCAATGTGGAAAGCGGTCGTTTCCGGGCGTTCCTGCTGGCAGGCGGCCAGCAGGACAGCGAGGGCCGTGAGGCAGATGTTTCTTCTCATAGTTCCTTCGTTTTCATTGTTCGACAAGCGGGAATACCGCTCCTTCCTCCCAGTCCGCAATCCGCACGTCGACAAGGCCCCGGGCGAGGTCCACGGCCACATAGATGTCCTGCAGCTCCTCCGTCTTCCAGTTGTATCCGAGCCGGTCGATGTACTCGCCCAGCGGAAAGCGGGCGGGCGCCGATCCTTCCGGCTGGATGCTGACCGACAGTTCCGAGTCTCCCTGCCGGGGAAGGCGGAAGGTGACGATTTCCTCCCCTTCGCGGGGGATCGGGGCGAAACGGAACGTTCCGGACACCGGCGAAAAATCCAGAAGATCGAATCCGCAGGAGTTCCCCTCGACGAGAAACCGGCAGGTACGGACCGTTTCCGCAGGTTTCCGGATGTCCAGGAACACGGTGGCGAACTGCTTCCGGAACGACACCTTCGCATAGGCGAGGTCGCCGGTCGCATCCACCTCCTCGAACCAGGCGTAGAGGGAGTCGGCCTGGGACCCCGGCGGAATCCGCATGTGCCGGCCTTCGGCGAAGGCCTCGCCGATGCCCGTGCAGGCCGACAGGGTCAGCATTCCCTTCCGGACGGATTTCGACCAGTACGGACGGCTGTCTTCGATGCGGATGCGGTCCCGGAACAGCCGGTCGTCTCTCCACCCCAGCATCTCCGCTTCGCCGGCCGCGTCGGGGTCGGTGAAGGTCACTTGCAGCTGGCAGGGACACGGGCCGCGGTCCTCCTTGACCGTGCAGGCCGTACCGGCCGCCAGAAGGGCCAGGCAGGCGGGAATGAGCATTCTGTCCATAGATTATGATGTTTCTGTGACGGTAAATGTCGGAGCCCAGTCGTCCGTCGCTGTGCTGAAGGTGACGTCGATGGCGCCGGGTTCGTCCTCTTCCGGGTCCCGGGAACCCAGTTTCCGGATGACGGCCTCTTCGATGATGTAAGTCCGGTTCCGCTGCGAGGCCGGGAGCGTGACCGGATAATAATAGGTCCGCCCGCCGATCTGCGCTTCGATGACCAGCCGGGTGTGGCGACGGGACCAGGTTCCGGAGCGGGTGTCCTGCGTTTCAGGAAGCGGATTCGGATAGAAATAGAACGTGTGTTCCTGCACATGGGGGATGTCGGTTGTCAGCGTCGCGTCGATGCCTCTTTCTGCCAGAAGTCCCTCCAGGCCTCCGTCGGAGGGAAGGCCCATCCGATGATACCAGCGTGACCCGTCCGAGAGGATATCTTCCGCGTCCCAGTCGCGGCCGTACCGGGACTTTCCGTAGCAATTGGTCATGTAAACGGCCTTCAGAAGGAAGGGCCTTTCCGCCAGGACGGGGTTGTCGAACTGGACGGAAATCTTCCGGACGCCCGCCTTGCAGACCAGCCGGTCCACGCCGATCCGCTGCGTGTCCCCATCCGGGATGGGAACGGTGACGGTCCGGCTGCCGGCCATGACAAGCCGGCCGGGCGCGTTGTCCCGAAGGTCGGATTCCGCCCCGGCCAGGTCGTCCAGATTCGGATGATCGGCCGCCCGGAAGGCCGCCGGAGGATTGACCACGGCGAAGGCGGTGTAGTCGCCGGCGGCCAGTTTCTTCCGGATGGCCGATCCGGAATCCGAGGTTCCGGCTTCGGCCAGCCTCCCGTCCTTGTACAGCAGGAGCGTCCAGTTGTCCACCGCCCGTTCTCCTTCCGTTCCGTTCGCACGGGTGTCCTCTCCGAGGACGGAGAAGACGACCTCGACGGTCCCTTCGTCCTGGCGGGCGGCCGGACGGCAGCCAGCCAGGAGAAGGAAACTGACAAACAGGGGAGCAAGCTTCGCTTTCATGTCGGACTCAGAGGGTGATTTTTCCCATGTTCAGGCCGAGCTCCCAGTCATTGACGGTGATCTGGACGGTCGCGTCTCCGGTCTCAAGCGGCTGGTACGGCACGTCGCCCGGACGGTGCCGGATGACCATTTCGTCGATGACGTAAGTTTTGTTCCGTTCCAGGACGGGCAGGACCACGGGATAGTATCCCTTTTTGTTTTCGAAAGTGACTTCAACGACCAGCATGGTGTGCCGGGGCGCCCATGTCGCGTCGTAGGTGTCCTTTTCCGTCGGATTCGGGTAGGGATAAAAGACGTGTTCCTTCTCGTAAGCCTTCGAATTCTGGACGGAGGCGCCGACTTTGTCATACAGGAACGTGTCGTAGCCGTTGTCCTTGTGACCGAGCTGGTTCACCCAGGCGGACGGCGTTCCGTCCGCCGCGTAATTGTTGTCGGCCGCGACGTTGATCAGGTAGATGCCGTCCACGGTCAGGGTCTCCTGGGCGAGGGCGTACTGGAAGTCCGTCGAAATCTTCTTGATGGACACGCGCGACACGATGCGCTTGACCGTGACGGGAACGGTGCCGCCGTCCTTCAGCTCCTGGGTGGTGCTTCCGCTCATCACGAATCCGTCGGTCTTGTTTTCGGACAGCTTGCTGACCAGGGCCTTGAGCTCGCTTTCCGTCGACACATCCTTGATGGATGGGGCGTTCACGAGGGCCCAGACCGTCCGCTGGCCCGACGTGGCCGTCAGCTGGGCGGTCATCGCCTCGCCGGCGTCCCGATAGTCTTCCAGACGTCCGTCGTTGAAGACATAGACCTGGAGGTTGCCGACCTTCGATTCGTTCTCATAAGTGACGGAAGTGGCGCGGGTGGGCGCCGTTCCGAGGATGGTGACGTTCACTTCGACCGGCTTGCCGTCGATGTCCGCCTTCTCCCGCTGGCAGGAGCAGAGGGCCGATGCGGCCAGGGCCGCGATGAAAAGAAATCTGGTTTTCATGGATAATTAGGATTAGGGATTGAATGTCAAATAGTTTTCTTTTTCTTCCGGATCCAGTCCGTACCGGCGGATGAGGCCTGCGATCTCCGGGTCCAGATTGCCGCGGTGCACGAAGGAGGGGTTGAGCCGGCAGGCCTTCAGGTAACTTTCGACGGCTTTCCGGTCGTCGCCCCGGCGGCTGTACAGGATGGCGAGGAGATACAGGACTTTGTCGGTCCTTTCCATCGGTTCCAGCACCTCCAGGGCGGATGCATTGTAGTCCATGGCGCAGAACGCGACGGCGGTATTGTAGTCTTTGTAGGGCCGCAGGAGCGTGACCGCCTGTTCGTATTCGCGGTCACGGATGGCCTGAAGCCCCCGCATGTATACGCTGTCGACCACGGTGGTGTGGACGGTGTCCTTCTGCAGGCCCTTCCGGTGGAGATGGAAGTCAAAACGGACGGTCCGCAGGCGGGGGTAGAGGCTTTCGCGGATGTGCCGGTAGGAGGGGAGCTTCTGGAGCCGCTGCTCCCGCAGGTCGGGCTGGCCGGCGGACTCGGTCCGGGCGTATTCCTCCTTCTCTTTCTCGCTCAGGCTCCCGTCCTCCCGGACCAGCGCGTCCAGCATCGTCCAGTTCTCCGGATTGTTGCGGGACAGCAGGCGGATCTCCGCGGGCGCCTCCTCCCGGTACGTATCGTCCAGGCCGATGTGGAAGCCGCCGCGACGGACGGAGTCCCGATAGTGTCTCAGGAAGCTTTCGAAGTAATCCGATACGCTTTCCGACCTCCGCATGGACAGTTTCCGGTTGTGCTCATACGATCCTTCCGGGGAGCAGGAGGCGGTGACCACGATCGAATCCAGGTCGAAATCCTTGTTCTGCAGCAGGCTGCGGAGATTTCCCTCGATGCGGGCCATTTCCTCGCGGTTGTGTCCGGTCTCCTTGCGGATTTCCGCCCGGCCCTGTTCGAAGTCGATGTAGCAGGCGGTGTTGGCCTGCACCTTCCGTTCGGTCACGACGGTCTTGTAGCGGACGGCGTCGTCGCTGAGGCCGCTGATCGAGCTGATGTAGAAGGTCAGGGGGTCGGTCCGGGGCACCCGGTAGATCCGGCGGTCCTCCTCGTAGATGTCGCCCGACAGCAGGACGGTCGCCTTGCGGAGGGCGGGCTTGACATGGATGGACTGCACATAATCATAGAGGATGTCTCCGTCGGGGCTTACGATGACCGTGTCCAGCCGGAGCCCTTCGGTCACGATGGGCACTTTCACATACTTCCGGAACACCTCGTCTTTCCTTCCGACTTTCCGCCGGTTTCTGAGGACGACCAGCTGGTTGGTGTAATGCTCAAGCGCCTGTCTTTCGGTGATTCCATAGTGGGAGCGGAACTCTTCGTCGGAGACGGCCGTCGAATCGGTCCTGTATCGGTAGATGTCCGGCAGGTTGCGCCGCAGGAACATCTCCAGCTGGAAGCGGTCGACAAAGTGCGTGGAATCCGCCGCGATGGAGTCGAGGAACCGCCGGTACTGCTCGTACCCTTTCAGCTGGGCTTTCCGGTAGGCTTCCCCCGTGATCAGAATCGGATCCAGGCGCACGCTGTCTTCCTGCACGAACAGGTCTGGGTAGAAGCGGAGCTGCCATTCCCGGTCCTGCATCGCCTCGGGGACAATGATCCGGAAGTTCAGGTCCACGCGTCCGCTCCGTTCCGCCACGTTGCGGAAGCGGGCCGTCACCCGGGCCGCCTGGAGCACGTCCGTGGCGACCATCTCTCCGTTCTCATCCTTGACGGCCCGCATGATCAGCACCTGGTTTCCGTCCGGGTCTTCCACGACCATCGTGTCCCGGCGGGGTTCCGCGCCCATCGCGATCTCCGGCAGCTCCTTCTCGTCGGCGATGACCATCTGGGCGGCCAGGGCCTGGCGGCGGAGCCGTTCCAGCTTTCCCTGGGGGCCGCAGCCGGCCAGGAGGAGCGCGGCCCCCAGGAGGACCGCCGCTGTCAACCGCGCAGGCATCTTACAGGAATCTTTGGGGTTGCACGGGATCGTCGTCCGGGGCCAGGATGGTGACGCGGCGGGCCAGGATCTCCCAGCCGCTGCGCTCGGCGCCGTCGGCCATCGTGAAGCGGAAGGTGCGCACCCGGCCGGCGACCTGGACGATGACGCCCTTTCCGATCTGCCGGAAGTCGGGCATGTTCTTGCCTTCCCAGGCGGTGATGTTGAACCAGGTCGTGTCTACGACGGGATTGTTGTCCCGGTCCTTGTAGGAGTATTCGGTGACGAGGGAGAAGCGGCATACCTGCGAATCGCCGACCCGGTTCAGGGCCGCCGTCCCCACGACGCCGCGTAGCTCAATTTTATTCAGAAATTCCATGTCGAAACAGGTTTTTTGGGGTTGGACTTGTTCCGGCGGTCCGGGCGCGCTCCGGTTTTCCGCCGGGACAAATGTAAGGAGGGAGTCTCCGCCCGGCCTCGGAAAAAGGGGCCCCGACCTGCATCTTTTAACGATTCTTGTCCGGATTGCGTTTTTCTTTTCCGTTTTTCCCCGGAAAAAACCGTCACAGGAAATGTTTCTTGTCATGCAGTTTTCCGATGCATCCCAAGAATCGTTAAAAACCGCGCTATTTTTCTTGCCATCCTTGGAATCTCCGGCCGGAAGGGCCATCTTCACGCGGTAAAACCGGAAGACTATGAAGTACAGATCGGAAGAAAGCGTTCCGCACTGCCTGGAGTGCGGCGATCCGCTGCCCTACGGGCGGAAAGACCGGAAGTTCTGCTGCCCCGCCTGCAAGAACCGGCATCACAACCGGGAGGCCCGCCAGTGGCGGTTCCGGTATGCGTCCGTCATCGGCATCCTGCAGAAAAACCATGACATCCTGCACCATCTCATCCAGATCGGCGTCCGTTCCATCCCCAAGACGGAACTGGTCCAGCTGGGTTATCGGCACGGCTTTGTAACGTCCAGCGGCCGGGAGGGGCGCCGGACGGTATGCCGCTGCTTCGACATCGTTTTTTTCGATACGGAGACCCGGATCGCGGGGTTGACCGTGGAAACCTTGCCCCTGACCCGCGAAGTGGCGGAAAAATGACTAACTTTGCCGCATGCAAGTCCAAGAGATTCCCATCCGGTTCGACCGGATTCCCCGCGAGGGATACCTGCATGCCTTCGAAGAAGCCGTTGAGACGGCCCGTGCCGAAGTGCACGCCATCGCTTCCAACCCGGAAGCGCCTACCTTTGAGAACACCATCGAAGCCCTGGAATATTCCGGTCGCGAACTGGCTGACCTCGAGAACCTGTTCTTCAATCTGCTGGAGGCCGATTCCGACGACGTGATGCAGGATGCGGCCGAGAAGGTTTCACCGATGCTCACCTCTTTTTCCATGTCCATCCTGCAGGATCCGGCCCTCTTCGGCCGCGTGAAGGCCGTCCACGACGCCGGTCTTGAACTGGACGTGGAACGTCAGCGGCTGCTGGACAACACCTGGCGCAGTTTCGTCCGGAGCGGCGCCGCCCTTCCGCCGGAAAAAAAGGCGGAACTGACTGCCTTCCGGGAAAAACTGTCCCTGCTGGAAGTGCAGTTCGGTAACAATGCCTTGGCCGCCACGGGATCGTTCATTCTACACCTGGCCGACGAAGCGGACCTGGAGGGACTTCCGGCGTTCACCCGGGAAGCCGGAGCCGCCGAAGCGGCGGAACGGGGGATGAAAGGCTGGGTTTACACCTTGCAGGCTCCGTCCTACCGGCCGTTCATGGCCGGCAGCGACCGCCGCGACCTGCGTGAGAAATTGTACCGCGCCTACGCCACCAAGGCTGTGGGCGGTGAAAATGACAATACCGGACTGGTCCGGCAGATCGCGGAACTCCGCATCAGGGTTGCGAAACTGCTGGGATACAGAACCTATGCCGATTACGCCCTGGAGCGTCGGATGGCCAAGGACACCCCCACCGTCACCCGTTTCCTGGACCGGCTGATGGCACCTTCGCTGCCGAAGGCTAAAGAGGAAGTCGCCGAACTGCTTCGCTATGCCCGTTCGAAAGGTTTCGAGGATCATGAACTCCGGCCCTGGGATTTCCCGTACTGGGCCGAGCGCTACCGGAAGGCCTATTACGACCTGGACGACACCGTGCTCAAGCCCTATTTCCCGCTGGAGAACTGCATCGAAGCGGTCTTCGGTCTGGCCGGAACCCTGTACGGCCTGACCTTCCGGCCGGCGGACATTCCCGTCTACCATCCGGATGTCCGCGCCTACGAAGTCCTGGATGCCGACGGCTTGCACCTCGCTTACTTCTATGCCGACTTCTTCCCGCGCGCCAGCAAACGCAGCGGTGCCTGGATGAGTGAGTTTAGAAATCAGTATAAAGAAGGGAATCAGGATGTTCGTCCGCTGGTCAACATTGTGACGAACTTTTCGAAGCCGACGGCGGAAACGCCGTCATTGCTGACACATGACGAGCTGACGACGCTCTTGCATGAGTTCGGCCATGCCTTGCACGGAATGCTCTCACAGGGGCGGTATCCTTCGATGAGCGGCACCAGCGTGGCGCGCGACTTCGTGGAACTGCCCTCGCAGATCATGGAGAACTGGGCCTTCGAGCCGGCCTTCCTCCGGACTTTCGCGAAGCATTACAAGACCGGGGAGCCCATTCCGGAATCCCTGGTGGAACGCATCGTCCGTTCCCGCAATTACCTGTCGGCCTACTTCCAGGTGCGCCAGCTCCAGTTCGGGTACATCGACATGGCCTGGCATACGCTGGAGGCCTTGCCGGAGGAGGGGACGGTCGAATTCGAGCACCGCGTCCTGGATCCGTACCGGACGCTGCCCGCCGTGCCGGGTGCTGCCCAGAGCCCGACCTTCGGACACATCTTCAACGGCGGCTACAGCGCCGGCTACTATTCCTATAAATGGGCCGAGGTTCTGGAGGCCGACGCCTTCGAGGCTTTCCGGGAAAACGGTATCTTTGACCGCGGTACGGCCGATTCGTTCAGAAAAAACATCCTCGAACGGGGATCGTCCGAGGATGAAGGCGTTTTGTACCGTCGTTTCCGCGGGCACGATCCGGAACCGGACGCCCTGCTGCGGAAACTGGGGATTATTTCGTAGCGGCTTTCTCTTTCTTCTGCGGGTCCTTGAACAGGATCCAGAACAGCACGCCCACCACGAAGGCGTAGGCGGCGAAGATGTACCAGGCCTTGGGCCAGGACGGATTCGCGGCCTTGTACACCGTGGCGTCCACGACCGCGCCGGCGGCGAGGGTGCCGATGGTGGCGCCGAAGCCGTTGGTCATCATCATGAACAGGCCCTGGGCGCTGGAGCGGATGTCTTCGGCGGCGTTCTGCTCCACGTACAGGGAGCCGGAAATGTTGAAGAAGTCAAACGCGAAGCCGTACACGATGCAGCTCAGGACGAACAGGAGGACGCCCGGCATCGACGGGTTGCCGAGTCCGAAGAAGGCGAAGCGGCCCACCCAGGCGAACATAGCGATGAGCATCACGTTCTTGATGCCGAAGCGCTTCATGGCGAACGGGATGAGCAGGATGCACAGGGTTTCGGAAGCCTGGGAGATGGCGATCAGGGCGTTGGAGTTCTTCACCGCGAAGGTGTTCGCAAGAGCCGGATCGGCGGCGAAGGAGCCGAGGAAGGTGTTCGCGTAACCGTTGGTGATCTGGAGGGAAGCGCCCAGCAGCATCGAGAAGATGAAGAAAATCGCGAACTGGGGATCCTTGAACAGGGTGAAGGCCTTCAGGCCGAAGGCGTCGGCCAGGCTCTCGCTCTTCTTGGTCTTGTCGATGGGGCAGCGGGGCATGGTGAGCGCGTAGCCGGCCAGCACGAGGGACAGGATGCCCGAGGAGATGAGCTGGGTGTAGCTGTCCTGCATCGCGACTCCGCCGATGTGGAGGAAGTTGGTCACGAGCATCGAGCAGATGAAGCCGACGGTGCCGAACACACGGATGGGCGGGAATTCCTTCACGGGGTCCATGCCCTCGACGGCCATCGCGTTGTAGGAGACGGAGTTCACGAGGGCGATGGTGGGCATGAAGAAGGCGACGCTCAGGCTGTACAGGATGAACAGGGGGGCGAACTGGACGTTCTGTCCGGCGCTCATGCAGTAGAAGCCGGCTCCGGCCATGAAGACGCCGGCGAGGAGGTGGCACAGGGAGAGGACCCGCTGGGCTTCCATCTGCGTGTCG
>JAEEGJ010021044.1_pt1 | contig 14089 bp, 12 predicted proteins | sample 8958761 | NCBI WGS metagenome assembly JAEEGJ01 (sample SAMN16246546, study PRJNA631951) | gut metagenome | biome: gut microbiome; feature: rumen; material: RS-attached | host: Bos | place: Iran: Karaj | collected 2018-10 | reverse complement strand
TGTATTTCATCACCAGGTTCTTCAGGTCCTCCAGCTTCTCTTCCACGTGGGAATGGTTCTCCTCGTAGTCGTCCGGGGTGGAACGTCCGTTGTGGAGGGCGGCCTCCGCCTGCGGGAAGACGGTGTTCTCCTCGTATTCCAGGTGCTTGAAAAGCTCCTCCTTGTACTCGTTGAAGAACTTCCGGATGATGTTCCGGTGCCGTTCGTCGCAGGGCTCGGTGAGGGCCACCAGGGCGGCGGTGATCTCCTGCATCGCCACTTCCATGTAATAGGTGTGCGACCGCCGGAGGTACTTCAGGACATCCTTCAGGTCCGCCTTCCGGATGCGCTCCTTCGCGGGCAGGCTGCCGTCGCCGGCGTAGACGCTGCAGATCAGCAGGAACGTTTCCGGATCCGTCCCGTTCCGGCGGCACACCTCCTCCACCGTCTCGTCCCCGAAGCCGAAGGGGATGCCCATACGCGTGAGCACCCCCGGCAGGCTGGGACTGACGGCAATCAGCTCCGCCATCTTCATCGACGGAGTCGGAAGGAGCCGTTCGGCAGGATGGACCATTTTCTTAGCTTTTATGTCATACAAATATAGTCATTTTGGTGGGGAAAAGCAATCCGTTGGCAGTTTTTAGGGCTGGCTTGATTTTTGTAAGAAAACACCCTCGGAAACATTTTAAACCTTAATAAAAAGCGTATGAAAAAAGTTTTTTCCATCCTTCTGGCCGCATCCCTGATGCTGCTCGGCACCCAGGCTTTCGCCCAGATGTCCGTTAACGCCGGTTACTTGAACTCCACCCAGAGCTTCCAGGATTCCAACGCGAAATCCATCAACTCCAACGGCGCCTATGCCGGTGTCTCCTTCAACATTCCGATCTCCGGCGCCTTCGGTGTCGCTCCCGGTCTGTATTATTCCATGATCACCAACAAGAGCGGCGGCGCCGGTACCATCCTGGGCATCCCCGCGTCCGCTTCCTCCACTTTCATGGAGCACGCGATCAACGTCCCCCTGTACTTCAACTACGGCATGGACCTCGCCCGTGACACCAATGTCTTCATCTACGCGGGTCCTACCGCCCAATACGGCCTCGCTTCCACCACGAAGCTCGCCGGCGGCGTGGGCGAATTCAGCGGTGACAGGACGTACAACAACTACGCCAACCAGAACTACAACCGCTTCAACGTGTATCTCGGCGGCGGTATCGGTTTCCAGGTGTCCGCGATCCAGATCACCGTGGGCTATGACTACGGCATGATGAACCTGTACAAGGGCGACAACGCCGCCAAGACCCACCGCTCCAACCTGAAGCTCGGTCTCGGCTTCGTGTTCTAGGCCAGTCCCTTTTTGAGTCTTCGCATCCGCAGCCGCCCGCTGCGGATGTTTTTTTTGTGTCAGAACTTCATGTCCATGCCGATCTTCAGGCAGGCGTTCCCGCCGTCCGGCGAGCGGCGTGTCAGCCGCCAGGCGTAATCGACCCGGAACAGCCTGAAAATGTTGGAGATGCCGACGCCCGCTTCCAGGTAAGGGGCGCCTTCCAGGCTCTGCATGCCCGAGATCGGGATGATGGGACTGTCCTCCAGGTTCTCCGGCCGGATGCGGCCGAAGGCGGCCTTGACCGAGAGGATTTCCCGCCAGTCGAACTTCCGGATCAGCGGCAGTTTGCCCAGGACCAGCCCGTCGAAGTTGTGCTCGAAAAAGACATTGGCCCACTGGTCGGACGCGAATTCGAAATAGCGCATGCACGAGAAGGCCGAATTGTCGGAAAACCAGCCTGGATTTCCCTCGTGCAGTTTCAGGAACGTATAAGGGACCCTGCCCCAGATCGAACCCGCCTGGATGCTGACGACGCTGAAACCGGCCGGCGTCCCTGGCGCATTCCAGGTGAAGGACATCTCGCCCCGCAGGAACGGTTCCGCGGCCCAGGCGCCCGAGGAGGTGGCGCCGCCGGTCAGGTTGAAGGCGAGGACCGGATATTTGGTGAAGATGCGGGTTTTCGTGAATGGTCCCCGATGCTGGTGCTCATCCCAGGCGAAACGGGCCCGCAGGTGCACCTGGGCGGCATCGACATGGTCCAGGCGGGTCTGGTCGCGGAGCAGCAGCGGCACCTGCTCGTTCCCGAAGACCCGCCGGTGTTCCGCGCCGATCCAGCCGGAGAAGACGCGGGAGAATTCGTGCTCATACTCGACACCGTAGCGCAGCAGCAGCGACTGCCGGTCGTTCCGGTGGCTCATCAGGGAATTGAACATGTTGTTGCCGGACAGCGTGCCCGACCCTTCTCCCAGCTGGACATAATCCTTGGAAAAACCGGCGGTCAGCTTCCGCGTCTTGTCCCGGCGCAACAGGTATTCGGCGGTCAGCCCTCCTTTCAGTTTCCGGTCCTTGAATCCGTAGCCGACGGACCCGATGAAACGCACTTTCGGGTGGAAGACCTGCGTGGTCCGGAATCCTGTCCCGATGTGGAATCCTTCCGTCGGATTATACAGGAAGGTCTTCGCCCAGGGGCCGATGCCGATGGGGGAGTCTTTCCATTCGACATAGCCGACGACCAGGGAGCGGGCCAGCGCATACAACGCATTGTAGGAGGAGGAACGCTGGATCTGCCCGACGGCTTCCACGATCCTTTCCTCCCGGGGCGTCAGCGGAACCGGCCGCTTCCCCTCCCAGTCGAAAGGGGTGCCGGGCGGCGGCACGAGGACCGGATCGCCGTTCTCCAGGCAGGCTTCGGGGAGGTCCGCCTCAAAGACCGGGACGTCGTACAGCATCCGTCGGTTCGCCAGGAAAGAGAGCACCTTGGCGCTGTCGCTCACGGAAATGGAGAAGTCGATGAACACGGATTCCTCCTGGGGGAACCATTGGCTGGAGGGCAGCCGGGTGTAGTCCAGGCTGTAGTCGATATGCCGGATCCAGTTGATGTTCGACTTGTCCGAGACCCGCACCCGGGCCGACCGGATGGCGAAATCCTCCGCGTCGATGTCGATCTGCCCGTCGAGGGCGGGCGAGGTGACCAGCGGCTTGGGATGGAAGCGCAGGCAATAGGTCTTCCGGCCTTCGACCATCAGGCTGTCCACCAGGTAGTAGTCGTAGAAAGGATGGCCGGAGGAGGCGACCGGGGAGGGAAGGTTGAGGTTGAAAAGGGAGAGGGTGTTCTCGTAGAGGTTGGCCTTGAACAGGTATTGGCCGGAGAACTGGGTCAGAAAGTTGTCCGGGTCCACGCCGGTGATCCGGTTGGCCTCGATGACCTCTTTGTCGACCGACGGGTCGTTGCTGTGGTAGAGGGTCGACTGGGTTTCGGACAGCAGGACGGGGTAGTACTCGGCGCCGGTGACGGCGGAGGTGTCCTTGCACGCTTCCATCGGGGCCAGGGCTTTTCGGAACAAAGGGAAGTTGACCAGCCCTTCGGCATGGGTGGCGTCCAGTTCCATACGGGTATAGAGCGGAACGCTCCAGGCCGGATAGCTGAGGGGATTGTGCCGGTCCCGTCTCTCGTCCAGCTTCTTCAGGAACCGCCGGATGCGTTCGTTGTCGGGTTTGACGACCGCCCCCGTCAATTCGGCCGGATTCTGCGCCAGCGCGAAGTTCACTTCCTGGAAAGCCCCGGTCGCGATCTGTTTCGCGGCGGGATGATAGCCGATCAGGTGGGCTTGAAGCTCCGTCAGCGACTCGTCCCGCGTTTCCAGGTAATACCGTCCGTCCAGGTCCGTCGAGATGCCGGTCGTGGAGCCTGTAAAATAGACGCTGACGAAAGGAATGGGCGTTCCGTCGGCGGCATCCGTGACGATGCCGCGCACCTTCGTGACTTGCGCGTCTGCGAGCAAGTACAGGAAAAAGCCAAGGCAGGTTAAGAAGACTTTCTTGGAAAAAGAAGGAACCATGGACGCCCCGGGGTCAATCGTTTTTCGCCTGGTCCGGAACGGCCGAGAACTCGCATCCGCAGTAGCGCTGGTTGTAGAACTGTTCGTTGCGGATAATCTCGTTCCGGCGCTCCTGCAGCCCGCCCTTGCGCCAGTTCTGGGGCCACCAGACGACCCCTTCCACCTGGCCGCAGGCCCATTCCCCGGCTTCATTGACCTGCTCCAGGCTCTTCCAGCGGGAGGAGGCGAGGGTGGTCGTGAGGACGGGGAAGCCGTTGTCCGCGGCGTAGCGGGCGGCGCGGAGGAGGCGGTACTTGAAGCATTGCAGGCAGCGCCCGCCGCGCTCGGGCTCGTGCTCGAGCCCTTCCGCGCAGCCGCCCCAGTCTTCGTGGTCGTACACGTCGTCCACGATGGGGATGCCCCACTTCTTCGCGTACCGGATGCACTCGTTCAGCCGGTGGTCGTACTCCTCCTTCGGGAAGATGTTCGAGTTGGAGTAGAAGATGGCCGTCTCGATGCCATTGTCCATCAGGCACTCCACGACCGCGCTCGAGCACGGCGCGCAGCACGCGTGCAGGAGCACGCGCTTCGCCCCGAGGGGCACGTCGAGACGGACATTCGGTTTCATCGGGGGCAAAGGTACGGAATCTTTTCGTATCTTTGTAAACTTCCCCAAACGAACTGTCATGGCCATCCATACCGAGAATCCCCAGGAGAACCTGCCCGCCGGCAGGAAAATGAACGGCTGGCTCGCCCTGAGCCCGCTGCTGGTGTTCCTGCTGGTGTACCTGGTGTCGTCCATCGTGGCGCGGGACTTCTACAAGGTCCCGGTCGCGGCGGCGTTCATCATCGCATCGGCGTACGCGATCCTCATCACGCGGAGCGTGGAAAAGACCGACGACAAGATCTCCATCTTCTCGTCCGGGGCGGGGAACAAGAACGTGCTCCTGATGATCTGGATCTTCGTGCTGGCAGGGGCGTTCGCGGCGACGGCGAAGGACATCGGCGCCATCGACGCGACGGTGAACGCCACCCTCCGGATCCTGCCCGGGAAGCTCATCTTCGCGGGGATTTTCCTCGCCGCCTGCTTCATCTCGATGGCCATCGGCACCAGCGTGGGCACGATCGTGGCCCTGGTGCCCATCGCGGCGGGCATCGCCGCGGAAACGGGCGTGGGCGTGCCCCTGATGACGGCGGTCGTCATCGGCGGGGCCTTCTTCGGCGACAACCTGTCCTTCATCTCCGACACGACGGTGGCGGCCACCAAGACCCAGGGCTGCTCGATGCGCGACAAGTTCCGGGCGAACCTGTGGATCGCCGCGCCGGCCGCGCTCCTCGTGACCGTCCTGTACGTGGTGATGGGCCTGAAAGTGGAGGCGGCGCCGGCCGCGCAGAGCGTGCAGTGGCTGGGCCTCGTGCCGTACCTGCTCGTGATCGGCCTCGCCCTCGCGGGGGTCAATGTGGTCACGGTGCTCGCCATCGGCATCGGCGTGAACGGCATCATCGGCTGGAGCACGGGCGCCTACGACTGGATCGGCTGGATGACCTCCATCGGCACCGGGATCGGGTCGATGGGCGAGCTCATCATCGTCTCCCTGCTCGCCGGCGGCATGCTGGAGCTCATCCGGTACAACGGCGGCCTGAACTTCATCATCGACGGCCTCACCCGGCGCATCCGGGGGCCGCGCGGGGCCTATTTCTCCATCGCCGGCCTGGTGTCCCTCGTGAACTTCTGCACGGCGAACAACACCATCGCCATCATCACCGTGGGCCCGCTGGCGAAGGACATTTCCGACCGGTTCAAGCTGGACCCGCGCAAGACGGCCTCCATCCTGGACACTTTCTCCTGCCTCGTGCAGGGAATCATCCCCTACGGCGCGCAGATGCTGATGGCCTCCGGCCTCGCCGGCGTCTCCGCCGCCTCCATCACGGGATACCTCTATTACCCCTTCGCATTGGGCCTGATGGCCGCCCTGTCCATCCTCTTCCGGTTCCCGCGGAAATACAGTCGCTGACCCTCCGTTTTTTTGCCGATTTTTTGCCGATTTTTGCTACCTTTGCAAAAATTCCGCGTGAGCCATGTCCTTTATCGATGAAAGAATTGCCCAGGAAGGCCTTACTTTTGACGATGTACTCCTTGTCCCGGCGTACTCCGAAGTCCTTCCGCGGGAGGTGAGCCTGCATACCCGCTTTTCCCGGAACATCAGCTTGAACATACCGGTCGTGTCCGCCGCGATGGACACGGTCACCGAGGCGCCGATGGCCATCGCCCTGGCAAGGGAAGGAGGCATCGGCGTGATTCATAAGAACATGAGCATCGCCGCCCAGGCGGCCGAGGTCCGCAAGGTCAAGCGTTCCGAGAACGGGATGATCAGCGACCCCGTCACCATCAACCAGGACCAGACCGTGGGCGACGCGCTCCGCCTGATGAAGGAGAACCACATCGGCGGCATCCCCGTCACCGACGGCGAGCGCCACCTCGTGGGCATCGTCACGAACCGCGACGTCCGCTTCTTCGACGACCTGGACGTCCCGGTCCGCGCCGTCATGACGGCCGACAACCTGGTCACCATCCCCGACTCCCGGACGGACCGCGAATACGTGAAGTCGGTCCTCCAGAAATACAAGGTGGAGAAGCTTCCCGTGGTGGATGCGAAGGGCTGCATCGTGGGCCTGATCACCTACAAGGACCTCATCAAGGAGCGCCTGCATCCGGAGGCCTGCAAGGACGCCAAGGGCCGTCTCCGCGTGGCGGCGGGCATCGGCATCACGCCGGACGCCCTGGACCGCGTGGCCGCCCTCTACGCCGAGGGCGTGGACGCGGTCGTCCTGGACTCCGCCCACGGCCACAGCAAGGGCGTGATCGACCTCCTGAAGCGCGTGAAGGCCTCGTTCCCGTCGCTGGACGTCGTGGTGGGCAATGTCGCCACCGAGGAAGGCGCCCGCGACCTCGTGAACGCCGGCGCCGACGGCGTGAAGGTGGGCATCGGCCCGGGCTCCATCTGCACCACCCGCATCGTGGCGGGCGTGGGCGTGCCCCAGCTGAGCGCCATCTACAACGCGTACCAGGCCATCAAGGGCACGGGCGCGACGCTCATCGCCGACGGCGGCCTCCGCTACTCCGGCGACGTCGTCAAGGCCCTCGCGGCCGGCGGCGACTGCGTGATGTGCGGTTCGATGTTCGCCGGCACCGAGGAATCCCCGGGCGAGACGATCATCTACAGCGGCCGCAAGTTCAAGGCCTACCGCGGCATGGGCTCCATCGACGCGATGGCGGCCGGCTCCAAGGACCGCTACTTCCAGTCCGACAAGGTGGAACTCAAGAAACTGGTCCCGGAAGGCATCGTGGGCCGGGTTCCGTACAAGGGCACCCTCGCCGAGACGGTGTACCAGCTGGTGGGCGGCCTCCGCTCCGGCATGGGCTACTGCGGCGCGAAGGACCTCGAGGCGCTCAAGAGCGCGAAGTTCACCCGCGTCACCGCGAGCGGCATGACCGAGAGCCATCCGCACGACATCACCATCACCAAGGAAACGCCCAACTATTCCCGCGGTGAATAAGATCCTGATCCTCGACTTCGGCTCCCAGGTGACGCAGCTGATCGGCCGCCGCCTGCGGGAGTTGAACGTCTATTGCGAGATCTTTCCCTATGATAAGATGCCGGCGCTGGACGACACCGTGAAGGGGGTCATCCTGTCCGGCAGTCCCTGCTCCGTCAGGGACGCGAACGCCCCGCAGTTCGCGCTGGAAAGCGTGAAGGGACGGCTGCCGGTCCTGGGCATCTGCTACGGCGCGCAGTACATCGCGCACCGCTGCGGCGGCAAGGTCGAAGGTTCCCTCGCCCGGGAATACGGCCGGGCGATGCTGGACGTGATCCGTCCGGACTCTCCGCTCATGGACGGCGTCAAGGTCCATTCCCAGGTGTGGATGTCCCACGGCGACACCATCTCCCGCCTCCCGGAAGGGGGCGTCGCCATCGCTCAGACCGCCGACATCCCGTACGCCGCCTTCCAGATCGTGGGCGAGCCCACCTTCGCGGTCCAGTTCCACCCCGAGGTGTTCCATACGGAGGAGGGGACGAAGATCCTCGCGAACTTCGCCCTCGGCATCTGCGGCTGCGCGGGCGACTGGACGCCGGACTCCTTCATCGAGACCACGGTGGCGGACCTCCGCGCGAAGCTCGGGGACGACAAGGTCATCCTGGGCCTCAGCGGCGGCGTGGATTCCACCGTCGCCGGCGTGCTCCTGCACAAGGCCGTCGGCCACAACCTCACCAGCATCTTCGTCAATAACGGGCTCCTCCGGAAGAACGAGTTCGAGGACGTCCTCGCCTCGTACCAGGACATGGGCCTGAACGTCATCGGGGTCGACGCCTCCAAGGCCTTCCTCGACGCCCTCGCCGGCGTCACCGAGCCCGAGGCCAAGCGGAAGATCATCGGCCGCCTGTTCGTGGAGACCTTCGACAAGTACGCCCGGCAGATCGAGGGCGCCCGCTGGCTCGCCCAGGGCACCATCTACCCTGACGTCATCGAATCCGCCGGCATTCCCGGCATCGCCTCCAAGATCAAGAGCCACCACAATGTGGGCGGTCTCCCCAAGGAGATGAACCTGCAGGTCGTGGAACCGCTCCGGATGCTGTTCAAGGACGAAGTCCGCCGCGTCGGACGCGCCCTCGGCATCAAGGAGGAGCTTGTGAACCGGCACCCGTTCCCGGGCCCGTCCCTCGGCGTCCGCATCCTGGGCGACGTCACGGAGGAGAAGCTCCGCATCCTGCGCGAGGCCGACGACATCTACATCAAGGCCCTCCGTGCCTACGACTGCACGGGCATGGGCTTCCGCAGCGCCTCCGACCCGCGCTATATGGCCACGAACCTGTACGACGCCATCTGGCAGGCGGGCGTGGTCCTGCTGCCCATCCGCAGCGTGGGCGTCATGGGCGACGAGCGCACCTACGAGCATCCGGTCGCGCTCCGCGCGGTGGTCTCCACCGACGCGATGACCGCGGACTGGTTCCCCCTCCCGTACGACTTCCTCGCCGAGGTCTCCAACGACATCATCAACAAGGTCCGGGGCGTGAACCGCGTCGTGTACGACGTGAGCTCCAAGCCGCCGGCAACCATTGAATGGGAATAACACGAATATTAACAAATTAGCATTATCAGACATGACTACAGGAAACGTTCGTCCCGCCGACATGGAGCGGATCACGACCCCCGCACTGGCCAAGGAATTCATCGATGAACAGGTCAAGGAACTGCGCGCGCAGATCGGCGACAAGAAGGTCCTCCTCGCCCTCTCCGGCGGTGTCGACTCCTCCGTCGTCGCGGCGCTCCTCATCAAGGCCGTGGGCAAGCAGCTGGTTTCCGTCCACGTGAACCACGGACTCCTCCGCAAGGGCGAGCCCGAGCAGGTCGTGCGCGTCTTCCGCGACGAGCTGGACGCCAACCTCGTGTATGTCGACGCCGTCGACCGCTTCCTCGACAAGCTCGCCGGCGTGGCCGATCCCGAGCAGAAGCGCAAGATCATCGGCGCGGAATTCATCCGCGTGTTCGAGGAGGAGGCCCGCAAGCTGGACGGCATCAGCTTCCTGGCCCAGGGCACCATCTACCCGGACATCGTGGAATCCGGCCCCGTCAAGTCCCACCACAACGTGGGCGGTCTCCCCGAAGACCTCCAGTTCGAGCTCGTGGAGCCCATCAAGCTTCTCTTCAAGGACGAGGTCCGCGTCGTCGGCAAGGAGCTGGGTCTCCCCGACAACATGGTCTTCCGCCAGCCGTTCCCCGGCCCCGGCCTGGGCGTCCGCTGCACCGGCGCCATCACGCGCGACCGCCTGGAGGCCCTGCGCGAGAGCGACGCCATCCTCCGCGAGGAATTCGCGAAGAACGGCCTGGAAGGCAAGGTCTGGCAGTATTTCACCATCGTCCCCGACTACAAGTCCACGGGCGTCAAGGACAACAAGCGCAGCTGGGACTGGCCGGTCATCATCCGGGCCGTCAACACCCGCGACGCGATGACCGCCACCATCGAGGAAATCCCCTACGAACTGCTGCACCACATCACGAAGCGCATCATCACGGAAGTTCCGGGCGTGAACCGCGTCCTCTACGACCTCACCCCGAAGCCCACGGGCACCATTGAATGGGAATAAGTCCATGGAAACACGTCGGAAATACGAGAGACCGGAGAGCCGGGTCAGCGAGGTGTCCTTCGAGGCCGCCTTGCTGACCGGCTCCACCGAGCCGCTGCCGATCGATCCCTTTGACCCGGAGCTGGACTGACGGCATCTTTTTTCCTCTTCGCTTGCTTTTTTTTCAAAAACGGCTTGCACATTCGGAAAAAAGTAGTACCTTTGCAGTCCCGAATTCGGGATATTGAGATATGGTGTAATGGTAGCACTACAGATTCTGGCTCTGTCAGTGAGGGTTCGAGTCCTTCTATCTCAACTGAAAATCAGCCTTCGTCAAGCTGATTTTTATTTTGAAAAAACGACGGCGGGGTAGCTCAGCTGGTTAGAGCGTCGGATTCATAATCCGGAGGTCGTGGGATCGTGACCCACTCCCGCTACGAAGATTTCTTGTCATTTCGAGCGATACCTGCTTGTCATTTCGAGCGAAGTCGAGAAATCTAAGACATAAGCAACGGGACGAGTACGAAGTCCCTTGCACCTGAAACAACCTCACTATATACCCGGCGCTATCCAGCGGCGGATTTTTTATTGTCTATCAAGCCGTTACAGTGCCACTGTCAGTTTCGGACGTGTCTATGATAGAACGGATCGCCCAAGCCGGATGACAAGGCCTTTCTATCCAAATTCGGTCCAAATCTGTGACCATATATGCGACCAGTGATGTTTAACAAAAAATGGTCGCATTTTATGACGCCACGGTGCTATCACATGTACACTGCTGATGCGTACATTTAAATGTTTCCCCATGGGCGAATTCTTGTACGCATCTCCCGCGAAGTGGGTTTACAGAGGGGATTGGTGCGAGATGCGTACAAAAAAGCAAGCATAGATTGCCTTCCAGTTGTACGCTTCACTTGTGTACGTAGTCATGAAGGGGGACCAGGATCCATAATAAGGGTCGTAAAGATGGATACTGCCGGCGGAATGGACTGGCAGGCAAGGCGACTCGAAGGAAAAGTCTTCACCGTGCGCTTCATAGACTCCGCCGGACAGATTCACCTGGAAGAAACAGGTATCGCACTTATCCCGGGTGTAGACCAGTTTGAGGTTGTGAAGTAGAATGAATGAAAAAGGGCATTGCGTCCCTTTTTCTTTTCTTGTTTGGTTGTGTGGGGGTGTGATTTTTGCGGGATTTTTAGTTATTGTTACTGTTGTGTCTGTTAATACTCCTGATATGAAAGAGCGAGTCCTTACAATCGTTTCAGTCTTTTTGCTTCTTTTCCTAATGGATGGATGTAATTTCAAGAAAGAGGAAACGCCTCTTTTCAAGGATGCGGCCATTCAGGACTCGCTACTGTGCTTTTTAGAAAGGATCGACAGTATTCCCAACTCCTACGGTGCGCCGTCATTATTTGCCGTCAGTTTCTGGCTGGATGGCCAGGATTCTTTGATTCGTTTCAGCGCCAATGCCGCAGTATGGGAGTATAGTACATTTGAGATAGACACGACAAGTATAGAATTAGACGATAGTCTGTTTGATCCCCTGCGTGACAATTCTCCTTACAATTCGCTTCCTCCTCCCATACCCGTTGATTCAGTAATAACCAGATACCCGAACTGGATAGGGCTCTACCGCTACGGGAATAAACACGTGCTTGTGGAGTCTGATTGGGACCCGTCCCTGGTTATCAATATGTCAGCCTTGGAACCTTGGGAAGCCTTCGAACATATGTATCATTATGAAGATCCGATGCAAGCGCCAGATTGTGATCTGACTCACTATCGATATCATTGTTATAGAACCTATCGTTTCCAAAGCCCTAACAATGTTCGTCTTATCAGCAGACGTATAGGGAAGGCCGACCCTGATTTCAAGACCTATCCGGAGACGATAGAGTATTGATAGCTACCTCCCTCATAAGAAAAAAGCTAACAGATTTATAATTAATCAGTTAGCATTTTTAAGTAGTAGAACAGGTGTTAGAAATTTCGAACGAGTTCATCAGCGGCTTCAAAGCCGTGATAGAGTTTGCAATCAATCCTTCCATTCGTATTCGAGAACATCGACATTGCACGCCAAAACAACATGACCTTTTGTTGCTGAATACAAATCGATAAAGAGGGAGTATCCTCCATACCCATATCCAACATGATGGTCAATATACTCTAATCCTGATTTGGTAAGGTTCAACAGTGTTGAATGGTTTTTGTCAGTCGATTCATCTGTCAGATACTTATAACCGCCGTTTTTGAAGAACAGATTTGGTTTGACCCACTTGTATATGGAATAAAAAAGGTCCTCCGAAAAATGATAACGAATGGTAAGCGTTTTTGCTTGAGGGAACCAATATGCTACTGAATCATAGGATGAGATGTCGTCATCGAAATCAAAAACAAGACATTGTTTCTCAATATGAATTGATTTGATTACACCGTCATGGGGGACTGGTATTTGGGGGAGTAAATCCTTACTTAAACAGAAGTTCTTTCTCATTTTTGGTTCCCTTTGTTAAGCCAATTATAATATCAATGCAAAGGTATCACTTATTCAGTGTAAATCAATGCATTTCGAACTCAAATAGCGTCTCCTATGATAGTCTGAACACGAAAAAAGGACACTTCCGAAGAAATGTCCTGTTTAGTAGACTACACAGATAAACTCTCGAACTTTTATGAGGACCTTGAGAAGCTGGATAGGTTTGCGCAAAGTGTTGAAGATGAATTGAATAGAATCGTGTCGGAAGAAGATGGGAGTCGTGAAGATCTATGAATTCTCTCGAAAAAAAGACCAATCTAAGGTGGTTTTTTCGTTCTGTGACCTAAAATGCTATAAGGCTGATATTGAAATGATTAAGACTTCGCCGATTTAGCATTCCCGATGTTGTTTTTTGGGCCCTCGAACTACGATTCCAACCACTGACATAAATAGGTGATACGCCGTTGCCGAATGTATCACCTTATGTTTTGTATTAACGAGACAATTGTTCTTCCGTTATGACCTTCTTTGAATTCTTAGGCGGCAAGCAGAACAGCGAAAGGATAGAGAGCAGGAAACCAACAATAGGGATAAATATGGCCAAATAGCCCTCGAGCGGTGGCCAATGTCCTGCCGCGGCAGCCAATGAAAACGAAAGGAGTGCAAAGAAAGAACACAGGGAAGCAAAGAGACCTACAACCATCTTCACGACCCTTTGCCGATTCCAAATCAATATAGCCGAGAGAATCAATTGGATACCTCCAAGAAGGAGAAGGATTTCCCAATAATCCCATGTTCGATTCCCTCGGAACCAACTCGCCACCATGATGGTCACAACAAAACAGCCTATCCCACCCCATACGATGGAAGATGCCATATTCACGATGGTGAGAAAGGTTTTATTGTTCTTTAACATACACCTAAAGACTGATTACCGCCTCACGAATCCGAGTTTTAACGTCTTCCCAATCAGTTTCCTCGAACAGGAAGGGCATAGGGTCGGATTCGGCGTCCTCGAAGTAGGTAAGGCTTTTTATGGCGATGAAGAGGGTGCCGTCAGGATACTTCTGTATGTAGAGTTCCAGAATCTCTTGTAGCGTGAACGAACGAAGGAGAATGTCGATATCGATGAAATCCTTTTTTGTGCCTCTGCCGATGACAGCTGCTATCTTCATCGCAGCGATATCCTTGATGCTCGCAAGGGTGATATCAGAATCGACGACCGGTTCGTCGATCCAAGAATACCGGTAGTTGACGAAATCGACCTTGACTCCATCGACCATGTAGATGTGGATGCTTTTGGATTCCTTGATGACGCTGACCACGTGGGACTCTTCCAGGGCCTCCCGAATCTCCAGAGAATCCGCCTCAATCGTACCGAAGAGGTCCAAGTCGATGGATTTCCGATGTCCCAGCTGAAGCGCCAGGGCCGTACCGCCGACAAGACGGAGACCTTGGAACATCGGCATGGATTGCAGCGACTTCAGAAGTTGCAGTGTTCCGGGTTCGATTGTCTGGTATTGTAGCATCGGAACTGGTCTTGAGGGGTCCGGGAGATGGTGCTGATGAAGGCGAGTGCGCGGGGCTCCAGGGAACGCAGGTTCTTGGAAATGCTCACGATTTCATCCAGACCATAATAAGCCAGAAG
>JAEEGJ010021042.1_pt1 | contig 14090 bp, 11 predicted proteins | sample 8958761 | NCBI WGS metagenome assembly JAEEGJ01 (sample SAMN16246546, study PRJNA631951) | gut metagenome | biome: gut microbiome; feature: rumen; material: RS-attached | host: Bos | place: Iran: Karaj | collected 2018-10 | reverse complement strand
GGACGCCGTCGCTGCGTACAGAAAAGAGCACCCCGAGGCGCTGATCGTGGCGTATGTGAACACGACCGCCGCGACCAAGACCGAGGTCGATCTCTGCTGCACCAGCGGCAACGCGGAAAAGCTCATTTCCACGATTCCGGCGGATCAGGAGATCCTGTTTCTGCCGGACGCCAACCTCGGCAGCAATATCGCGTCCAGACTGAACCGGAAGATCGGCCTGTGGCCGGGTTGCTGCCCCACGCACAACAAGATCATGCCGGAGCACATTCAGGCCGCGAAGGAGAAACATCCCGGCGCGCTCGTGCTGGTGCATCCGGAATGCCGTCCCGCCGTGGTCAGCCTCGCGGACCGGGCGCTTTCCACCGGCGGCATGCTCAAGTTCGTGCGGGAATCCGACTGCCGCGAATTCATCATCGGCACGGAGTGCGGCATCCTTCACCGCATGAAAAAGGAGAACCCGGAGAAGGAATTCCATCCGCTCGAACCCGAGGTGCTCTGCCCGAATATGAAGCGGATCACGCTCGAGGACGTGCTGTTCGCCCTGCGCGACCTCGAACCCCGGATCGAGCTGGACGAAACCATGCGCCGCAGAGCGAAGAAGCCCATCGACCGCATGCTGGAGATCCTGCCGTGAAGATCGCCGTGGGACTCTCCGGCGGCGTCGATTCCTCGGTTGCGGCGGCCCTGCTCAGGGAACAGGGACACGAGGTCGTCGGCATCACCATGAAGCTCTGGCGCGAGGGGCGTTACAAAGGCGGCGAAAAGGACGCGTGTTTCGGGCCCGGCGAGGCGGAGGACATCGCGAACGCGGAAGCCCTGTGCCGTCAGCTCGGGATCGAGTACCACGTGTTCGACTGCGCGGACGAATACGAGAAGGTCGTGCTGGACTATTTCCGCTCGGAATACCTCGCCGGACGCACGCCGAATCCGTGCGTGCGGTGCAACGCCTTCATGAAGTTCGGCGTGCTGCCGCGGCTGGCACGAAAATCCGGCCTCGCGTTCGACAAGTTCGCGACGGGGCATTATGCCCGGCTCCGCGAGGAGAACGGCGTGTTTCATCTGTTCCGCGGCGTGGACGAGAAGAAGGACCAGTCATATTTCCTCTACAGGTTGAACCAGCCCCAGCTCAAACACCTGCTTTTCCCGCTCGGCGGCATGACGAAGCAGGAAGTCCGCGAGCTCGCCGCCAAATACGGTTTGAGCGTGAAGGATAAACCGGACAGCCAGGATTTCTACAGCGGCGACCATGCGGAACTTCTGAACACGCCGCCGCGCGAGGGCAATATCGTCGACACGGCTGGAAACGTGCTCGGCAAACACGACGGATTCTGGAATTTCACCATCGGCCAGCGGAAAGGACTCGGCGTCGCGGCGAAACATCCGTTGTACGTGCTTGAAGTCAACCCATGCCGCAACGAAGTCGTGGTCGGCAGCGCCGATGCCACGCTTCAACACGAGCTCAAACTCGCAGACTGCGTCTGGATTGCGGACGAACCGTCCGGCGAGGTGCAGGTGAAGGTGCGTTCCGCATCAAGACTGCGAAACGCCGTTTTCGAGGGAAACAAGCTCGTTTTCCCAGATGGCGTCACAGCCGCCGCGCCCGGCCAGTCGGCTGTCCTGTACCGTGACAACGAGGTCCTGGGCGGCGGGATCATTATGGAGGCGAAATGAGCATGGACGCGCTGATCGAAAAAGCCATGCGGACGCCGTACAGTCTCTCGCATGATGAGGTCATTTCGTTGTTGGAGATGGAAAACACGGATGAGCTCTTCTCCGCAGCCTATCAGCTTAAATGCCGTTATATCGGCAAAACCGTCTCCATGCGCGGGATCATCGAAATGGGGAACATCTGCGCGAAGGACTGTTATTACTGCGGCATCCGGCGCGGCAATCCGAACGTGAAACGCTATCAGCTGAACGAGGACGACGTGGTCCGCATGGCGAAATGGTGTTTCGAGCAGAACTACGGTTCGCTGGTGCTTCAGTCCGGCGAGCTCGAATCCGAACAGCACACGGAGTACATCGAACGCATTCTGAAGCGCATTCGCGAATTCGGAGGCGATGCCTTCGGGATTACGCTCAGTCTGGGCGAGCAGACGGAGGAGGTCTACCGCCGCTGGCGCGAAGCCGGAGCGCACCGGTATCTCCTTCGGATCGAGAGTTCCGTGCCGGAACTGTACGCCCGGCTGCATCCCTCTGACCATTCGTTCGAACGGCGCGTGGAGTGTCTGCGCGTGCTGAAGCGTCTCGGCTATCAGACCGGGAGCGGCGTGATGATCGGCCTCCAGGGACAGACACTTGATGACCTCGCGCACGATATCGAGTTTTATCACGCCATGGACCTGGACATGATCGGCATGGGGCCGTATCTTCCGCACGCGGACACCCCGATGGGACGCGGAATCGAGCTCACGGACGCCTATGCGGCGGCTCAGCTCAAACTCGGGCTGAAAATGATCGCCGTCACGCGGCTGTATCTGCACGACGTGAACATCGCGGCGACGACCGCGCTTCAGGCGCTGGACGACCGGGGCCGCGAACAGGGTATCCTTGCCGGGGCGAACGTGCTCATGCCGAACGTGACGGACACGGAATACCGCCGCAGTTACCAGCTCTACGAGAACAAACCGTGTCTGGACGAGAATTCGGCGAAATGCCGGAACTGCCTGAACTGGCGCGTGCTCGTGATCGGCGAAATGATCGACTGGGGACAGCGCGGGGATTCCCTCCACTGGAAGACAAGTCCTCCACGGAAGTAGTGCCGTGCTACGCGACGGCACAAAGAGAGGCTATTCTTATAATCATCAGTCCTTAAACACGCCAAATTTGAGGCTGAAATAAACTTTTTTCATAAAAATCTACTATTTTTGTTGTGATATGACTTGACAAGGCACATTTTCAGGTGTATATTAATTTCCATCGCGAACGGAATTTCAGTTCCGTTCTTTTTGTTTGAATTATACATTACTGAAAAGGTAGTGTATAAACAAAAAATCGGTTCAAGGAGAAATCATCAAAGAAGCAAGAACCACTCCCGTCTTCCCCGAAAGAACCCGTCCCTTCGTGTTCCACGAGTCCATGGTCTTCCGAATGCGATGTTGTACGTGTTTTGCCGCGGAATAACGCACCATCCACCCCAACACAACCCTAAATCAACACCACAGATAGGAAACAAACCATGAACAACAGAAAACATATTCTCGCCGCCCTCCTGACGGCAGGCATCGCAGGCGCGCCGTTACTGCACGGCCAGACACCGGAAGAACAGGACATCCGCACCATCCGTCTCCTCCAGGACGACGGTCAGGTCAACATCGTCAGCAAGCTGTACGAGCTCAAACATCTCAAGGCGACCGACATCCGCCCGTTCATCGAGGCGGCGGTCAAGCGCTACAGTGCCGCGTCCAAAGTCGACCGGGTGAACTACACGAAGGAAAACAGACAGTTGATCATCGTTTCGACCGGCGAGGACTTCATCCCGTATGTGGATGAACTGGTCGCCGGACTGGACCGGCCGGGCACGGAAAAGAATGGCTCCGTCATCAAAGGTACCGGCATCACGAAGATCACGTACGTGCCGAACTACCGCGCTGCGGACGACATCGTGCGCCTCGTCAATGAAGGCACGCTCACGACCGCGGAAGGCCGCGCCTACCTGAACAAGGACACCAACACGATCTACTGGAAGGACGATGAGCAGGCCGCGCTGGCGACGCTCGCGTGGGTCAAGTACCTCGACCGTCCCGTGCCGCAGGTCAATCTTCGCCTCAACTACTACGAGATCCGCGAAAGCGATCTGCGCGACATCGGGCTGGACTACCTCGCATGGAAAAACGGTCCCGGCCTGGACCTCTTCTCCGCCGGATACAGTGCCGGAAAAGTGTTTTCCACCGAATCCGTGCTGAAGCTGATCAGCGGCGCGGCGAAATTCGCCGACATCACGAAGCATTTCACAACCTCGTGGGGATACGGCGCTTTCTTCACGGCTCCGCAGTTCGACCTGAGCTTCGTCCGCGTGCTCCAGCAGTCCGGCAACGCGAAACTCGCGGCGCACGCCGACCTCACGTTCGTGAACACGGCGGTCTACGACGCGGCCGCGCTGAACACGCATCTGCCGAAAGTCTACACGGCCACGCTCACGCCCGGCTATGAGAACATCACCAAGGATTCCGATGACCGGACGCACATCGTGAAGGGCGCGGACAGCAGGCTGACGCTCTCGGTCATCAATCCGGTGATCTGCTTCGGCGCATCGCAGGACGAAATCGCCGTGAACGGGCAGATCCCGACCACGGAGGAATTCTACGCAGAGGACAACGGCGGCGTGGTCTTCGCCTACAACCTGCTTTCCGAGACTGTGACTGAACGCAGCAACCGCGGCGACGAACTCGGCAACACGAGCACCGTTTCCGGCGAGCTCACGCTCGGATTCAAGACCGAAAAACTGCTGGCGACCTACGTCCGCGAACAGGACGTGGAACAGACCGTCGGCATCCCGTTCCTCGTGCGGATCCCCGTGCTGAAATACCTCTTCGGCACCACGACCACCATCAAGGAAAAGACCTACATTATCGTGACCGGCGAAGCGAACCTGGTGCATCCGAACGGCGAAACGCCCGTCCCGGTCAGCCGCGAAGTGGCATCCAACCTCTGATCCATGAAAGGAACATGAGCCATGAACAACATCAAGACCCTTATTGCAATCCTCGCGGCGGCGTCCGTCCCCGCGTTCGCCGAAGATATCGACCTCACTCCGCATCAGATCCCCGGCAGCGTCAAGGCCGACGCCAACATCCCGAGCGCCGGATACGGCAGCAGCACGGTCCAGACCCAGCTGCGCGTGGACGTGAAGGAATCCGAACAGGCGATCCGGTTCGTCCGGACCAATACCGACCCGTTCGTCATCACGAAGCTCTACGAGCTGAAGCACGCCGAACCTTACGCGCTCCGCGGCTATCTGCTGAGCGTGGTGAAGGGCACGAAGATCGGCGGCAACCCGGTCCAGGTGGACGCGGTGGAGTTCAACGACGGACGCGGCGTCCTGCTGGTCTCCGCCGAGGACTACCGCTTCCGGAAGACCGGGAACGGCGACAGCATCGACGAGATCATCGAACGCTTGGACCAGCCCGGCATCGGGTATTCCTACGGCCGCCCGAAATTCATCTACTTCCCGAAGGTGAATGCCGCAGCCAACCTGAAGGAAATGGTCAGGAACGTCGGCGCGGCGGCCCCCGGCGATACCGTCGAGTTCACCGGAGGTACGGACGCACTGGTGGTGGACGGCGGCCTGAACGCGCTGTTCATCTCGGCTCCGCACTGGAGCCTCGCCAGCATCAAGGAACAGCTGGAGCAGTATGACCGTCCGATGCCGGAAATCCGCCTCGAATATCAGCTCGTCGAACTCAGCACAGAAAACGACGACAAGCTCGGCGTGGATTTCCAGAGCTGGAAGAACAACGACGGCGTGGACTTCTTCTCCGCCGGCGGACGCTACCGCAACAACTGGGCAAGCACGTTCGCGGGCGGAATCGACGGCTCCCACTCCAGCCGCACCGACTTCTTCAACTTCAACCCGAAGTGGAATTCGGAATACTTCGATTTCCTGACCTCCACCGGACGGGCGAAGGTCGTGACGCAGGGCGTGATCGTGGCGAAGAACCGCCGCCAGTCGACCGTTTCGGTCGGGACCGGCCTCTTCTACGAGAAGCAGACGCCCATTCCCGACACCACGGTCAACGACAAGATACCCGGCAAACATGAGAAGTTGCCTGACGAGGCAAATCTCGCCGTCCATCACGGCAATACCCAGACCACGGAGGCCGCGAACGGTTTCCGGTTCGAGCTGGACGTGACGCCCGTTGTCACCGGAAAAGCCTCCATCCTGCCGATCAAAGTCTCCGGCACGAGCCTGCTCGGCTGGAACAGCGACGGCTCCCCGCGCCTGAACAAGTCGGAGTTCAACACTGAAATCCAGGTCGGAAACGAAGGAAAGGATTTCGTGATCGGCGGCATTCAGCGGACCAACGTGATCCGCAGCGTCTCCGGCATCCCGTTCCTGAAGGACATCCCGATCCTCGGCTGGGCGCTCTCCTCCGAAACGGAAACGACCCGCACGTCCGAACTGGTGCTGATCGCCCGGGCGGAACTCTCCGGTCCGTTCGACATCGCGCCGGAGACCGTCCGCAACGACATCTCCAAGGTCGTTGACAAAGTCTCGGCCGCCGCGGAACACCCGATCACCAACCTCGGATTCCAGCAGTTGCTTCTTGACAGCGACGACGATTTCGAAGGCAACAAGGTCGGCAAGCCCGAAGCAGTTGAGCCCGGCGAGGACGCCGAGTCGGACAATGCCAATGACGGCAACTGATCTTTGAGCCGAACAAAGAAACCTGAACCATAACATCTCCCATACCCGTTGCCGGATGCGTCATCGCATCCGGCACGGATAAGGACAGTACAAGGCACGGAGATTGTCGGATTCGGTGGACAGTGTTCCACCATGGAAATCGTTTGCAATAGTCCGGGAAACAAAGAAAAGACCTGACGGAATTGAGGTAAAAAGAAAGTTTTTTATAAAAATCTACTGTTCTTGTTGTGTTTTTGCCTTGACAAACTCGTTTTCGATGATATATTATTTTGTCATAAACGGAATCCGTTTTCCGTTTTTTTGTTTGATACGATACATTACTTGTTTAGTAATGTTTATATTGTGAGCTGGAATCCGGTATGGAGGACACAGATATGGAAACAAGACACACGGTTTTTGACACGGTTGGAGGTACGCCTTTGCTGTACCTGCCCTCCATCGGACGCGAACTGAACGGCGTGGAACTTTATGCGAAGGCGGAGTATTTCAATCCGACCGGTTCGGTGAAGGACCGCGCGGCGAAGGCCATGATCCTGGACGGGATCGAACGCGGCCTGCTGACACACGACAAGACGATCATCGACGCGACGAGCGGGAATACCGGGATTGCGTACGCGGCGCTGGGAACGGCGCTGGGGTACAAAGTCACGCTTTGCCTCCCGGCGAACGCGACCGAGGAACGCAAGAAGCTGATGCGCCTGTACGGCGCGGAAATCATCGAGACCGACCCGCTGGAGAGTTCGGACGGCGCTTACAACGAGTGCAGACGGCTGGTCGCCGAGCATCCCGAGAAGTATTTCTACCCCGACCAGTACAACAACGACGCGAACTGGAAGGCGCATTTCGAGGGGACCGCGGCGGAGATCTGGGAACAGACGGACCACCGCGTGACGCACTTCGTGGCGGGCACCGGCACCTCCGGGACGTTCATGGGCACGACCCGCGGGCTGAAGCATTTCAACCCGGCGATCAAATCCGTGCTGATGCAGCCGGATTCGCCGTTCCACGGCCTTGAGGGCATGAAGCACATGGAATCGACCATCAAGCCCGGCATCTTCGACGAATCCATCGCGGACATCAAGCTGGAAGTCTCCACATATGAAGCCTACGCGATGACCCGCCGATTGGTCCGCGAGGAAGCGGTTCTGGTCGGCATCAGTTCGGGCGCGAACGTCGCGGCCGCGCTGAAGCTGGCGGAGACCCTGCCGCCGGGTTCGGTCGTGGTCACGGTCCTCTGCGACAACGGGAACCGGTATCTTTCCGAAGAATTCTGGGAGGAGTGACCATGCTGAAACTGTCCAGACAAATCGAAAACGAGATCCGGCAGGCCGGAGCGAAAGCCTATCCAAACGAGTGCTGCGGCATCCTGTTCGGCCGCGAAGACGGCGATGACCGCATCGTGGAATCCCTGAGGCCAATCGACAACGCGCGTGAAAGCGGCGAGCAGTACCACCGGTTCCTGATTACGGCGGAGGACAGGATGCAGGCGGAACTGGAGGCGCGGCGGCTCGGACTTGAGATCGTCGGATTCTACCATTCCCACCCGGATCATCCCGCGAAGCCGTCGGATTACGACCGCGACCATGCGCTGCCGTTCTATTCCTACATCATCCTGCGCGTGGCGGAGGGCAGACCGGAGCTGATGACCAGCTGGCGTCTGCGGATCAGCCGCGAAGCATTCGACCCCGAACCATTTGAAATCGAACCGTAACCATAAGGAGAGCGTAACATGAGCGTGACAATTCTTATCCCGACCGCATTGAGGTCCTTCGTGGACCGCAAGTCCGAAGTCGAAGCGGAAGGCTCGACCGTGGGGGAAGCCCTCGCCAACCTCACCACGCAGTATCCTGACCTGAAACGCCAGATCTACGAGAACGACACGGCCCTGCGCGGATTCGTGAACGTCTTCGTCGACGGGACCAACATCAAGAAACTGAACGGCCTCGACACGCCGCTCGCGGCAGGCGCGACTGTGATGATCGTACCCGCCATTGCCGGAGGATGTTAATACATGAGTGAAGTCATACCAAGCGTAGTCCCGGAGGACCGCTGGAAGAAGGATCTGAACCACGACGACCTGACGCGCTACAGCCGCCAGCTCATCCTTTCCGAAATCGGCATCGAGGGACAGCAGAAGATCAAGGGATCGAAGGTCCTGATCGTCGGAACGGGCGGTCTGGGCGCGCCGCTCGCGCTCTACCTGGCTGCAGCGGGCGTCGGCACGCTCGGGCTTGTGGATTTCGACAACGTGGACGTCTCGAACCTCCACCGTCAGATCATCCACGGCACGCGCGACGTGGACCGTCCGAAAGTCGCCTCCGCACGCGACCGAATCCGCGCCCTGAACCCGCTGGTGAACGTGGTCACCTACAACGAACCGCTCTCCAGCGAGAACGCGCTGGACATCATCCGCGAATACGACGTGGTGGCGGACGGCACGGACAACTATCCGACTCGCTATCTGGTGAACGACGCCTGCGTCCTGCTCGGCAAGCCGAACGTGTACGGCTCGGTGTTCCAGTTCGAGGGCCAGGTCAGCGTGTTCTACGCGAAGCACGGCCCATGTTACCGCTGCCTGTACCGCGAACCGCCGCCGCCCGGACTGGTCCCCTCCTGCGCAGAGGGCGGCGTCCTCGGCGTCCTGCCGGGCGTGATCGGCATGCTCCAGGCCACCGAAGTCATCAAGCTGCTGGTCGGCGGAGGCGAAACGCTCGCCGGGCGTCTCCTGCTTTACGATGCGTGGAAGATGAAGTTCCGCGAGCTCAAGCTGGAAAGCGACCCGGACTGCCCGATCTGCGGCAAACACCCCACCATCACGAAGCTCATCGACTACGAGCAGTTCTGCAACATCCGCGCGAAACAGGACGAAACCCCGGTGGAATCCATCTCCGCCACGGAGCTGAAGCGCCGTTTCGACGCGAACGAGCCGGTTCAGGTGATCGATCTCCGCGAGCCGCACGAACGGGCCTATTTCAAGTTCCCGAATGCGAAGGTGATTCCGCTCGGGCAGGTCGTCCGCCGCATGGACGAGCTCGATCCCGCAATCGACGCCGTGTTCGTCTGCAAGATCGGCCAGCGCAGCATCCTGGCGATCCGGAATCTGCGCGACGCGGGCTACACGGGCAAGGCGATGAACCTCCTGGACGGCGTTCAGGGCTGGATCAACGAGGTCGATCCGACCGCGAAACAAATCTGATTTGCCTTCCATAGGCAATTCAAGCAATAACAACAATCTATAGGAGGCAAAAACATGTCTGAAGAAACCAAAATCAACACGTTGGGTAAAGCCGCCGCTTACCAGTTGGCGGACGTCACCAAAACAAAACCCCAGTTCGGTCTGCTCACCCCGAAATGGCTCACCCGGTTCCTTGAGTTCAAGGGCCTCGACGCCGGTATCTACCGCGTGAACCGCGTGAAGGAAGGCGACACTCCGCTGGAAGTGCTGTGCAGCTCCAAGCCGAAGAGCGACGTCATCCCGCAGGGATTCGTTGACTACGAGACCAAGCCGCGCGAGTACATCCTGAATTCGATCTCCACCATCATCAACGTCAAGACGCAGGTGGCGGACGTCTTCAGTTCCCCCTACGACCAGACCAAGGAACAGCTCGCTCTCGCCGTGGAGAGCCTTCGCGAACGCCAGGAAAGCCAGCTCATCAACAACGACGACTACGGCCTGCTGAAGAACGTGGCGGATTCCCAGCGCATCCAGCCGCGCAACGGCGCCCCCACGCCCGACGACCTGGACGAACTCATCTCCAAAGTGTGGAAAGAGCCGTCCTTCTTCCTCGCGCATCCCCGCGCCATCGCGGCGTTCGAGCGCGAATGCACCCGTCGCGGCGTGCCCCCGGTGACCGCCAACATCAACGGCGGCAACTTCATCCTCTGGCGCGGCATCCCGCTGATCCCGACCGACAAGCTGCTGGTCGACGGCCTGAAGAACCCGAAGTCCCAGAGCGGCAAGACGAACATCCTGCTCATCCGCACCGGCGAAGCCAAGCGCGGCGTGATCGGCCTGTACCAGACCGGCCTGCAGGGCGAACACTCCCGCGGTCTCTCCATCCGGTTCCGCGGCATCGACGACAAGGGCAACGCGTCCTATCTGCTGTCGCTGTACTGCTCGGCCGCGATCCTGGCCGACGACGCCATCGCCGTGCTCGAAGATGTGGAGGTGGGTGAATATTATGACTACGACAAAGCCTGATTCCAACCCGGCAACGGCGGGCCTGCCTACCGAAGCCGAGTTGCTGAAGTGGGCGGTGGAGCTGTGCGGCGACGAACTGGCGACCGACGCCAATGCCGCCGCCGCTCCGGCTGCCTCGGCGGCCGGCGCGGCTTCCGCCTCCTCCGGTACGGACTGGGACCAGATCGCGTCGGACGTGCTTCGTGCCGAATCCGCCGTCGGGAACGTGCCCATGCCGTCCACCGGAGCGCCCACAGCGCCCTCCGCCGTCGTGTATTCGCCGACCCTGGTCGACGCCGCGAAAGCGGAAGACCCCGTGCCGGGCGCGCCGGAAGCGCATTCGAAACAGCATATCCCGCACACCACTCACGCCTCGGTCGGAGCCGTCCCCGTGGACCGGATCCGCGCGGATTTCCCGATCCTGCAGGAACGCCTGAGCAACGGCAGACAGCTGGTCTGGTTCGACAACGGAGCCACCACGCAGCGCCTGAAACAGGTCATCGACCGCATCTCGCACTATTACCTGCACGAGAATTCCAACGTGCACCGCGGCGCACATGAACTCGCCGCCCGTTCGACCGACGCCTACGAAAACGCGCGTTCGACCGTGGCGAAGTTCCTCGGCGCACGCAACGCGCGGGACATCGTATTCGTCCGCGGCACGACCGAGGGCATCAACCTGGTCGCGCAGAGCTATGTGCGGCCGCTGCTGAAACCCGGCGACGAGATCATCGTCTCCCTGCTGGAACACCACGCGAACATCGTGCCCTGGCAGATGATCGCGGCGGCGACCGGCGCGAAGATCCGGGTCATCCCGGTCGACCAGAACGGCCAGCTCATCATTTCCGAGTACACGAAGCTCTTCAACGAACACACGAAATTCGTGTCCGTCGCGCATGTCTCGAACGTGCTCGGCACGGTCACGCCCGTCGCGGAGCTCGTCGCCATCGCACATGCGCACGGCGTCCGCATTTTGATCGACGGTGCGCAGTCCGTGGCGCACATTCCGGTGAACGTGACGGCGCTTGACCCGGATTTCTACGTGTTCTCCGCGCACAAGGTATTCGGGCCGAACGGCATCGGCGCGGTCTACGGCAAGACGGACGCGCTGAGAGAGGCGCAGCCGTATCAGGGCGGCGGCAACATGATCGCCGACGTAACGTTCGAACGCACCATCTACCAGGGCGCGCCGAACAAGTTCGAGGCGGGCACCGGCAGCATCGCCGACGCGGTCGGCATGGGCGCCGCGCTCGAATACATGATGCAGATCGGCATGGCGAACGTGGCGGCTTACGAACATGAGCTGACGCAGTACGGCATGGCGCGTCTGGCCGAGGTCCCCGGACTTCACCTGATCGGCACCACGCGGGACAAATCCGGCGTGCTGTCGTTCGTGCTGGACAACCACGACATCGCATCCGTCGGAAAATACCTGGACAGCCAGGGCATCGCCGTCCGTGCGGGCCATCATTGCGCCCAGCCGATCCTCCGGAGCTACGGCCTGGAGGGCACGGTGCGCCCGGTCCTCGCGTTCTACAACACGCCGGAAGAGATCGACCTGCTGGTGGCGGCGCTGAAGCGTCTGAACTGACCGCGGAAAAGGGGCGACTATGAGTCACAAACTGGACGATGTACTGGAAGCGGTCCTGGAAAGCTATGTTCAGCATCCGCATATCGGCAAGATCGGGGAGACGCAGTTCCCCAAGCGCCACCTGATCCTGGCTGTGCTGAAGAAGCTGCAGTATGTCATTTTCCCCGGCTTTTTCGACCAGAAGGAGCTCCGGAGCGACAACATACGCTTCTACACCGGCCAGCTGATCGAGGAGATCAGCGAGGTGCTGACGGCGCAGATCGCCAAGACGCTCCGCCTCTTCACCGAGGCATACTGCGACGCGCCGGACGACGCGGTGCAGAAGCGCGCCGAGGAGATCGTGGACGCTTTCCTCGCCGCGATCCCCAAGATACGCGAATACCTCGCCACGGACATCGAGGCCGCGTTCGAGGGCGACCCCGCCGCGTTCAGCCGCGACGAGGTGATCTCCTCGTATCCCGGCATCTATGCCACGATGGTGAACCGGATCGCGCATGAGCTGTACACGCTCGGCGTGCCGCTGATCCCGCGCATCATGACCGAACACGCCCACAGCGTCACGGGGATCGATATCCATCCGGGCGCGAAGATCGGGAAGTATTTCTTCATCGACCACGGCACGGGCATCGTGATCGGCGAGACCGCGGAGATCGGCGAACACGCCAAGATCTATCAGGGCGTCACGCTCGGCGCACTCTCCACACGAGGCGGCCAGCAGCTGAAGGGCACGAAACGCCATCCGACCATCGAGGACGATGTGACGATCTATTCGGGCGCGTCCATCCTCGGCGGCGAGACCGTGATCAGCGAGGGCGTCGTGATCGGCGGCAACGCGTTTGTCACCAAATCCGTCCCCGAACAGACCCGCGTGAGCGCCAAGATGCCGGAACTTCAGTTCAAACGCCACGAGTCCGTGGAGTTCCAGAACGGAGAGTTTCTGAACTACGAGATTTGAGTTCATCTCCAACTCAAACAATGCAGAAAACTTGAAGCGTGGCCGCCCGAAAAGGTGACCACGCTTCCATTTATCTGGATTTGAAAAAAGAGCTTATTTCAGGGCAATTTCAAGCTGGGAAAGCGCCTGTTTCAGCGTCGAACGGGGAACCGCGATGTTGAACCGCTGGAACCCTGCGCCGCCCGCTCCGAAGATGGGACCGCTGTCAAGCCAGAGCTTTGCACGGCCGATGATGAAGCGGTCAAGTTCGGATGAGTTGAGATTGAGCTTGGAGAAGTTCACCCAGGGGAGATAGGTCCCTTCCGGTTCGACCAGCTGAAGCTGAGGCAGCCGCGTGTTGATCGTTTCGCGCAGGAAGGCGACGTTTTCGTACAGGTAGGCGACCAGCTGGTCCACCCAGTCCGCGCCGGACCGGTACGCCGTCTGACAGGCGACCAATCCCATGATGTTCGACTGGCTGTAGCCCTCCGCGTCCAGCTCGCGTTTGAACGCCTTTCTTACTTGTGCGTTCGTGATGAAAATATTGGCGATATGCAGGGCCGCCAGGTTGAATGTCTTGCTCGGAGCGGTGCAGACGGCGCAATGCTGCGCGACCTCATCGGAGAGCGACGCGAACACGATGTGCCGGCTGCCGGGATACACGAAGTCCTCGTGGATTTCGTCCGCCGCCACGAACACGCCGTGCCGCAGACAGATTTCGGCCATCCGCTCAAGTTCGGCACGCGTCCATACGCGCCCGACCGGATTGTGCGGACTGCACAGCACAAAGAGCTTCACGCCGTTTTCGACGATCTTGCGTTCGAAGTCCTCGAAATCGATGGAGTATTTCTGTCCGTCGAAAACGAGTTCGTTCACGACGAGACGGCGTCCGTTGTCACGGATGCCCTCGCGGAAGCAGTAGTACACGGGTTCCTGGATCAGCACGGCGTCTCCGGGCTGCGTAAGGCAGCGGATCAGCGTGCAGATCGCGAACACTACGCCCGGTGTGCGAACAGAA
>JAEEGJ010021041.1_pt1 | contig 14091 bp, 13 predicted proteins | sample 8958761 | NCBI WGS metagenome assembly JAEEGJ01 (sample SAMN16246546, study PRJNA631951) | gut metagenome | biome: gut microbiome; feature: rumen; material: RS-attached | host: Bos | place: Iran: Karaj | collected 2018-10 | reverse complement strand
ATTATGTTGCAATTGATTGACAAATTAAAGTGGAATTAGGCATTAATTGTGTTGCAATCAGGCATTAATTACACTCTAATTAGGCATCAATCCATAGTATAACTCATCGGTTACTTAGGAGGTAATTTGTGCCTAATTAAACCTTAATCTATATACTAATTAAGAGTCCCCTCCAACTCCCCCTTTGGGGAGAGAGCTGGAGGCGGTTAAAAGTTCAAAGTAATAGATTTCTACGCGAAACGTATAAAAAATTTGTGGAAATTAGTGGTAATTTGTGTTACTTTTTATATAAAAAATCGGTGAAAATCTGTGCTAATCTGTGGGCAACTTACTCTCCCCCTCGGGGGAGATGGAGAGGGGTTCTTCGTGGAGCTGCTGTCACTACCGCCAACCCCTTTTCCCATCGGTGTTTCAGCGGTGTTAGTGACAGCAAGCCTTTTTTTTGTCCTTAGTGCGCGTGCGCGCGAGAAGAATTTTACCAAATCATGTCAGCCACTATCAGCACCATCATGGCCGCAGCCATGCCGACGATAATCCGCAGGTCGCGGTGGTGATGCTGAATGTGGTAACGGTTCAGGTCCTCCATACCGCAAAACTCGTCGACCACCTTGTCGGGGTTGCTCCATTCGCGGTTGGCATGCGTCTTCCATACAGCCATTGCCAGAAGACCCAGAATGAATAGTATTTCAATGTAAAGTCTCATCATCTTTCACATATTGTTTAAAAACTATAGCTGAGGTTCAAGAACACTCCCCACGTAAACCGCTTCTTCTCATACATTCCGTCCATCGACACATCGTGAAAACGGATGTTTCGGCGGAAGGAGTAGATGTCGAGGGTGGAAAACTCGGCACCCAGGCTGAAGCCAAGATCCTCTATGCCCATTTCCACTGCCGGGCGCACGAAAGGCACCGCCCATTGTCCCTTGCTCGTGCTGTGTATCTTGTGCTCTTCCTCGTGAGGTCGGCCGTTCATGTAGGTGACGCCCACCGATTCGTAAGGCAGCATGAGCATCACGCCGGCTTGCGTGTTCAGGCGGAAGTGGCAGTTGCCCGCATGCCACAGTTCAGGAGTTGACACCTGAATATAGGGACGGGCAAAGAGCTTCTGTACCCGGTAATCGTCCTCGCTTAGCCGCCATGAGGTGTACTCCTTATACGCCACATCCCCCGACGCCACCTCTGCATCGTCGTACCACTGTTTCAGCATGCCCGCACCAATGCCCACATCCAGAAATGACAGCAACTTGTGTTGATACGACAACTCCAATTGCCAGGCATAACGGCTGTTCAGCGTGCCAGTCATGTTCAGTTGGTTCTCCCGCTTCGTGAAGAAGTCGGAGGCTGAGGCGTCGCTGGTCGAGATAAAAGTCACTATGTAGATGGCTGCAAGTAACAGTTTTGTCCGATACATCTTTTTTGCCGGTTAAGTTTCATCAGTCGTCCTAAAAAGTCTTTTTGATACTCATGCCTATCAAGTCCTTTTCCAACATGAATGGATAGTACTCATAGTATGCACCCAACTGCAGAGTCTTTGCGATGTTATATTCGTATCTGATGCCGATAGATGCATCAAGCTCGGCACCGGGATTGTATGTGAGAGCCGCATGCATAGCATTGGGAGTGTCGGTGCGTATGTCCTCGAAATCGGTAATGATGGCATATCCCGCTTCCAGATAAGGTGTCAGGTGGTGTCGCTCCGAACGGAGCACGTCAAGTCCGACATGTGCACAGAGCATGGCATGGGTTAAGGCATGCCCGTTTACCGTTTCATGGCTTGCTGATATGTGACCAGCCTCGTCCTTGATGATGATTCTCCGAGTGGAAGTGTCGTTCAGTTTGTTGGCAAAATAAGACAATCGTCCGCCAAATTCAATTCTTTTCACTTTCTTTCCGAATTCTGCAGACACACTCAGTCCGTCGAGGAATTTGCAGAAGGCTGTTGTTCCCACGCTTGTGCGTGCATACCAATTGTTTTCTTTCTGCGCATAGCATCCAGTTATAAATGTAAAAGCGCAAGCAAGACCAATAATAATCCGTTTCATATTTTTTATCTTTTTTAGAAGGTTATACCTAGTTTCAGATAGACAGTTCCGCGGTTCTTATGCTCTTCAGTGCCAGGCCTTTTCACATCGAACTTGGTGTAGTTGAAGCCGATGGCAGGGATAAAGCTCACGGCCTTCCATCTCAGGGAATAGCCGACCGACAAATCGGAAGTGAACTTGGCCTTATAGTTCTCACCCTCAGAGCCGAGCGACGTACCCAACTGGGCGTTCAATAGCAGTTTCTCGCAGTTTTTCAACGGGTGGTAACGCACGTCGGCAAACACGGGCACATAGCCCTCGCGCTCGCGGTTATAGCCCATGAATCCGGCTCCCAGACCCAGCGACAGATTGTTGGTCACATAATATCCGGCTACGGCATGGAAAGCAGCAGCTGTGTTGCTGTTGTTGTTCAAGTCGGCAAGAAATCCCCCTTCGGGCTTGCTGGGTTTAAAGGTATAGCCTTCCATCAGTTCAATACCGGCCCACCAACGGGCGTTTTCTTTCTTTTGTGCCTGGCTGGTTACGGCTAACAAGGTCAGGCAGATAGTAACCACTAAATACTTTTTCATTTTTATAATAGCTTTCAATCGTTCGTTAAATGTAGAGTAACGACGCCGCTCTAACGAAACCACCTTATAAGAGTCCTTTGGAATCGTTGTTTATTTAATCATTTCTTCAGAATTTATAGCCTACGCTAAGATTAAATCCGCGGTTATAGTAATCGAGATCTCCGTATTTGTCATGCTGCAACTGCCTCAATCCATGCTGATAACTCAGTTTTAGTTGTACATGCTTGTTGAACTCCAGACCTATGACAGCATCCATACCCACATCGAAGCGCTTGAAATAATAATCACTGAACATTTTCCTACCAACGGCACTTTTCCCTCCCAGCCCGTAAGCCAGATAAGGTCCGATTTCGAACAGTAATTTCGTATGCTTGCCTAAGTTGAACTTGTAGCCCGGATGGATGGGAAGCTCCAGATAGTTCAGCATTCCACGGCCGCCACCCCAGTTGATGAATCCTTTCTGCTTGAAGCTCAGACCAGCCGTGGTGTATAATCCTGGTGCAAGTTTGGGTAGTTCCAACTCACCGAAAACACCGACATTAAAACCATAACGCGCCTCATGGCTCATCACGTTTCCCCGGGGTGTGTTGTCGTTAATACCAGCATTTATGCCAAACGACAAATCTTGAGCATTGACGCTCATCCACGAGAGACATATAAACAGGGCTGTAGTCAACAGTTTTTTACTCTTTCTCATAATCTCGTTTTTTTGTTAGGTGAATGGATTCTATAGGTTTTAAAGTAATCTGGGGGCAAAACTATTGCAAAATAGTCAATCCCCCAAATTCCTTAAACCATTTTATAGATTATAAAACATCATTGAATAAAGATTGTTATTCTTTGTCAAAATGGGGAAGGGGAGTTTCCTGTTCTATATGATTGTAGCTATCGGAAGTGGGATGAGCCGGGCTTTCCGACTCGGATTTTTCTATTTGTTCCTCCACCAATTCGTCAATATAAGTATTATCAGTGCAAGAGTATACACCAAGAATCAATGCCGTGATAGCAGCGATGATAATTTTCTTTTTCATTTTTGTTTTTTTTATTGGTTTTTTGTTCATTTTGTTTGGAATTCCGAGAACAAAATTAGGAAGTGGAAAACTCTCAGCCAAGTTTTTAAGGGATTATTTTTTTGAGCTTGCTGCATTCGAAAAATGAGGTTTTTGGCTGAATTTCAATGAATTGCATTTTTTGCAACAAGGCTTTGGGGGCTAAAATGCAACAGCTTGTAACCCTGGTAGCAGAGGGTTTTCATTTTTTTTTGTTACTTTACTGAGAATAAAGAAAGATTTTGTATCTTTGCAAGCGACAACTTTTTGCCGTTATTTAAATTAAGAATCTACAGAACAGAGGGTATGGGAAAAATAATACGTGTTTTGATTATTGCATTGTTTTTTTGCCTGATTGCTGGTGGTTGCTCGAAAAGTGAATTCCACAAGCAGTTGGCTGATATAGATTTGTTGCTGCAACAGCAGAAGAACGAAGAGGCCTGTAAACTTCTCAACGAAATGAATCCGGAGACGTTCGAAGAAGATGAGGAATGCTATGCTTTCTATTGGCTTTTGAAAATGCGGACGGATGTGAGACTTGGTAATAATATACAATCAGTTGAACCCTTGAGATCGTCTATTAGCTATTATACCAAAACGCATGATGAGGATAAATTGGTGTGGTGCTATTATTATATGGGGTTTATTTTGGATGATTTGAATGAAAGGGCTGAGGCTATCGTATATTTAAAGAAAGGAGAGGCTTTAGCTTTGAAAGACACTAAAAAAAGAACAGATATTCTCCATCATATTTATCAGAGTCTTACTTTTATTAATGTAAACTCCAAAGAGTATGAGTTAGCTAAGTTTTTTGGGAAATTGGCCCTACGATATTCTTTTCTGTTGCATAATTACACAGATATGGCATCAAATTTACTGAACATGTCTGCTATTTATGGCGAGACAGGTAATAGGGATTCTGCATTTTATTATACTTCTAAAATAATCCCTTTATTGGATTCTATTCCACAAAAGAAAAGGTATACTTATTATGGCAGCATAGGAATGGATTATTTGGGAAGGGACAATGAAAAAGCAAAAGAATATCTCTTAAAAAGCATTGAAAAGGAAAATGACCCTTATTCTTGCAAGGCTCTTGCCCAAATCTATCAGAAAGAAGGAAATAAAGAAAAGGCTGACGAGATGTGGCACAAGGCTTTGCAGACAGCCAATCTCAGCCTGAAAGCCAATGTGGTGAAGGGTATGGCCAAAGCCAAGACAGAGGAGGGCGACTATAAAGCTGCGCACGAGCTGGACTTGTGGGCGGCTGCATTGAAGGACAGCCTGCACCGACAGCAGAAAGAGGAGAACCTGAAAGGACAGCAGGAACTGTTTGAGAAAGAACTTGCCAACGAGCAACTGCGCGAAAAACACGGACGGGCAGCATGGGTGATAGCCGTATTGCTGCTGTCAGTGGCTATCCTTGCCATTTGGACAGTACGGAAAAAGCGGAACAACCGCCGCCGGATGGCTGCCATGAGCGAGGAACTGGAGCAGAAGGCGAGAGCCATGGAACAGCTGCAGCAGGAGAATGAGAGCAACAAGAAACAGCTGGACCGGCTGAGCCGCGACATGACGGGCTTCGAGCAGAAACACGAGAAACTGCTGGCTGAGGGGCAGCGGCTCTATGAGAGCATCAGCGTGGAGGGCGGCAACACCCTGACATGGACCAAGGACGACTTTGTGCACTTCGTGCTCTACTACAAGCTGAGGCATCCCGAGTTCGTCCGCCATGTGGAGAGCGACTACGACGAGCTGACTCCGCGCCAGAAAACCTTCCTCATCCTCTACGACATGGGCATGACCGACGAGGACGTGATGCGCACCCTCGTGCTCACCGAAAGCTCCGTGAGAGCCAACAAGACACGCATCAAAGGAAAAGAGGTAGGGGAAAGGCAGCAGAGCTGCCGGTGAAAGGTTCAAGGTTTAAAGTTCAAAGCTCAAAGCCCCCTCCAACTCCCCCAAGGGGGAGAGAGCTGGAGACGGTTCAAGGTTCAAGGTTTAAATGCGCTACGCGCGTTCAAGGTGAGAAACTTCACACAGATTACACAGAGCCCACAGATTTATTCTCTCTTTAAGTGAAAGTCCTTCAGGACTTTATATCTGTGTCATCCGTGCGATCTGTGTGACTTTAAAATAAAAAAATCTGTAAAAATCTGTGTCAATCTGTGGGCCACTACTCTCCCCCTCGGGGGAGCTGGAGAGGGGTTCCATAATCCAGCTGCTCCGCAGCGTCCTGTTATAATTTCATCCTTTTTTTCTTGTCTTTCCATTTTTTTTAAGTATCTTTGCAACATAGTTGTAATTTTAAAACCTGTCATCATGAAAAAAACATTATTTACTGCTATCCTGTTGTTCCAGTGTATATTTATGTGTGGACAGAAAATGGTGCTCATTATGCAGCCGAGGCCCAATTATAACATGCCTGGCGGTCCCGACGGCAAGAACTATGCAGCCATTATCAAAACCAAAGAAACCAAGAAAGGCATTGTCACCAAGAGCATTAATTTCATGAAGCGTTATGGGTTTGTGCCTGAGGACACCAAGGTGGATGCCATCGACGAGTCGTCGTCGGAAGTCAGTTATGACGTGTGGCTGCCTCTCACGCAGTTTTATCAGGAAATGATGACCTATGATGCCAATAAGCTATACTGCAAACTTCGTTTCGAGTTCCACGACTCTAATGTGATGATTGTCTTCCAAGACCTCCATAATGAGATTCTTGGCATTTGTGCGAAAGAGTTTACTGGCATTGACCAAAAATATTCCGACGCATTTTCTGATTATCGGGGTGAGGCGAGTGGCTTAACCTTGCAAAAGACCCTCATTGGCAAGTTTCTTGTTCACGCCAACCTTGATCCGGCTGAGCGCAAGGAGTTCCGTCAGAAACTGGATGAGTATTTCTCCGATAAAGTCAAGAGAACCAAAACTTACGAGGAGCTTGTGAAGAATGGCGAAGCCAAATGGCTTGATGCCAAAGGAGTCGTGAGACAATATACCGAGTTCCCTGTTCCTGGTGCCAAATACATGATCAAGTTGCTCAGTGAGCCAGGCGCAGAGAATATTTTGCTGGGAATTACTCAGAAGCGCTGGAACAAGCAGGTAAAGGAGATTTTCGAGAACCTCTTTAGGGCTTTCTGCCTGGAAGTGAACGGAGATATTGACGGTATCGCCGAGGATGGTAACCAGACATGGGCAATCGTCGACGGAAAACTGCTCCCCACGGATCCGAAACTCCAGAAAACCTATATAAAGAAAGGTCTTACCTTCTATAGTGAGGAACAATAATCACGATATATGATGAGAAAAGCCCTGATAGTCATTCTGTGCCTGACAGCCCTTTTCGCCCAGGCACAGAGCTTCGACTCGCTGAAACGCTCCAAAGGCAAGACAACCCTCCACACCGCCATCGAGCAGACCCTTGCCGGCAGGATGACTGTCGCTGCATGCAAGGACACCATCGCCTCGGCGAAGAGCGTGAAAGATCCTTATGGTGGCAAGACGCCCATCTATCTGGTGCTCGACTATTTAGCCACGCATAAGAAGCAGGAGTGCGGGAATGCCGAGCAGCTGCTCAGCGCCTTCATCTCCAGGCCCGACTTCGACATTAACCTGCGCTACAGCTCCCTGCTGCCGCCGATGGCCTATCTCATACGCACAAACTACGACTTCCTGGGCGGGCGGTTCAGTCCGGAGTATATCTCGAACAATGTGCTGATTCTGATGATTAGTGCTGGGGCGTCGGTGAACACTTTCAACAGCAACGGCGGTACGCTGATGGACTTCGCCATGGATACGGGCAACAGGTATCTGGCGCATTATTTCGTGCAGCAGGGCATCAACCTGCGCCATTCGGACAAGAAGGGCGAGGACGCTGTCTACAAGCTGATTGCCGACGGGCAGTTCGATGTGCTCAAGCAGGCCCTGGACAAAGGCAGCATCAAGATTGACATCAACTCGCTGCAGAACAACATGGAGGACATTGCCCGCCACAAGGAACTCTACGACTATCTGGCTAACCACTGTGCCCGTCAGGCCTCCGACTATAACGACATCGTGCTGTTCCGCAGCCGCTTTGCCAATCGCAAGGACCTGGTGAAGACGAGATACGAGCAACTGGCACGCAACGAGGCTGCCAAGGCTTCGAAATTCGAGGAAATCATCACCGTGGAGAACCGCTATCCCGACCTGCCTGCCATCGTGAACCCGCGAAAACTGGCCCTCTACAACAAAGACTGCCAGACATTGCAAGCCGTCCACGCGCGTGCCCTCGCCACGGCTGAGAAAGGAGACCTTTCCACCATGCGGAGCGAGAAGTTCCCCCGCGAGTTCGTTGAGAATTATTCTAAAAAGTATCAGTACGACCCCAATAACAAAGTGAGTCTGGCCCGCGAGGTGGAGGCCTTCTATACGGTTTGCGAGGCATTGGACAGACATATTCCCGTGTATGACTGGAAGATAGACCACATGGCATCGTGGGCAAACAGCGTGAGCAGCATGTTCTCGGCGCTGACCTTAGGCCTCTTCCGAACAGGTAAGATACCCGAGGTGAGTTTCCCGGGCATGGAAGAGGACGAGCGGCTGCTGAGGAATGCCATCAGCGCCTGCAATATGAGCAGCCAGCATGGCTACGGCCAGTTCTTCAGCAAGGCCTCGCCGGTGCTGAGAACCAAACTGAACAAGCAACAGCAAGAGGCAAAGAGCGTGAAACGCAGATATGAGGCTTACGAGGAAAGCATCAAAGCCAAGAGTAGGGCTGAAATGGCACGACAAGAGGCGCAGCGGGAGGCAAAACGCAAGCGCGAGGAGGCTATTGCCGAGAACCCCGATGTCAGCTTGAAGTCGATTGGAATCACTTATACCACCGGCGAATGGGACACCAGTTGGATTGACAAGATTCCTGTTCCCTTCGACACTCCCGACCATCAGAAAACGAAATACTTAGAGGTGAAATACTCTGATGGCACGAAGGGCTGCATCAGCAAGGTGCCCTCCAACGACTATTATGTGCCCAGTGGGGGCGAAGGCTTCCTGTGGGACGACAAATACACCAACCTCTCTGATGCCATTGCCGCCGAGTACTTCTTCCGTAAGTATGACGTGACGCGCACGAAGGGAAAGAAATAGGAGCACTTTGTGCAGTTCAAGGTTTAAAGTTCAAGGTTTAAAGTTCAAGGTTTAAGGAGCCAGGAGTTTCTTGGCTCCTATCTTATTGATTTTACGGTCTTCTTAAATCCTTTCTGGTCGAGCAGGATGAAGGTATAGGTCTCGCCCTCCACGAAAGGATAGTGTGCAAACGACTGGAAATCAGGAATATCGTCGTCGTTTATGCGTAGGATGATGTCGCCCTGGCGCATGCCCTGCTCATATTCGTCGCAGGTGTCGCGAATCAGGCCTACGGCTGCCCTGCCATCGACAGGCACAAAGGCCATGTCGAACTGCTTGTTGCGCACCTCGCACGTGTCGCTGTCGTTGTAGGGCTGGAACAGCATTCTCTTCTTCAGCGGGTTGATGATCAGACTGCCGTAGTTGAGCATCGCCGCTCCCAGACGCGAGCCGCCCTGCGTGGTGAGGCTGCTCACATTGTTGAAAGCAAACTCACCCCACTTCAGTCGGTCCAGCTTCAGGAACACCACCTCGTCGACCTCCTCGGCACCATAGTTGCCGATGCTCAGGTGTCCGCGGCTGCGGCCTTCCACCTGGTCGTTCACCTGATGGCTCTTGAAGGCGTGCTTGTCGAAACTCTGCTTGTTCATGGAATAGAACTGGCGCGTGCCCGTGTCGAACAAGGTCTCGTCGACATGGCGGATGAAAGGACTAATCCACACATGAGGCACAAACCAGCGCAGCTTGTAACGGATCTGATAGCCGCCTTCCTGCTTGAAGAAATGTTTGCGGTCGGTCAGAATCATCCGCTTGTTACGCACGTCAATCTTGCAAAGCAGTCCCTTGTTCAGCAGATCAAACCCCAGGATGGCGTCGTAGTTACGGCGCCCGTGAGGCTGGTTGATCACCGTGGCCACATAGCTGCCAATGGTGATGCTGCCCATCTTGAATTCGGGAATGCGAATGACTTTCACGGTGTCCTTACGGCCGTTGGCATCTTTCGATACGATATTGCCCAGCTCGTCGTTCGTGTCGATGCGCCCCTCGTAGTAGACCATGCCCTGGCTCGAGCCCGTATCGAAATTAAACAGACGCTTCTCGCCATCCGCCATCTCCACCTCGATATAGATCTGGTCGTCGATGAAACGGATGGGAATGGTATCCACAAAATTCTTCTCCGACACGCTGAAGTTGACGGAGTAGCGGTGCATCTGTGCCTGTGCGCCAAGACAAAAGGCAAAGACGATCAGGGATAACCATCCTTTCCTAAACATACTGGCGCAAAGATATCAATAATTCTCTGAATCTCAAAATGATTCGCAAAAAAACAGTAGAATCATCTCGTCACCCTTTGTCTCGTCCGAAGAATGCCTGAAGAGTAGGGGAGCAATCAGCCCTTCAGGCGTGTTCCTCTCATCGACAAGCCATTAACGCCCGGATAAAGATGCCGATTAGCAACGCAGAGGGCTACTCTGTGGTCCTAATCATGCTTGTTTTTTAGCAATATCAGGTATTCTCGTTTGTCTTCAATGTGCAGAAACAAAGACAAACAACTCATAGCTTCTTAAGGAATCTGAAGAATGGTCAGTAGAAATCCCACATGACAGCCGTGGCGGGGCTGCTCGGCTAATTCCAGCATACCACCTTGTTGCAGCATCATGCGGCGGCTGAGTGAGAGGCCGATACCGCTGCCGCCACGCTTGGTAGTGAAAAAGGGCACGAAAACCGACTTGCATACCTCTGCGGGAATGGGAAGACCGTCGTTTCCAACATACAGGCATACGGGCTGAGTGCTTTCATGAGATGGTCTGACGGTTTCATCGTCGATGACTTGTATCACCATCTTTCGCGCATCGGCCTCCATGGCATTTTTTACTAAGTTCATGAGTACTTGGCGCAACATGCCGGCATCGGCACTAACTCTCAGGTCGGGAGAGATATTTACTTCCCATGCCAGCTGGGGATAGGCTTTGCTAATGTCGCCAACCATCGTTCTCAGGTCTACATCGCTCATCTTCGGTTTCTCCAGTTCGGACATCTTCCGGTAGTTGACCACGAAGTTGCTCATGTGCTGAGAAGTATCAAAAATGGCACGTATGCCGTCCTCGAGTGGTGTGCCTTTCACATCGGGCCGGTTGAGCATAGACTGACTGATGCTGGTGATGGGTGCTGTGGCATTCATCATCTCATGGGTCAGCACGCGAGTAAGCCTTTCCCACGATTCGACCTCGTTCTGATTGATTTGCTGGCGGACAGTCCCGCCCAATTGGTTCAGCGTCTCCTGCATGGCACGCTCACCAAAGAACATGCCGTTTGTGGGCATGCGGAAGGTAAAATCGCGGTTACGGATGGCCTCCTGCATCAGATGGGCACGCAGGCGAAGCTTCTGCTGGTGGCGAAAGAACCATGCAATGATGGTTACGATGAGTACACCTAATAAAATATATAACCACATATAGGAAGAATCTATTTACTCCCCTCGCCTTTTGGAGAGGGAATGGGGGTGAGGCTCCTGATCTTATTGTAGAGCGTCTGTCGGGTGATGCCTAGGAGTTCAGCTGCCTGGGTGAGATTGCCGTGGCAATGGTCGATGGTGCGGCGGATATGCTCCTTTTCCATCTCGTCGAGACTCACGATTTCGGCTTGCTTATCAAGCACATCCTTCAGCTTGCGCACCAGTTCGTCGTTGTCCCAGGGCTTGGTGATAAAGTCTGCGGCTCCATTCTTCAATCCCTTGACGGCGAGATTGATGTCGGCATAGGCAGTCATGAATACCACCGGCGTTTGCGGATGCTGCTTGCGAATGGCGCGGAGCCAGAACAAGCCTTCGTTGCCGCTGTTCACACCAAGCGTGAAATTCATGTCGAGCAAAACGATGTCAATCGCTTGCTGGGCCATCAGTTTCAGAATGTCGTCGGGCTGGGTGGTAGTCAACACTTGCTCGAAGGTAGAGTCAAGCAGATAACGCATGGCCGTCAGAATAGATGTGTTGTCATCAACAATCAATATCGTTCCGTACTTGTTCATGCTGCAAAGGTAATCTTTTTCCGTCAAGAAATCATACAGAAAGGTGTCTAATTTTTAGACGTTCTGCCTCTGGAAGGGCTAAAATGCTTGGAGTAGTTGATATAAACACCTACCTTTGCAATGAAACAAAAAAGAGCGTATGAATAAAATGTATTTAGTTCTCAGCCTATCTGTGTCTCTGTGTGTTCTGCCTGTTCAAGCGCAGAACATGACGCTACAACAATGTATGCGTTATGCGGTGGAACATAACCACGAGGTGAGGCAGGCTGAGTTGGAACTCGACAACTATAAGGCCGAAAGAACAGGAGCCATTGGACGATTCCTGCCTTCGGTCAATGCCAGCATCGGTACCCAGTATAACTTTGGACGTGCCATCGACCCTGAGACCAACGGCTATACCGATGTGAGCACTTTTTATAATGGTTATCAGCTGTCGGCCTCGCTGCCTGTCTTCGACGGGTTCAGCCGTCTGCATGCGCTCAAGGCTGCCAAGGCCGGCGAACTGATGGGGCAGTCGGCACTTCTTCAGCGTCAGAGCCAGACAGCCCTCGATGTGTTGCAAGCCTATACCAATGTGGCTTATTACAACGGACTGGTGAAAATGGCCGGAGAGAAAGTGCAAGAGACACAGTTGCTGCTCAAGCAGACACGGTTGCTTGAGGAGGTGGGCCGGAAGAGTGCCGCGGATGTGGCTCAGGTGGAGTCGCAACAAGCCGAAGCCGACTACGAGCTCATCCGTCAGCAAAACCTTTATGCCTCAGCCTTGCTGGAACTGAAAAAGACAATGAGCTATCCCATGAGCGACAGCCTGCACCTGGATTTTACTCCTAACATGAAAGATTCTCATTCCCAATGTGTTGGCAATTTTGATCCGACGTGGGTATGTTCTATGGATAACGAGCAGCATCCGGAACTGCAAGTAGCCCGTTATCGTATGCAGACATCCAAACATGAGTGGCATCAGGCTCGTGCTTCACTTTTTCCATCTCTCTCGTTGAGTACGGGTCTGAGCACCACTTATTACAAAACGCTGCACAACGATGCCGCCCAGTCGTTCAATCAGCAGTTGAAGAACAACATGGGCGAGTACTTAGGCGTTTCGCTCAGCATTCCGCTGTTCAACCGGCTGCAGTCGCTCAGCAGCATCCGTAAGGCGAAGAACAACTATCGGATAGCCTGCGAGGCTTACGACCAGAAACGGCTGGAACTTGAGAAACTGAGCCGTGAGGCATGGCAGGACTGGCAAGGCTATCTGAAACAGACCGCCCAGATGGAGAAGAAGGTTGAGGCCGATTCGCTGGCTTATCAGCTGACACGCCGCCAGTTCGAGGAAGGTCTCTCGACAGCCATCGACCTGCATACCACCTCGGCTCAGTTGCTGAACTCGAAGGCCACCCTGCTGCAATGCCGGCTGATGGCGATGGTAAAAGAACAATTAGTCAGATATTATAAAGGATACGCAATATGGACAGAGTAATCGAAAAGACAAAGACGCAGCGGCTGATGAAGTATTGGCCTTATGCGGTTGGCGGATGTTTCCTGCTACTGCTATTGGTTTGGCTTGTGTTTGGCAACCACGCATCGACGCTCAGAGTCAGTAAAGACGAACTGACCGTCAGCAATGTGCAACATGCCGAGTTCAAGGACTATGTGCGCACCAATGGTCAGGTGCTTCCCATCCAGATTGTGCAGATTTCGCCCGAGGAGGGCGGCATCGTGATGGAGAAGGTGGTCGAGGAAGGTATCCACGTCAAGAAAGGCGATGTGATAGTTCGCCTTAGCAACAGCAACCTTGACCTGCAGATTCTGAATGCTGAGGCAGAGTTGGCAGAGAAGCAGAACTTGCTGCGCAATACCCAGGTAGCCATGCAGCAAGACCGCTTGAACAACCAGACGGAGCAGGCTCAGCTCGACATGGACACCCAGCGCAAGCAGCGTACCTACGAGCAGAACAAGCGGCTCTTTGGAGAGAAACTCATCAGCCGTGAGGACTATCTGCAGTCGCAGGAGGACTATCAGCTCGCTGCCCGTAAGCGGTCTTTGGTGTCGAAGCGTCTGAAGCAGGACTCGCTTTATCGCACCGTTCAGATGGACCAAATGGAGGACAACCTGCAGAACATGCGCAAGAATGTGGTGCTGGTGCGCCAGCGTAAGGACAAACTTGAAGTGCGTTCAGCCATCGATGGTGAACTGGGTCTTTTAGACGTAGAGTTAGGCCAAAGCATCCAGCCCGGGCAGAAGATTGGCCAGTTGAACGACCTCTCTGACTATAAGGTGCAGGCACAGATGGATGAGC
>JAEEGJ010021039.1_pt1 | contig 14092 bp, 9 predicted proteins | sample 8958761 | NCBI WGS metagenome assembly JAEEGJ01 (sample SAMN16246546, study PRJNA631951) | gut metagenome | biome: gut microbiome; feature: rumen; material: RS-attached | host: Bos | place: Iran: Karaj | collected 2018-10 | reverse complement strand
CTCGCAGGCCCATCTGGCGCAAAGTCCTTCAAGCTTGGATCTTATCAGGTAGATATCCTGGATATCCTTGACCTTGATGCCTGTCACATAAGCTCCTCTGTTGGGGATTATCTGAATAAGCCCCTCCAGCTCAAGCTGCCTGAAGGCCTCTCTTACAGGAGTTCTTGATACTCCAAGCTCCTGGCCGATGGCAACCTCTTTGAGTTCCTCATGATCCTTGTATTTTCCGTTCAGGATGTCTTCTCTGATCCTGTGAAATACTCTTCCTCTGAGGGAATACTTATCTGTTACTTCTTGTTTCAGATCACGGTTTTCCATATTTTCACCAATTACTTAACAGTAATTATCTCTCCTTCCCTGACCTGGATTCCAAGTTCGGCAGAAACCCTGTCAATTTCTCTTACAAGCTCTTCGTCAGTCATTACTGTTACACGGCCTCCGTTGTACTGTCCGTCAACCCATTCCTTGATCTTAAGTACAAGGTCAGACTGCTTATTAAGAGCATGGTCGCCCTTTAATTTGTAATGAATGTTGATCCAGTGAGCAATACCCGCAAGTCCCGAAGTATTGGAAACCGCACTGACAGGAGGTCTTCTCAGGAACTTCTCGGTATCAAAGATGTTATAGATCTCCTCATTCTTAAGAAGTCCGTCAGCGTGAATACCTGCTCTTGTAACATTGAAGTTCTTGCCTACAAAAGGTGTGTTGGCAGGAACCGTGAATCCGATTTCCTTTTCATAGTACTCGGCAAGGTCTGTGATGACCTGTGTGTTCATGCCGTTAAGATGTCCCTTGAGCTGGGCATATTCAAATACCATGGCTTCAAGAGGAGTATTACCTGTCCTCTCACCGATTCCAAACAGAGATGTATTAACTGAAGAACAGCCGTATAACCAGGCAGTGGTGGAGTTGGTAACAGCCTTATAAAAGTCGTTATGTCCGTGCCACTCAATGAGCTCACTGGGAACGCCGGCGTTGGTGTTGATGGCATAGATGATACCCTGTACACTTCTGGGGATAACGGCACCGGAGAAGTTTACTCCATAGCCCATGGTGTCGCAGGCTCTGACCTTGATCGGTATCTTGTATTCGTCTCTGAGCTTCATAAGCTCCACGCAGAAAGGCACAACAAAACCATAGATGTCGGCTCTTGTAATATCCTCAAGGTGGCATCTTGGGCTTATTCCCTCTTCAAGGCAGGCTCTTACTATGCTCAGATAATGCTCAAGAGCCTGACGTCTTGTCATCTTAAGCTTAAGGAAGATATGGTAATCTGAACAGCTTACCAGAATACCTGTCTCCTTCATTCCTATTTCTTTTACCAGCTTAAAGTCCTCTTCACTGGCTCTGATCCAGCTGGTAACCTCAGGAAACTCATATCCCTTCTCCATGCACTTATATACGGCGTCACGATCGCTCTTACTGTATAAAAAGAACTCGCTCTGCCTTATCATTCCGTTGGGACCGCCCAGCTCATGGAAGAAGTCATAGATCCTCACTATCTGCTCTGTGGTATACGGAGCTCTTGACTGCTGTCCGTCCCTGAAGGTGGTATCTGTGATCCAGATATCCTTGGGCATATTGTGCGGAACAATCCTGTCGTTGAACGGGATCTTGGGCACTTCCTCATACGGGAACATGTTTCTGAAAACATTTGGCTTGGCCACGTCATCAAGAATGTACATGTGCTCCTCGATCTGAAGGAGGTTGTTCTTTTCGTTCATGGTGACTGGCCGGTTCTGGAATGTGTTCTGATCGCTCATAATTTTAGTCCTCTGTCTGACTATGAATCTTCGTGATTGTATTTTAAGTATAATTGTATACAATCATACGATGCATGTCAAATCGCTAAAAAACAGACCTCTGAAGCCTTTAGCCACAGAGGTCTGAATAAGTTTCTTTTTTACTGATTAAAATTTACTTTTCCTGGTGAAATAGTTTTTAAGTTCCTGGATAGGTCCCGGCTTGGCATAATGATAACCCTGGATATAATCAAATCCGCGATTCATACTGTACTGGTTCTGATTCTCATCCTCTACGCCCTCAACCAGAGTAACAAAGCCGTTCTTCTTAAAGACTTCTATCATGTAGGAGAGAATTTCATCCATTCTGTCATCATCAAGGGACTTATACAAAAGAGTCTTATCAAATTTAATGGTCCTGACAGGACAGTTCATTACTCTCTCAAATGAGGAGTAACCTGTTCCGAAATCATCCAGATACAACTGAACTCCGGCGTTGTCGAGGACCTCCATGTTCTCATTGGCAACCTCATAGTTCTCGAACATGGCGCTCTCTGTTATCTCCATTCGGATCTTGGATACATCTATGTCGTACCTTTCGATGATCTCCAGGAATTCCCTGTTCATTTCGGTCTGAGACAGCTCTTTTGACGAAACATTGATGGAGATCGCGTCAAAGTCGTAATACTCTTCCAGTATCTGAACTTCTCTGCAGACCTTGTCGAGCATGATGCAGGTAAGGGCATGTATGCAACCGTTCTGCTCAGCAATAGGAATGAACTTATCGGGAGTAAAAATCTTCCCGTTAACCTTGATACGCATAAGAGCCTCTGCCACTCTAAAGGCCCCGTCTTCAACGCTGTAGATGGGCTGAGCGTAAACCAATACCCTGTCGTCATCGTAATCAAGCCTGTTTCTGATATCCTTAAGAGCCTGGGATATCTCATAAACATCCGCAAATTTATCGTGGTCAATGGGCTGAGCCACATAGTAATTGGAATTGTTGCGCTCCTCGAACTGGCCCGCAACAAACTCGGAAAACTGCCTTATCTTGATGGGTGTGTCCAGCTCCTTGGAGATGTCTGTGGTGATCATGACATAATTAAACGGAATCTTAAGCTCTGCTTTAACTCCGTCAAAGACGCCCCTTATCTGATTGGCCACGTGAAGCGCCATGGTCTCGTCATCTATATCAATGATATTTACAAACTTTTCTTCGGCGATCCTGTACATCCTGATCCTGTTACTGATCTTCTCAATGGCTCTGCAGGCATTGATTCCGATCATCTTGATCTCGCCGTCGTCGATATAGTTTTCCCTGGTGGGCATCATAAACTCAGTGAACATCAGGTAGAACAGCTTTTTGCCGGCGTTTCTGTTGATGAACTCATCAAGTGCGGCATTGCTCTGACATCCGGATTCCTCATCATAAGGAATATTGTGGAAAATGAGGAAAGCAAGCATGAAGACCGGCACATAGGTAATGCTGGTAAATATGGTCCTCTTGCTGGAAATAATGAGGATCTGTACCAAAAGAACGATGATCTCCGTGGGAACTATGATGCACACGGTATGCCAGATAACCCTGGAAATATGGGGCTTGTTGATCACTGTGGCGTACATACAGATAAGTGCTGTCACGATTCCCGCAAAGCTGTAAAACCTTGTAAAGTGGGTGATGTCTATGCCATCAAGACCCACCTTGTAAAGATTTCCGGAAGCCAGCTCAAACACTACTCCCGTAACATAAATAATGGACAGGACTGCGTACATCAGAAGGAATTCACGTCTCTGATTCCTTCTTACCATGGACATCGTATTAACGTAGGAAAAGATATAGAAAAGAATGCCGTTATATACCATCAGGAATAATATCAATTGAACGGGGAAAACAATGTTGTTATAGAAAAGCTCCATGTCATTGGCGGTAACCAGAATGGATATCTGCAAAATGCACGCAAGAATAGACAGAATGGTACCGTTAAAAAGATACCTGTAGACATAGGTCTTCTTAGGGGTCGTATACAGCATAACGAACAAAAGAAGACCCGCCAATAACAGGCTGGCTGCTTCGGCTATATAATTGTACGGAAAAATGAGCGAACTTTGCATGTATATATCTTATCATAAAACCGATAATTGATATATAAAATCAGTATAAATTTTATTGTGCAAAATAGAAAAAGCTCCCCCGGGAAATCCCGAGGGAGCTTTGAATATGTTCGAAATTACTCTTCTGCGTTGGCTGCAGCAACCTTTTCGGCTCTGTCCGCAACCTCTTTTGCCTGAACATCTGAAGGAGCCTGCTCATACCTTGCGAATTCATACTCGAAGTCGCCGCTTCCGCCTGTCATGGAGCGGAGCTGTGTGCAATAGCCAAAGAGTTCCATCATAGGAACCTCAGCCTCGATAACCTGCTTGCCGGTAAGAGAAGGATTCATTCCAAGAACGCGTCCTCTTCTCTTGTTAAGGTCACCCATAACGTCTCCGGTGAAGTTGTCGGGAACTGTAACCTTGAGTGATACGATTGGCTCAAGGAGAACAGGGCCTGCTTCCATAAAGCCCTTCTTGAAGGCGCCTGATGCGGCAACCTTGAAGGCCATTTCGGAGGAATCTACAGGGTGATAGGATCCGTCATAAAGAGTAGCCTTAACGCCTACTACAGGGTAAGCTGCCAGAGGTCCTCTCTGAACTGACTCGTTGATACCCTTCTCAACTGCAGGGAAGAAGTTCTTGGGAACTGCTCCGCCTACAACCTCCTGCTCAAATACATAAGGTGTTAACGGATCGCCTGAAGGCTCGAAGCGCATCTTAACGTGTCCGTACTGTCCGTGTCCGCCGGTCTGCTTCTTGTACTTGTACTCAACGTCGGAATTCTTGCGGATGGTCTCTCTGAAAGCAACCTTGGGCTTGGTCAGATCGATGCCAACCTTGTATACGTTCTGAAGCTTGCTCTGGATAACATCCAGGTGCATGTCGCCCATGCCGTAGATAAGAGTCTGACGGTTCTCTGCATCATTGACAACTCTGATGGTCTGATCCTCGGCAGCAATCTTGGCCAGTGACTGTGCAATCTTGTCGATATCAGCCTTGTTCTGAGCATGATATCTCATGTATGTGTAAGGCTGAGAAATATCCATCTTGGCGTACTGAACAGGGTTAGCCTTGGTTGAAAGGGTATCACCTGTTGCAATATCAAGCTTCTGGAGTGCTCCCAGATCTCCTGCGTGGAGCTCCGGAACTTCTGTAGCCTTGTTACCCTGAAGGACGTAGAGCTTACCGATCTTAACTTCCTGATCCTTGCCTGCGATGAACATCTGATCATCGGGCTTAAGGACACCGGAGCGAACCTTGATAAGTGAGTACTTACCGATGAAAGGATCGATCATGGTCTTGAATACGAAAGCTGTCTTGGGCTTGGAGAAATCGAAATCTGCCTGGAAGATCTCATTGGTGTTGGTGTTGATGCCGGCCATCTTGCGGTTCTCAGGGCTGGGCATGTACTTAACGATATCATCAAGCAGTGTGTAGATACCCTGGCACAGTGTGCTGGAGCCCATCTCGATAGGTACGATTGAGCAATCGCATACATTGCTGCGGGCAGCTGCTCTGATCTCAGCCTCTGAGAAAGTTTCTCCGTTAAAGTATCTTTCCATGAACTCTTCTGAGGTCTCAGCAACAGTCTCAATAAGAGTATCTCTAAAGAGCTTAAGGTTGGCCTCGTTGTATTCGGGAACGGGGCACTCAACAACCTGCTTACCTTCCCATCTAAATCCCTTTTCCTGGATTACATTAACGTAACCTACGAACTTCTCATTCTCACGAATAGGAAGATTGAAAGGAGCCATCTTCTTGCCGTACTTGTCGGTAAGATCCTGAACAACCTGTCTGTAGGAAACATCATCGATATCCATGTCGGCTACGAAGAACATACGAGGAATCTTGTACTTCTCACAGAGATCCCATGCTCTCTCTGTTCCGACTTCGATTCCGGCCTTACCGGAAACAACGATAATAGCTGCATCAGCAACACTGACAGCCTCTTCTACTTCACCAACAAAATCAAAGAAACCCGGTGTATCCAAAAGGTTGATCTTGTGACCATCCCATTCCAGGGGAATAGTTGTTGTGCTGATGGAAAACTGTCTCTTCTGCTCTTCCTTATCGAAATCGCTGAGAGTATTTCCATCCTCAACCTTACCCATACGGGATGTGATGCCTGCAAGATAAGCCATAGCCTCAGCTAAAGTAGTCTTTCCTGCTCCACCATGCCCCAACAGTACCACGTTTCTGATCTTGTCTGTCGTGTAAACGTTCATATCTAGTCCTCCAGTTTGGAAATATTTGGGAATTTTGTATGAGATTTGTTACAGCTCCCCAAGAAAATCATATAACCATTTTACTAAAAAAGTGTGTTGAAAACAAGTAGAATAGGACGTTTTGCACAAATATAATTCTGCATTAAATTGAAGAAATGGCGTTGATTTTCGCACATTAAAGTGCTATAGTAATGCCAATACTTTGTATATTTTGAGGGGATTTTTCATGGAATCAAAAACATACGGCTTTTTAGGCCTTGGACTGATCGGAGGATCCATCGCCAGAGCCATTAAGCTTGCAAGCCCCGAATCCCGCATTATGGCTTATACGCCACACAGGGAGACGGTGGATACAGCATTCGAGCAGCACATAATTGACAAGCCACTTTACGAGATCGGCGAGGACTTTGGTCAGTGCGACTTCATCTTCCTCTGCGCTCCCGTGGCCATCAACAACGAGAATCTCAGGACTCTCGCTCCGTTCATTAATCCAAAAACCACAATAACAGACATCGGCAGCGTTAAATCCAGCATCCATCAGGTGGTAAAAGAGCTGGGGCTGGAAACTCAGTTTATAGGCGGACATCCCATGGCAGGCACCGAGAGGATAGGCTTTAACAACTCCAAAGCCAAGCTTTTGGAAAACGCCTACTATATCCTCACCAAGACCGACGTGGCAGATGAGGACAGGCTGGCTGAATACGTGGAGCTGGTCAAGGCTCTTGGGGCCATCCCACTGGTGGTTCCCTATCTCCAGCACGACTACATCACAGCGGCCATAAGTCACGTGCCTCACGTGGTTTCCGCTTCACTTGTTAATCTGGTTCATGACAGCGATACTCAGGATCAGCTCATGAAGACCATCGCTGCGGGAGGTTTTAAGGACATCACCAGGATATCCTCTTCTTCTCCCGTAATGTGGAATCAGATATGCATGACCAATTCCGACAATGTTTCAGAACTCCTTGGCAGATATATAGACGCTCTCTGCGATATTAAGCTTGCCATCGACGAACACAATGAAAAGAAGATCCTGGACTTTTTCTCTTCCGCAAGAGAATACAGAGAGTCCTTTATAGAGACCTCTTCAGGTCCCATCCAGAAGGTCTACGCCATTAAGGTGGACATCGATGATAAGCCGGGAAACCTGGCCCGGGTGGCTTCTCTTTTGTCGGAGAACGATGTAAATATCAAGAATATCGGAATCGTACATAACAGAGAATATGAGACAGGAACATTACGTATAGAGCTCCACGATCAGACGGGACTTGATACCTCCCGCAGAGTTCTGGAGCAGGCAGGATACAGCTACTATATAACCTGATCACAGCTATCGGAGGAAGTATGATATCAATTGAAAAAGCAGAACACCCATTAAAAGGCGATGTATTTGTCCCGGGAGATAAGTCCATCTCTCACAGAAGCATCATGTTCGGAGCCCTGGCTGAGGGCACCACGGAAGTGACAGGATTTCTCAACAGCGCAGATTGCCTGTCCACCATAGACTGTTTTAAAAAGCTTGGAGTTTACATTGATCATGCGGTGCGCCCTACCAACGGCGTTCCAACCATCACGGTTCACGGCAAAGGACTCCATGGTCTGAAGGCCCCTGATTCCACCCTTTATACGGGAAACAGCGGCACCACCACAAGACTTATGTCCGGCATTCTTGCGGCTCAGCCTTTTGACTCCATGATCACCGGAGATATGTCCATTGAGAAAAGACCCATGGAGAGGATCATCACTCCTCTGACCAAGATGGGTGCGGATATCAGCTCGGTTATGGGCAACGGCTGCGCTCCACTCAGGATTGGCGGCGGCAAGACGCTCCACGGAATAGCTTACAGAAATCCCGTGGCATCTGCCCAGGTTAAATCCTGCATTATTCTGGCGGGTCTTTATGCAGACGGTGACACGGCAGTATATGAGCCGGCTCTCTCCCGCAATCACACAGAGATAATGCTCTCTGCCTTTGGTGCGGATATTCATAATGAGGTTGCAAGAGACGGAAGCAGCGTTGCTATTCTTCACCCGGGAGTGCCTCTCAGAGGCAGGAAGATCAACGTTCCCGGCGATATCTCATCTGCGGCTTACTTTATCGCAGCAGCGCTTATTGTGCCGGGTTCAGAGCTCCTTATCAGAAACGTTGGCATCAACAAGACAAGAGCAGGTATTCTGACTGTCCTGACCCAGATGGGCGCAGACATCACTCTTCTCAACATAGATGAGTCCTCAGAGCCCAAGGCAGATATCCTGGTTAAGTATTCTCACCTTCACGGCAACGAGAACAACCAGTTCGTTATCAGCGGAAAAGAAATACCTACAATGATCGATGAGCTTCCTGTTGTGGCAGTTCTTGCAGCTACAGCAGATTGCGAGACCATTATCAAGGATGCTCAGGAACTTAGGGTTAAGGAATCCAACAGAATTGATACTGTTGTTGACAATCTAAAGAAAATGGGATGTGACATCGAGGCCACAGAGGATGGAATGATAATCCACGGCGGCAACAAATTAAAGGGCGCGGATATCAATTCCCACGATGACCACAGGCTTGCCATGACCTTTGCCATCGCAGCACTTGGAGCGGAAGGCACCACCAGGATCATCGGCGATGAATGTGTTGGCATATCATACCCCAGCTTCTTTAAGGATCTGCAGGCACTGATGTAAGAGCCAGGGTCAGAAGGATAAATAATATGATATTAAAAAACGGAGAGGATAGAAATTCTACCCTCTCCGTTATTTATTATCCGAAGCTTATGTGTTACTTATGTTTTTAAAACATTTTGGCAATGCTCTCATCCAGTTCGTAGTTATACTCGTCTGTACGGCTCCTGACAAGCTTAGAGAACATGATCGTAGTATCCGAATAGCCGGGGAATGCATCTTCCAGCCAGGTTCCGTGAGGGAACAGACCGGAATCATGTCCGTAATCGGGATAATAATCGTCAAAGCCCACAGTTCCATCAACATATTCCACCACATCATCAAATCTGAAGGGGAAGTAAACGGTTGTGTTTGACATGATGTCACTATAAATATTGGTGCTGTATAGCAGGTACACTACATTATCGTCCCCGCCGTCAAGCTGTTTCTTGTTAAGAATAAACACACCCTCAAATTTAAGCCCTGTGTTATGAACCGGGCTTTCATCAAGCTCGTGCTCGGTGAGCATGGCGCCAATGTTGTCCTCAGCTTCCTTCTTCATCCTTGCAAGGCCTTCTTCATTGATCTCTTCAGGAAGATTGATATAGACAATTACGTCATCTACAACGTAGGTCTTCTCTGTCTGAGAGAAGCTGTAGCCATCTTCAATATAATTGCTGACATCACTGGTACATTTGAGAGTTATTTCATCGCCTTTTGCAAGATTCACTCTTCTGTCAAATTCATAACTGAGTGTTCCGATATCGGAATTTACCTCTCTGGCCTCATAATCTACACTGACCTTGGGAGATATTCCCTCAAAATAGACAGACACATACTCGAAAGGATCAATTTTAATTGTTGGTGTAAGACCTGATACAGTATATCCCCAGGTGCTCTGAGCAAACCTGATATCATGCTCGCTCATGATATTGGTATCAGCTGTAGCTGTAAGCAGAACCTCTTCTCCGTTTGAAAGGTTGTCTACCTTGGCAGGCGCTACAACAACCGATTCTGCTACTGCCTGAGCCTCGCTCTTGGAAAGATCATATCCGCCTCCTCTGAGAATATCGTAGATCTCATCGGTATCCACAGTAAGAGTAAGAGTTCCCAGACCGTCGTTTCCTTCCGTCTCAACCTTTACACATTCTCTGATATCAAGAAGTGTAAAGCTGGCGCCGCCCTTAACAGGAGGTGCAACGGTCTTTTTAAAGAAAAGAACTGCCGAAACACCCAGAGCTGCTATAACCAGAATAAGGATCAGGACTTTCAGGAAACGTCCCTTCTTTTTGACAGGCTTCTGAGTTTGCTCCTTAAGGGCTTCATTCCTGATAGGCTCATGTGTCTGTCCCAGTGTCCGGCTCAGTTCCGGTCCAAGTCCGAGTTCCTGCCCTTGGCCGAGTCCAAAGCCAAGGACCGGTTCCTGTTCCGATTCCACCAGCTCAGTCTTATCATAATTCTGATCTATTGTTACGACTGCTTCTACCTTGGCAGTCTCTTCTGCCTTGGCAGGTTCTTCAGTATTGGCGGGTTCTTCTGCCGCGCCTGTTTCCTCTGCATTGGCTGTTTTCTCTGCCTTGGCAGTCTCCTCTGTTGCTATGGGCTCCTCAGAGTTCTCTCCAGGTTGTTCCTGTTCAAAGTCCTCGTCAACCCTAGCTCCACATTTAATGCAGAAGGCTGCTCCTTCAAGCAACTCCGCACCACAATTCATACAAAAAGCCATTGAATCATTCACCCCCGGATTAGTCTACTTTCTTTCCGCATGTAGGGCAGAATACTGCCTCATCTACAAGCTCTGTCCCACAAACAGGGCAAACTCTTCTGGCCTCAGCCTTCTCTTCAGCAGGAGCTTCTGTCTCCTGAACAGAAGCCTCTACTGCAGGTGCTTCCACTTCCTGAATCGGAGCCTCTGTCTCCTGAGCAGGTGCCTCTGCCTCCTGAACAGGAGCCTCTACTACAGGCTCTGCGGGAGCCTGAACAGGTGCCTCTACAGGAGCAGCTGTCTGAACAGGTGCAGGTGTAGGTGCTGGTGTAGGTGCAGGCGCTGGTGCTACAGGTGCAGGCGCTACAGGTGCGGACGCTACAGTTGCATTAAACTTGAAGCCGCAGTTAGGGCAAAATACTGCCTGTGCAGCAATGACTCTTCCGCACTTAGGGCATGCTTTTCCGCCCGGCTGCATCTGAACAGGGCCTGAGGGCTGCGAAGGTGCTGTAAGCTGAACATTAGCAATCTCCTCTTTCTTCTGCTCGATAGATGCTCTGATCTGAGCGATTCTGTTTTCTCTCTCGATAATAGCTGAAACCATATCAGAAAGTGCTGCCTCAGCACTGTTTCTGTGAAGTTCATAATATTTGTATCCAAGCTGTTTCTTGATACTATCTATCTCTTTTTCCAGAGAACTTATCTGATTATTAAAGCCGATGATATCGACATTTCCCTTTGTTTTCTCGGCTACGCCTGATGAGAAAGTTTTTACATTATCTAAAAATCCCATAATGTTCCTCCTAAATAATTTTAAAAAGCCAAAGGTATTATATCAGAACATCCTAATTAAAAAAACATCCTCAACCTTAAAAAGAGAAAATAGCCTTCTCTCCGTGCTAGCTGCGGAGCAGAAGGCTATTTATGTTATAGATATCAGTTATTCATGTAGAACATCTGAGCCAGCTCTGAGTTCTTGTCAAGGATAATGGTCTTCTCACCACTTCCAAGGGATTCCTTGAAGGAATCAAGAGATCTCATGAAGTTGTAGAACTCAGCCTTCTCAGGAGTGTTATAAGCTTCTGATAAGGTCTTCATGTACTCGGCTTCACCTTCACCGCTGAGCTTGGCAGCTGTTCTCTCGGCCTCAGCCTTTAAGATTGAAACTTTCTTGTCTGTTTCATTGCGGATCTTCTGAGCCTCTGCAGCACCCTCAGCCTCATAAGAAGCTGCGATGTTGTTACGCTCTGAGATCATTCTCTCGTATACGGCTGTTCTGTTGTCATCAGGAAGATCAAGAGCCTTGATCTCTGCAGTGATGATCTCTATGCCGTAACCGCCCATATCGGTGTTAGCCTTCTCTGTAATGATGCTTGTCAGAACCTCGCCCCTTGACTCGATAACTTCGTCCTGACTCATGGATGAAATAGCGGTCTTGGTTGCGTTATAAACTGCTGCTTCGATACGCTCCTGAGCTCTTGCATCCAGAGCATTAAGAGACTGGATGTACTTAACGGGATCAACAACTCTCCAAAGAACGTAGGTATCGGTGATCATTGACTTCTTGTCCCTGGTGATTACATCGGAAGCAGGAATATCATAGAGCTTGGTAGCTGCGCTGATGCGCTGTGTGGTCTGAACGAAGGGAGTAATCATCTTAAGACCGGGCTCTGATTCAACCTTTACGATCTTACCGAACTGTCTTACAGCCACATACTCTTTCTGGTGAACTGTATATAATGAATTACCTAAAATAATGATTGCCACTATTGCCAATATGACAATAACTGTTGCTGCTACTTTTTTCTTCATAATCTATGCCCTCAACTTATCTGATATGTCAATTGCCGCTGTCTTCTGTTGTACCATTCATGAATGAATCCAGAGGAAGGATCTGCTGTGTGCTTCCGTCTGTGATGATGACCTTGGCACCGGGCAGTACCTGTTCCATTGCCTCATAGAACAATCTCTGCTTGGTAATAAGAGGATACTTGCTGTACTCCTCAAAGATACTGTTGAATCTGTCGGCCTGACCTTCAGCCTCTGCAATTCTTGCAGCCTTTTCAGCCTCAGCATTCTGAACGATCCTGTCGGCCTCAGCCTCTGCTGCAGGTACCTGTTCGCTCTGATACTTCTTGGCATTGTTTACAGCTGTTTCTTTTCCCTGCTTGGCAGTTTCAACAGCCTTGAATGCCTGCTTGATCTCATCTGTCGGGGGCTCTGCATCCTGAACAGTAAGGTTAACTACTGAAAGACCAACATTCTCTGCCTGAAGAGCAGTTGTAAGTCTCTCCTTGGCCTCTGCCTGGATCTGTCCCTTAGCGGTTGTGATAACCTCGTCTACAGGGTAGTCGATAACTGTTGACCTGATGCTGGCAAGAGCAATGTTTCTCATGATGTATTCAGGATTATCTGTATTGTAGATGTATGCCACAGGATCACTTACCTTGTACTCCAGGTAGAAATCGATATCTACGAAATTAAAGTCTGAGGTGATCATGATGCCCTCATCATCCACTGTGATATTCTGGCCGTTTCCGTCGACCCTGTATCCGATCCCGACGCCATGGGTTGTCATATCAACCTTGTGTACTCTCTGAATAAATGGAACCTTGAAATAAAGTCCTGCAGAATTGGTTGCTACCACCTTGCCAAACTGTGTGACAACAGCCTGCTCCTGCTCGCTTACGTTGTAGAAGGAGCCGAATATCACTGTTGCAATGAACAGCGCCGCTATAACAAGCAGTGAGATCCTTCCGATTTTCTTTCCATCAAAATAACTTTTTTGTTTTTGATTCATAACACATCCTCCTATGTGTTTATGGTGGTGTTCCAAAAGTCTGTTTTAAAAGGAACATCCATAAAGCATAGAAAAAATATATCAAAAGAGCCATTGAGGGTCAAACCAATCTTTGGCAAAATAGGGACTTCTAATACCTACAAGGCGCAAAAAAGCCCATTACCGCTATAGGCAATGGGCTCTGAGGTTGAAAAATCACTCTACAATATGACCGCAGAATAATACTTCCCGGCTGTTATATCCGCCGCAGATAAAGAACTTAAAGGGCTCATCAGCTATGAATTCTTTAGGTTCCTCTTCATCCTGTGCTGCTGTAGCCTCCATCATAATGGCCGTTGCCGCAGCGGCTTCAAGTCCTTCCTCATCAATCTTGACATTGGTTTTCTGTATAATACCGGAGACCTGCCAAGAGGTATCGGGACACATTACAGAAAAATCGGCATCGTCATCAAAAGCAAGCTCTGCTCCTCTGGTCTTAAGGAATTCATCAAACTCTCCGTTGCTCATGTCTGTCTCCACATCAAATTTGGGGAGCTTAACATAAACTTCCTGATATTCAGCCTTGTCAAGTGCAGCATTGATATCGTCAATATCGCCAAGAACCGCAATGGCGTATAAACCTCCGCTTAAAGGGAGAACAACAAGCTTTCCCTTTTCATCCTCATAAAATTTAAAACGCTCCTGCTGCCCCATAAAGTCCTTGGTGACCTGCTCACCCTTGGAAGTAGTGAAAGTACCTTCTTTCGTGGCATATGCATTAAAGCTGTTGAGCCAAGCGCTCTTTAAATAAATGGTATTGACCAGAACGGAACTAGCTTTGGAAAGGTCGCTGGATACATAAGGAATAAGTCCCCTGGTACCATCATTTACATAGCTGTTG
>JAEEGJ010021037.1_pt1 | contig 14092 bp, 14 predicted proteins | sample 8958761 | NCBI WGS metagenome assembly JAEEGJ01 (sample SAMN16246546, study PRJNA631951) | gut metagenome | biome: gut microbiome; feature: rumen; material: RS-attached | host: Bos | place: Iran: Karaj | collected 2018-10 | reverse complement strand
TGCTAATGGCGCAATTCTTGTGACTACCAAGCGTGGTTCTAGTAGATAGACCAGAATGTTTAAAATAGGACTATTTTCTCATTAAGTAGGAGAATGTAGTGATGTTTGGTGCTTTAGAACGAGAAATGTAGGATAATCTTGTCATTCGTGAATATTTTATAGTACCTTTGCAGCAATTTAATTTTAAGGTAATATATTATATTCAAGATAAACAAATGAAAAAGATTTTTTATTCGGCTGTCCTATTTGCCGTTTGTTCTTCAGAGGCAATGGCCGGTGGTCTCGTGACAAATTCTAACCAGAGTGCTTCATTCTTGCGTAACACGGCTCGTGATGCCGTTATCGACATTGACGGTGTCTATACCAACCCAGCGGGTGTCTGCTTCATGCCAAACGGCTTTCACCTCGGCTTGTCATTCCAGCATCCAGAGCAGAAGAGAATGGTGACAACAGGAAGCTTTATGAAAATTAAAGGTGTAGATGAGCCAATACCTATTCTTGCTTTCAATCAGAATCATTTGGGTGAGCCTGTTCGTAAATATACAGGTACAGCTTCTGCTCCTGTAGTCCCAAGTTTCCAACTTGCATATGTTATGGATAAGTGGACATTATCTGCTTCCATGGCTGTAACAGGAGGCGGTGGTAAATGTACGTTTGATGAAGGTACAGGAAGTTTGGAAACTCTTTGTGCGTTAGAACTTTATCAAAAAGTTAATGCCTTAGGTATTGGCGCTGCATATAAAGGCTATTCTTTCGATGCTTACATGAGAGGTCGTCAGTTCTATTATGGTTTTCAGGTGGGTGCTGGCTATAAGGTGAATGACAATCTTGCAGTCTTTGGTGGACTTAGAACAATGGTAGGTAGTGCAAAATATACAGGCTATATTCGTGATATAAAAATTTATACAAAGGCGCCAGGAATGGAAGTAATTCCTGCTTCGGTTGATGATGAGATTGATATGACTACCAAGCAGTCTTGCGTGGGCTTTACTCCTGTTATTGGCATTGACTATCGTATTAATGACCAGTGGAACATCGCTGCAAAGTATGAGTTCCGCACAAAGATGAGTCTAGAGAACTCTTCGGAGATGAATGAGAAAGCTCGTAATGTGTCTGCTTTGGATAAGTTCAACGATGAAAAGACAAAGTATGTGCGTGACGATATTCCGGGAACTTTCACCTGTGGTGTTCAGTACTCTCCAATAGAGAATGTTCGCTTGAATGCTGGTTATCATTTATATGATGACTGCAATGCTGTAAAGTATGGTGATGAGCACAAGAAAATTGATGGTGGTACTCGCGAGTTTCTCTTTGGTGCAGAATGGGATGTTACAAAATTCCTTACCGTAAGTGCAGGATGGCAGAATACACACTATGACCTCTCAGATGAGTATATGTCAGACTTGAACCACAATCTTAGCAGCAATATGATTGTGTGTGGTGTGCGTCTCCACGTTTCAGAGAAGATAAGCGTTGATATGGGCTATATGCACAATTTCTATGGCATACGTACGGTAGATACTGTTACTCCTGTTTCAGAGACTGTTTCTATAGCAAAGACAGATGTCTATGATCGCAAAAACGATGCTTTTGCTGTAGGCGTTAATTTTGATTTCTAAGTGATGTTGAAATAATAAATTGGTGCGATTTAAACTCATATTTTTTGAGATGTTTTGGATTCACGAAGAAGGATTGATGCGGGCATCATGACTGATGAGAGGATTCAAAACAGCCAAAAAGATGAGACGTTTCCAGAATTAAAGAACATCACAAATCGTACCAAGTTATTATTTTAAATCACTAAAATGACAAATAAACATACATCACTCAATAATTGCGGAAAATGCGATATAAACAAGGCTGATTGCCAGACTTGTAAGCTTGCAGCTCTTAATCTTGATAAGAATGCTAAGCGTAAGGTAAGGATAGATGATGAAGATGATGACCCTTCAATCAGCGAACGTCTGACTGAGAACAAAGGCGATCATTCTATTCTCCTCCTCTTTGTTGTTGCCGTTGCAACATTTGCCGCAGTTATCGGTTTTACGATGTTGTTTAAGTAGTATCCTTCCAGTCCCAAGGGGGAACTCTTTATAATAGTAAATGTCGCTTATGGTGGTTCGTTTAGAATCTTTCCATAAGCGACATTTGTAGTGTATCTAAAAATCTCTCCCACTCAGGGGAGACGGAGAGGGGCATTTTCCCTTACTTTCTCTCTCCAATCAGTATGAATAGGAGCGTTGTAAGTGTGAATACCGAGAGTTTCTGCAGCCTTGCAGTTGGCACTTGAATCATCGATGAATAGGCATTCGTCTGCTGGTGTACCTATCTGTCTAAGCACCTCTGCATAGATTTCGGGGTCTGGCTTTGCCATACCCATTTCCTGAGAGAGGAAACATTTGTCGAAATAGTTTTCTGCAGGTTCAGGGAATGATGTTTCAAGGATATATTTCCAATGTGCGTCGTTTGTGTTGGAGAGAAGATAAGTGGCATATCCCTCATTGCGAAGCTGCTTTACAAAATCGAGCTTGTACTTAGGCAATGTTAGAAGACACGAATTCCAAGCGTCAAGCACTTGCTGTCGAGTAGTGCCGGGAGTGCTTATTTGCTGAATCATTGTGATGAATTTATCTGTTGGTATCTTACCAATTTGATATTCATGTAATGCTCCAGAGATTGTAATGCCCTCACAGACAGTTGAGACTGGTGCATTACTTTCTGAAGATGTCTTGGTTAGACTGTCGACATCTACTCCTAATGCCTTGATGTTATGAAAGCAACGATTCATGTCAACATCAATAAGAACGCCTCCAAGGTCGAATATAATTGCTTTTATCATTAATGAAAAACAAATTTAATACAAAACGCTGCAAAATTACTATAAAAGTTTTGTTTTTGATTGGTGGGCCTTGTTAAAAAAAGTATAATTGCATAGGTTTTGATTATGTTTTAGTAATTTTGCATGACATTTACGTAAATAACTATACTAAATATTATTATGTTCAATTTTAATTTCAATAAGTCTGCAAAGGCTTTATTGCTGATGGCAATGTGTTCAGGTGCTAATATTGCGAATGCACAGAATCCATATTTGCCTCTTTGGGAATTTATTCCAGATGGTGAGCCATACGTTTTCGATGATCCAGATGTTCCGGGAAAGAAACGTGTCTATGTATATGGTTCGCATGATAATCTCATAAATTATTATTGCGGTAGAGATCAGGTTGTATGGTCGGCTCCTGTTGATGACCTTACAAACTGGCGTTATGATGGCGTTATCTTTGAGTTGAAGACTGATGCTAACGGCAAGAAACTTAATCCAGATGGTATAGGAGATGTGTTGTATGCTCCTGATGTTACGGTAGTTACGGATGCTAATGGTAAGAAAACATACTATCTTTATCCAAATGTGCAGCATGACAAGCGTAATAGTCTTGTTGCAAAATCAGACAGGCCTGATGGACCTTTTGTGCCAGTAAACTGGAGTAAGGAATTTCCTGATTCTACTGTAGGTCCATTTGCTTTCGACCCTGCTTGTTTCGTAGATGATGACGGTAGGGTATATGGCTACTGGGGCTTTGAGCGTTCAAATGCTGCAGAGCTTGATCCTACGACAATGGCAACTGTTAAGCCTGGAACAAAGATTGTTGAGGATATGATTCCTGGTTACAAGCAGGATCATCTATATCGTTTCTTCGAGGCTTCTTCTATTCGTAAGATAAAAGATAAGTATGTGTTTATCTATAGCCGTTTCACTAATGATGGTGAGTTCGGTTTGCCAACAACAAACTATACACTAGCATATTGCTATAGTAATAATCCTCTTGGTCCTTGGACTTATGGTGGTACGATTATTGACGGTCGTGGTAGGGAGAGACTGTCTGATGGTACGGTAGTTGCAACTGCTTGTCCTGGTGGTAATACTCATGGTAGTATCTGTGAGATAAACGGCCAATGGTGGGTGTTCTATCATCGTCAGGCTGGTACTTCAGAATATTCTCGTCAGGCTATGGTGGCTCCTATTACCGTAGAGGTACAAGAGGGTAAGGATGGATATGTGAGAATATCAGAGGCAGAATTTACTTCTGAGGGCTTCTGTACAGAGGGACTTGATCCTTACAAAAAATATCCTGCAGGTATAGCTTGTTATTATATGGGTCCAAAGCTTTCTGTGCAGGAATATCCAAATGTCACCTACTATGGTTCACATACCAATATCAATCGTATCAAGTATGATGGTAAGAAGAATCCTTATGATGAGTCAATAAATAAGTGCGAGATGGTGAATAATACATCAGGTTCTGTTATTGGCTATAAGTATTTCAATTTCAGAAAGACTTTTGGCAAGGATAATCTTCAACTTCTCCTTGACATTACCAAAGAGGGTGTTGGCGGTACTATTGATGTGTATATTGACCGTCCAAATGAAACTGACGGCGGTGTGAAGATAGGCACATTCTCTGTAGAGACTCAGACTGATAAGAAACCTGTAAATGTTTCAATTGCAGTTCCTAATCTGAAAAACTATAATGGCAAGCATGCATTGTTCCTTGTGTTCTGCTCTCCAACTAAGGAGAAATCAATCTGCACGGTGAATAGCTTACAGTTTAAATAGAGAATAACGCCCCCTTTTCCGCCCGAAGGGCAGGAAGGGGGCGATTTTTATCTGAACCTTATCGTTCCTTTCTCATAATCCATTTCATCTACTATGGCAATAGACTCAACGTGGTAGCCTTGTTCTCGTAGTCTCCTGCCACCATCTTGAACGCCTTTCTCAATGGCTACACCACAGCCTACAACAGTTCCACCTGCCTGGTGAACAATATCAATGAGGGCACTCATAGCCTGACCATCGGCAAGGAAATCGTCAACGATAAGCACTTTATCATCTGCAAGCATGTAAGGCTTTGAAACAAAGATGGAGTTCATCTTCTTGTGAGTGAAAGAGTAAGCCTGAGAAATGTATTTGTCGTCTGTACTATTGGCTGTCTCACCTTTTTTTGCAAATACCACAGGCACATCATAGAGGTCTGCGAGAAGTACGGCAATGGCAATTCCGCTCGCTTCAATAGTGAGTATTTTTGTTACCTCCTTACCTTTGAAACGACGTTTGAACTCATACGCTATTTGACGCATGATGTCAATGTTAATCTGGTGATTGAGGAAGTTATCTACCTTTAATATGTTTCCTTGCTTGATACTACCGTCAGCAAGGATTTTTTCTTCTAAGAAATTCATAAGGTTTTATTTGCGATTTAGCTATTTGTATTTTCTTTTGAAGGCTCCTCTTCGTTTGGCAATATCAGATTAAGCAATACTGCCAATAGGAATACTATCGCGACACAGTTTTCTGCAAATATCGTCTTGATAATATCGGGGAAGGAGTTGAACATTCCTGTTGCCTGAGTAAAACCTAAACCGATACTTAGGGAAAGGCTTACTATCACCATGTTACGCTGAGAGAAGCCACATCGTGCCATCATTCCGAAGCCTGCAAAGAGGATAGACCCGAACATCATGATGGTGCAACCGCCGAGTACAGCCTGAGGGATGGTAGTAAGGAGGTAACCTATTCCTGGGAATATTCCGCCAAGAATCATGATTACAGCACCTGTAGCAATGGTGAAACGATTTACTACGCCTGACATTGAGGCAAGTCCTACATTCTGGCTGAATGAAGTGATAGGCGTGCATCCGAACAATCCTGCTATTGAACTGATAAAGCCGTCACAACTTACGGAAGCTCCAAGTTCTACCTTGTGAGGGTTACGTTTCAAAGCACCATTGCAAAGGGCACTTGTATCGCCGATTGTCTCTGTTGCAGATACAAGGTAAATGGCTGCTACTGACAATATTGCACCAATATTGAACTCTGGGGTGAATGGCATGAACTTAGGAAGAGAAACTATAGGTTGATCTGTGATGCCAGTGAGATCTACCATACCCATGCAGAGGGCGAGGATGTAGCCGACTATAAGTCCGAAAAGTACTGATAATGAGCGGACAAACCCCTTGGCGCGAATTTGGCAGATAAGGCATACGAGTAAAGTGACACTACCCACTATCCAGTTGTTCGTACTTCCGAAATCAGCAGCACCTTGTCCTCCTGCAAAGGAGTTTGCACCAATAGGGAGAAGCGAGAATCCGATAGCCGTTACTACCGTTGCAGCTACAACGTGAGGAATGAGCTTTACCCAGTACTTTACGAAGAGACCGAGCGTACCTTCTATCAATCCACCTATTATGACAGCTCCTATCAGAGTCCCCATGCCTTGTGTGCTTGCAATTCCGATGCTTACAGAAAGGAATGTGAACGAGATTCCCATTACGATAGGCAGTCGGGAACCTATACGCCAGATAGGGTAGAGTTGAATGAGCGTTCCAATACCAGCAATTACCATGCAGTTCTGTATCAATGCACTACTGATGCTTTGCTCAAGTCCTATTACATTTGCAAGTATCATCAAAGGAGTGATGTTGCTCACAAACATTGCAAGCACATGCTGAAGTCCGAATGGTACAGCCTTTGCTATCGGCAATCTACCGTCGAGAGAATATAGATTTTTAATGTCTTGTTCCATAAAAATTATAAAGAAAAACTATGACCACTTTCCAAAGGGACGAGGCTTATATCTTATCCCCATACATCAAGTCGCCAGCATCTCCAAGACCAGGAACAATGTATTTATGCTCGTTGAGGATTGGGTCGATAGCTCCGCAGAAAAGAACGACATTATCATTAGGGAACATCTTCTTAAGATGATCTACCCCCTGTTTGCTCGCAATAACACATGCCATGAAGAGACGTTTCGGACTACCTTTCGTACAGAAAGCCTTGTATGCCAGTTCCATACTCTCGCCAGTTGCAAGCATTGGATCAACTATGATAAGAGTTTTTTCCGATAGTTCCGGAGTTGCCATATATTCAATCTTTACGCCAATCTTTGTACATTCCTTGTCCAAGTAATAGCGGTAGGCGGAGAGGAATCCATTGCCAGCCTCATCGAATACGTCAAGGAATGCCTCATGCAATGGTAATCCTGCACGGAATACGGTTGCCAACACAATATCATCATCGTATGTACTCATCTCGCAAGGAGCGAGTGGGGTAGTGATGTTTTTTGTGCTGTAATCCAGTAACTTACTTATTTCGTATGCCTCTATATGCCCTATTCGCTTGATGTTCTTGCGAAAGCGCATACGGTTCTTCTGAATGTTTTCATCACGTAGTTCAGACATGAACTTGTTGAGAACGGAGTTCTTGGCTCCAAGGTTGATTACTTTCATATTTATTATTGACTAATTACAAATTACTTAGTTTCCAAATTATTTATTGTTTGGGCTTTTCTTTTCCATTGAAACTCTTTACTTTCATCCCTAGTTTCTCGGGGAGAATGGCATTGAGGAAGATTCCAACGATAGCGGCAAGTGCAAGACCAGAGATTGTTATAGGGCCAATGCTGACACCGCCTTGCTCGCTATATTGTACGCCTATTGAAATGACAAGAATTAGAGCTGCAACGAATACGTTTCTTGATGAAGAGAAATCAACGGATGTCTCTACTAGGTTGCGCACACCGACTGCTGATATCATACCATAAAGGATAAGGCTCACACCACCTATTGTGGCTGCAGGCATTAGGCCTATAAGACATGCGAACTTAGGACAGAAACTCAGTAGTATGGCAAAGATGGCTGCAAGTCGGATGACTCGAGGGTCAAAAACCTTTGTGAGGTTCAATACGCCTGTGTTCTCTCCGTATGTGGTATTTGCTGGAGCTCCGAAGATTGAGGCAAGGAATGTGGCAAGACCATCACCGCAAAGAGTGCGATGAAGACCGGGATCCTTTATGAAATTACGATCTACGGTACTCTGTATGGCACACATATCGCCTATATGCTCCATGATTGTTGCAAAGGCAATAGGGAAAATGGCGATAATGGAAGTTATGATAAGGTCATAGTTTGGGGCTTGAAAAACGGCAAATGCTGTGCGATCCATGGATAATGGCATTCCTATCCATGCAGCATCATCAAGTTTTGCGAAATTCACTTCTCCCATAAAGGCTGCAAGAATATATGATGCCATGACTCCAAGAAGGATAGGAACTATCTTTATTATCCCCTTTCCCCAAATGGAAGAACCAATCACAACGACAATAGCAACAATGGCGAGAAACCAGTTTTGAGAGCAGTTGTTAATGGCTGATCCTGAGAGCGTTAGACCTATCGCAATTACCATCGGACCTGTCACAATAGGAGGGAAGAAACGCATAACTTTTTCTGTGCCAAACATTTTCAGAAGAAAAGCCATGATGAAATACAAAATGGCTGCTGTTGCAACACCTATGCATGCATAGGTGAGTGCAACTTCTTCCGTCAGACCTTGTGCCATGCCCATTTGCTTCACACTGGCATATCCACCGAGAAAAGCGAAACTGGAGCCGAGAAATGCTGGAACCTTGAATTGTGAAACGAGATGAAAAATCAATGTTCCGATACCTGCAAAGAGAAGCGTTGCGCTAACATCAAGTCCGGTGATAAGCGGAACAAGCACCGTAGCTCCGAACATAGCGAAGAGATGCTGGATGCCAAGAACAAAGAATTTAGGTCTGCCGAGACTGCGTGCATCATAGATGCCTTGACTTTGATTGCTCATTTTTCAGGATTTTAATATACTGTCAAATAGGGGTTAATGTAGAAATTTCTCAACAAAAGTAAACAAAATATACATATAAAACAAGTATTAGCATAAAAAATACTAATCAAATGCCTTATTTTTCTTAAAATTCTCATTTTATTCCCGAAAAATACGTATCTTTGCGTTCGTCAAATCAAATTTGTCAATAGTAAATGAAAAAAGAGACAAAGGACTTTTATATTCAGTCACTTCTGGCCGGAGCGCTCATTGGAATGGGTGATCTTGTGTATGTGGTTAGCGAAAGCCATATACTTGGTTCATTCCTCTTCTCGCTTGGTCTTCTCAGCATTCTCATCAAGGGATATCCTCTCTACACGGGTAGGATAGGATATGTGGAAGGTGTGCGTGATCTTTGGAAACCTGTCGGTGGGATGTTGCCAATCATCATCATGAATTTTATTGGCATAGCTCTTGTATGTAGTCTTGCGAATGAGTCAAGGCTCGACCTCTCGGCAGTTGATGCTATGGTCAAGACGAAGGTAGAGCAGTCATGGTTTAGCGCTCTGTACCTTTCATGGGGCTGTGGAGCTATGATGTATCTGGCGGTAAACGGCTGGAGAAAGACAAGTAACCCGATAACGGTCATAATGCCTATCATGTTCTTCATCTTGTGTGGCTTTGAGCACTGTATAGCCAACTACGGATACTTCTGGATGTGGATAGCAAGAGATGGCTTTGCCAATATGTCAGAGCGTATCGTTGAACTTCCACTTGGCTTCTCGCTTAATCTTCTGATAATGATTATCGGAAATGCCTTGGGCAGCCTTACATTCTCAAAGATATAATGGTGATAATTAGAAAAAAAAGTAAATTGTAAATAGTTAAATAGTAAATAAATTTATGGAATACAAAGACTTCGACCGTATGGTCAATGAGGCTGAGAGCACTTATACCCGCTCTTATAGTCCTTCTACTACCTTACCTGTGCTGATGCGTAAGGTCTATACATGGATGGCTCTAGCACTTGTTATCACTGGCATAACTGCCTATGGAGTGGCTACAACGCCATCGCTCATCATGGCTATAGCTAATAACTCAATCTTGTTCTGGGGACTCGTAATCGCAGAGTTCGGACTCGTCTTCGGAATCTCTGGTATGCTTCATAAGTTGAGCCTTACCACGGCAACACTCATGTTTATTGTGTATAGCGTGATAAATGGTGTACTTCTATCCTTTATCTTCTTGGCTTATACCATGAGTTCTATAAGTACTGTATTCTTTATTACTGCTGGAACATTTGGCGTGATGGCTTTAATAGGATATACCACAAAGACTGACCTTTCAAAATTGGGCAGTATCCTCTTCATGGCACTTATCGGACTCATCATTGCAACCGTAGTGAATATGTTTGTTCATTCTTCTGGTTTGCAACTTATTATCAGCTATGTAGGCGTACTTATCTTTGTTGGCCTCACATCTTATGATACTCAGAAGATTAAGCAGATGCTCAACGAACAGAGTTCTGCAGACGAGAGTGCTCAGAAACTCGCCCTTCTTGGTGCCTTGAGTCTTTATCTTGACTTCGTGAATCTTTTCATCCATCTGTTGAGAATCTTGGGCGATAGAAGGTAATACGATACTTGTCTGCTAATTGCAGATATAATATAAGCAGAGACACAAATGCGCTAAGCATATTGTGTCTCTGTTTTTTGATACCTATTATGGTTGTTGCTTTTTATTTTAACTTGAATTTATAGCCCAAAGTCGATGGGAAGAGATTATGTCTGTAATTATTCTAATATTCTTTCCTTGTAGTTCCGCTATAAGTCCGCTCTTCCTTCGCTCTTCCTCCGTACCAAAGTCGGTGCAAAGTCGGTGGAAAGTCGGTGAAGGACCTATTTTGGATAGGACCTTCATCGAGTTTGGTTGGGAGGAACATAAGAGGAATAGCGTTGTTATAGCATAGTTAAAGGCTCGCTTCAAACAGAAACGAGCCTTTTTATAATTAAGTTTTACTCTTTTAACCTTAATCAGAGTAGCGATTAATAGTCATCATCATCGCCAACTTCCTCTGCCTCTATGCCGAGTTCATCAGGGTCAGTATCGTATGTGGTACGATAGCTCTCCTCTGTGAGCTTGTCATCATCGAATGCGTCATCGTCCTCGTCTGATTTGTAGTAGTCATCCTTGATATCTACATCCTCATCGCTATCGGCATCATCATCCTCGAAGTGAACGCCATCCTCGTCATAACGCATCTTAACCTTGACCATCTCTGGCTTTTCCTTGGCAAAGATAGCCTCTGTCCATAGTCCCTTTGGAATCTCAAGCACGTCAAAGCCATCCTCCATTTTCTTCTCATAAAGTCCACCTGGCTTGTGAAGACGATCCTTTGGTAGGGTAGTGGTAGAAATGTCGAAACCGCTTTCGATGATATCTTTGATACTCTGAGACAAAGAATCCCAGCCACCGCCGAAGTTACGCTCGATAACCTCAAGGAGCTTTGCTGCAGATATATGACGGATATTCTCGTATGTAAGATCTGTTACGCGGAGAATAGGGCGTTTCTTGATGGCATACTTCACCTTGTTGCTCTCGTCAACACGAAGAAGTCCGACGCACATACCGCGCATCTCGTATTTCCTTATGACTTCTGGGCGATCGACTTTAACCTCTTCAATCTCAAATGCAGAGCGGAGAATAGTGATGTATCTGTTGATGTTCTCTGTCATATCAGCATCTTTTTCCCCTGCACTCCAGATTCTGAAGACATCATTCTCTTGAAGCTCCCATACATTACTCTTATTGAGTGTCTTGAGTGTGATTAATTTCTTGTCAGTTGCCATATGATTTAATTGTTATTTTGTTATTGTCATTACTTTTCGACTGCAAAAATACAACATATCGGGGTAACAAACAAATTTTTTAGCGATTATTTTTTGTCGGATTGATATATATTTCTTAAATTTGCACTCAAAATAAGTACAATGTACCATTTACAATTTACAATGTACAATTTGTTGTGCTCGGATTGTTGCTTGTAAATGGTACTTTGTAAATGGTAAATTGTACATTACAAAATGAGTGAACCTTTGGCAGAGCGAATGCGACCTCGCACGCTCGATGAATATATCGGACAGAAACATCTTGTTGGCGAAGGGGCTGTCCTTCGTCGGATGATAGATTCCGGACATATCTCGTCTTTCATACTCTGGGGACCTCCTGGGGTGGGAAAGACTACTTTGGCACAGATTATTGCCAATAAACTTGATACTCCCTTCTATACGCTTTCTGCCGTTACGTCGGGTGTAAAGGACGTGCGTGATGTAATAGAAAAGGCGAAAAACAATAGGTTCTTTGGCAATACAAGTCCTATACTCTTTATAGACGAGATACATCGATTCTCCAAATCTCAGCAGGACTCACTTCTCGGAGCTGTTGAGCGAGGAGTGGTAACTCTTATAGGTGCTACGACCGAGAATCCATCCTTTGAGGTTATTCGTCCTTTGCTATCACGTTGTCAGCTTTATGTCCTGAAATCGCTGGAAAAGGTTGACCTTGAGGAACTTGTCAATCGCGCTATAACACAGGATGTTGAGCTTCGTGAGCGTGACATAAAACTTGAGGAGAGTGGGGCTTTGTTCAGATATTCTGGAGGAGACGCTCGTAAGTTGCTGAACATCTTGCAGTTGGTTGTTGATTCTGAGAGTACTAAAGAAGTGGTGATAACCGACAAACTCGTGGAGTCACGCTTGCAACAGAATCCTCTAGCATATGATAAAGAAGGTGAGATGCATTATGACATCATTTCGGCTTTTATCAAGAGTATTCGAGGTTCTGATCCTGATGCGGCTCTGTATTGGATGGCAAGAATGATAGAGGGTGGGGAAGACCCGCAGTTTATTGCCCGTCGTCTTGTAATCTCAGCTGCTGAGGATATAGGTCTTGCAAATCCAAATGCCTTGTTGCTTGCAAATGCTGCTTTTGATGCAGTTATGAAGATTGGTTGGCCAGAAGGTAGGATTCCGCTTGCAGAGGCTTGCGTGTATCTGGCAACAAGTCCGAAGTCGAACTCTGCATACAACGGAATAAACGATGCTATTCAACTTGTGCATAAGACTGGCAATCAGCCAGTTCCGTTGCATCTCCGCAACGCACCAACGCAGTTGATGGCAGATCTTGGATATCATGATGGGTATAAATACCCTCACGACTATCCGAATAATTTCACTCCTCAGCAGTATATGCCTGATACTCTGAAAAATGAACGACTATGGCATGCGCAACATTCGCCATCAGAGGAAAAGCAATATCAGAATATGCTGAAGCTTTGGGGAGATAGGTTTCGGTAATTGAAAATTATTGGGAAAATGTTAGGCGTAGATCATCTATTGGTTATCATCGAGTTTCTTGGTACGTTTGCCTTTGCTATTTCGGGCATAAGACAAGCGGCAGGCAAGAACTTTGATTGGTTTGGTGGCTTCATCTGTGGCATTGCTGTCGCTATTGGTGGAGGTACTATACGAGACGTATTGCTTGGCGTGCGTCCGTTCTGGATGACTGCGCCTATATATATAATATGTACTTTTATAGCCCAGTTGTTCGTGGTCGTCTTTTCAAGATATATCAAGAAACTGGATAATGCGTGGTTTGTTTTTGATACGCTCGGCCTTGCATTTTTCACTATTGCCGGTATGCAGAAGACACTTGCTATGGGGCATCCGTTCTGGGTGGCAATAATAATGGGTACAATAACAGGAAGCGCAGGAGGAGTTATTCGTGATGTGCTTCTAAATTCCGTTCCTGTGATATTCCAGAAGGAGATATATGCTATGGCAAGTATAGTTGGAGGCTTCTTGTATTGGCTGATGATATATCTTGGCGTGAATGTTACGGTTTCTGCTACAATTTCATTCTTCGTTATTGTCGCAATACGTTTCTTTGCCGTAAAATATCATTTGTCGTTGCCTAAACTAAAGCAGCTTTGATGGTAATTCGATAAAACTAATCTTAAAACTTTAATAAAATGTATAGTGATCCAAAGAAGTGCCTTTATTGCACAAACAATTTTGATGAGTTGATGATTGAGATAGCGCATCTTCGTGTGTCTCGTGTTTTTCTTTTCAAGGAACAGACCTATCGTGGCCGTTGTCTTGTGAGTTATGACAAGCATGTTAGTGATCTGAACGAACTCACAGATGAAAAGCGTAATGACTTTATGGCGGATGTTGTACAGACAACACGCGCTATGCAGAAGGCGTTTAATCCTGAGAAAATAAACTATGGGGCCTATAGCGACAAATTGTCACACCTTCATTTCCATCTTGCTCCGAAATATGTTGACGGGCCGGATTATGGTGGTGTGTTCCAGATGAATCCTGGTAAAGTTTATCTTTCTGATGCTGAATATCAGGAACTTATAAACAAGATAAAGGAGAATTTGTAAAGTGG
>JAEEGJ010021035.1_pt1 | contig 14094 bp, 10 predicted proteins | sample 8958761 | NCBI WGS metagenome assembly JAEEGJ01 (sample SAMN16246546, study PRJNA631951) | gut metagenome | biome: gut microbiome; feature: rumen; material: RS-attached | host: Bos | place: Iran: Karaj | collected 2018-10 | reverse complement strand
CTGCCAAGGGCATTGCCAACGGCAAGAAGATTACCATCATCGGTAACCGCGGAGAATACAATAGCAAGATTGAGGTCATGAACGCATACTTCGTAAGCATTGAGTAGCTCCTTATTATTTAACCAGAATAACAAAAAACGAAAAACAATATGAAAAAGTTCAATTATCTGATTGCGATGGCCATAGCGGCTTTCACATTCACCAGTTGTGAGGATGTGCCCGAACCATTCGGACAGCCCATCAACCCCAACAAAGAAGAAATAGTCATCGAACCAACTGGTTCCGGTACTGAAGCAGATCCCTACAATGTAGCGAAAGTTACTGAAGTCACCAAAGCAATGGCCGATGGTGAAGTCAAGAATGATGTCTACACGAAGGGTTACATCTGTCAGATTGACGAAATAGATATCACAGGTACCTATGGTAATTCTACCTATTGGATTAGCGACGATGCAGAAGGTAAGAGCGGCAAGTACGAAGTATATCGCGGTGTAGGTCTTGGTGGACAGAAGTTTAATGAGGCTGGCGCTACAATCATTAAGGCTGGTGACGCCGTCATTATCAAAGGTAACATTAAGAACTTCAAAGGCACTACTCCCGAATACGACCAGGGTAGCATCATCGTTGAGCTGAACGGCGTGAAAGCTGGCGGTGGCGGTTCTGGTGGCGGAGACACAGGCGAGACCATTGGAACTAAAGACGCACCTCTTTCTATTGCCCAAGCATTAGAGAAGATCAATGCTCTTGAAGATGGTAAAGAGAGTGAGTTGAATGCATACGTAAAGGGTAAGGTTGTAAAGGTTACCACCTCTCAGGCAAACTTCGAGAAATTTGGCAATCTTAACTACCTCATCTCTGAGGATGGAACAGAAACCAACGCTATTACCGTTTACAGCGGTGACGGACTGGATGGAGCAAAGTTCAGCGGCATTGATGCTCTTGGAGCAGGTGACGAGGTCATCGTATTTGGTAAGCTTTACAAATATGTGAAGGATAGCAAGGTGACTCCTGAGATTGCCAAGGGCAACTATCTCGTTAGCCTCGTTAAAGCTGGTAGCGGTGGCGACACTCCTTCTGGAGATGCTGCAGGTTCAGGAACTCAAGCCGACCCCTATAATGTAGCAGCTATCGTAGAAATTGCTAGTAAACTCGGCGATAAAGAAGTTAGTACTGAGGACTACTATATCAAGGGTAAGATTTGTTCTATCAAGTTTGAGTACAGTGCCCAATATGGTACCGCAACATTCAATATTTCTGAAGACGGAAAGACGGGTGGCACAGAGTTTACTGCCTATAGTGTATATTACTTCGATAACCAGTCTTGGGTTGAAGGTAACACGCAGATTGCAGTAGGTAATGATGTTGTTCTCCATGGTAAAATAACCAACTATGGCGGAACTTTGGAAACTGCTAGCAAGAAAGCATATCTTTACTCACTAAACGGCAAGACCAGCGAAGGTGGTGGTAGTGGATCAAGCACTGGTACGCTGGACAATCCCCTTACAGCATCTCAGATATATGACATCGTAGCAGCAATGGAGAGTGGTACAACCTCTACAGAAGACTATTACGTCAAAGGTAAGATTTGCTCTATTAAATTTGAATACAGCGCCCAATATGGTACTGCTACATTCAATATCACTGATGATGGAAATACAGGTAGCAAAGAATTTATCGCCTATAGCACCTACTATCATGCAAGTGAGCAGAAATGGAAGGAAGGCGATACGCAAATAGCTGTCGGCAACGAGGTTGTAATATGTGGAAAGGTTGTAAACTACAGTGGAAACACACCAGAGTTTGCAAGCAAGAAAAGCTACGTAGTAACCATCAACGGCAAGTAACGATAAGAGACAAAACCCATTATATACGGCTGCACCCCACCCCGGCGTGCAGCCGTTTTCATAAAGACATCATGACCATGAAGAAAGATGAGGCTATAGAGGCTGGCATTAGAGTCGAAGAGACGAAGCACAACATGAAGCGCCGTAAACCGTGGCACAACTATCAACGCAAGGGCACCTATATGCTAACTCTTGTGGTTGATGGCCGACAGCCGCTATTGGGAAGATTAATTACGGCTTCCAAAGGAACAGAAGAAACATTTAGTGCCTATGTGGAGCTGACAGAGCTTGGAAAAGCCATCATGAACGAGGAAGCGAAGAAGATTTCGGCATTTTACGAGATGGTTGAAGTCTGGAAGCTCTGCATCATGCCTGACCATATCCACATGATCGTGAGGGTTCGGGAAGACATGCCTGACGGCAAGCATCTCGGTGATGTGGTTAGGGGGTTCAAGGTTGGGTGCACAAGGTCGTGGTGGTGGCTATCTGCAATACCTGCCGGAGAAACGGCAGGAGTAGTGGAAACTAAAAAAACGACAGGAGTTGGGGAAGCAATAACAAAAGCAGGAGTCACGGAGGAAGAAACCACCACTCCCGCAGTTTCTCCTGCGGGTAATAATCGTCCTGTACTCTTCAAGAATGGCTACAATGACCAGATATTGCTGGAAGACGGCCAGCTCGACAACTGGCTCCACTACTTGGACGACAACCCACGTCGCTTGGCCATCAAGCGGCAACACCCCGATTACTTCACTACCATGCACTATACTGACATTGCGGAGTGGCACTGTCAGACAGTGGGCAATAGTTTCCTGCTTAACATCCCCGACAAGGTGGCTGTCATCGTCCATAGTGCCTATAGTGACGAGGAATTTGCAGACTATAAGCAGAAGTGGCTTGCATGCGGAGAACGAGGTGGCGTGTTGGTAAGCGCTGCCATTGCTACGCGCGAGAAGGAGGTCATGCGCGAAGCCATGAACCGAGGCTATCGCCTTATTCTGGCTAGAGAGAATGGTTTCCCGCCATTGTATAAACCCGCTGGAGAATCATTCGATGCATGTTCTCAGGGCCTTCTTCTGCAGGTGAGCCCCTGGGAATACCACATGCAGCGCCGTACTATCTCACGCGAACAGTGTCTAAAACTTAACAGACTTGTAGAAACAATTACGCAATTATAATAATCCCCACCTTATTATATTATATACGGCTGCACCATCCTCTGATATGCAGCCGTATTGATTTCATAGAAAAAGAATAAAATTAAAAAAATATTTGCGTAATCAAAAAAAAGTTCGTACCTTTGCAGCCTGATTGTGAACATATATCAATTAACAAGTAATAATTAACAAGTAAAATGAAAAAAGGTATTCATCCAGAAAACTATCGCCCCGTCGTGTTTAAGGACATGTCCAACGGCGATATGTTCCTATCGCGCTCTACCGCTAAGACTAACGACACCGTAGAGTTCGAAGGCGAAACTTACCCCGTGGTAAAGATTGAAATTTCGAGCACTTCTCACCCCTTCTACACCGGTAAGAGCAAGCTCGTTGACACCGCTGGTCGTGTTGATAAGTTCATGAGCCGCTACGGTAAGGCCGCCAAGAAGTAAGAGAGGTTTAGGTTGTGAAGCAATAAGATATTTCACACTGAACAAGACATTGAGGGTGCGTACAGGGTAGTTGCATATGCCTTGTGGGCACCTTTACCTTTCGAACAACAACAACAACTAACTATAACGACTAAAAAATCCAAAACTATGAAAAAGCTTTATTTATTCTTATCAGCATTAGCGCTCATGGCCTTCGTAGCTTGCGGAGACGATGAAAACGACTATCAGATTGGCAAAAAAAAGAGTACCCCTAACCCTGTCGACACAGATCCAAGCCAGGCTAGTGGACCTGAAATAGCAAAGTACAGTCTCGAATTCCCTGCACTCAAAGGTGGAAATAGCATAGTTTTAGTCCACGAAGCTACGCTTAACGACAAGTCAGGAAAAAGCGGTGTTAATTTCAGCATTGAATGGGATACAGACAAAAATACCCAACACTGGACGTGCTATAAGATGTACGACACCACCATCGCCCAAAATGTCCAAAGGTATGACAAAACACACGATGTCGACGGTTCTTTGTCATACGACACAGGACAGTACCCAAACGACCCATTACTAGCAAAAGATTATCAGTTTACTTCCGATTCATATAAAGGATCAGGATACGACCATGGTCACATCTGCCCATCACAAGATCGGGTATGCTCCGTAGACGCCAACCGCCAAACATTCATTATGACAAATATGCAGCCACAAACCAAGGCATTCAATGGAAGCGCAAATTCTAACAAAGATTATAGTCCTTGGTACCGGTTGGAAGAAAGAGTACGCACATGGTCTACCCAAGTAGACACAATGTACGTCTGCAAAGGTGGAATCGTTGATTCGAACTCTAAAACCCTTGGTAGCGGAAAAAACAAAATACCCGTTCCAAGTTATTTCTTCGTGGCATTACTTAGTAAAAAAGGAGATGAATATCATGCAATAGGTTTCTGGATGAAACATGAAAGCAGCTATTCCAGCAAACAACCTCTATCAGCTTATGCGAAAAGTATAGATGACTTGGAGAAGTTAACAGGCTACAACTTCTTCTGTAATCTTGCCGACAACGTAGAAAACGCTGTAGAAAAAACATATTCCGCCAACGATTGGGCAGGAAAACTTGAATAAATAAAAAATGTAAAACCTTTGGTTTTCCCAAGGAAAAGTCGTATCTTTGCTGCAAGCAATGATGCGACTTAATTTTTGACAAAAACAATACAACAAAAACAACACAATGAAAACAGTTTACGACTACACTGTCAAGGACAGAAAAGGAAAAGATGTTTCACTGAAAGAGTATGCTAACGAAGTACTGCTGATTGTCAACACCGCTACGAAGTGCGGCTTCACTCCCCAGTACGACGAGCTGGAAGCCCTGTACAAGAAGTACCATGCTGATGGTTTCGAGATTCTTGACTTCCCCTGCAACCAGTTCGGCCAGCAGGCTCCAGGTACAGACGAGAGCATCCACGAGTTCTGCAAGCTCAACTTTGGCACCGAATTCCCCCGTTTCAAGAAGGTCAAGGTCAATGGCGACGACGCTGAGCCGCTGTTCCAGTTCCTGAAAGAGCAGAAAGGTTTTGCCGGTTGGGACATGGAGCACCCCATTGCCCATATCCTCGACGACATGCTGACCAAAGCCGATCCCGACTACAAGGAAAAGGCTGACATCAAGTGGAACTTCACCAAATTCCTTATTAACAAGAAGGGACAGGTCGTAGCCCGCTTCGAGCCCACCGAGAAAATCGAGAATATCGCCAAGCAAATCGAAGAACTGCTGAAATAAAACGATGGAACACGTAAAATGTTTAATTATCGGCAGTGGCCCCGCAGGGTACACTGCCGCTATTTACGCTAGCAGAGCCAATCTGCACCCCGTAGAATATAGTGGCATGCAGCCTGGCGGTCAGCTGACACAAACCACAGAGGTAGAGAACTTCCCCGGCTATCCGCAGGGGGTTGACGGTAACCAGATGATGATGGATATCCGTGAGCAGGCCGAGCGCTTCGGTGCGGACATCCGCGACGGTAGCATCACAAAGGTCGACTTTTCCTGTCGTCCCTACCACCTCTGGGACGAGAACAACAACGAGATCGAGGCAGAGACCGTTATCATTGCTACTGGCGCTTCAGCTAAGTATCTGGGACTGGACGACGAACGCAAATACAATGGACAGGGCGTCTCAGCCTGTGCTACTTGTGACGGTTTCTTCTACCGCAAGAAGACTGTTGCTGTGGTCGGTGGTGGCGATACCGCCTGCGAGGATGCGCTCTACCTAAGTGGACTGGCCAAGAAGGTGTATCTCATTGTCCGCAAGCCTTTCCTACGTGCCTCAAAGGTTATGCAGGACCGCGTCATGGCTGCAGAGAACATAGAGATACTGTTTGAGCATAACACCCTTGGTCTCTTTGGCGAGAACGGTGTAGAAGGCGCTCATCTAGTCAAGCGCAAGGGCGAAGCCGATGAGCAGCTGGTAGATATCCAGATTGACGGTTTCTTCCTGGCCATTGGTCACAAGCCCAATACAGATATCTTCAAGGAGTGGCTGGAAACCGACGAGGTAGGCTACCTGAAAAAGATTGACGGCACACCACGCACCAAATTGCCTGGCGTCTTTGTTGCTGGCGACTGTGCCGATCCAGTCTATCGTCAGGCCATCAGCGCTGCAGGTACAGGCTGTCAGGCTGCCATCGAAGCAGAACGCTTCCTTCTGGAGCATTAACAGAATGAATCATAACAATTGATTTAAATCGATAAACATCAGAAAAGCCTCGCTTCACAGCGAGGCTTTTCCTTGTAAAAACTAAATTAATCAACCATAAACCTTAACCATTAAAAATCTCTTGTTATGACTTTAGAGTATGAAACACTCTATTTGCGATAAAACATTCGCTAATCTCTTATCGACATTGCAAAGGTAATACATTTATATTATTTACAGGTTTAGATAACATTAAATATGGTTTAAATATCGTTATTTATACGTTTTTTCTACCTCAAATAACGTTTTTCAAACCAAAATACACTCATTTAACATCTTTTTAACGTCCTTGTCGATACATTTAGCACTAAAAATTGTATCTTTGTTTCGTCAAAAACAAAAAGAAGTAACATGAGCGATATTATTTTCATCATCATCATCGCCCTTTTAGCCTCTTACATCATACGTTTGAAGCTGCATCAAGCCACACAAGATCATGTTTTCCCATTTCCAGAACGGCTAGGTTTGCATGTCAGCAACAATGATGTCATGCATTTCCTTAATATGAGTAGTGAAAATGTCAAGTCATTCTTGGAACGCAGAGGGATCGATTTCATGATTAAGTGCGAGCCAGAGAGTATGATGGGATGGATTGATACAGAGCTGTTAGACAAGATTCTACTTTTGCTGCTGTCTGACATGGCTAAACGCCTGAATCACGGTGGAAAGGTGGCTGTAGCCGTTTACACCAATCAGGAATATGACTGCATCAATATCCGCATCAGCGACAACGGTCCAAGAATCAGCGAGACCGGAATGCTCATCATCCACTATCTGGTGACCTGCCACCGAGGTTCCCTCAGAAGCGAGTACTATCAACGTCAGGGAAACACCATTGTTATTGAATTACCCATCAAGAAAGATGCCTACGATGCCAAACAGTTGGAGAGCGGCACCTCTTCAGAGTTCCATATTCCAAACGATATAGAATTGCATGTACCTACCATAGACATTCCTTCCAACTACGAAGAAGGGAACAGCAGCCTGTGGGAAATTATGCAAGCCCCCCACTCTGCCGACCAGGAGTTTCTCCGCCGGGCTATCCAATGTGTCAACGACCACCTCAGCGACACAGACTACGACCGTCAAGCCTTCGCCACCGATATGGGTAGCAGCGTCAGTACCTTATATAACAAGATTCGTGCGCTGACAGGCAAGAATATCACGAATTTTACCCGTGACATCCGTATCAAGGCTGCCTGCAAGTTAGCCAAGGAGAATCCTGATCTGCGCGTCAGCGACATCGCCTACCAAGTAGGATTCAAAGACCCAAAATACTTTGCCACCTCATTCAAGCGCGTCATGGGCGTACAGCCCAAGGAGTACTTTGCAAAACTTCGAGGCGAGGGGTAAACACAACAACCAGTTGTTTTTTTAAGACAACTAGGACAACTTAGGACATCTTTTTATTTTTGCCTACGACGCAACTGCGTCTACGGAGTCCCTTTTCATTAAAAGCGCCTCCATAAAGTTGTCCTAAGTTGTTTAGGTTGTCGTTAAATATAAATATTAGTCGTTTAAAATATCTATTGTCGTTTGAAGAGATAGAGGCCGAAGAAGGTAAGGAGACCATTGAGCATCAGCAACTCGTAACCGAAACGATAACCTGTCAGTTGAGCTACCACCATATCCAGCAAATAACAAGCAATGGGCGATGCCACGCAGATATAAGGTACCAAACGGTCGTTCGTATGGCGTTTCGACAACAGTCCGAAAGCAAACAAACCCAACAATGGGCCGTACGTATAGGAACAGAGGATATAAATGGCATCGATGACACTGGTAGAGTTAAGCACCCTAAACAACAGGATAAAGATGACGAAGACCACAGCCATCCCGATATGTACACGACGTCGCAAGCGTTCGTCGTCAGCACGTCCACAGATATCCACACAGTAGCTGGTGGTCAGTGCTGTCAGGGCAGAGTCGGCACTGGAAAAGGCGGCAGCCACCATACCCAGAATAAAGATGTGAGTGATGAGTGGTGAGAGGCTAGAGATTTGATTGACAAATACAGGCAGCAACTCATCGCCCTTGGCAGGCAATGCTAAACCTTGTTGCTGATACCAGAAAGTGAGCAGGACGCCTAATGACAGGAACAGCAGATTAGCTGGCACAAAGGCAACGCCATAGGTACACATGTCCTTCTGTGCATCGCGCAGCGAGCGGCATGTCAGGTTTTTCTGCATCATGTCTTGGTCAAGACCCGTCATGACAATCGCAATGAACGCACCACTCAAGAACTGTTTCCAGAAATTCTGCTTCGAGAACCAGTCATCCATAACGAAGACACGCGACAGTTCACTATTGTTGATAGCCGTCACCGCATCACCCATTGTCATACCCAGTTCATCCATCACCTTATATATAATAAGGAGTAAGGCACCAAACAGACACGCTGTCTGTAGGGCATCCGTCCACACGATGGTCTTGATGCCGCCCTGTCGGGTGTAAAGCCAGATGAGCGCCGTCATTGCTATCACCACCAGGTAGAAATTGATTTTCAGCCTACTACACTCCATCAGTATCCAGCACACCACATAGAAACGCACAGCAGCCCCTGTCATCTTTGACAACAGGAAGAACGAAGCTCCCGTCTTATAAGCCCGCTGTCCAATACGCTGTCCCAGGTAACTGTAGATGGTCGTCAGGTTCAGTCGGTAGTAGAGTGGCAACAGCACGAACGCAATCACTACATAACCCACGATAAAGCCCAGACACGTCTGCAGATACGTCATACCAATGCTGTTCACCATACCAGGCACCGACACAAAGGTGACACCCGATATGGAGGCCCCCACCATTCCAAAGGCCACCATATACCACGGCGACTGACGATTGGCACGATAGAACGTCTCGTTGGTTGCCCGTCGTCCCGTCCATCGACTGATGGCAAACAACAGGGCAAAATATAGCAATACTATCAGTATAGTTGTCATAATTGCGTGCAAAGGTACAAAATAATGCATAATTCATAATGCATAATTCATAATTATTTTGTAATTTTGCAGGCGGTAATCACTAACCAACAACAATAGACAATGACAAAACAGAAGAAATTTATCCTTCAAGAGAGTGAGATTCCAACACAGTGGTACAACATTCAGGCCGACATGCCCAACAAACCCATGCCGCCGATTCATCCTGCTACCAAGCAGCCTTTGGGTGTAGACGATCTTGCACACATCTTCCCCCGTGAGTGCTGTGTACAGGAGCTGGACACTGAGCATCGATGGATTGACATTCCTGAAGACGTACTCGAAAAGTACAAGTATTACCGTTCTACCCCGCTGGTACGTGCCTATGCCCTTGAAGAGGCACTGGGTACTCCCGCCCACATCTATTTCAAGAACGAGTCAACAAACCCGTTGGGTTCCCATAAGATCAACTCTGCCCTGCCGCAGTGCTACTATGCCAAGCAGGAAGGAACTACCAATGTAACTACAGAGACTGGTGCTGGTCAGTGGGGTGCTGCCCTGAGCTATGCTGCCAAGATCTACGGACTAGACTGCGCTGTCTATCAGGTGAAGATCACCATGCAGCAGAAACCTTATCGTTCAAGCATCATGCGCACCTTCGGAGCCGTTGTCACAGGTTCTCCCTCCATGTCAACCCGTGCCGGTAAGGACATCCTGACGAAGGATCCGACCCACTCTGGTTCTCTCGGTACTGCAATCTCTGAGGCTGTAGAGCTGGCCACAACCACTCCTAACTGTAAATACACGCTCGGCTCCGTACTGAACCACGTAGGTCTGCATCAGACCATCATCGGTCTTGAGGCTGAGAAGCAGATGCAGATGGCTGGCGAATATCCCGACATCGTCATTGGCTGCTTCGGTGGCGGTTCCAACTTCGGTGGTATTTCCTTCCCCTTCATGCGTCACAACCTCAGTGGTGAGCGCCATACAGAATTCATCGCTGCTGAGCCCGACAGCTGTCCTAAACTGACACGCGGCCAGTTCCGCTACGACTTCGGCGACGAGGCAGGCTACACTCCTCTGCTGCCCATGTTCACATTGGGACACAACTTCAAGCCAAGTAACATTCATGCTGGTGGTCTGCGTTATCATGGTGCTGGCATGATTATCTCACAGTTGATTAAGGACGGTCTGATGCACGGCGTTGACATCCCTCAGCTCGAGACCTTCGAAGCTGGTATGCTCTTTGCACAGACTGAGGGTATCATTCCCGCTCCTGAGAGCTGCCACGCCATCGCTGCCACTATCCGCGAGGCCAAGAAGTGCAAGGAGTCTGGCGAGGAGAAGGTTATCCTCTTCAACCTCTCTGGTCACGGACTGATTGACATGCCGTCGTACGAGTCGTTCATCAAGGGTGACCTGCAGAACTACACCGTCACCGACGAGATGATTGCCGCCAATCTCGCTGAACTCGATAAACAACAATAATATTATAGAAACGAATTACCATAATTAATCGTAATAAAACTATCATATTATTATGAATATATTATGAACTATTACGGTTATTCGTTTCCGATAAAATAAAAGCTGCACTTCCGCTCTTAATGAGCTTGGTGCAGCCTTTTTTTATTACCTTATTATTAATCTTTCTTATTAGAAACGGCCTGGGCCACCGAAGCCACCGCCACCAGGACGACCGCCACCGAAGCCACCGCCGAAGCCGCCGCCACGGCCACCACGACCACCACGACCACCGCCAGGGCCTCCGAAGCCAGGACCACCCTGACCACGGCGGTTGTTACCCAGACCTCCAAAGAGGTTCAGACGATAGATGACGTGCAGCATAGCATAGCTGGTAATTGCGTTGTACTCTGTATCGGTACGTGCCATAGCAGAGATAGAACGGCTGAAGGTTGACTGCTCCTTCAGGATGTCGTAGAACTGCAGCGACAGGGTCAGTGCATTGCCGCGCAGGAACGACTGTGCAATCTGTGCATTCCAGATAAGCTCGTTGGTATTCATCGAAGCATCGTTGTAACCACGACGACTATTCATATTCATGTTGGTCGACAACTGCGTACCCCAAGGAGCAGTTACCATTACGCTACCACCATATGAGAAGGTCCATGTGTCGAGGTTATTGTTTTCCTGCAGTTCGCTGCGGGCATGCATATAGTCCACAGAGCCATTCAGCTCCAACTCGAACCAATTGTTACGATAACTGGCTGCAAGACGTTCGCCATAAGTCGTAGAGCGTGTCACTGACTCCTGAGAATCTTGGTTCAGCAGGCTTACGAAACCTACATTGTGAGCATAGCGCAATGTGGTGAACGTGTTGACGTTGAAGTAGCCTGCAGAGTCGATAGATGTATTGAACATCACCATAGCAAAGGCATTCCAGTTACCGTTGATATTCTCGGGCCTCGTAATCGTACCACCCGTCGTCTCATTATACGTTGTCTTGTTCGAGATACTGTTACTCGTTGTCGAGAAGTTTGCATTCACCATCAAGCTACGCTGATGACTCTGCCAGTAGTTGTTATACTGGAAGCGCATGTTCTGCGTAAATGAAGGCTTCAAACCAGGATTACCCTGACGTTTGTTCAGTGGGTTGGAGTCATCCTCAATGTCCAACAGGTCGGTCATCGACGGCTGACTAGTATTAGCACGATAGTTGATGCGCATCTGGCTAACATTCGAAATCTTCCAACGGAAGTCAGCTGTTGGTGCCCAGTTGGTTACGGTACGCTCAATGTCGGAGTATTCTTTTCCTTGGTAGCGATAATCGAGACGTGACTTCTGTGGTACCATCTGTACACCGACGTTGAGGTTGTATGCATCACGCACCACGCGCAACATAACCTCAGCTGTATGTATGTAGTTTTTGTATTCAGAGAATTGGCTCAGCTTGTCGGACTTGTAATCTTCGTACGTGCCGACATTGATCAGCGACAGGTAGTCATCCCAGCCACGGAAAGAAGGAACCACACTCATGAAGTCCCAACCCTGATTACTCAGATCATAGGTTCCGCGATCGCTCTTACTATATTTATACTGATACTGGTAAGAGAACTGCAGATAGGTACGACGCATGATAGGCTCGCTATAGGTCAGACGGATGCTGTAATCCCAGTTCTTGGTAGGCGTTACGGCATAGCGGTTGTTCTCCACGTCAGGAGTCAGAGTGCCATTGACGGCTGTATAATATTTTACCTGGTCATTAGAGAACGACTTGCTCATACCCTCGCTGTAGTTAGCGCCCAGACGCAGGGTAATGTTACGTCCATAATTGTTGAGTTTGCGGTTATATTGTCCCCAGCCACCCACGCTCTTGTTATCGCTGTAGGTCAGACTATTGCTAAGATTGCTGTTCTTTACAATGCTGTTATTATCCTCGTCTTTCTCATTGACGAGCTGATCCAGCTGGCTCAGCGGGTCTGTAATACCCGTAATACTATAGGGGTCCTTGCTGAAAGTAGCACTCGCACCATCAGTCAGTCCGTCATTCGAATTATAGTTAAACTGCGGGCGGAACATGATGTTGGTCATGGAGTCAGGAGTCCACTCGATACGGAACTGACCATTCCAACTGTTCGAACGAGACAGGTTGTTGTTGAGTCGGTTGCTGAATGAGCTGACTGAAGAGCTCATGAAACTCTCGGAAGCCGTCTTGCTAACAGCGTCAGTGTTGCTATGGTTCCAGCGGATGCTACCATCCACTGTAATCAGGTCAGTCTTCTCGTAGTTCAGGTTCAGACCAGTCATCTTCGTAGCTGTCAAGCCCTGACGGCCACCACCGAAACGGCCACCGCCACCACCGAAGCCCATGTCATTCACGTTGTTGGCACTGGTCATAAGGAATGCTTTGAAGTCATCCTTCATCAAACCGCCAAATATACGGCCTGCATAGCGGTCCTTCGTACCTGCTGCCAGGTCGGCATTGACCATAATACCCTTGTTCATACCCGTCTTGATGCCGAAGTCGAGTACAGTCTCTTCCTCGCCGTCGTCGATACCACTAACACGGGCCAAGTCACTCTTCTGATCGTACGCACGCACGCGTTCAATAATATTTGTTGGCAGGTTCTTCAAGGCAGTCTTAGTATCACCGGTCATAAACTCCTTACCATCAACCTTAATCTTCTTCACCTCCTTACCATTGATGGTTATTTTACCATCATCATCAACCTGTGCACCTGGCAGACGCTTCACCAGTTCCTCCACAACGGACCCCTCCGGTGTACGGTAGGCAGAAGCATTATATATAAAGGTGTCGGCCTTCACAATTACCTTCGAAGCATTACCCGTCACCACGGTGTTCTTCAGCATAATAGCGTCGGGCTTCAACTCCAGCGTACCCATAGCGACATCCTTGTCGTCGGTCACGTTGATGCGCTTGGTATAAGGTTTGAAACCTACACAAGTTACTTGCAGGATATAAGTGCCTGCCTTAGGTGCAGTGACACGGAACTTTCCTTCCAATGACGTCAATCCACCCGTCACCAGTGTTGAGTCAGTACGAAGTAGTTTCACAGTGGTCTGTGCTACAGGCTCCTGACTATCGCTCTCGATAACCACGCCGCTCACATGGCGCTGAGCCATCACAACCACACTACTCAGTAAGAATAGGATAATAAATAGATGCTTTCTCATTGTTATTAATGATTGATGTTTTGCTTTCTATGACGTACGAAAAGTAGAAAAGTTTAATAATAATAGAAAAAAATGACGTAAAATATACAATAATACCTCATTTTTTATACGACTTTGCCATATTTGTATTAATTTTGCACCCTGTTAGCAACTATGGACCAGCAAAAGGTAGTCATATCGCAACATTTGGAACAGTCGCTCAGCCAAGCATTGGCCGAGTGTACTTTCGACCGTCTCTTCGTCCTTGTAGACGAAACGACCGGGAAATGCTGTCTGCCAACGCTAACATCTTCCATCAGACATCTTCCATCAGACATTGG
>JAEEGJ010021033.1_pt1 | contig 14094 bp, 13 predicted proteins | sample 8958761 | NCBI WGS metagenome assembly JAEEGJ01 (sample SAMN16246546, study PRJNA631951) | gut metagenome | biome: gut microbiome; feature: rumen; material: RS-attached | host: Bos | place: Iran: Karaj | collected 2018-10 | reverse complement strand
CTGGTGCTTGCAGACAGACTCCCGGCTGGGCGCTACGTAGTAAGTGCCCAGGGCGAGGGGTTCAAGGCGACTAAGCCTGTAATGGTAAAATAGCGACGACCGTCAGGTGGTCGCCCTGCACTTGAAACTTGATTTCGAAGCCGGCGAACCTGATGCCGTAAATGCGGTCGGCGGACCTCTGGTACGCGGGCCGCGGGTCTTCGGAAAGCAGCTCCACAAGAGCTGCCTTTTTTTCTGCAGGGAATTTTACGCCGGCGGCAAATTCGACTTCGAGCTTTTTAAAGCGCACCGCCTCGGCAAAGCCGCCAGTGGCCTCGGGTACGGAATCGGCGTACGGCAAGTAGGGCTTGATGTCTACGATAGGCGTGCCGTCCATGAGGTCGGCGCCGCTGACCGTAATGGAGGGCGCGCCCTCCCCCGTCAGGTTGATTTTTTCGATTTTGACGCAGCTCATGGCCAAGGGATTCGGCCTAAAGCTGCTGCGGGTCGCAAACACGCCCAGCCGCGTATTGCCACCAAGACGGGGCGGGCGGACCGTCGGTTTCCAGGTGTCACGCACATTTTCCGAAAAAATCCATAAGAGCCACAAGTGGCTAAAGCCTTCCAGCCCACGCAACGCGTCGGCATTGCGGAACTCCGGCTCAAAGACAATCGTCGAACGCAAATTCTTCAAGAGCCCGCTCTGCCGCGGAATCCCGAACTTGTCCGGAAAATCGCTCCTGATGCGGGCAATGACCTTGAAAGTAATCTCGTCAAACGATTGCACAGCGAAATTATAGAAAAATTTTACAATCAAAAAAGGTATTCAAACACCAGAAAAAAGCGTGTATATATATGAATAGGGATCCCCTCTGTTCGCTCACGGGAGGCTTTCCCGAAAATAGGAAAATATATGAAAAGAGAAGAATTCGCCAAATTCCTTGGAGAACTCAAGATTGTTAACGATAAAGGACAAGACACCGATGCTTTCATCAAAAAATATGAACATAGGAATGTGTATTTCTACAATGACGGGTGTATCAAGAAGATTCTAGCAAGCGAGAAAAACCTGATTCTCACTACAGATCTCGTAAATGCAGCTCTGAATCTGATTGGGTCCGACCGTATCGAGAACCCCAAGCTTGAAAATCCGTTCATTCCGGGAGAACTCGGGTACCACAATATCGAAACGGACATTATGTTAACGAACGACCGCGGTGAGGGCGTTCCCCGAGACCGTGTTTCCATCGAGGTGCAGCATGTGGGCGGGGACTTATATAAAGGTAGGTTGGTCCTTTATGTGTCGCGTCTTACCAGCAGTATGGTAAAGAAGGGAGAACCCTATCGGTTGGACAACTTGAATGTGGTCAGTTTTCAGTTCTTCGATGCTTTTGCAGATTCACCAAATTACCGCCATACGGTGCAGTTGAAGAATCAAGAACAGCGCGTTTATTTTGACCAGCAGACGATAACCTTGATTGAAGTAGCGAAATTCCTGAAAAAAGCCAAGGATTTTGCAAACGATAACAGCCGCCTTGCACAGTGGCTCCGTGCAATCGACACCCTGAACCGCGAAGCCGATTTTAGCGAATTTGCAAACGATCCCGTGTTCAAAGTATTGCAAAATGAGGTAAAATTGTGTAACTTTAGTTCGAGGTACCTTATGCATGTAGATATGAGTGATTTTGACAGGGCTGTAGCAAAGCGCGAAGAAAAAGAAGAAATTGCGAAGGGTTTGCTGAAAGACGGAGTCCCTATGGAAATTATCGTGCGAAATACAGGTCTTTCAGAAGAAGCTATTCGCAAACTTTAACGAAACCTTATGCAACTCAAGGCGGTCAAACGACCGCCTTTTTCATTGGTTTTATTATATTTCGCCCAAAAGTGTTTGGTGGGATTTCATATCTGGAGGTCTTCTGTGAAGGTTTTTAAAAGCGTTCTTGTCTTGTCCGTTCTTCTGACAATGCTTGTTGCATGCGGAGACGATTCTTCCTCTTCTGTTTCCCCAGAACCGGCCGACGATTCTTCGTCTTCTGTTGCGCCGGCCTCTTCGTCTTCTAAAAAAGACGAAAATTCTAGTTCTTCAGTAGAAAAGGCGAAGGAATCCAGTTCCTCGGTAAAGCCGTCTTCTTCTTCGGAAGCCAAGTCGAGCAGCAGCGAAGAAGTAAAGCAGTCTTCTTCGAGTGATGTTGCATCGAGCAGTTCTGTAGACATTGTCAAGTCTAGCAGTAGTGGGATAGTTTTTGATACGGCACGATTCTGTACACCAGGGTATTCTTATTGCGATAGATCTCTTGGCGCCGATAGTGTTCAGGCTGGGGCTTATAAAAAATTTACCGACACTCGTAACGGTAGGACATATTATTACTTGACAATTAACGGTGTTGATAAGAATAAAAAGCCTGCCTCTGTTACGGTGATGGCAGAAAATTTGAATGTTGGAGTGATGGTCGATGGCAAAAAAGACCAAAATAACGATTCTAAAATAGAACGCTATTGCTACGATAATGACACTACCAACTGTGACGAATATGGCGGCCTTTACCAGTGGGCCGAGATGATGAATTTACCGAGTGAATGCAATACCAAGAGCTGTGCAAATCAGATTAAGCCGAACCACCAGGGAATTTGTCCTAATGGTTGGCGCTTGTTAACTGAAGATGATTTCTATATCATTTTGCATGCTGATGGAAATGATGTTGGTGCAAAAGGCGTGCGTGCCAATAGTTTTGCCGGGCTGAACTATAGTGGATATAGTTTAATTGGGACCGGATATAATTGGAATCATGAATTTAAGCGATTGGGAGAAAGCTCTTATTGGTTTTATCCTGAGGAAGAGGCTGAAGATTCTGAAATGGATGCGCTTGCAGGATATCAAACAAAATCTTTGACTAGCAATGGTTCGCAGTATACGTATAAAACCAATGGTTTTTCCGTCCGTTGTGTAATGGTTAAATAACCATCTTTTTGCTCGGGCGGGGATTGCCGATGCTGACCTTCGTCAGCATGACTCGGGAGAGGCATGCCCAAAGGCGGAAGAAGATAAGTCGGCGAGCGAACATTAGAGGCCGAAGGCCGAGGCCATGTGAGCTTAAAGCCCCATGCGTAAAGCTGGGGCTGTAGCGAGAGTGAGACGTGAGTCGAACGGTCGTGTAAGAGCGAGGCGAGCTTAGCTCTGGAGCCGTGGGCATTTGTAGCCCAGGGCGTTACGGGCGCGGCGATTGAGCGCCCGTTCGAGGGGGTGCTGGAAGACTTGCCCTAGATCCTTCGACGGAGTTTACCCTGAGTTTATCGAAGGGCCTAGGATGACACTGGGGCAAGGCTGCAAGCAGGGGGAGCCCTCCCCCCTTTTTTTCTATCTTTAAAAGCATACATAAAGGAGACGACAAATGGTCTTAACCGTTTTCATTCTATACCTGCTGATGATGCTTGGCATCGGCTTTTACTTCTCCAAGAAGGCGAACAGCCTGAATGCCTACTACCTCGGCAACCGCGGCATGAACAAGTGGGTCGTGGCCATGTCCGCACAGGCCTCCGACATGAGCGGCTGGCTTTTGATGGGCCTCCCGGGCGCTATCTTCGTGAGCGGTTTTTCCGAAGCGTGGATCGGTATCGGTCTCGTGATAGGCACCTACTTCAACTGGAAAATCGTGGGCCGCAGGCTCCGCAAGTACAGCCACTTCTGCGGCGATTCCATCACGCTGCCCGACTTCTTTGCGAACCGCTTCCGCGACAACAAGGGAATCATCCGCGTTATCGCCTCCATCTTCATTCTCGCGTTCTTCCTGTTCTACACGGTGTCGGGCTTTGTGGCTAGCGCGAAGCTCTTCGGCACCATCTTCGGCATGAACTACACCACCGGCCTTATCATCGGTGCGGTCGTCGTGGTGAGCTATACCTTCATGGGCGGATTTTTCGCCGTGTGCTGGACCGACTTTATCCAGGCAACCATGATGCTGATTGCCGTCATCGCCATTCCCTCGATTATTATGAACGGTTCGGGCGGATTTGCTGCGACCATGGACGCCGTGAACGCGCAGAACCCCTACCTGTTGAGCCTGTTCACCAACGCCACCACCGGCAAATCTATCGGGCTTATTGCCTTGATTTCTAGCCTCGCGTGGGGCCTCGGCTACTTCGGCATGCCACATATTCTGGTGCGTTTCATGAGCATCAAGAACGCCGAAGACATCAAGTTCTCCCGCCGCGTCGCCATGACCTGGGTCACCATCTGCCTCGGTGCCGCCATCATGATTGCCATCCTCGGACGCTACTACGTAGAAGCGAACGGCATTACCGTCGCCGACCCGGAACGCATCTTCATGGTTCTCTGCCAGACGCTCTGCCACCCGGCTGTCGCCGCCATTCTCATGGCCGCCATTCTCGCCGCCATCATGAGTACCGCCGACTCGCAGCTGCTGGTTTCGGCGTCTGCCTTCAGTAACGACCTCTACAAGCACCTGTTCCGCAAGAATGCGAGCAACAAGGAAGTCATGTGGGTGAGCCGCGGCGTGGTCGTGCTCATTACGGTTATCGCGGTCATCGTCGCCATGCAAGGGGCGCCCAGCGCCGACGGCGCTAAACAGGGCAAGAGCTTCTTGGATGTGGTGATGAGCCTCGTGAGCTTTGCCTGGGGCGGATTCGGCGCCACCTTCGGCCCGATCATGCTCCTCGCCCTCTTCTGGAAGCGCACCACGCTTCCGGGCGCTATCGCAGGTATGCTGGTGGGCGGCATCACCACCTTCGTGTGGAAGTTCTACCTCTCCGGTTTCTCCGCCGAAATCTTCCAGATTTACGAACTCGTCCCCGGCTTCGTGCTTAGCTTTGCGACCATCGTGATCGTAAGCCTCTGCACCAAGGCCCCCAGCAAGGAAATCCAAGAAGAGTTTGACCAGGTGGAAAACACGCGCCTGAGCGATATGAAGCTGTAATTCAATTGGCGCTTGAGCGCTGCGAAAGTACAAAAAAGGCCTGCTCACAAGCAGGTCTTTTTCAATTTCATTTGCGTTTTAGTTAAAACACCACGCGATAGGGTATTTTCTTGTTGATGCTACGCCCCTTCACGTCGAAGGAACCTCTAGCCTTAGGCACACGCATTTTCGCATGGTTTGGCCCACCTATCGCCGTTGTCGAACCATCTGAATAAATCATATAGTATTCATCTATACGCAAATCGTGATAACGGAGTCGTTTTAACACAAAACCGCCCTCATTTTCGACAACAGTAAACCCATAATTCTTGTAAAATTCGCCTGCTTGAACATCGTGACCATCAATGTCCGTAACAGATCCTATTCCATCATGCCTAAACCATAGATCACATTTATGGGTGTCTGTCTGATCCGGAACATATATGTGATATTCCGATGTATCAGGCGTAGCTGAACCATCTTCATAACCAACATGTATCTGGAAAAGAGTATCGTTCTGCATATAAAAATCAGTAACACCTCTATAGCCATCTTCAGCGTCGGTGTAATCAAGCAATAAGCCATGGGGATAATATTTCAATTGATCATCAGAAGTCTTTTTACCCGATTGATAATACGTCAAATTTAGGAACAAGGTGTCTTTTTCCTGATCTTTATGAACGATAACTTCACTTTCTACACTACCATCTACTTCAGATTCGCTTTTACGATAAAAGGCAGTAGATGTATTCTCTCGGATTTCATCACCACGCTTTTTAAACCATGAAGCCGTTATCTTATCACCGCTTCTCACTAATTTTTCCTTAAACACTATCTCGCCATCACTAACATCCATCCTATAATAAACGCTATCCAAATACGCGCCATCGTCAACGGCATAACCAGCCAATACATTCTTTCGTTCCATCAGCACAGCATCAATGCAGGTAACGGCATGCGCATAGCCGACGAGAAAACATAAGGCAACAAAGCGTTTCATATCAAAGGCCCTCATTAGTCGTCGTATTCCGGCGCATCGAACGAGGTCGGAATGTGCGGCGTATCCGGGTCGTTATGAATGAACGAGAAACCGCTGAGCTTGCCCGTTTCACGGTCAACCGGTCCAGTCTGCAGCTGGCCGTATATGGCGGTAGTTATGCTGCTCGCATTCAGGAACGTATTGTTGTCGATTACCATGTAGTAGCCGTAAATTTCCCAAGTACCCGTCTTGCGTTCGACAGTCTTTGTACCTTCGCGAGCTTCCAATTTCGAGGTTCCGTCAGCCGTCAAGGTAAACGTCCAATCTAAGCCATCTTTCTTTGCGACCCATTCGCCGACAAAATCCTCGGCCTTCTCGTATTCATACTCGATTCCTTCAACCGTACAGTTCAAAGTCCCACCCGAGATTTTGGTGATGGTGTTGTCGGTGCCCACGGAATGATTAAACAACGTACGGACTTCTCCCACATAGTAGAACGGAAGCATCAACAGCGTGCTACGCTGGACATCGTAGCGGCCCGCATGCCAGTTCACCACATTGTTATCGACAGAATTTTCATAGATATACGAGCCATCGAAGAACTTGAAGACCCTCGTGGTATCCCCATCATCGCATTCATAAATCTTGTTCTGAATTGCTTCGGCTTTGGAGACCTTGCCCTTCTGAACAGCGACGCTGGCCTTTACCGCTTCGCTATATTCCGAGCCATCCACAGAGTAAAGGACGGTACTGTCTTTATCGACCACAAACGAAATTTTGAAACCGGCTTTTCTCTTTTCCAAAATCTTGCTGACAGCATCGGTTTTGACATACTCCATGCCGGTATTGAGAGTATCAAAGCTCACCACACCATTTGCAAAATCCGTATAGGTGACCACCCACAATTCGTCCGGAATGCGGAGTGCCAAAACGCCCTGCTTGCTGCCAGTCGACAGGTAGACAGTCTGGTCGAACAGCTTGAGTTCGTGGTTCTTCTGTAAATCGGTGAGTTTCGCAGCACGGGTCCCTTCCGGAAGCACTATCGAAGATGAAGAAACTTCAGAAGACGAAGACTTCGGAGATTCGCTCGAAGAGGACTTGGAATCTTCTTTCGCAGAAGAAGAAGACTTCCCTGAAGATTTTTCACTGGACGAGGACTTGCCACCTTTCTTGGACGAAGAAGACTTGGCGTCCTTTTCGGAAGAAGAAGAGTCGTCGCCTTCTTCCACGGAAGAAGAGGATTCTTCGGAAGAAGGGTCCGCAGAAGCGGAAGAGGATTCATCGCAGGCTGCAAACAAGAATGCCGACGAAATCAAAAGAGCCAGGAATTTATTTTTCATACTTTAAATATAGTTTATTCTAAATGATACATCAACTAAAGATCCTTCGACTTCACTTCGTTTCGCTCAGGATGACATATCAACAAAAAAGAAACCCCGCCGCTTGGGCAGGGTTCCTAAAAGGTTTCTTAGCGGAAGTGCGGAAAACTAAGTGGCGTCCGCACGACTAACGCTATCTAGAAATCTTACTTGGCGATCACGCGGGCCATTTCGCAAACCTTGTTGCTGTAGCCCCATTCGTTATCGTACCAGGACACAACCTTAACGAAGGTCGGGTCGAGCTGGATGCCAGCCTTGGCGTCGAAGATGGAGGTCTTCGGGCAGTTGCGGAAGTCGGTAGAAACAACGGCTTCGTCGGTGTAACCGAGGATGCCCTTGAGTTCGCCTTCAGAAGCTTCCTTCATGGCAGCGCAGATTTCTTCGTAAGTGCAAGCCTTCTTGAGTTCGACAGTCAGGTCAACAACGGACACGTCGGAAGTCGGCACGCGCATAGACATACCGGTGAGCTTGCCGTTGAGCTGCGGGAGAACCTTACCCACGGCCTTAGCAGCACCCGTAGAAGACGGGATGATGTTTTCGAGGATGCCACGGCCACCGCGCCAGTCCTTCTTGGACGGGCCGTCAACAGTCTTCTGAGTAGCAGTTGCGGCGTGAACGGTGGTCATGAGGCCACGGACGATGCCGAACTTTTCATCGAGAACCTTGGAGATCGGGGCAAGGCAGTTGGTGGTGCAAGAAGCGTTGGAGATGATCTTCTGGCCAGCGTAGGTCTTGTCGTTCACGCCGTACACGAACATCGGAGTAGCATCCTTGGACGGGGCAGACATGATGACCTTCTTGGCACCAGCCTTGAGATGCACAGAAGCGAGTTCTTCGGTAAGGAAGAAGCCAGTGGATTCAACAACGACGTCAACGTCAAGATCACCCCAAGTGATGAGAGCCTTCTTGTTTTCTTCATCATAGGCGCTCTTCTGAGCGAAGATCTGGATCTTGTTGCCATCTACGATCATGAAGTTGCCTTCGACCTTGATGTCATGGTTGAACTGACCATGGACGGAGTCATACTTCAGCATGTAAGCGAGGTATTCCGGGTCAAGAAGGTCGTTGATTGCAACAACCTGAATGTCATTTGCGAAGTTTTCCACAGCAGCGCGGAAAACCATACGGCCGATACGACCGAAACCATTGATACCGAGTTTGAGAGCCATTATTGGATCCTTTTTTTGTTTGTTGTGAAATTGCTTCACCCCGCTTTTTGGGGCAGGATGGTGCGTTGTTGGCTTCAAAGATACAAAAAATGGGGTCCTTTGTGTAGTTCCGTAAGCAAAAAAAGGGCAAACCGGCAATGGAGGATAGGGATACTAATAGTCCTTGACACAACGGACGGCGTATGAATCGTTCACACCCCCAGTACGCAGGGTCCCTCCACTAGAGGAATACACTGTAAAAGTGACGGCCAATTCACCTTCAGAATAGATATCGTAAGCCACTTTAGTGTCTGTCCAGAAGATGGCTATTTCGTATTGTCCACCCCCAAAAGAGTTCATATTATCCAAAGTGTAAGTGTAGCTTCCATTAAAATAATACCTGGCACCTGAAGGAAGCGCCGCGAAACCAAAGACATCCGTCCCGTTCCACTCCGTAGATTTAAGCCCCATGCCAGACGCATAAGTACTCCCCCCTATTAGCGTTTTATATTCCTCGTACCAAGGCAGATGCCAGCCGGAAGGACAAATTCCCAAAGCAACGGCCCATGGATAGAGACGACCATATTTTTCGCAATACTCCAGCGAATCATTCAAACAGAAACTGCCGGAATCCATATCCGCCACGGGCTGCAAGTAGGCGTAGTTCAGGTTCTCCGCCATCCACCACAGGTTGCCGATTTTGACAGTCTTGTATGTTTGGCCATCGCGTTCATCCGTCAACGTACCGTATTCGCAGCTGTCCGTGCTGTCAACCCTGCAAGGGGATGCCTTAACCAGTATTTCAGGGTCAACTATAGAAGGCAAAATAATGTCTTCGGTCCCCCTAGAACTCGAAAAGACCTCATTTTCGCTACTGGAAGAGGATATTTCAGCAGATTCAGATGATTTTACCGATTCAGATGGTTCTGCCGTTCCGGACGATTCTACAGATTCGGACGATTCAGCCATTTCGACCGATTCGGCGGGCTCATCAGCCGGGACATCCATGGCCCCAGTGACCTCACTACTGCTAGATTCGTTTGCCGAACTCTGCCAATAAGAACTCGAAGTTCCAATCGGCGATTCTGCCAAATCTTCAACAGGTCCCGTTCCCTCGGCCTCATCTCCCCCACACGCGGCAAGGAGAAAAACAGCCAAAGCCAGCGCCAGCAAAAGCACTTTTTTCAAATTCATTCGAACCCCACAAAAACACACCCATTCAATTTATATTCTGCACACAAAAAATGCGTTTTTTTCACAGCATAAATTCTTTTACATTTTTTAAGATAATTACACTAATTGTAAAGCACAAATCGTAAAGAAAAGGAGAAAAATCGGCTTTTTCGGTTCAATTTTCCCGTTTTTTTCTTTGGTTCTTATTTTGGCACGCCTTTTGCATAATGTGTGGCGTAACAAGATAACCTCAACCAAAGGATAGGAACATGAAGCTCGTTACAGCTTACATCCAACCCGAAAGACTAAACCTCGTGAAGCAAGCCCTTTACGAGAGAAACATATTCAAGATGTCCGTTACCAATGTGCTGGGCTGTGGCCAGCAGAAGGGTTACAACCAGCGTTTCCGTGGCGTCGTCACCGAAGTGAACTTGCTTAAGAAAATTTGCTTGAAGATTGCGGTGAACGACGAATTCGTGCAGCCATGCATTGAAGGCATTATCGCAGGCGCCCGTACTGGCGAAATCGGCGACGGCAAGATTTTCGTCACGAGCCTCGAGCAGTGCATCAGAATCCGCACCGGTGAAACTGGACCGGAGGCGATTGGATAAAAGGGAATAGGGGCTAGGTTCTAGAAACTAGGGATTTGATTACGCAATGCGTGAGTCTCATAAGGGCGGCAACGCCGCCATTATCTCCACTAGATCCTAACCCCTAATCTCTAACCCCTATTCACTATTTAAAAGGATTTTCTCAATGAACGAAGTTACACAAGTCGTACCTGTCAGCGACGCCATCTTTATGACAGAAAACATTTGGATCATGATCAGCGCCATGTTGGTGTTTATCATGGGCCTGGGCTTTGCCTGCGTGGAAGCGGGTCTTGTGCGTGCCAAGTGCGCCGCCAACGTGGCATTCAAAAACATCGCGGTCCCCGCCATAGGCATCACGATGTACGCCCTGATTGGTTTCGGGCTCATGTACCCGGGAACTTTCAACGGAATTCTCGGTTTCGCAGGCTTCGGCATCGGTGACTGGGCGAACCCCAATAGCTTCACCGCTGCCTACAACGGCCACTTCACCTTGTTCGCCGACTGGCTATTCCAGGCAATGTTTGCAGCAACCGCAGCTACTATCGTGTCTGGTGCAGTCGCCGAGCGCGTGAAGTTAAACTCCTTCCTGGTCTTTACCCTCGTCTACGTCGCTATTGTTTATCCCATCGTGGGTAGCTGGACATGGGGCGGCGGCTGGCTCTCGACCATCGGCAAGGCTGGTTTCCATGACCTCGCTGGTTCTACGCTCGTCCACTCCGTGGGTGGCTGGGCAGCTCTCGCCGGCGTGATGATTCTCGGACCGCGTATCGGTAAGTACGTGAACGGAAAGGTTCATGCCATCCCGGCCCACAACATTCCGCTTGCAACTGTCGGTGTGTTCATGCTCTGGTTCGGTTGGTGGGGATTCAACGCCGGTTCTGCCCTCTCCGGCGACCCGAAGGCTACTAGCTGGATTCTTGTGACCACGAACCTCGCCGCTGTTGCAGGCATCATTACCGCAACGCTCACAAGCTGGATTGTCTCGAAGAAGCCCGACGCCACCATGGCCCTCAACGGATGCCTTGCCGGTCTTGTGGCTATCACTGCCGGTGCCGATGTGGTGACCCCGCTCTCCTCCTGGATTATCGGTGCCATCGCTGGTGTGCTCGTAGTCGGCGCTGTGTTCCTGTTCGACCGCCTGCACTTGGACGACCCGGTCGGTGCGCTCTCGGTTCACCTGGTGAACGGCGTGTGGGGCACGATCGCCGTGGGCATCTTCGATATGACTGGTGACTACAGCGTGCTCACTCAGCTCATCGGTGTCGCTGCCTACGCTGTCCCGTGCTTCGGTGCTGCTAGCCTGATTTTCTTCGCCATCAAGAAGACTATGGGCCTCCGCGTTACCGAACGTCAAGAACTCCGCGGCCTCGACCAAAGCGAACACGGACAAGAATCCTACAGCGGATTCCAAATCTTCAGCAACATGTAACAGTACTCTCCTAATAACAGGGGCGATGCCGATTCCAACCGGTGTCGCCCTTTTTTTTACTTATATTTTATCTGTATGAAAAGAAGGGACCTTTCAATTTTATTCTTAATAGCATTCTTTTTTCAAGGATGTCCCCCTCCCTATATCGCCAGCGGCGATAGTGACGCAGCTGATGACATATCGCTAGATGATCTGCAAGGGTGCCTGTATAACGAAGAAATCTATATCAGCAGAAACGATTATTCAGATTCGCATCTGTACTGCGAAGAACGTTGCATCAGGGATTCCATTCAATTCTCTCAAAGAAAGGTATACAAAGGACCTCGCAATGTTCCCGACACAACTGACTCGACTCTAGCGAGCGGTTTCTGGACATTTGACCACATCGAGAACGGCTCGGCCAACGTTACAATAATAGGGCCCCAAAAAGACGGCTATTACATTCAAAACATTTCCATTTGGAATAAATACGAAAGCCCCGACAATTACAGGACTTACACCAGTTACGAGGAATACTTCCGCCGGTTTGGAGAAAAAGGATGGACGCTATGCAAAGAATAATCCTCGCGTTCCTCCTTTTTTGCGTAGTCCAGGCAAATGCCATTTACATATCCACCTCTATTGGCGACAGCCGCATACAATCGCACAACAAGATATATGAGCCAGGAGGAATCATCCACTACGCGTTCGAAATAGGATTCCTTAACGCACCTAACCCCGAAAATATCCTTGATTACAAGTTCGCCATAGGCATTGACCGGTTCGGCTATTCCCATTCCGATGGAGAAAAAAGTGTCTCTCTCTGGGAAGTCTACCTCAAGCCAGTTGTCTTTTCCGTAACCAAGCACAGCGTGATGTTCGAAATAGCCCCTTACTTAGGAAAATTGCTTTACGCAAGCGGATTAACCGACAACGACAATCAGCTTCTTTTTCACGGTGACTTCATCTCGCAATTTACCGTCGGCAACGAATACCGTCTGGGCTACAATATTAACGAAAGATTCTTCGTCGGCTTGACGGCAAACTACCACCGTGTTCTATACGGATTCCACCACAATGAGCATCCATACGTCAGAGGAGATAACTTCCTCATTGGCGGCTGGGGACTCAATTTCCAGTACAATTTGCCTTGGTAGCGTAAAATCACCCCTCTAGGGCAGAACTCCGCGGCCTCGACCAAAGCGAACACGGACAAGAATCCTACAGCGGATTCCAAATCTTCAGCAACATGTAACAGTACTCTCCTAATAACAGGGGCGATGCCGATTCCAACCGGTGTCGCCCTTTTTTTACTTATATTTTATCCGTATGAAAAGAAGGGACCTTTCAATTTTATTCTTAATAGCATTCTTTTTTCAAGGATGTCCCTATATCGCCAGCGGAGATAACCTCGCAGATGATGACATATCGCTAGATGATTTGCAAGGGTGCCTGTATAACGAAGAAATCTATATCAGCAGAATGGATTATTCAGATTCTGATTCGGATCTGTACTGCGAAGAACGTTGCATCAGGGATTCCATTCAATACTTTCAAAGAAGGGTATACAAAGGACCAGGCCACGTTTCTGATACTACAGATACAACTCTAGCGAGCGGTTTCTGGACATTTGACCACATCGATTACGACACGGCCTACGTTTCAATAATAGGGCCCCAAAAAGACGGCTATTACATTCAAAACATTTCCATTTGGAATAAATACGAAAGCCCCGACAATTACAGGACACACCACAATTACAAGGATTACTTCCGCAGGTATGGAAAAAAAGGATGGACGCTATGCAAAGAATAATCCTCGCGTTCCTCCTTTTTTGCGTAGCCCAGGCAAACGCCATTTACTTTTCAACCTCACTTGGATACAGCCGTCTTCAGGAAGACAACCAAATCTATAAACCAGGCAGCATTCTTCACGTATCATTTGAGACAGGGTTCTTTAACGAGCCAGAGAATGATCTCGATTACAAGCTAGCCTTCGGCATTGACCGGTTTGGCTATTCCCATTCCAATGGCGAAGTAAGCGTATCCTTTTGGGAAGTCTACTTCAAGCCAATAGCCATGTCGTTTACAAAACACAATATCATGTTTGAAGTAGCGCCTTTTACAGGGATAATGATTGCAGCAAACAATTTAGATAATTATAATGACACTCTTTTATTTCACCGTCCGGAGGCCTACAGATACCGAATAACCCTCGGCTACGAGGACCGTCTAGGATACCAAATAAACAAGATGTTCCTTATAGGCTTAACAGCAAATTACCGTTTCCTTATCTATGGAATCCATAGAAGTAGGAGGTTCCATAAAGAAGAACGCCCATTCATGGGTGGCTGGGGACTCAATTTCCAATACAATTTACCGTGGTAGCGTAAAATCACCCCTCTAGGGCTCGACTAAACGGAGCCATTTTTCTATCTTTGCCCCCGAAAGAAGTAAACAGTATACAGTGATCAGTAAACAGGAATGTAAAAGGAACGTTCTTATTACAATCCCAACCACTAATCA
>JAEEGJ010021030.1_pt1 | contig 14095 bp, 8 predicted proteins | sample 8958761 | NCBI WGS metagenome assembly JAEEGJ01 (sample SAMN16246546, study PRJNA631951) | gut metagenome | biome: gut microbiome; feature: rumen; material: RS-attached | host: Bos | place: Iran: Karaj | collected 2018-10 | reverse complement strand
AACAGGCGGTCGCAAGGCCCTCCATCCCTTCAACCGCCTTGAGCAGCTCAACGGCGAAGCGAAGGGAAAACTGTACGATTTGGATCAGGAGACGATGAAAATCGGTTCCGCTCCAGACTGCGCCATCGTCTTCAACGACGCCGTCATCTCCCATTATCACGCCTGTCTGGAATGCCGCCCCGACGGCTCCACATGGATTAAAGACATGGGCAGCCGCAACGGCACGAAGGTCAACGGTACGCCGCTTTCGATGAATCTCAACGACTCCGCCCGCCTGCTTAAGGACGGCGATGTCATCACGATTTCCTACGTGGATTTGCGCTATTGGGACAAATATGTCCAGCATGTCCGTTCTCACATCGGCCTGAAAATCGCGACGGTTATTCTGACGTTGGTCGTCGTTCTCGGTGGCTATTTCATGTGGATGAATGCGACGCCGTCCGCGAAGTCGCACATTGAGAAGGCGCGTCTAGCGGCGCAGAACGAAGATTTCAAGAAAGCGCGCGCCCAGTTGGAGGCCGCCGCCAACGCCCGTGGCGCGGATACGCACCGCTATGAACGCGACGAACTGTCCAAACAGGTGGACCAGTGGGAGGATACCATCAAGAAATGGGCCGAAGTCAAAGCGTTGTTTGCGGATCTTAAGTGGATCAGCGCCAACAAGATCCTCAGCCCGATGCTCAGCTCCAACATGGAACTGTGGAAGTGGAACGATACGACGGCGGCGCAGGCGAAAAACGAAGCGTTGCTCGTAAAACGCGTCAACGACGCGTTTTTGGAAGCGCGTACCACGTTGGAGGACAAGAATGCCATGCCGTCCGCCATCGAAGCGTCCATCAAAAATCTTTCCAATGAGTTGTCTACGCTGCCCGGCAGCATACCGGAGTTCTGCCAGCCGCTCATCGCGGCCGCTACGGATGTGAAGGAGGAACTTGTCCGCACGAGCGACGAGTTGAAAGCCATCGACGCCGCGCTCAATGATTTCAAGGATATCGCGAAACTGCCGGATGTCATCGCAAAGCTTGGTACCATCAGCGAAACCGCCATCGCACGCCATGCGGAACGCAAGAAGAAAGATGTAAGATATTCCGAAAAAGTGGAATCGTTCATTGCGGATTTGCGGCAGCCTTTGGACAAATTGGCTAACGCCCAGAAAGCGTTGCAGGCCAACTATCAAGCCGTGGCCGGTCTGGATTTCGCGAAAATCGCCGCCACGCTGCCGTTGCCGACAACGGCGGAATGCGGCGTCTATCCTGTTTTGGCTGACAAGCGGTCTGAGTTGGAGAAACTCAATCAGACGCTTTGCGAAGACTCACAGCAGATGCGCAATCTGATTGAAACGCTTACCAACAGGAATCTTTCAGACGGCCAGATGCCGGATTACATGAAACGCCTCTTCGACAAGCAAGTCCAGGCGGATGTATTGGCGTGCGACATCTTCAAACATCCGTTGCCGCGTTGGAACCGCACGGAACCCGCAGGCAACTATGACCAAGTGCTAGGCATGGAAATCTTCTACAACTTCCTGACGATGCTGCCGTCGGAATTCGACTCCGCATCCATGGAAGATGCTTCATTCAGGCCAGATATCTATCTGGCGCGGCAGGATTTCAAAGTCTTGGAAGACTTCCTGAAGTTCTGGGAGCACGACTCCTTGAAGGAAGTGCGCAATATCAAACAAGGCAACAAAGCCGCCGACTATGTCATGCATGCGGATGAAGTCATCGAGCAGCGCGACGGCTTGGTTCTTTCCATGAAGAAACTCGCGTTGGCTGGCGAAGACCGCTCCGCCGCAATTGCGGGAGGCATCGCCATCCTGCTCGGACAGCAGGCCAAACTGTTGCCCGACGATTTCCCTGATACGATCAACGCAAAGGTCCGCGCCGTCCGTGCCAAGACGAACGCCATCGCCAAGCAGGAGGCGACGCCGGAGCAGATCATCGCCAACCGCCAGAAGATTTTGGACATGGGTATCCCCGGAGATTCCATCGTCAAGATCAGCTGGGCGGAAATCAAGAGGTAGCTGAAAGCTGAAAGCTAAAAGCTAAAAGCAACTAGATGTTCTGGAAGTTCTGGAAGTTCTGGAAATTCTGGAGGATCTAGAAAAATCCAGAAAATCCAAAAAAGTATCATGCGTAGCCTATTGAACATACAGCAAGACAATGGTTCCATCATGATGGAATACGTCATTGTCACGCTTTTGGCGGCGATACCGATCTTTCTTGTGTGGCATGGCGCGGAGGTGCTCGGCTATCCGGGCGTCTATGACATGTCAACAGGCCAGCTGAAAGGCACAGGCTTGGAGATACAGGCGTTTTTCCAGCAGGTTATGGCGGGCATCGCCATGCCGCTACCATAGATTTTTTTGTTTTTCGTTTGTCGTAAACCGATGTCCCGCAAAGACATCACAAAATCCCCCAAAAAAACAAAGGAGAATCCAATGAAGAAGCAAGTCTGGTTAGAAAGAGCGAAACGCAATGCGTTCGGTCGTATGCTGTGCCGCGTTCTTGGCGATGACAAAGGTGCTGTCGCCATGGAATACGTGGTCATCGCTCTGTTGGTTGCCGCGGCCGTTGTCGGCCTCGTGATGGTCTTCGGTAAGAACATCGCCCAGATGTTCGGTGCCACGACCAAATCCCTCGGCGGTGAAGCCGGTGTCGAAGCCGCTGTTGATCAGCGTCAGAAACAGATCGAAAAGACCGTTGAAGACGTTGACAAGCAGCTTGAAAACGCCTCCAAGATCCGCGGCGAAAAGCAGGGCGATGGCGGCGGCGAAAAGAAGAGCGAATAATTCTGTGACCGCATGACCACCTCCCTGGCCATTTTGTTGGCGCTAACCCCCGTGCTTGCAGTCCTTTGCTACACGGACTGCAAGCTACGGCGGCTACCCAACGCGATAACGATTCCGCTGGCTTGCGTCGCCCTGGTTTGGCGGCTGGGCTACGGCGGCGTCGAACTCGCCATGATGGGCCTGGGAGGCGGGCTTGTCTGCTTTCTGTTCCTGTTGCTGCCGTTTCTTTTGAAAGGAGTCGGCGGCGGCGATTTGAAAATGTTCTTCGCGGTCGGTTGCGCGATTGGTCTCAAACGCGTGGGTGGTTTTCTGTTGTGCACGTCCATCGCGGGCGTGATTTTGGCTGTTGTCATGATCTGCATCGGTCTGGCCGACACACGGCGGCTGAAGCATTACGCCAACTGCGTGTTCAATCCTAAATACGACCGCAAGGCGGGGCGCGAAGCGCTCCCGCCGGCCAGTGACGAACGCGTCCGCGTCCCCTACGGCGTGGCGATTTCGCTGGGAACCGTCTTTACATTAGTCATTGAAACACTTCTGGTTAGAGGTGCCGCCCAATGAAACGAAACGATCGAGGCTCCGTCCTCTTGGAATTCATCATCGTCATGCCGGTATTCTTGCTGTTGATATTCGGCACGGTGCAGTTTGCACTGATTCTCATGGCGAAACAGCTGACGCAATACGCCGCGTTCAACGCGGCGCGTGCCGCAATTGTCTATAATCCAAAGGATTATCGCGTTCCCAACGCCACCGAAGGAAAAGGCTTTTTCTCGAACAGCGGCCCTGTCCATCAGGCGGCCGTCACGTCGTTGGCCTTTTTCGGTTTCAGCGGCGGCAAGGAGGCCAATAAAGTTGAAGTTCCCGGCTGGGGGAAAATCCCTGGTTCCGCTAACATAAAGAACCAAGTATCAATCGGTTCTGATAGTCAGGACCTGATGGAGGCGCAACAGATTCCGGCCGTCAAAGTGACGGTCAATTTCAATTTTCCGATGCTCATCCCCTACGCGGCGGAAGTCATCGGCTATTTCCATGCGGGCGGCGATCCCGACACCGCATGGGATTTGACTGGCTTCAAGCCGGACAAGACATTCTCCCAGAAGATGAAAAAGATCAAATCCGGCAATACGCCGTGCTTCCATTTGTCCGAAACCTGCATCCTGCCGCGGCCGTGGAACACCACGACTTTCCCGCAGATGCCGTCTAAAGACAGAGATTGAACAGCTAAAAGCTTAAAGCTGAAAGCTGAAAGCAAATGCCAAAACAGCCGAAAGCTAAAAGCTTAAAGCTTAAAGCAAATACCAAAACAGCCCCGAATGGGACATGGCACTTTACATTGATATAACATAATGAGAACCACAGTATTAGACATAGCAAATGGTCGTTTGCGTGACATTCGGCGGGACGATTCTGGTGCCGCTCTGGTCATCACGCTCGGCGTTTTCATGTTTCTCGTCATGGTGACGGGCGGCGTTTATGCCATCGGCGAAAACGTCCGCCAGAAGATCGAATTGCAGAATGCCGTGGATGCGGCGGCGTATTCCGCCGCCAACGTGCAGGCGGACATTCTGTCGCGCATGGCGACTGTCAACCGCGCTATGAGTTGGACGTATGTCCAAATGTGCAACCGCCAGATGGACTACATTGTCGCCAAATGGCTGGATTTCACCGTGAAGCAGTTCAAAAACGACAAGAAGCGGTGCAAGGATTATTACGACCATATCATCATCCTCCCGACGGGCAAGTCGTGTTGCAATGGTTGTTGCTACTCAACGCATAAGGATGCAAACGGCTATGGTTGGTGGTGCGGTGCGCCCGGTCCATTGCCGGATGTTCCAACATCTGTGACGGCGGACGCCGTTCGCCTCAATAAATCGTTGATGAGCACAGATATAAGCATGATTGAGGGCGTGCTAAATGCCGCCAATCCGGATATGCTTGCGCAGGGCATTGACAACGACCGCAGCGCCATTCAGGCCATGAACAAGCTGCTCGCATCGCTGAATGATTCGATGCCGGGCGCCATTGAGCAAACCGCCGTGGAAACGTTGCGGCAGAATCTGCGGTTGCGCGGCGTCACGTCGGAAGGTGGCGACGTTTTGAACGACTACCATTTCCATGTGCGCATTCCGAAGAGCACCAATCCGTACGACAAGAAAAAAGGCTGCTTCTTCTATCCTCTATATAATACGGAAGAGCATGAACAGCTGTTTCTTGCGATGGCCGATGGCTCGCCGGACACGCAGGGCAAATATCAGAAGAATCTGCTGAGCTATTTCGGGCTGGACGATGTCTCCAACGGCCTTGACCATTGGTACATCCGCGGCCATCTGGAGGAATTTTCGGCGGATAAGGAGAAGGTGACGCGTAACGAAACGATTCCGTCGCCAGGCTACGGCATCACACGCGGCTACAAAAATGCGAACTTCCGCGAAGGCGGCGATCAGTTGCGTGTTCCCTACTGGGCGCAGATGTCGTTGCTTTGCAATCCCGCATCCTGCCAGAACTACAGAGGCACGAAAGACAACTATACGGATCTCTGCAAGAAGGCGTATGAAAATCCGGAGGAATCCGTCGCGCTCTGCGCGGAATATGTCTGGGCGTCGCAGAAATGGTTCTGCATCAGCGTTCCGATCTTGCAGTACTGCTTCCACATTCCGACGCCGATCGTCGCCATGTTCTCTACGGACTGCAGTGGGCATGAAGGCTTCACCAACTGGTTCCCCTTCAGCTTGAGCGACAGCAAGCGTTCCAAATACAAGCAGTGCGTTCTCGGACTCAATTTCCTGATCAATTCCGGCGATCCGAAAAAGTACATCCTGCTGACGGGAAACTCCCGTATCTATGGCGACGACAAGGCCATCTATGATCCAAAATACTACGTCACAGAGACTTGCAAACCGTGGATCCTTAGCCCAGAATTTTTCAAAGGCGACGGCACCATCATGGTTTTCGCCGCCCGGAAGATGCACAATCCGCTGACAAAGATTTTCACAGGTGGCTCAAGCGGTTCCATTTCGAAAGGCATTTTCACCGCCTTCAATCCTGTGAAAGACCAGTATATCTGGACGGTCGCGGCTTCCCGCGCCGGTTATCACCGTTCGGGCGGAAGCGACCGCGACTACGAAGTCGCCTACAACGGAGTGACGCATGTCTGGCATCCTGACGATGACAGCTCCGTCTTTGGCGTGAATTCCAAGACCGTCGGACAGGGATGCATCTGCGACAAGACGGAACCGCTGAAGAGCATTTGGAATCTTTGCACGCCTGATTGGGAAGGCACGTTGTTGCCCGTCCGTTACGCCGCCGGTTATGAGTCGCCGTTCAACGGAACGCCGTCGGAAGATGATTTCGAATGGCAGGAATGCGCCGCCGAAACGTATAAACTGTTCGGCATGGCGGGCGACGCCAAGTGGGGCTCTTTGGCCCATGAAGGCACGTTGCAGACGGATCCGAACACGGTTCGCGGCAGCGGCATCATGAATTCGGCGTTGCCGAACGGTAAGAAACTCAATGTGTCAGGCCTCCAAGGCGCGAAAATCAATTGATGGACAAGGACTTGCGCATATTCACAAAACTTCTTGCCGTCGCGTTGCTGTTCTGTTTGTGCGTGACGGCTCAGACGGTTGCGGATGTGCCTGATGTCAAGGCATTTCGGCCTGCCTTGCGAGTCATGGGAACCGTTACGGAATTCCATCGGATGGCCATGGGCAATCCGGATGTTGCGGTGGAAAGTTTTTTCGAAAATCGCTGCCTTCGCCGTTGGCGCCGCATGGAGCTGTTGAAGAAGCCGCAATGGATTGATTTCTTCGTCGGCGCCATGGAAATCACCGGTAGCTATGACCGTGAGAATGCCGTCAGCGCCATCTATAACCCGTTCTGGGACACGATCTTATTATTGGAATTGAAACTGCCTGAAATGGGCGGCAGGGCGGTTGTCGGCAAATTTGCATTGCTGACGGGCGAGACGTTCCGCGGCGAGAAGCCATCAGAGAAACCTTTTGCAACCGTTATTTCGAATGAACGCCCGCAGATCGTGGAATTGGCGACGGTCTATGCGAAGACGGCAGAGCGTTTCGACATGAAGTTCCCTCTGAAATCGCCACCGAATCTTGGCGAATTCGCATTTCCCGATATGGAAGAGGAGATGAAATTGATTGCCTTGCGCTCCGCTATGCGCCTCAAACTTATCCAGAGCATGATTCATGACAAGGATGAATCGAAGATGATGAAAAACATGCAGATTCTTCTGCAGCATGGACGGCGTGAAGAATTCCGCCAGCTCTTCTGGAACGGTAAATATGATTCCCATATCCGTACGCTCATGGCCCTGCCAGACGATGTGCGCGAGCAGTTTGTCCTATATTATTATTGTAAAAGACCCAACTATTCGGTTTTCATGTACATTCCGCTGTTCATGCCGCGTCTGGTCGCCGTCGTCACGATTCCAAAGGACGTTACCGTCGCGTCGACGTTGGAAATTCATGATCTGAATGACAGTCAGGCCCTTCTGAAGAGCTACAGCGCGTTAAAAGGAGGTGAAGCGAAATGAAAAGACTAGCCTCCCTGTTGATTGTTTTAAGCCTGATGATCTGTCCGTTGGCGATGGGCTGGGAGTCCGCCGTTCATGCAAAAGGTGTGCAAGACATCTGCAAAGCATTGGGCTTCAATGAAAAACAAGCGACTCGCGTCGGTGATGGCGCATGGCATGACGGCAATGATATCCGTATTGAACGCAAAAAAGGCGAGAAGAAGGTCGATTTTTACAGAAATCAGGATCGTGCGTTTAACACAGGCGTTTTGGCTGAGGGCACGCCTGTCAAGACCTATGGAAAAATCGCCGTTTCGCCCAACGATACGCGTTATCTGAACTCCAAGAAGTACTTGAACAAGGCGATCCGTCTCGCAAAGGAAGGCAAAACGCAAGAGGCCTTCTATGCGTTGGGTACAGGCGTGCGTGCATTGCAGAACATTTTCGCCAATCGCGATGTGGTGAATGACGAGATGTGGCTGACGCAAGCCAAGATGAACAACGGTGCCGCGTCATGGATACCAGGTGCGACATTCGATACCGCTTGGCATAACGTAAATCCATCAGATGACGTTTTTTCCAAAGATCATGCGGATGCGTTGAAAGCGGCGTTGGAAGCCACGGCGGACTACGTTGGCGAATTTCTTGCGGCTTGCCCGCAGGCTGTTGAAAATGTGAAGCCGCTGCCGGATTCCGCCATCGATGGCATCGTGGCGGAGACGCTGTCGCTTATTCCTCTGAAAGAAGAACTTACGCAGCAAGTCAAGAAAACGTCCCATGACATCATGACGCAGTTGGACAAGCCGCTACCGGCGTTTCCCGTGGCGGCGACAATTCGGGAGCAGGAAAGCCTGCCGCCACACGCCTTGACGGCTGTGCCCGCCAATTGGCTGACAACGCTCGCCAAGGTGGCTTTCAGACGTCAGCTGGAAGATCTAAAGAGCGACGTGGAAGACTTTTCCGGCTCCGCAAACGCTGAATGGAATGCGTTCACGAAAACGGTCGATGATTCGCTGGAGCAGTTGCGGAAATCGGCGGACGATATTTCGAAAGCATTGACGGATGCCGCTGCCGCGTTGAAAAAATCGTCGCAGGAAGATGGCTATTCGGTTGCGCGAAAACAGCTTGTGGAACTTTCTAATGCGGTCTTTGCGTCTCTGAAACCGTATTACAAGTCCGAAAAGCTTTTTGATGAACAACTTGCGTATTGGGTTGATGTTCTCAACGAGCAGATGGGCGAAAATGCCGTGCGTCATGGCTTCTCGCTGTGGAAGATTTATTATGCGTTGAAGACGCAGTTGCCAAAGACGGATGCGGCCTTCGCGGATTTCATAAACGCTTCAAACGCAGCTGTAAAAGAGTATACGGACCGTTGCGAAAACGCGTTGGCGGATTTCGAACAGGAGATGGCAACCATCGCGGATGCCTACGGAAAGGATGCTGCCGCCTTGAAGACGAGCGCCGCCGAATGTGTTTCCAATGTTCGCAAGGCCTTCGACGAGAAGGCGAAACAGGCGGAGGAATCGCTGAAGGGCATCGCGCCGTTGAAGCAGGGAGAAGCGATTCCAAAGGCGGTGGACGATGTCATCCGTGGCTTGATGAACGATGCTAAGGATCTGAAAGACAATGTCTTGAAGAATATCGCGCCTGGCGTTCCGAATAACCGCCAAGCCGAATGCAATCCGCTGAAATTGCGTAGTTTTCTGGCCGCCAATGTGATCCATCAAGACTTCCTGCGCCCCATCGACATCGGCTCCAGACATCCTGATTCATGGAAGTCCGCCGTGTGGAAGAACGACGATTTGTTGGAAATCACGATGGTGAGGCGTCCAAGTGCCGAAGCTTACGAAACATTCTTCGAGATTGTTAACGACGGGAAGAAGATTAAGGACGAGGGGGACAAGCTTGGGAAAGAAAAGGGTTATTACGATAGAATCTCCGACAATGGTTTTACCACTGATGTAGCCCATGACCTCATGGGGGATGTCGGTGGCGAAGTGGCTGGTTCGCTGGCGGGAAATCTTTTTGAAAAAGGCGGCGGACTCCTTGGCCGTGTTATTGGTTCGCGTTTTGGTCCTGTCGGTGAAGCCATCGGGACAGGTGCAGGTACATTTCTCGGCGCGGTCGCAGGTAGTTTCGTCGGCGATTGGGTCGGCGAGCATCTTACAGACGGTATTGATTATTTCTTCGGCAAAGGTACGGCGGATAATCTCGCACATAACATCGTCGATGGCATTGATTTCATAAACGACAAATGGGATGGCCTTAACGACTACCTTCCTGATTTCCTCAAGTTTGGGCAGGATGAATTTGATCCGTCAAAATATACACAAGAACAGAAAGATGAGTTTCTCAACGAAATGGACAAGATCATGGATATATTCCATGACACGTTCAATCTGAACGATCCGTTGCAACGCCCCATCGCCATCAGTTGGCTGGATGCCGCCTTGTCGGGCATCACGGAATTTATCAGTGGCATGATGGATACGATCTCCTCCTTTACGTTGCAGATACGTGGTGCCATGATGGGGCTTATGAATTTGATCGTCAATATCGAGCATGTCGATGTCTCCGCCGAAATGGACGAATCGTTACGCGTTCTGACGCGTGATTTGAACGTCATGAGCGGGAAGGACGACGAACAGGACAAATCTGTCGTCCGCAAGGCCACCATTGAGAACAAAGGACGTGATCTGAGACGGCAGTCGAGTCCAAAAGGCGAGCTGAAAGGCACGCCGGCTGTTCAGCAAGTCCAGATGGGCGGTGATGACGGCGGCCGCAGGAAGGGCATAGGCATCGAAGGCGGCGAACGGGTAAGCCCTAGAAGCGGCGGTCGCGACAATGTGGGCCGCGACAGAATAGGCCCTAGCGGCAAACCGGGCATTTATGAGCATGCGAATCCATAAAGATGACGGCCTTATATTGCGCTTCCGCGCGATCACAGAACCATCTACTTGAATGTGTCGCCGCTTCGGCGACCATGGAACATCAATAGAAAAATGAAAAACAAACATTTCCATCTTATCACGAAATTTCTGTGCATGACGGTGATTTCCGCCATGTGCGCGATGGCGCAGACGACCGCTGAAACGCTTGATTCCAAAGCACTTCGGCCTGCCTTACAGGCCATGGGAACGGTCACGGAATTCCATCGGATGGCCATCGGCGAGCCGGAAATTGCGGCAGAAAAGTTCTTCGACAACCGTTGCTTCCGCCGTTGGAAGCAGCGCATGGAGCCGTTGAAGAAGGAGCTGCTCACGGATTTCTTCGTCGGCTCGATGGAAATTACGGGAAGCTATGACGCAACATCTGCTGTCAGCGCAATTTACAATCCGTTCTGGGATACCATTTTATTATTGGAGATGAAGCTTCCTGAAGAGGGCGGATATGGCTCCGTCACGAAATTCGCCATGTTGGCCGGCGAGACATTCCGCGGCGAAACGCCCGCCAAATATCCAATAAAAACTGTCGTCGCCAAAAATTCGTTGTTCATGGAATTGGCGACTGTTTTCAGCAAGACGGCGGAGCATTTCGACAAGACGTTCCCGCAGAAGGCGACGCCGAGCCTCGGCGAGTTCGCGGTTTCCAATCTGGAGGACGAAATGAAGCTTATCGCCCTGCGTGCGGCCTTGCGTCTCAAGTTCATACAGAAAATGTTAAAGAACCAAGAGCAGGCCAAGATCATGAAATCGATGCAAATCATTCTCCAGTATGGAGAACGTGACGATTTCCAACAACTCTTCACGGATGCCCGCGACGATAAGCACATTTGCACGGTCATGGCCTTGCCTGATGACGTGCGCGAGCAGTTCGTCATCTATTCCTATTATGAAATAAAGGGCGTCGCCGTGTTTGCGTACATTCCGCTGTTCATGCCACGACTGATTGCTTTCGTGAAGGTGCCGAAAGAACAGTCTGCTTCACCATCGTTGGAAATCTATGATTTGAATAACAGCGCGGCCATCGTGGAGGCTGTTAACAAGATGAAAGGAGATGGAAAATGAAACGCATAGCCTTCCTGTTCATCATGTTATGCCTTCTCATGACGCCGTCGGCGATGGCATGGGAATCCGCCGTCCATGCGAAGGGCGTGCAGGATATTTGCAAGGCGTTCGGATTCAATGACGAACAGGCGACTCTCGTTGGAGACGGAGCATGGAATGATGGCAACGACCTCCGCTTCCAACGCAATGAAGGCGAGAAGGACATCACAATTTATCGCAATCAAGATCGTGCGTTCAACACAGGCGTTTTGGCGGAAGGCACGCCGGTTAAGACGTATGGCAAGTTTTCCATTTCACCGAACGACACACGTTATCTGAATAGCCGCAAATACTTGAACAAGGCAATTGGCCTCATGAAGGAAGAAAAACGAACCGAGGCGCTGTATGCTTTAGGCGTCGGTGTTCGCGCGTTGCAGAACATCTTCGCCAATCGTGATATCGTCAACGACGCAGCGTGGACGGCTCGCGGCAAAATGGAAAACGGTGCGGGTGGATGGATGCCAGGCATGGCGTTTGATCCTGCATGGCACAACGTCGATGCCGATGACGACGTGTTTTCCGCCGCGCATTTGGATGCGTTGAAAGCTTCGTTGCAGGCAACCATGGACTATGTTGCCGAATTCCTGACGGCCTGCCCAAAGGCCATTGAAAATGTGAGACAGCCGTCGGCGTCCACCGTGGATGGAATCGTGGCGGAAACAGTGTCACTTATTCCTCTTAGGGAGAAACTTGCGCAAAAAGTAAAACAGACCAATGGGGACATCGTCAGACAGCTTGACAAGGCTTTGGCGACTTTCCACATGGCGGCGACTGCGAAGGAGAGGAAAACGCAACCGCCTTATGCGTTGACGATTCATCCGGCCCGTCGGCTAGCGACGATTGCCAAAGTGACTTTCAGACGAAAACTGGAAGACATGAAGAGCGAAGTTGAAGACTTTTCTGGGTCTGTGGACGATGAATGGAAGGCGTTTGAGAAAACAACCGAAGACTCACTGGAGGCGCTTCTGAAAGTTTCGGATGAACTGTCGAAGGCAATGACGGAGGCGTTTGCGGCGGTGAAAAGAGCGTCATCGGAAGAAGGATACATGGTGGCGAGGAAGCAGCTCGCCGATCTTTCCAAGACATTCTTTTCAACGCTGAAACCCTATTGCGAGGCGGTTAAGTTTCTCAATGAACAACTTACGTACTGGACTGATGTCCTCAACAAGCAGATGGACGAATATGCCATGTTCCATGATATCGCTTTGTTGGGAATCTATGCTTCGCTGAAGACGCAGTTGCCGAAGACAGAGACGGCCTTCGCAGATTTCATGACCGCTTCGGAAGCCGCCGTGAAGGAATACACGAACCGTTGCGACAATGCTTTGGCGGATTTTGAGCAGGAGATGGCGGCCATTGAGGAAGCTTTTGGAAAGGATGCGGACGGCTTGAAGAAAGGTGCCACTGAGCGTGTTTCCGCTGCCCGCGCGGCTTTCGATAAGAAGGCGAAACAGGCGGCTGAGTCGTTGAAAGGCCTTGCGCCGTTGAAGCAGGGCGAGGCGGTTCCGAAGGCGGTCGATGACGTCATCCGAAGCATGATGAAAGATGCTAAAGAGTTGAAAAACAATGTTTTGAATAATATTGCGCCAAGCATTTCGGACATCCGCCATTCTAGCGGCGACCCGCAAAAGTCACGCCGTCTGCTGGCAGCCCATGTGGACAGGCAGGACTTCCTGCGCCCCATCGACATCGGCTCCGCGCGGCCTGAATCATGGACGCCCGCCGTCTGGAACGGCGATGTCCCCGTCAAAATCACGTATGTCAAACACAAAATTAGCAATCCCCTTGATAGATTCAATAAACTGAACGATATTAATTCCTTTCTGGAGAAAGTGAAAGGAACGTCTGCCGAAGAGGCAAAAAAAGCCGATTCCGTTGCGGAAAACGGCATGACGAAGGAGGTTACCAATCAAGTCGTAGCCGATGTTACGGCCGATGTTCTCGGTACAGTAGCTGAAAAGGGCTTGGGTGCGCTTGGCAAAGCGGTCGGTACGGCTGCTTTGAGCTGGGTGCCCAATGGCGCGAAAATTGGTGGAAAGATAGGCGAAACTGGCGGTGAATTCGCCGGTCATGTTCTCAGTCGTGTCATAAAAAAAGTGGGAGGCGAAACTGCCGCCAACGCGATTGATGATGTCTTCGGTGAGGGGACTGCGGAAAGATTCGCGCAAAATTACATAGCTACCTCGAAGCAAATGGAGCGTTCGGAACAAATACATAATACTATTGATACTATTATAGCTCTAACGAATCCTAGTGGCGTTCAGGATCTTGTGTTTAATACATTCCAAGATCTAGAGAAGAATCTGGTGGACGAATACATTGTTGATCCTCTTATAGATAAAACATTGGATGCCATTTTCGACGATGAGTCAGCCGTCGATCCCAACGAGATGACCAAAGATCTTGAGAATACCATGGACGAATTCAATAAGTTCAATCTTGATAACCCGCTTGAGCGTGCCATCGCCATGGAATGGCTGGAAAAGCAAATGGAGCCGTTCAAGGATTTCGCCAGCGGCATCATGGACACGATTTCCTCCATCACTCAGCAGATCAAAGGCGCGTTGATGGGGCTCATCAATTTTGCCGTCGATCTCGAACATATCGATATATCCGACAAGATGAACCAATCGCTGCAAACCCTGAAGAGCGATTTGGAGACGATGACGGGAAAGGATAACAGCCAAGGCAAAGGCGTCGAACGCAAGGCGACCATCGAAAACAAAGGCC
>JAEEGJ010021029.1_pt1 | contig 14095 bp, 19 predicted proteins | sample 8958761 | NCBI WGS metagenome assembly JAEEGJ01 (sample SAMN16246546, study PRJNA631951) | gut metagenome | biome: gut microbiome; feature: rumen; material: RS-attached | host: Bos | place: Iran: Karaj | collected 2018-10 | reverse complement strand
CTCAAATCCCAGCTTGACGCCATGACCGCAGCCAGGGATGCAGCCATCACCGAGCGCGACCAGCTCAAGGCTTCGCTCAAGGACGAAAAGGAAATCGCCCGTCTCGTTGACGAGAAGGTCGCCTTTATCGCCAAGGCGCAGAAGCTCGGCATCGACATTAAGGCCCAGGATTCCGTGGAAGCTATCAAGGGCGCCTTCATCAAGAAAGCCTACCCCGAAATGGTGCTTGACGGAAAGAGCGCAGACTACCTCCAGGGCGCCTACGAAGCCGCCATGCAGAAGCTCGGCGACTCCGCGCAGAAAAGCTCCCCGTTCGCTCCCAGCATGGAAAAGCTCAACGACGCTCTCGATACAGACGCGGCTTTCAACGCCATGAACGAGAAAATCAATTCCGCTTCCATCAAGAAGGAGGGCTAAGATATGGCTTTTGAAACCACCCCGTTCGGAGCTATCGCAGCCCCCGGTCTTGCGTTCCCGTTCGTGACGCACTCCATCGAGACTGGCATACTTCAAGAAGATAAGGACAGTGAGGGCGGATTTGCTCTCTGGGCAAAGAAAGGTGTCGCTGGCGAAGCTGGAAAGGTCTATGTCAACCAGCCTACAGGTAGCGAGGCCGTAGCCCGTATTCTCGAACTCGAACCCGTAATGACCACGGCAAGCACCGGCACCGTATCGGTCAAGGTTGATGGCGAAACCGTAGCCACGGCGAGCGTCACCAGCGAATCCACCGTTGCAACGCTTCTCACAGCTCTTGCTAGCGCCTGGAACAGTGAAAGCGACTACACCGCCGAAGCAAGCGAAACCAAGCTCACGATAACGGCAAAGACAGCTGGCGCGGAAGCCAACGCCGACGTGTTCAGCGCCGAATATAGCGAGGACTGCGGCTTTGGCGGCGACGTAAACCAGGTCACGGCTGGCGCCTCCGCAGAAGCCGCTGGCGTGTTCATCGGCATCGCCCAAAGGACGATGTTCAACGACTCCTACAAGGCAGGAATGACAGTCAATGTGCTCAAGAAGGGGCGCATCTGGGTTCGCGTTCTCGGCGAGGTCGTTTCCGGGGATGCTGCCTACGTCAACAACACAAACAACGCTTTCACGGCCACGTCCACGGGCGGTACGCAAATCGTGGGCGGAACCTTCAAGAGCGACGCTGCCGACGGCGGACTCGCTGAACTGGAAATCGCATAAGGAGAACAGGCATGATTTTTCAAGACAGCGAACTGAACAAACTCTCTCGTCTGTTCAACCAGATTATAAACGAAACCTACGGGCTTGAACGCGAATCGCTCGACGCGCTTTCGTTCATCCCGCCCCAGGCTGGAATAGGACAGTGGCTCCGCACATGGACCTACAAGGTTCTTTCGGAAATGGGCATTGCCAAGCTCATTTCGGACTATGCGGAAGACTTGCCGCCCGTTTCCCGCGCACTGGAACTCAAGACCAACGAAATCCGCGAATACGGCGTTTCCTATGGCTACAGCGAATTTGAACTCATGCAGTGGCTCACCGCTGGCATCGACCTTTCCCGTGACGAGGCGGAAACGGCCCGTCGCAAGATTGACGAGAAGGTGGACGAGGTGCTGTTTGTCGGCGACAAGGACGCGAACACCACGGGCTTCCTCAACAACGCCAACGTGCCGATGGTCGTCGTTCCTACCGGAGCTGGCGGCGGAACCGCCATCAGGGGCAAGACCCTGCTCGAAATCATAGCCACGTTCCAGGCGATGATTGACACCGTCCGCAATAACACTAGGCGCACAGTCAAGGCGGACACGGTTCTCCTGCCCCACGACGCTTTCGTCTATCTGTCCACCACGCCCAAGGACGAAACGGGCGGCGACCTCACCATCCTCGAATACCTCAAGAAGGTTTTCGCGAGCCAGGGACTCGTCAACTGGAAGGAGTGCGCCAAGCTGGACGAAGCTGGCGAGGGCGGCACTACGCGAGCCGTTATCTACAAGTACAGCCCCAGCGTCCTTACGCGCTGCATCCCCATCCCGTTCAAGCAGGACGAACCGCAGAAGAAATCGCTGCACTACATGGTTCCCTGCTACGCGAGAATCGGTGGCGTCGCGTTCAAGAACATCAACGCCGTCGCATACGCCGACGGCCTGTAAGAATCCATCCGTCCCCAAACGGCTCCATCACCCCGCAACGCCCGTAGCTTTGCTGCGCGGGGCGGTGGAGCTTCCTTTTTCCGCACTTCCGAGGCTCTCACCATGCTCGTAATGAACAACCAGAAACGAACAGTCCACATCGGCTCTATCCTGCTTCTTCCCGGCTCCAACATAGTCGCGGACGGCAGCATCGACGAGACCCACCCTGTCATTAGGGCGCTGCGCGATTCCGGCAAGCTCGTTTTCGAGCATAAAGTCACGGCCAACGTCGCGGCGAACGCCATTTCCAGGGCAAGCACGCGACAGGTCGTTGACGACATTGAAAAGACGCAGAAGAAGCCCAACAGCTCCGTAAAGAAGGCTGCTGCCGCGAGACGGACTGAACTGGACGAGTTCGACGCCGAATGGGAAGAAGCGAAGAAGAAACAGCAGGAACAGCAAAAGGCGGCAACGGCCCTATGATTCCGCTTCCCATAGACGACCAGCAGAAAGCTGAACTGGTGGCGTACCTTCCCCAGGAATATGCGCAGAGTCCGCGCCTTGACGCATGGATTCTCGGCGCTTCGCATCACGTAGGCGCCTGCTACTTCAAGAAAGCCTACGTCTATGCGCTTTCGCTCATGGTCGCGCACATCGCGGCACTGGAAGGGCGTGGAAGCGACGGCGAGGCCGGAGCCATAGCGAGCAAGCGCGAGGGCGACATTGCCGTTTCCTTCGGCTCGACGAAATCGGAGGGCGACGACGGCTGGCTTTCCTCTACCAGCTTCGGACAACAGTTCCTCCTTCTCAAGAAACAGTATTCGCCGCGTCCGCAAGTCACGGGCGGCGTTCCTCTACGGGGGTTCTGCGGTGGCCACCCTATTCGCTAGGACATTCACCTATCACGAAATGTCCAAGCCCACGCTGGACAGCTTCGGGAACATGGTCGAAGGGACATTCACGACGCGCACGGTGCGCGGCACGATACAGCCCGTCACGGGCGAAGAAGCGATTGCCTACCAGGAGGGCGGAAGGAATACGGGCATCGTCAAAATCTACTCCAGCGAAAGACTCGCGGCAAGGACACAGGAAGGGACACAGGCAATCGGCTACGTGAACCAAGGAGGCTTTTGGTATGAAATTACGGATGAACTTGTCTTTGGAAACCTTCCTAAGATTACTCATTGGAAGTATATCGCTTGCAAGGTTCCTGCGGCACAAGTCCCGAAAGGACTGCAATGACCGTTGACGAACTCAAGGGCGCAATCTGCAAGTACTTCAACGACAGCGCGGAATTTTCCGCGCCGTTTGTCAAGAGTCCGACGAACAGCCCCGCGCCCGTCGGCAAATACGTTTCCGTCGGCGTTGATGGCGTCCGCCAATATGGCGAGAAGTTCACGCCCCCGCCCGGAAACCACCACTACCGTTTTTCACAGGTCGCGACAGTCCATTTCGTCGAGGTTGAAGGCGACGGGGACACGCTCAGGGCGATTCGCAACGAATTGCAGCTCCCCGCATTTATCGAATACGCCCGGAACAACGGATTCACGGTCTGGGACTTCACCAATATCGAGAAAATCGACACCTACGACGGCGACTTCTACGTGCGCCAATGGCGCTTCACGGCAACGCTCAACTTCATCGACAAGACACCCTCCGGCATTGAACGGATTGAGACCGTCCACCCGCTGGAACTGCAACCCATCTAGGAGGCAAAATGGCCCAGATAATCGACTCAATCGTCAAGATAAGCATAAACGAGGCGATTTCAACCGTCTCGACGACAAGCGTGAACACGCTTGCGCTGGTAGGCCCCGCCTCCAGCGAGGCGGAAAACCCGCCCGACTTCCTCGAATGTTCATCCGCCGAGGATGCGGAAGTTTTCGGCACCGACTCCCTGCTCTACGGCATGGTCGAGAGCGCGTTCGCACAGGACGCCTGCCCCGCGAAAATCGTCGCCATCAACGCGGACTCCTTCTCCGACGCCCTTGACGCGGTAAAGGCTGCGGAAGCCGCCAAGCTCAACTTCTACCACATCGTCGCCAAGTTCGGTGACAGCTCAATCCCCGCCGCGTCCGCTTTCACGGGGAACGGCGGCTGGAACGGCTATCTCGGCGCGAACTTCAAGATTGTCCACCTGGAACTCAACGACACCTCCGCTGACTTCGCCTCCATCAGGGCGCTCGCCCAGGCGCTTGTCGCGAGCACCAGCGACCGCGTGGCACTCTACCAGCACGCGGGAGCAGGGAACCTCGCTGCGGCTCTCGTCTCGAATCGCTGCGCACTGGACTCGGCGCGTGGCAGCTTCGCCCACAAGAAGGTCAAGGGAGTGGAATACGATTCCTATACCAAGTCCCAGTACGACGCGCTCGTTTCGGACTGCATCAACGTCTATACGGTCGCCGCTGGCGAGGCGCGTCTTTTCATGGGCGCGACTGCGGGAAAGACAGTCCTTCTCGACAGCACGGGCGAACAGTCCCCCGCGAGCTTCATCGACAACATCGCCAAGGACGACTGGATTCGCTTCAATGTCCAGACGAAAATCTACTCGCTGCTCGGCGAGGCGAACGACGGCTTCGGCGTCAACTATGACGACAGCGGCATCAACTCGGTCGCCGCCTCAATCCTCCAGGTATTCTCCAAGGCCGCAGATACCGACCACCAGTACATCATGGACGGCTACACGGTCAAGGTGCAGACCTACGACTACCTCAAGACAAACTACAGCGCGGACGTGCAGGCCCGAAACCTGCCGCTTGTCAAGGGTCGCTACTCGCGCATGAACTCCATCAACACCGTAAAGAACGTCGAACTGACGGTCACTCTCTAGGAGGCTAGAAAATGCTTGGAACATACGACCACACCATGGTCAACATTTCCGTCCAGGGCATCGCGCTCACGCACTTCAACGGCGATGTCGTCATTTCCAAGGAAGGCGACGACTGGGACGTTACCGAGGGCAGCAACGGCTGCGTTCAGCGTTCCAAGATGGTGCGCAAGCTCTACACGGTCACGCTCCCCTTCATGCAGACCAGCCCCCAGCTCTCCAAGCTGGAAGCGCTGCGCGTCGCCGACGAGACGACGAAAGTCGGGCCCTATCCCTTCGCCTGTACCGACCTCAACGGCGCATACGTGCTTCTCGGCCAGTGCTGGATTCAGTCCATGGGCGACGCCACCAAGGGACGCTCCGGCGGAACGCGAACCGTCACGCTGCGCGTCAAGGCGGAAGCTGCATTTGAAGGAGCCTAAACGATGGAAGCGATAAACTTCAAGGTTGCATCCGACGAATACCAGCTTCTTCCCCATACGGGTTTCGACGCCATAGACCTCGACCGGAAAGTTCTCGGGCTTATCGGCAAGATGGCTCGCCAGGGTCTCGACATAAACGACGATGTGGAGGCTTTCGCGCTTCTCGCCAACACGCTCTCCGAGCTTTCTACGCCCGATTTCAAGTGGCTGCTGGAAACGACGCTTTCGGCAGTCACAGTCGTCACCAAGGGGCAGAAGTTCGTCACGCTTGACAGCTTCGACGCCATCGCCGCGCATTTCGAGCAGAAGCGTTCACAGATGTACGCGGTCATGCTCCAGGTGTGGAAACTGGAAAAGCTAAGCCCTTTCGTGACGGCTCCGGCGACGGAGCAGAATGGAGCCTGAACAGCTCCAACCCAATCGTCAATGAGTTCAGCGACGCGGACGCGAAGGACATTAAGGCCCTCGGAAAGATAGGCACGCTCAAGGGAGGCGCCGCCGACTATGCGCTTGTCTGGCGAATCGTCAAGACGGCGCGTGTCCCGCTTTCCGACATAGAGAAGAACTGGACTTTCGAGCGCATGATGAGCTTCGCAGCCTACATCGACATGGAGAACGACTACAGGAGCGCATGGGGCCAGTACTACAAGCAGAAGGAAAAGAACAAGAATGAATGACGAGAACGAGTTCGTACAGAAAGTTCGGTTCGAGGTCGAGGACACGGAACTATCCGCGTCCCTTGACCGTTTCCAGGCTGCTCTCGGCAGGGCTGGCGAAACGGCGAACAGGGAAATAGACGAAAGCCTAACGAAAGCCGCATCCAGCGCCAACGAGGTCGCGAAAGAGACCGCCAACATCGGCAAGGAAGCCTCCAGCGCCGCCAAGGAAACGCAGAAGATTTCAAGCGCATCCAGGGAGGCCAAGAAGCAGACGGACGCGCTCGACGGCGCCTTCTCCAAGCTCAAGGGCACAATCTCAGCAGCGGTCGCCGCCTACGCCGGGTTCCAGGGCCTTTCCAAGCTGGTCGGGTTTGGCAAGCAGACAGTCGAACTTTTCAAGGTGCAGGACAGGGCCGAGCGTGCGCTCAAGTTCCAGATGCAGCGCAACGGCACGGATGCGAGATTTGGCGAATTGCAGCGATTCGCTGCGAACCTACAAAAGAACTCCATGTACGGCGACGAGGCGCTTCTAAACGCCGCTTCCGTATGGTCGAACAAGATTAAGGACGTGGACAATAACAAGCGCATGATGCAGCTTGTCGCGGACTACACGGCCAGAACGACCAACGGCGCGGAAGTGGGTGCAGACCAGCTCAAGAGCTACACAATGACGCTCATGTCCGCATTGAGTGGGCGCGGCACCATGACGCTCGAACAGCAGGGCTTCGACACTACCGCCATCAAGGAATTGCAGAAGTTCCGGCAGAAGGGCGGAACCGTCACCGAGACGATGCAGGTGGAGGCGCTGGAAAAGACTCTCGCGAGCGTCAAGGGATTCGCCAGGGAAATGGCGAACACCGACGCGGGAAAGATTGCGCAACTGCAGAATGAAATCGGCGACGTGAAGGAGGAAATCGGGCGCGAGCTTCTGCCCGTATTCGCGGAACTCGCCCGCGAGGTAAAGGCGAACATTCCCTCCATCAGGAAACTGTTCGAGGGCTTCGCGTCCGTGCTCAAGTCGCTTGTCAAGACCCTATCGGAGAACATAGGCACGATTTCGGCCTTTGCAGACGGGCTTGCGTCGCTTCTACAGCTGTTTTCCGTCGCGCCCATAAAGACTATGGCCTTTGCCGGTGCGCTAAAGTACGCCGTCCCCATGCTTGACGCAGCGACGAAAGGCTCGATGGCCTTCGGGGGCGCCCTTGGTGGTCTCGGAAAGAACTGGCAGAACCTTCTCAAGGCGGGACTGTTTACCGCCACCATCTGGGGGCTGCAACAGATTTTCAAGCTGGGAAACGCCATAAAACAGGCGTGGAAGGAACATGAACGACAGAACGCCATCGAGGGAGCCTCCGAGGTAAAGAAACAGGTGGAAAGTGGCACTTATTTCGCCGACCTTCTGCGCACATACCGCCGCGACTTCCAGGCTCTCGGAACGCAGCCCGTCGAGATGGACGGATTGCAGAGAATGGCCGTCAACGAGAAGGGCGACTTCATCGACAGCGAGGGAAAGCCCATCGACTTCGCGACGCTCGGAATACCGCTTGCCGCACGCGAGCTGCAACGCAAGTACAATGTCGCCCGGTATTACGACGAGAACAAGGACGCCGCGAAGAAGTACGCACAAAAGCAGCTCAACGACGCCTACATGATGAAGGGCGCTGACCTGGGCGCCGACGGTTACGGAAACGGAACTGCTCCCGAAGTGAACTTCACTCCCGTCGATATGGAAGCGGAGATACAGAAGGCTATGCAGGCCGCTGCAAAGAGCGCCAAGGGCGACACCAACATCACCAACATCGACTACACGAACAACATCACCACGGATTCCGACATGATGGCCAAGCTCATAAAGGAGAACCTTAGAACGCTTCTCCAGTCCCAGCTGACCTTCAAGACACGCGCCGAGGGCGTAAAGGCCCTTGCGTTATGATTGGAATACTCAACATCGCCCAGCAGGCGTATTCTCGCTACAGTCACCCGCCCCGCGCCATTCCCGCCTCGCTGTTCATGCGCAACGAGGAATTTGGCCTTGCCACGAAGGACGGGGACGGCAACTACATCTATACGAACATCCCCTTCGACCTGCTCATTGACGAAAGCCACGAACTGGATTTCGACATTACAGACCATGCCGTGGAAAACGGGTCCACCATCAGCGACCATGTGCAACAGCGGCTCCGCACGGTCAAGATTACGGGAATGTTCACGAACCACCCGCTGAACGCCTCCGCCGGATTCGTTGACGACAAGGGCGAACTCACTGGCAAGTCGTGGCGCGAAAACCGCGTGGAAATCGACAACGCCCCCGCCATCACGAACACGGCGCTTTCCAGGTGGGAGGTGCTGACGAAATGCGCCAAGAGCCGCAAGAAGGTTCGCGTCATTACCAGCCTGGAAGTCTATGAGGAAATGGTCATTGAGAACCTCAAGGCGGACAGGGGCGCAGAGGACGGCGAGGCAATCAAGTTCTCCATGACCTTGCGCGAGATACGCACAGCCACCTTCGCGAGCGACAACATCACGGGCGAATGGGACGCGCCGCAGCCGCCACAACAGAATACAGCCGCAGAGCAGGCCATGTCAAGGAAGGCGAACGCTGGCAACGTGTCGGGCGACGCGAGCGAGACTGCACAGGAAGCGGCGGCGAAGATGGACGAATCGCTCGGGAGGGACTACCAGTGATTAAGATTCCCGTGAATACGAACAACTGTTCATATCTTGTTGAAAAGGTGAATATCGAAGGGACGATGCTCAATATCCGTCTCTTGTGGAACTGGCGAGACGGCTTCTGGTACGGCGACTTCGAGACGGTCAACGGCAAGCGTTGCGGCATCAGGCTCGTTCCCAATTCGCGACTGCTGCGTTCCCACAACAACGTACTCGAAAACGGCGAGCTTGCAATCTTCAAGCGCGAAAAGACCTGCGCGGAGCCGCTGAACCACGACAACCTGGGGAAAGCGTATATACTCCATTACCTGACGAAGGACGACGTAAACGTATTCATAGAGGCGGGGATGCTCTGATGGCTTTCGGACGCGTTATCCACCTGTATGTCGGCAAGTTCGCCGTCGGAAACCTGACCTCGCAAAACTCGAAGGACTTTTCCCAGTTCGACATAGAGTTCGAGGTGACGCGCTCAATCGAGTGGTACGACAACGAGGCGACCATCACCATCTACAACCCCTCCCCGGAAGCGATAAACTTCATCATGAGCGAGGGAAACAGCGTACTGCTCCAGGCTGGCTACGAGGATGAAACCGTCGGCAACATATTCGTCGGGCAAATCGGCATGGCCGTCCCCAGGCGCGTCGGCAGCGACGTGGAACTTGTCATTACCTGCGTCTCGGCGCGTGGGACATTCTACCAGCTTGCAAGGCTGAATTGTGCAATCCAGTTCGACAGCTCCGCCACCGTCAAGAAATGCTTGCAGGAGCTTTGCGACTACGCGGGAACGGCATTACGCGCGGGAAACCAGAAGGAGCTTTCCCAGCCCATCGGGACGGAGTTCTGCATTTCCGGCACGTTCAAGCAGGCGGTCTGTTCTTTCCGCGACAACATACTTATTCCCAAGTTCGGGCTGCACCTCTATTTCGACAATAACGAAATGATTGTGGTGAACAGCGACGAAAAGAGCATCGAGGTGGAGGAAATCACGCTGGACTTCAAAAGCGGATTGCTCCAGGCGGAAGAAATTCGCGACGAGAGCCTGAACAAGGTCAACTTCGCGGACGACCCATCCTATTATCTTTTTTCGCAGAGCGAGGCGGACGAACCCAGCCAACAGAAGAAGCCCAGCAAGGAAATCGACAGGACGCGCAAAATACACTTTACAGCGCTTATTTCGCCCAAGTACGCACCGAACGTATTCGTGCGCATGGACTCAAGCAAGGGCGACTCCTACGACAGCGTAGGTTCGATGGCGATAAAGGGCGACTTCATCATCACGGAATGTACTTTCAGAGGTTCAAACATGGGCAGCGACTTCTCCGTCGAATGTGACGCGAGGGAGGTGAACTGGTAATGGCCAACAGCATCGCGAAACTGCTGGACAGTTTCTTCGACAACAAGATGGAAGATTTCGAGACGGCCTTTCCCGCCGCCATCGAGAGCGTCAACGACGACGGGACGGTCAATGTACGCCCCAGCGTGAGGAACTGTCTGCGAAATATGCAGATGGAGCCGAACATGAAGGACGGGAAGCTCATGGTGATAAAGAACGTCCCCGTGCTATGGGCTGGAACAAAGACCGTCCACATTGAATATGAACTCGACCAGGGCGATACCGTTCTCTGCATCAGCTCCAGCAGGGACATTCGCAACTGGAAGAAGGAAAAGTGGGACGAAACAGCCTACGACCCGGTGAGCTTTTCGGGAAACGACCTGCTGAACCTTCTAGCGATTCCGTTCAGGCGCGTCCAGGAAAACGCGACAACGGTCATAAGCATCGACCGCGAAGGAAACGTAACGGTCAAGGCGAGCAAAGTGGAGCTGGATGCCGAGAATGTCAAGATAACGGGCAAGCTGGCCGTGGACGGGGATATTTCAAGCGCGGGAAACATCGCGAGCGACGGACAGATAGAAGCCAGCGGCAAGGTCAAAGGCTCGGATTTTGCCACACCTACACTTTCGTTCCTGGGCCATACGCACCTTACCGCAGGAACAGGCTCACCCACGCCGCCGAGCGTTTATACGCCTCCAAGCCCATAGTTTTGTATCAAAAATTTTACACTTATTTTTGGCCAAAAATTAACTTTTCTATAATTTTATTTATATATTTGTCAACAGCCTCAAGGAGTTAAAAATGAACGCACCATTCAACATTCAACTGCAAAGCGCGCTGGAGATTGCGGGTATGACCCAAAAACAACTGGCGCAAAAGCTAGGTATAACAGAAGCATCAGTTTGTCTTTATTTGAAGGGAGACCGTTCTCCACGCGCTTCCCTGATTTCCAAAATGGCAGACGCTCTAGGATGCAAAGCCGAATATCTACTTGGAACGCGGGACGATAATGAAGAATGCAGTTTTAACAAACTCTATCGAATGATGGCGCGTAGCGCAAACCAGCTTACCGCCGAAGAAAAAGCAAAACTCGTAAAGATTTTGTTCAGAGAAGGATAATTTTATGTGTCAAGGGATTTGGCTTGGCGGAAGCACTTACGAATTTCTCAAGGGAGAGGCCGTACACTGGGTAATGCATTGCGATATGCAATATCCTGTGGACTCTTTCGACCTTGCGAAAAGACTTGGCTTCAAGATAATAAGCTATGATGAACTTGACGAAGAACAAAGAGCTGCAGCATACGAGACAAGCGAGGACGCTTTCTTTATCGACAAGGATGGAGAAATCACCATCTTCTACAACAACAATATGTCGCCTGAAAGAATTGAAAACAGCGTTATTCACGAAGTTAGTCACTCCGTGCTAGACCACGGAATAGATGAATCACGAAAAGATATAGAAGAAACAGAAGCGAAATTTTTCACAAAGTATCTTAAAGCTCCACCACCTTTGATTCACCAGTTGCCCATCATAAGCATTGATTCAATAAAAATTGCATTTAAGTTGAGCATAGAAGCAGCAGAGTACGCTTTTAACTACTATCAAAAATGGCTAAAAAAATTTGATGGAAATTATAAAGAGTACGAAATAAAACTGTTGAAGCATTGCGGATTTGACAAAGAAGTAAATAAAAAGGCTAGCTAACAAATGTCAATAAAGTGTAGAGGACACAAAGATGAAAAGCTACGAATTTCGCAACCAGGAAAAATTCCTTCGCAACGGATATAAAGGCGAAGGAAGATGGGCTTTACCAAAAATTAAGAAGCAGCCCGTCAATCTCAACAATCTTCAATTCTTATCATTCAACAACACACGGTATAACGAACAGCCCATGTTCCGAGATTTTGCCGTACATTTCTTTGTTGATGATAAACGGTTTGAAGTAGTTTACTCTCAACCCGAACGCAACCTTGAAAAATTAAAGCAATACAAAGTTTTGCTCACTCCAGACTTTTCCCTCTATGCTGAAATGCAACCTTGGCGAAGAATTGAAAGTACAGGCAAAAGCAGATGGTGTGGAGCATATTGGCAAAGCAAGGGCTTGACCGTCATTCCCACAATCAGCTGGAGCACTCCCGAAAGTTTTGATTATGCATTTGACGGCATTGAAAAGAACTCTTTCGTAGCCATCGGAACATTGGGATGCAAACATGCAAAGCGCGGTTTTCTCAAGGGTTTTGACGCTATGTGTGAACGGCTATCGCCACAGTGCATAATTTGTTTCGGAACACCATTCTCGGAAATGGAAAAGGAACCTATCTTCACAGTCGATTACGTTAATTCATGGAGGTTTTAAGATGGGTGGACGCGGCACATTCGCAGCAGGCAAGACGGTTGATTATGTTTATAAAACCGTTGGTAAAATTTACGATGTAAAGGTACTTGAAGGAATTGGCGGCAAACACGCTCTTCCCGAAGAATCCCATTCTAGCAACGCATATATCAAGTTAAGACCCGATGGGACATTTCACGAAATGCGCATTTATGGGGACAACCATGAAGCTCTATTAGATATTGCATACCATATTGAGCCAAACATAGACCCAAGCAGAAAACCAGTTCTTCATATACACCGATTTAAACCTAATTTTAACCGTGACTACGCATCGCCAATGACAAAAGAAATTTATGAAAAGTATTCAAAATACTTTGTAGGAGTACCCAAATATGATAAATGGTAATTACACCGAATTTCTCGACAATCTTGATTACGGCGAAGAAATGTACCTCAAGTACAAGGGTAGAATTTACTTTGTCGAAGGTTGGCATGAATCCGAAGAACCTAATAAGTACTTTATGTGTTGTTTCATTGTAAAAGGTCCTGCAAACGATGAGAAGGACGGCTATCTTTGGAAAACATACAAGGACTCTTTGCACGAATGTGCTAGGGAATTTCTCGAACAACCAATCTTCGAAGGAAAGAAACTTCCCGAAATAGAGCAAGAGATTGAATGGGTTGACGACGAGATGCGTTAATACTTTTTAGGTGTCTTTTGTGATAATTAGGCGTTGCAAGCTGCAACGCCTTTTTCGTATCTAGTTTACGGGCTGATGAATGAAATGGCCCTTGACAATTCCCACGACATTTTCCTTGATGGCGACCACATCTGCCGTATCGGCAACATCGCCAAAAAGGTGCGGCAGGCTGTTCTCTGCCTGTTAAAGACGGAAGAAGGGGAAGCGTTCACCAACATCGAACATGGCGTTCCATGGCTTGAAAAGATAGCCGGTTTACCCATTTCGCACCTTGATGTAGCCCAGCGCATCATCCGAGAGAAAATCGAGGCTGTCAAGGGCGTAAAATCCGTAATTGCGATTGACCTCGCGACAGACGGAAGAAACCTCACGGGAAAATTCAGCGTCCAGAGCGTTGACGGCAGCACCATCAACGGGGATTTCTAGCGATGGCGATAAACGCAGTCATTGTGGACTCTATATCGGGTATCTCCATCAAGAGCTACCGCGAAATCCGTCAAGCCATTGCCACCAGCTTTACAGAAGTGTTTGGTGCGTCCATAAACCTTGAGCCGTCCTCTCCTGACGGGATGTTCGTTGACCTGCTTGCATACATGTACACGGAGCTTGCGCAGGTGATTCAGACTGTCGGCGCGAACATCGACGTTTCGACGGCGACGGGGACTTTCCTGGATATGCTCGCCTCTATCGCGGGGCTTGCACGAAACGAGGGAGAGACGGACGAATCTCTAAGACAGCGCATAGAGACGGCGACCTTCGACGGGTTGGCGACTCCCGACGGAATGACGACTTACTTGAAGGAGAACATCACGGACGGCATCACCTTCAAGGAAAACACGAAGAACGAGACTGTCGGCGGAATCCCCGCCCATTCTTTCGTGGTATTCGTCCCAGTCACTTTCAGCACCGAGGATATTGACACGTCCGATAAGGACTGGCAAGCAATTCTCGACGACAGCACACGCGCCCACACCGTCCAGAACTTTATTGCGCAAAAGATTTGGAACTGCAAGCCCGCAGGCATACAGAGCTACGGAAACAACAGCGGCGA
>JAEEGJ010021027.1_pt1 | contig 14096 bp, 9 predicted proteins | sample 8958761 | NCBI WGS metagenome assembly JAEEGJ01 (sample SAMN16246546, study PRJNA631951) | gut metagenome | biome: gut microbiome; feature: rumen; material: RS-attached | host: Bos | place: Iran: Karaj | collected 2018-10 | reverse complement strand
TGAAAAAAATTGTATTCGTTGATATCTGTATGAGAGATGAAAAAAGTTTTCATAAAGCCTGCTACAAGGGAACTGGAAATGCCGGCAGCAATTATGCTGAGGAAGTATATTACCCTATAAACGCTATTCTTGCAGACAAGCTGAAAAAAGATGATGAAGTAAAAATTATTCTGATTCAGACTATAGATAAAGAAGAGGAACGTGAACAAAACTGTGTAAAAGAAAATACAAAGAAATTCATAACTGAACTCAACCATATCAACGAAACAATCAATGCAAAAATCGAATATAAAGAAGTCAATGCAGATTATAACGAACTCAAAGAAAATCATGAAAAGCGAATCATGACAATTCTCGAGCAGATGGAAGAAGGCGCCGAGCTTTATGGTGATATAACTTTTGGGCCTAGAACAGTCCCTATGGAAATGCTCTGTGCCTTTGCTTTTGCAGAAAAGTTTTATAATGTAAATGTTCGAAAGATTGTTTATGGTCAGGTTAAATGGATTAATAATACACCGGCTGAACCTCAGCTTTTCGACATTACTTCCCTGCACTACTTAAATTCCCTCACCTACAATATGCAGCCAGACTCTGTTGATAAGGCAATGGAATCATTAAAAAGATTTTTCTCTTTATAGTTTTCCCGGCGGAATCTTATGGCAGCAGAAGACAAGAAAACATTTTTTAAAAATATAAATACTCATTATAAAAACTATATCGAAGAAACTAACCACATCGATAAGCAGCATGCTGTTCAGGCATTAATCGATGAAATTTTAAGAGAACATCGTAATGATTCCTGGTCTAAACACCCGGATATAATCATTGATACTGTTGGAGAATTACTTTCAGAAAAATCTCCATACGATAGTTCTAAAGGCGATTTTTCGAATTACCTTCTTACCGCATTAAAAAATAATATCAATAGAGAGGAAAAAAAATTACAGGAAGAAGACGAAAACGAAGTTTCTTTATACAAGCAGGATGATGACGGTAACTCTTATCTGGAAACTGATATTTCTTCTCTTAGTGTAAAAGAAAGAACGCAGATTACAGATGTTGAGAGATTTCTTGATCTTGAATATTACAGAGAATATCTAAGCAAGGTTCAGGAAGCCTTTGATAAAGAAAGACCTCTCAAAAAAAATAATTATTTCAAAAGACGAGTTTTTGCGACAGCAGATTTCCTGAACTCTTTTGAAGGACACTCCTACGGTGTTTCAAGTGAAGAATTATTTCATCTTCACGAAGAGTTCACTTTTATCGTTAAGAAAATCTGGTATGATTATTTTATTACTCACGACTTTACAACCGGCAAAACTGGTACTGAAAAGAAAGGAAAGGGACCTGAGGTAATTCAACTTGTCTGCAAAGAATTTGGATTAAATTATCATTCCGTCTACAAGGATTATCAAAGATTTGTCGAAACCTACAAGCTTTCTCCCGAAGACGGAAATGATATTAAAAAGATTACAGATGCATAATTCGGTTCCTTAAAAGTTCATTAAAGATAACAGTTTCCATAAAAATTCATTGACAGTGCTGTCTTTTCTTTGTAAACTTATATTATGTATAGCCTTAATGATTTAGCGGTACATTTGAAAAACAAACATAATCTTCCCGTGCAAAATAACCAAATTCAAGATTTACGAAACATAGGCTATTATCACGGCTACAAGGGCTACCGCTTTATACGCAAAGCGGGAAATCTTATTAACTTTACAGCATTTGGGCAGATTGTTGATCTGAATAATTTTGACATGCAGTTAAAAGGTTTATTCTACCCAAACCTTATGTTCATAGAAAATGCATTGAAAAGTTATGTTCTTGAAGCAACTCTTGCCGAATGCCAAAGTGAAAAACTCAATGACGTGTATAAAAAGGGACTTACATTTTATTCTGAGTTTTCTGCAGGAACACCTCCCTATAAAAAAGAATTTAAGCGACGTATGGAACTTGAAATGAAAATTTCAAATGCCCTGATTCGCGACTATATGTCTGATAAAGCAATTGAAGTTCATTTTTACAATCAAGATAAAGAGATTCCTATCTGGGCCGCTTTTGAAAGTCTTACACTTGGTGAGTTTGGAACTTTCTTTGCCTGCTCAAACAAAACTATCAGAAATAATGTTTCAAGTTTGTTGAACTTACCTACTAATCTTAATAGTGATAGTTTCCTGCTCAAAGAAATCATTTTTTCTCTTAAAGATTTACGTAATTCTATTGCACATAACGGAATTATCTTTGATACCCGTTTTGCAACGAGCAAAGTTCCAAACAGAATAAAAAGACTCATAGAAAATGAAATTAAATTAAATCAAATTGATTTTAATTATATTGTTTCTTACATTGCTTTGATTGTATTTCTTCTTAAACAAATGGGAGAAAACCGCAGAGCCAAGAGTTTTATAAACGAGTACGTAAAACTCCAGAACATGTTAAAGCGACTTCCAGCCAACACAAGTATAAAGATTTTTGGTTCTCAGGATTCTGCTGTCGTTGCAGCTATGCTTAAATATGTCTCTTGATTTTTCAGGACTCTTACAGTATATTAGTAAATGAATTGAAGCAGGATTCCTTCGGGAGCCTGTTTGAGGGAGAGGATACGTTCGTCTCCCTTCATTTTTTTAAAAGGGCCAGCCGTTACTTAAAATCTCTTTTTCTGAAATCAATATTTCCATTGAATGTTCGTTTTTTTCGTATTCAATTCCCTTTTTATATCTATCAGATAAAAAAATAACCTTTTGATTTTTTGAGCCTACCCAGTCTCTTTCTGAATCGGGTTGCGTCTTATCATAGAGCCCATCAACAAGGATATCTGTATTGGCAAGCAATTTTTGTACGAAAGGGTCAGGACTCTTTAAGAGAGCTTCATATAAAAAGCCTGTAAAGACAAGAACAGAAAGCTTGTTTTCTTTGCACCACTGGGCAAGAAAGCTTAAGCCTTCAGCCTGGAGTAAGGGTTCACCTCCAATGAATGAGACACCTTCAATTTTATACTTCTTCTTTGCCTTTTCTATTAGCTTTGTAAAGTCAGATAGCTCTACAACATGGGCCTGAGTAAATTCCTGCATTTTCTGATTGCAGCAGTCAGGACACCTTTGTTTACAACCTTGAACCCACAAAGCAAAACGCTTTCCGGGCCCTTCGGATTCAGTACAAAGTCTGACTGCTGCAAGATTTAAATACTTTGCCATAATTAGAAATCACACAAAATCAAATTCGAAAAATGGTTTTGTAAGAGTAATCTTTATTTGTCTTCCTGTTACATCTTCGGAACGCATAAAAATCCATTCTGCAAGCGGATTCACAATATAGGTTTCGATTGTATTCAAAAGACCGCGGCCACCATTTGCGATTCCGGCTTTTTGAGCAATGAAATTGAAAGCATCATCTTCGTTATCAAATACCAGACTTGCCTTGTACTTCTCTTTTACAAAATTTTCAACTGCAACAAATTTTGCTTTTGCAATCTGAATAAACACATTCTTATCACTGATGAAATTGAAGGCTACAATATTATCACCTATTCGGTTCAAAAGTTCAGGACGTTTTAATTCTTTCACAAAATGATCTTTTACTTTTGAAACAAAAGTATCGCGAATTTGCTTTTCATCCATTCCACCTGGATTTACATCTGCTGCACCAATGTTCGAAGTAAAGATGATAATTGTTTCCGCAAAAGAAACTGTCTCTCCTTTTCCGTCGGTAAGACGACCGTCTTCCAGAATCTGCAGGAACTTATCGAGAATACGACCATGAGCCTTTTCTATTTCATCAAACAAAATTACACAGAAAGGCTTTTCTTTTACAGCATTCGTAAGCTGACCTCCAGCCTCGTAGCCTACATATCCCGGAGGTGCTCCAACAAGTCTCTGGTCACTCTGCTCATGATTGTACTCGGACATATCAAAACGAATGCAGGCATTTTCATCACCAAATACAAATTCCGCAAGGGCTTTTGCGAGCTCTGTTTTACCAACTCCAGTAGGTCCAACAAAGAACAAAGTTCCCTTTGGCTTTTTCTGCTTTGCAGAATGCTGCAAGCCAGAGAAGCCTGTATAGGCACGGATAATTACTTCCTTTACCTTTTCAATTGCCTCAGGCTGGCCCTTTACTCGGGCCGAAAGTCTTTCTTCAATTTCCGCTAACTTTTCTTTTGAAAGCTCCTCCCATGGGCTAACCTTTTCTCCATATTTATAGAGATTAATCAGCTTTTCAAAAGTCATTGTTTCTGAATTCTGTCGGGAAAGCTTCATAAGCTGGACAATTTCTTTCAAAGTAAATCCATCAAGTGCATCAAGCAAATCATCAAATACTTTTTTATCATCAATATTCTGAGAGATCTTAAGACACACCTTATTTTCAGAAATAAAGCTTTCGCGCTCACTTCTGGTTGGCTGAGGAATATTTACAGAGCTTACCAGAGGATTATTCAGATAATATGCAGGAGGCAGCATTGCATTGTTTTTTGTAACAAGAATAACAATATTTCCTACCGCATCAAAATTTGTAGAAAGCATATCATAAGACTGAGAATCCTTGAGAGTTTTTCCCAGAACTGTAAGATACTGCCTTTCTGCTTCAGAGAGAGAATTTGCATTTCCAAAGATAAAATCAGAATAGTCAAGAATGATAGCGGTTTTTCCACTACCACCGTTTATTTCCTGTAGCATATATGGGAAAAACTCTGCAGGATCTGTATAAGTATTTGTGTTTTCATCAGCGGTAGAAGAGTTGTCATCCGAGTCATCTTCAAAATCATACTCATATTTTTTCCCACCTGCCTGAGAAGTGTCTGTAGAAGTTGAAAGTTCAAGCTTATCTGATAGCTTAGAATCTATTCCACTTACCCTATCCCATTTTACAACCTTCTCGTAGCCCTTCTTTTTCAGGTTTCTTATAACAAGCTCTATAAGACTATCATACTTTCCGTTATTCAACGAATCAAAATAAATATCATCTGTATTACCAAAAAGAATAATTGATGATTTAATTCCCGCATCGCGATTAAAACGTTCAAGCCAAGCCATTTTGTTTTCTGACATTTACATATTCCCCCTTTTAGAATCACTGGAAACACTCTGTGTTCGTGAAAGACGGTCTGGATTTTCCCAGATTACCCGCTCATCTGAAAATTTTACAGAATAGATTTTTTCCAGATCAACATTAAATTTTTCAATATCCTTAAGACAGGTCATACCCTCATATTTATCAAAGCGATAATTGAGTTTCCCCTGGAGATTGATTTTACAGGTTGCCTGCTTACCAGACGGCTTTTTTGCTTTTATAAGGACATAGGAGTTAATTCCTTCACCAACAGGCTTTACGGTTTCCACTTCAAATCCTTGAGACTTCAACTCCTTTACAATTGCTCTTACTGTCTCTTTGCGCACCTCTTCATTAATAAGAGAATTATCAACCTCAGCACGGATTGCATTAAGCTTTTCTGTAATCTCTTCTGTAGTATTATCCTTAGAAAGCTTTTCTTTTAGTTGTGACATTTCATTAATAAGTTTAGTCCTATTTTCCTCTATCTCAAATTTTTCATTCTCAACAGTTTTTATTGCCTCATTAATCTGATTAGTCATAATTTCAAGCTTTGCTTTTTCAAGCTTTTGTGCTTTCCATTCTGCTGCTTTTTTTTCAGCGTTTTCAGTAGCTTTTTCAATTTGCTTTACAAGCTCTGCTTCTGCTGTAATTTCTTCTTTTTGAATTTTTGTTTTAATTTCTTCTAAATCCTGAAGTCCAAAATTTGCAAGAGCAGGATTCTTGATTTCGCTTAATTTTGAATAAAAAGTTTCCTCTAGCTTCGATTTAGCTTCAGCTTTTTTTCTCTGTATTTCTTCATAACGAAGTCGTTCCTGTCGGGCAAACTCTTCTTTAGCGGAACGAACAAGGAAAGCCATACTATTCAAATCATGCTGGGCTTGATAACATAAATTGCGAGCCGCAAAAGGATCACTTTGTATCATCGAACTAATATCTTTTATATTTCGTGCAAGTCTTTTCATTTCATCAGGAACGTAGGAATCGTATTCCTGGTTTTTCATTTCTTCAAAACGAGCAGAAATTTCTTTAATAGCTTGCTCAGAATAATCGGCTGCTCGCTTACGCTCCAGTTCTTGTTTTCTCTTTCGCTCTAACTCATATCTTGCATCATATTCATGACTCATTTTTCTTTCCTCCGTTATTTATTTTTTCTTTTTATTTACATTCATTTTTGCTTCAAATACCTGATTGTATTGATCTGCAGCCTTTAGATTTCCGTATAATTTTTGGAGATTCTGCAGATTACTTCTCCAGGAATTTAAAGAATCATTCAACTTCTTCTTATCTGTTTCTGTATTTATTTTGATACAAAGCTCATACAACTTATAAACTCTTTCGTCAAAATCACAATGTATAACTTTTGTTTTTCCTGTAAAGACTTTTTCGAAATAGTCATTTTTTGCTTTTTCAGAATAAAGCTTTCCCCAGCTTCCCTGCTTATTCAAATAACCATAGGAGCTAGGCGATTTCTGTTTAACAAGCTCAATAAGAGTCCAGATATCTTCCTGAGAATCTGTTGGCTGCAAACAAGTAATAACAGCTTTTAAGAGTTCTGCCAGAACCTGATTTTTTATAGCGGGATTCATTGAATATTCTTCTATAACTTTTCTTGCAGAAGCGAAATCCTTTACAGCCTGCTTTATCTGATTTTTATCTATCAGGGAATCTACTAGAGCTTCATTTGAAAGCAGCTTATTTCCTTTCAATTCAAAACTTAACTGATTCAATCTGCTTATAATTTTTTCTTTTTCACTTGCAGAAGCGTTAGCTCCAAGCTTATCTAAATAGGTTGTAAATTCATTTTTAAAGCCATTCTCTTCATTTAATAAAAGCAGAATATCCGGTTGACTTTTATAATACTGCTCAACTACTGAAATAATACAGTCTCTTACATTTATTTCATTATTCTTTGGAATATAGGCAAAGACCAGTTCTCTTGAAACATCTCCCGCTTTTACGGGAAAGCTTTCTGCCTTTATGCAAATAAGATTGTTTGCATAAATACATCTTGATTTAATTATATTATCAGGTGCTGAAGGTATTGTAACAATAAGCTTTGAGTTTTCTACAATTACTGATAATTGAGCAGCATTGAATACAATAACAGACTTTACAGCTTTATTTTTATTCTCTTTTTTTTCTTCATTATTTTTCTTAAAAAAACTTTTCTTATCGAAGAAAGTGTTGTCAACTACAAAGGTTTTACAATTATTATTACCAGTATCATGATTTATACGATACTGAACATTTCTAGTGGAATGTTCAAAATTACTTATCGTATCGCTTGAGAACAACAATAACTCCTGGAGCTGTGAATCAGGCTTTGTAATCGAAGTTACAGGGAAAGCTTCCAGACCTTGAGGAAGATTATTTTCAAAGTTTTCAAGGCTCACTTCCTCCAGTTCGACAGACTTATTACCTTCAAGCTTCCAGATAAGGTTATCTTTTAACTGTACCTTATGCTTACTGTTTTCATAGCAAACTTCATTTTTTCTTGGAGACACTGCACTAATTTCGGTATCAGCCTTGAGCCAGTCAATTTTCTTTTTCTTAGCTTTTTTATTTTTCTTTTTATTATCTTCTATTTCTGTCCTATTTTTAGTCAGCATTGCTTTTACAAGCTCTTCATCAGACATATTATCTGCCTGCCCGCCATTGTCCTGACTTTCAACTCCAGCTTTTTGCGCTTCCAAATAATTTCGAATTTGTTTTTCTGGAAAATAATTTTCATTATCCTCTTCATCAAGAGATATATAATTACCTTTAGCCTCTGAAGAAAAATTACTTTTATCGGTAATCAATTTTTTATTTAAAACATCATATACAAGCTCCACTACAGCCCTTTGCTCTTCTGCCGGCAAAAAGCCCTTCTGCTGCATTTCTTTTCCTAGAGGCTCAACTTTTATGTCGCTAAGCTTAAGCTGGGAAAGCCTAGTATCATCTGTTAAGTCCTCACAAGTTACAGCCCTTAAATCGTAAAGGGTTTTCAAAACAGGCTTAATGAGCTTTTCAGGATTATCAATCAGAAAATAATTTTTAAAAACATCTTCAAGATTTTCATTTTGGATTTCAGTTCCTTCGGACTTTATAAGAGCCTCGAGAAAAAGCCATTCAAAAGCCGTAGACTTACGAGGAGTAAGATGCGAAACATTAACTGTATATTTCAAATAAGGGTATGATATTATTTCTTCACAAACTTCCATTTATAGACTCCTGGCCTTAACGTGTTTCGTTATATTCTTTTATAATGTTTTTTTCCACTTCTGGAGAAATAAGTTTTTTAGAGTCCGCAAAGCAGCCATGTCGCTTCAAATCATCAATGATATTTGCATAAACAGGCAGTGTAAGTTCACCTTCTGAATCCATTTTTGGAATAGTAATTTCAAGCCGCTTGTAAGTATGCTCTGCGCCAACAATAAAGAGAAGATTTTGAGCTCGCGAAAAGGCAACGTTAATACGTTCATAAGTTACAACATGCTTTGAAGCATTACCTTGCTTATTATTACGAACAAGACTTGTTATAATTATGTTCTTTTCCTTACCCTGAAAACGGTCTACCGTATTTACATCAATATCAATAGCTTCGAAGATATCCTTGTATTCTTTTGAGTTACGAAGCTTTTTGACTTCGGCACGAATTTCATTTACCTGACGCTGATAAAAGCTGATTACACCAACTGAAACCGCATCCTTTTTTCCAAGGCCCTGCTTCTTATACTCTGTTGCAATCTTTTTTAAAAGTTCAATTATCAGATGCTTTTCCAGAATGTTGCAGGCAGAAGTACTATTCTGACGGAAGGTTTCATAAATACGAGTACCACCAGGTAAAGCAGAAGAATCAAGCCAGTAAACGTGATTTTTAGGCTGAATGAAGGAAGTACCGTCTCTACCTTCTATTAAAAGATTATGAGCTTTTTCTCTTTTTTCAACTTCAGGAGAATTACCGTTCTGCAGTCTGCCGTCATAAAAGCGGTTAATAACATTCATAATATCAGAATGCATACGGTATTGGGTCAAAAGCGAATGCTTTATCTTTGCATCTGCCTGCTCAAAGTAAGCCTTAAAGAGTGAGGCAGTTACCATATTTTTATATTTCTTAAAATTTTCCTCGTTAAGAACCTCTCTTAAGTCTTCTTCCTCCTCGCTTAAATCATCAATCATTTCCTTATAGGATTTTTCGTGTTCCTCAAACATTGGCGGAAGCTGACGGTGGTCTCCAACAAGAATTACCTTTCCGGCCTTCATAAGAGGAATAAGCAATTCTGGAGGAGTAGCCTTACTTACCTCATCAATAATAACAACATCAAAATTATCAAAGCCTTTATCTGAAAGGTTTTTCATGTTGTTTGTACAAGAAATACCAACTACATTGCAAGAATTAATATAGGATTCCAGAAAATATTCATTGTCATATTGATATGTGTTTACATCATCCAGCTTCTGACAGAATTTCTGCATTGTATCGCCGAATGTTGTATGTAGAAGATTAGATTTTTTCTGCTCTGCCTTCAACTCCTTTAAACGTGACTTTATTGCGTTTGAAAGGTCTATATTGCTTGTATCTTCAGAAAGCTCATAGCGAGAACAAAGCTCGCGAATTTGACTGGACTTAGCCTTTCGCTGCTTCTGTTTATCATCAAGCTCCTGATTAAGAACTTTTATTTTTCCTTCAAGTGAGTTTTTTGATTCCACAAGAGCTTTCATTTCTTCTGACGTGTTAGACTGAATTAATTGCTGTATTTTTGTCAGCGAAGAAGAAATTGCGTTTTCCCATTTCTTGCAAAGTTCTTCGAGCAGACTTCTTACAGCGGCCTTGTCACTTTTGCATTTGTCCTGTAATTCTGCAGCAAAGGCTTTTCGAACCTCTGAGGATAATTCTATTCCACCTGAATTTGAGAGCTTGTCTCGTTTTAGTTTCAGATCATCCAATTCTTTTTTCTTTGACTTACTAAGGGCATCATTTCCGTCCTCAGCTGCTTCAGAAAGCTGCTTTCTTACAAGATCAATCTGAGCACTCAAGTTTTCAAATTCTGAATCAACATTAGTAGAACCACCTGCATTTTTCAAATTCTCAGAAAGCTTTTTTAAGTCTGTTGTCACAAGAGAATGTGCTAAAATAAAATTTTCGGGAATTGTTATACCTTTTTTTTCCGCAAGGCCCCTTACCCCAGAAAGCTCCTTCTGCAAAATTGAAGAAAAATCCTCAGGAAGAACGTTATATGGATTTCCAGTATCAATAAAGCCCTTAAAGGCCACAAGCTTACGACGAAGGTTTTCCTTATCTGAATTAGCGGACTCTATTTTTTTTAATTCTTCCCTAATCTGACTATATTTTGTATTTTCAGTATCAAAAGTGCTCTGGAGCTCGGCAAGCTGAATTCCTAGATCATCATAATCCTTCTGCAATACAGAAAGATCGCGCAGATCTTTATTACATTTATCAATACTTGCATCTACGTTATTCCAGATGTCAAGGAAAGTTGAAGAAATAGACTTTGATAATGATTTATAATAATACTTCAAAGCCTCTTTTTCGATGTACTTACATTCCTGCTCCTCAACATTCTTCTTTTTCTTTTTACCACCACGACCGCCAAGTCGAATTGCCCGGATGAAAGGAGTATTTGAAAGTCTGTCCAAAGCATTATCAACCGCATCGTTAGACTGTGAAGAAACAAGAACACGAAGTCCCTTTCGCGCAAACTGATAAATTATCTCTGCAATTACTGTAGTTTTACCAGTTCCCGGAGGCCCCTGCAGCAAAAAGAGTTCTTCCGCATTAAGAGCCTTTTCAACTGCAAGTCTCTGATTTTCATTCTGAGCAATTTTTGGATTTGCCCATTCAGTTATTTCTGCGGCGTCTTTTACAGGAAGCGCTGCCTGTTTTACATCAAAAAGCCAGTTAATAAGAGTTTGTGAATAACAGTTTCCCTCTTCAAGGTCTTTTATTGCCAATTCAAAGCGTCTTATAAGTGCAAAATCTCCAGCGGCAGAAAGTGCAATAAAACCATTTTTTGGAATAGCAGAAAGATATTTTTCTATTTCTTTATTATTTGCTTTTTCATTCGAAGCCTCCTCCCCAGCTTCCTCTTCATCTTCCGCTTCCTGTAGTAATTCATCGGGAAGCTTATAGGTAGCATAGATTATAAAGGCATTCTTAAACTGCTCCTGTAAATCTCCTATTGAAAAGCCTTCACTACTGGTATTTACTATTTCTGTATCCATTTCTTTTGAATTTGGATGCTCATGAATAATAAGAGGATTTTCTTCTGCAATGCCAGTCAGTTCAGTTTCATTCGAAAAGCCCTGCAATAAGCCCAAGCTGTTAGTATCATCACCAAAAGATTTTTTACAATTTCTTACATGAGTTAGTTCTCTATCATAATTGAACTTCCAGAAATCAAGCGAAATAAGATTATTAAAAATGCAGGCATCTCGTTTTAAATAGCGCTTCTCTTTTTCAAAGACTTCTTTTGATTCAAAGATTAAAGCAAATGTAAGTGTATTATTTTCTTCATTGTATTTAAAATTAAAATATTTAGCACCATGAATCTGTTTGTTTGTTATTTGTCGACGCCACTTAAGGTAGCCCTTCCATTGATCAAGATTTTTCTCTGTATTCACACGAATAGATGGAATAGAAGCAAGAAATTCTGTAAAAGCAAAATCTTCCGGCAACGGTTTGTTTGAAACAAAAAGTTCACATTCTTTTTCAAAATCCCGGATGGGAGTTTCCTGTATAATTTGAATTGAATCAATTTGACTGATACCAATTTCCTTTCCTTCTTTTATAAATCTGTGACCTATAAATAACAGATTCTGATAATCTTCAAGATATTGGTCACAAAAATTTCCCTCTGTACGTACAAGGCGAATTCCAAATTGTATTTTATTACTTGAAGCAGATAGGTTTCTAACATAGCAGATTTTCGTTAAGGCAACAGGAAAAACCAGATGAAGCATGAAATTAAATGCTTCATCTGGATAATCTAACAATGGAAATAATAAATCATGAAGTTTTGGACATTTTTCTCGTAAATCTTTTATACTTTTATTTCTTTTAGATATTTCACGCTCACCAGTGTTTGGTCTTATGCATACATTTATCGGTTCAGCCATACAAATATTATAGCACAGGTAGTGTGAAAAGTTGACAGCGAAAAATAACATTTTTTTCAAAAATCACTGTCAACTTTTCCTATCCCCCTCTCTATATATTTTACATGGACACAATAAGAATCATTTTAACCTGGGGCGGCGTTGGGGTCGCAGTTGGACTTGGGATTGTTGCGGTTATTGCTGTAGCAGTCAAATTATGCAGCCTTTATGACAAGCTTTTTCCTAAAAAGAATCTGCCGGCTTATGATTTTCTTGAAAAAGAATTGAACAGCCTGGGACGTGACTACATTGTATTTTCTTATGATCTTAAGCTGATATCTAATCTTATTAAGGAAAAATTTGTAAAGCTAAGAAAAGAACTATGGGCAAAGGATTTGGTACTACCGAACGTTAGTATCTGTACGGCAAACTTTCCCGTCGGTAAAAACTGCATTATTCGTCTTGAAGGTAAAGAGATATTCAATGGGGAAATTGAACCTACTCTTTCAAACGAAGAGAAAGCAGAGTTTATCATCAAACAGATAAACATTTATTTTGCTTCAAAAATGATTGGCATAGCGGGAGGAAAAAATCATGAACAATAAAAAGAAAATAATCTACCTTGGGGATTTTGGAAACAACTGGAATAATAGTTTTGAACTTGTTTATAAAAAAAGCGAGCTCATTGAAATAACTCTAAATTCGCTAAACAATTTTAATGGCATAATTCTAATGAAAAACGATTTTTCTTCACCAAGATTTTATCTGGGAGTTAATCTCGATCTGGAACCTGGTGGATCTATGCCGAATTCAACTATCTGGACAATAGATCATCTAAGAGTTGATGATCATATTACTTTTTTTGATTCAGAGAAAATACGAAATAAGTATCCGGTATATTATCAGAATTGTTCATTGAATATGGTAACAGCTTCATTTGAATGTTCTCTTCCTGAAGATATAGAACAGATGTATGAAGCAGCAAACTATGAGGCTCCTCACAGCTGGAAAGAATTATTTGACCATTATTGCAGTGCTGTCGAAAAAATGTCTCTTGCATATCTGCAGTTTGATTCATCTCATAATTCAAAAACGATTCAGGCAAAACTTGTTCTGGCTTCTGCTGACTTATATGACCTAAAAGAAACTTCTAAATGTTTCCGCGAGGCATGTGATACAACAGCCAATTCTGATTTTAATAATTACAAAGAATATTTCTATCAAAAAAATGAATGCTCTGATTTTATCAAAAAGATTATATGCTTTGAAGCAGTAGAATTTAAAAATGATGATGCCCACCGTGTCATTTTTGATAAATAAACATAGGAGATGTGAAAAATGAAAAATACAATTTTTGTAACAAAAATTATGGTTATGTTTCTCGCCTTTCTGATTGCAGGAAGTGTAAAGCTGCATGCGGTTGGTCGCTATAATCCGGAAGGATCAGCTGGTGTCGAAGGACATTTTTCTGCAATCATAAAAGCCGATAATCCAGATACGCCTTATGATGATGAAAAAGGGCTTGTTTCCCGCTACTCAAAGGGAGAAGAAATTGTCAGTTCCGTAGAAGAAATTGAAATGCCTCTACGCCAGACAGACTATGGTAAGTACTATGATGATTTCAACCGTCGTGTTTCAAACGAGATTCGCCCTGAAGCTAAAAAGCTTTTTATTGAGCAGGAAAAATCAAAAGAAATTACAAACCTTGATGACGCTATAATGCCTCTTATCAAAAGAGGTTTATCGGAAGATAGAGATTATTATTACTACTATGCATGGCCGGAATACAAAGTCAACTCTGCTCTTAATAAATATCCGGTAGCTTTTTATGATTCTCTGGGAAGAAAGATTTCTGATGATTTGATTGAAGAGGCTGCAAAACTATATGAAAAACAGAAGAGACGCAGAGAGCTTTCATCCTGGGGCTCATCCAGCATAAGCACAAT
>JAEEGJ010021024.1_pt1 | contig 14097 bp, 13 predicted proteins | sample 8958761 | NCBI WGS metagenome assembly JAEEGJ01 (sample SAMN16246546, study PRJNA631951) | gut metagenome | biome: gut microbiome; feature: rumen; material: RS-attached | host: Bos | place: Iran: Karaj | collected 2018-10 | reverse complement strand
CGGATAGCGGCTTCGGCAATTGCCTCATTGCCTTTCATAAGTCTCATTTCTCTTTCTTCCATAATTACTCCTCTACTTTTACCCTATAGACTGAAATTACTCCGTCGGGGCAGATAATGCCGCAGTTAGTGCAACCTACGCAGGCTTCAGGGTTGGCCATATAAGCGTAGTGGTAACCCTTGCTGTTAACGGCTGTCGACATGCCAAGCACCTGTTTGTCGCAGGTGTATACGCAGAGCTCGCAGCCTTTGCAGCGTTCAGCGTCAACTGTGACGGCACCTCTAATTTTTGCCATGATAAATAACTGTTATTGGTATGATTATTGGTATGTATTATCTCGGTGAAAGATTCTCTCCTATCCGGGCTATCTCGGTCAGGTTGATCTCGAATATCAGAGTGGAGTATCCGGGAATTATTCCTGTGGCCGATGTTCCGTAGCCAAGGCCTGACGGGATGTAAAGCCTCCAAAAGTCGCCGCAGTGCATGTGCATGAGTGCGGTGGTGACTCCCTCGATTACCCCTTTTACGGAGAATGAAGCGGGTATGTTTACCGACGGGTCGAGCGACTGGGTCTTGAATGACTGGTCAACGACCTGACCTTCAGGGTAGTTGTCGGTAGGTATGAGGCGCACACGGTAATTGAAGCGGACGCTGTCTGAGTAGTAGGGAGTTTCCGTTCCGGTTCCCTGCTCAAGAACCTCGCAATAGACATAATTGCCGCCGGACCATGCCTTGGAGGGATCAAGCTTGAATGAAAGAAGCCTGAAGCGGTCTCCCTTGGCAGCAGTCTGAGGCATATCGTTGCCGTAAGCTGATGCTATACCGGAGAGGTATTCGCCGTTACGTTTCTGCCAGTTTGCGTGGTCGTCAAACTCCTTGGTCTCCTTGCATGAGGAGAGTGTCAGGGAGACGGCGGCTGCAAATACAGTGAGTATAGCCCAAAAACGCTTCATGATCAGAGTGTCTTGAGGACGCTTGTTATTGATACTGTATCGGAAAGGATATTGCAGAGGTCTGCAATCTTTACGCGCTGCTGCTCCATTGTGTCGCGGTTGCGCAGGGTTACGGTCTGATCCTCAAGTGACTGGTGATCGACAGTTACGCAGAACGGGGTGCCGATGGCATCCTGACGGCGGTAACGCTTGCCTATTGAATCCTTCTCGTCATACTGGCAGTTGAAGTGGAACTTGAGGTCGTTCTGGATTGAACGTGCCAGCTCGGGCAGTCCGTCTTTCTTGACGAGCGGCAGGATAGCCAGCTTGATGGGAGCCAGAGGTGCGGGCAGATGCAGTACGGTACGTGTCTCGCCGTTCTCAAGGGCCTGCTCCTCATATGATGCGCACATTACGCTCAGGAACATGCGGTCAACGCCGATTGATGTCTCGATAACGTACGGAGTGTAGCTCTCGTTGGTCTCGGGATCAAAGTACTTGATGCTCTTGCCGCTGAACTTCTCATGCTGAGAGAGGTCAAAGTTGGTGCGGCTGTGGATACCCTCAACCTCCTTGAAACCAAAGGGCATGAGGAACTCGATATCAGTTGCGGCATTGGCGTAGTGAGCCAGCTTGTCGTGGTCGTGGAAACGGTAGTGGTCAGCGCCGAAGCCCAGAGCCTGATGCCATTTCATGCGGGTCTCTTTCCACTTGGCGAACCAGTCAAGCTCGGTGCCGGGCTTGATGAAGAACTGCATCTCCATCTGCTCGAACTCACGCATACGGAATATGAACTGGCGGGCAACGATCTCGTTGCGGAAAGCCTTACCTATCTGGGCGATTCCGAAAGGAATCTTCATGCGGCCGGTCTTCTGAACGTTCAGGTAGTTTACGAATATACCCTGAGCGGTCTCGGGGCGCAGATATATCTTCATGGCGCCGTCGGCAGTAGAACCCATCTCGGTCTGGAACATCAGGTTGAACTGACGTACATCGGTCCAGTTGCGGGTGCCGCTTATGGGGCATACGATACCCTCATCCAGAATGATCTGCTTGAGCTCATCCAGATTGCCGTCGTTCATGGCCTTCTTGTAACGCTCGTGCAGGGCGTCACGTTTGGCAACGTGCTCCAGTACGTTGTTGCTGGTGGCACGGTACTTGGCCTCATCGAAAGAGTCGCCGAAACGCTTGGCGGCCTTGGCAACCTCCTTCTCTATCTTCTCATCATACTTGGCTATCTGATCCTCAATCAGGACGTCGGCACGATAACGCTTCTTGGAGTCGCGGTTGTCAATCAGGGGGTCGTTGAATGCGTCAACGTGACCTGATGCCTTCCAGATGGTGGGGTGCATGAATATTGCAGAGTCTATACCTACAATGTTGTCGTGCAGCAGAACCATGCTCTGCCACCAGTAGGTCTTGATGTTGTTCTTCATCTCAACGCCCAGCTGTCCGTAATCGTAAACAGCTCCCAGGCCATCGTAAATCTCACTTGAAGGGAATACGAATCCGTATTCTTTACAATGCGCTACAATCTTTTTGAAAACGTCTTCTTGTGCCATAATCAGCCTTTTTTCCGAAAATTTCCGCAAAGGTACTCTTTTATTTAATACAAAAGGGAAGAGGCAGTCTTAAAAAAGGTAATAATGAGCCATTTGAATGAAGCTTGCATAATTTCTGAAAATTGTTGAAAAGTTGACGCCCGGGAAGGGGTAAGTTGGGCCCGTGGAATTGGGAATTGTCGTTGAAAAGCAGTAATTTCGCGTCCAAAGTTTTTTGTAATGAGCGACGAAACAGAGGAAATTGATGAGGAGATCCGCGAGCCGGAGGAGACTGGAGCGACGGATGACGGACAGGATGCAGGTCATTCTTCATATCATCCGGTTACAGACGATAACGGAATGATCAGACACCAGCTTTCGGGCATGTATCAGGGCTGGTTCCTGGATTATGCGTCATACGTTATTCTGGAACGTGCCGTGCCTCATTTCGTGGATGGACTCAAACCGGTTCAGAGACGCATACTGCACTCCATGAAACGCCTGGATGACGGCCGTTTCAACAAGGTGGCCAACATTGTGGGTCACACCATGCAGTTCCACCCTCACGGTGACGCCTCAATCGGTGACGCGCTGGTCCAGATGGGCCAGAAGGACCTGCTTATAGAGTGTCAGGGAAACTGGGGAAATATCCTTACAGGCCATCGCGCCGCTGCACCCCGATACATTGAGGCCCGTCTGTCCAAGTTCGCTCTTGAGACGCTGTTCAATCCCAAGACTACCGAGTGGAAGGCATCCTATGACGGCCGTAACAAGGAACCGGTCACACTGCCTGTAAAGTTCCCTCTGCTGCTGGCTCAGGGTGCCGAGGGTATTGCAGTAGGATTGTCCTGCAAGATACTTCCGCACAACTTTAATGAACTTTGTGACGCTGCCGTCTCATATCTAAGGAAGGAGGAGTTCCATCTCTATCCGGACTTCCAGACAGGCGGTGCCATTGACGTTTCCCGTTATAATGACGGCGAGCGCGGAGGAATGGTTCGCATCCGTGCCAAGATTACGAAAGAAGCTGACAACAAGACTCTTGTCATAAATGAGATCCCGTTCGGTGAGAACGTGATGACACTGTGCGAGTCAATCGTCAAGGCAGGCGAGAAGGGCAAGATAAAGATCCGTAAGGTTGAGAACCTCACGGCCGATAAGGTTGAGATCCGCATATCGCTTGCACCCGGTGTGTCATCGGACAAGACCATTGACGCCCTTTACGCATTCACCAACTGTGAGGTGAGCATATCACCCAACTGCTGCGTTATCGATGAGAACAAGCCGCATTTCCTGACGGTGAGTGACGTGCTTCGCAAATCGGTCGATAACACCAAGGAACTGCTGCGCCGCGAACTTGAGATAGAGCGCGGTGAGATTCTGGAGCAACTCCATTTTGCATCTCTTGAGAAGATATTCATAGAGGAGCGTATATATAAGGACCGTGAGTTTGAAGAGGCTCCCTCAATGGATGCCGCCTGCGAGCATATTGATGACCGTCTGACTCCCTACTACCCGCAGATGATCCGCGAGGTGACCAAGGAGGATATCCTTAAGCTGATGGAAATCAAGATGGCCCGCATCCTCAAGTTCAACAAGGAGAAGGCCGAGGAGCTTATCGCAAAGATGAAGGCCGATATAGCCCGCATCGACAAGGACCTGAGCAATATGGTGGCAGTCACCATCAAGTGGTTCAACATGCTCAAGGACAAGTACGGTGCACAGTACGAGCGCAAGACCGAGATCAAGAACTTTGACACCATCGTGGCTACCAAGGTGGTTGAGGCCAACCAGAAACTCTATATCAACCGCGCCGACGGATTCATCGGCATGGAACTCAAGAAGGATGAGTTTGTCTGCAACTGCTCTGACCTGGATGACATAATCCTTTTCTACAAGGACGGCCGATACAAGGTTGTCAAGGTGGCCGACAAACTGTTCGTGGGCCAGAACGTGCTCTATCTTGACGTATTCAAGAAGAACGACAAGCGCACCATATACAACGTTGTCTACCGTGACGGACGCAACGGCGCATACTTCATGAAGCGTTTTGCCGCCACCGGTCTGACACGTGACAAGGAGTATGACCTTACCCAGGGTAAGGCAGGCTCCAAAATAATGTACTTCAGCGCCAACCACAACGGTGAGGCCGAGGTGATCAAGGTTACGCTCAAACCCAATCCCAAACTCAAGAAACCTGTCTTTGACAAGGATTTCAGCGAGCTTATGATCAAGGGACGCCAGTCAATGGGTAACCTGCTTACCCGCAATGAGGTCAAGAGCATCGGACTCAAATCATTGGGTTCATCGACACTGGGCGGCCGCAAGGTTTGGTTCGATAAGGATATATTGCGTCTTGACTTTGACGGACACGGCGATTTCCTGGGTGAGTTTGACAGTGATGACCTGCTGCTGGTAATCAATGCTGACGGTGAGTATTACACCACCGCTCCCGATGCCAACTGCCACTTTGACGAGGGCTTGCTCAGGATTGAGAAATACAATCCGGGCAAGGTGTGGACTGCCGTGCTGTTCGATGCTTCGCAGAAGGGTTACCTCTACCTTAAGAGATTCAACCTGGATCCTTCGGCCAAACGCATCAATATCCTGGGCGAGGAGAAGGGAAACCGCATGGTGCTGTTAACAGATACTGTTTATCCGCGTCTTTTGGTTACCTTGGGCGGCGCCGACAGTTTCCGTGAGCCGATGGAGATTGATGCCGACAGCTTTGTAGGCGTAAAGGGTGTCAAGGCACGCGGACGCAGGGTTACCGCATTCAACGTGAAGGATGTCGAGGAGCTTGTGCCGCTGCGTATGCCGGAACCTGAGCCCGAGCCTGAACCGGTTGAGGCCGATACCGATGACAATGACAATTCCGCTCAGACGGATGATGAAAATACAGAAAAGGTCGATGACGGACAGCTCTCGCTGTTCTAGGTGGTTGTCTTCCGTACTTCTTGGAGTAATACTGACAGCATTCCCTCTGCAGGCTACGGCCCGGCGGATTGTGTGGGACATGCCGCAGTATTCTGAGACCGTAAGGGTCACTTCATTCCTGGCGGGTACCGTCCATGCACGTGACACCTATCTTTCCGGTTCTTCCTACGACGGTTGGGGTGTAGGCTTTGAGAATGACAACTGGACCGGTTATGAACCGGAAAAACTGTTCTCGCAGGGTCGTATGCATTCCGATATCGTGTTCGGCATGATGAAGAATCCCCGTAACGGAGGCAGCACCATGGTGCTCAGCGGCCGTGATTACGCCGGATTCATGTGGCATGCGTTGAAATACAGCAATTATGACTTTCTGGTGGGTCCGGCCGTGATGTGTGAGCTGGGAGTCCTGTATAACAGGCAGAATTCCAACAATCCTGTCAATCTGGAGGGTTATGCAGGCGGAGGTATCTGCATTGACAATACCCTGCGTTTCAGGAAACTGGGATATGATATGGCCTTTCTGGCCACCTTCTATGCCCCGCTTGCAGGAATTGGTTTCGCACCGGACTATGACCAGCCGTATTTCTACATGTACAAGTACGGAGAGTACGGCAAGGCCCTTCACTTCATATCTCCGTTCAATAACCTGGTTTTCACACAGCAGATGGCATTGGTGCTGCCCATTAAGGAGAGCCGTCTGAGGGTAGGCTTTACTGTCGACGGGATAAGGAACCGTCTTGGAGGTCATTCGCGTTTTATGGCCAACACCATGTTTACCATAGGTTTCGGCATGAGGTATCAGACTAAAAAGTGGGACAGATGAACAGAAAGCGTTTAAACCCGGTCATTGTGATGGCGGTGCTGATAACGGCATTGCTTCCTATCTCATGCTCGTGGAGCGGTGAGGCTCCCGACCGCGAATATTCCAATACTCCCCGGGGCAATTTCATGGCTCTGTGGACCATAATGGATGAGCATTACTGTTTCTTCGACCTCAAGAAGGATAAACTTGGCGTTGACTGGGATGAGGTCAAGACAAGGTATGCCGCCAGCATATCGGACGATATGTCCGACAGGTCTCTCTTTGAGGTGCTCTGCAAGATGATAGGCGAGCTGCGTGACGGTCATGTAAACCTGACCAGCGCGTATGACTACGGACGTAACTGGAGCTGGAAGACGGATTATCCGGCCAACTTCTCAAAGGACCTGCAGGAGAGGTATCTTGGTGCAGATTATATCATAGGCGGTAACGGTTACTGTTACCGTATTCTTGAGGACAACATCGGATATCTGGTAGTGGAGAGTTTTGATAAAGCCATGTCTGACAGCAGGCTTAATGTGATGTTCAACAATATGGCTCTCTGCAACGGCCTGATAATCGACATACGCGACAACGGCGGCGGACAGCTTACGGCATCGGAGTCGCTGGCATCCCGTTTTACCGAGAAGAAGGTGACGGTGAGCTACACCTGTTACAAGAACGGTCCCGGTCACAACGATTTCTCCAGGCTGCACAGGAATGAACTGAGTCCAGCCGTGCATGACCTTAGGTGGATAAAGCCTGTAGTCGTGCTGACAAACCGCGGCTGTTTCAGCAGTGCCAATGACTTTGCCTGCATCATGAAACCGCTTGAGAACGTGACGCTTATGGGTGATACCACGGGAGGCGGAGGCGGCATGCCCATGTCATCGGAACTTCCCAACGGATGGGTGGTGAGGTTCTCATCGGCCCCCACTTTTGACGCCGACATGAATCATGTGGAATTCGGTGTCGCTCCTGATATTCATCTGGATATGAAGGATGAGGATATCAAAGCCGGCGTGGATACCTATATAGAGAGCGCCCGCGCATTCATCAACGACAAGTTGGTTAACTATTGATATATGAAAAAATTGTTTGTACTTGCCGCAGTGGCCATGCTGCCGCTTTTGGCATTTGCCGGAAAGGCTAAAGTTCTGAAGATTGATTTCAACAACCCCATTGCGGAGCGTAACACAGGTTCATCATTCGACATCATGTCGATGGTGAAGGGTACTTCCAGTTCTGTCACGCTGCTTTCTTACATAGAGGCCATTGACGCCGCTGCCGAGGATAAGAACATAGGAATGATTTATATGACCCCTGAGAATATCTCGGCAGGTCTTTGCCAGATAGAGGAACTTCGCGCCGCATTGGAGCGTTTCCGCAAATCGGGCAAACCAGTCATTGCCTACTGCGGCAACTTTGGCAACGGCTCATATTATCTGGCATCGGTGGCCGATAAGATTATCCTTGATCCGGCATCGGAGAGCATGATTACCGGTGTAGGCAGTCAGATGATATTCCTCAAGGATCTGCTCGATGCCCTTGGCGTTGACGTCCAGCTGATACGTCACGGCAAGTATAAGGCTGCAGGCGAGATGTTCGTACGCAGCAGCGCCAGCCCTGAGAACCGTCTGCAGAACGAGGTCCTGATAAACTCGATGTGGAACACCATGTCAAGGCAGATTGCCGCTTCACGCGGTTTCACTCAGGAGGAGTTCAACGGCTGGGTTGAGAATATGGAACTTTGCTACCCTGAAGAGTATAAGGCCAAAGGTCTTATTGACGAGGTTTGGTACAAGGACCAGGTTGACAAATACCTTTGCGAGCAGAACGGCGCAAGGAGAATCCAGGAGGTGGGTTTTGTAAAGATCAACAAGTACGCCACCAAGATAAAGAAGGGCAGCCGCAAGAACAGAATTGCGGTCATTTATGCTGACGGAGAGATTGTGGACAGCGGTTCGGATGCCGATATAGTAGGTACAAAACTTGCCAATACGATCCGTAAGGTACGTGAGGACAGTAAGGTGAAGGCTGTGGTGTTCCGCGTGAATTCTCCCGGCGGCAGTGCCCAGGCATCGGAGGCTATCAGACGTGAACTGGAACTGCTGCGTGCCGTGAAGCCGGTCATTGCCAGTTACGGTGACTATGCGGCATCGGGCGGTTATTGGATATCGGCCCAGTCAGACTATATATTCTCGGATGAGAGTACCGTAACAGGCTCCATAGGCGTGTTCGGAATGGTTCCCAACCTGGGCGATGCCATCCGCAAGAATGTCAAGGTCAATATTGAGAGCGTAGGTTCATCGTCACACAGCGATATGATGAACGGAATGCGCATGCTCGATGAGACCGAGGTGGCTTATGTTCAGAAGCAGATTGAAAAGATATATGATGATTTCACCGGTCTGGTATCAAGCGGACGCGGCATTTCAAAGGACAGCGTGGACGCTATCGGTCAGGGACGTGTATGGTCCGGTGCCGATGCCCTGAATATCGGTCTTGTGGACAGCCTGGGCGGTCTTTACGACGCTATCAGTTATGCAGCCGCAAAGGTAGGTCTGACAAAGGCCGATTATCAGTTGAGCCGATATCCGGTTGTAAAGGAGGTTTCGCTTCTGAAGATGCTTTCAGGCAATACTCCCGAGGATCCTGAGGAGAACCTGACTTCACGCGTGGATAACCAGCCATCCATAAGCGATATGTTCCCGGCAATCGCCAGGATGCGTGAGATGCGCAGTCCGGCACTGATGCTCCGTATGGAGAGCGTCATGGAAATCAAATGACGCTTTTGTTATTAATGTAAAAAGAGTTACTTTTGCAGCGCGTTCCATTCGGGGCGCGCTTTTCTTGCAGACGTGGCGGAATTGGTAGACGCGCTAGACTTAGGATCTAGTATCTTTGATGTGGGGGTTCGATTCCCCCCGTCTGTACAAAAAAAAAGCCGACCATTTGGCCGGCTTTTTTTATGATTGGGTTTCAGATTAGAACTCGTATACGAGACCGAAGCTGAGAGCTGAGAAGTCAGCACCGAGACCGAAGTAGTTCTGCTTCTGCGGACCGGGATAAGCCAACTCTGCCTGACTTGTGTGTACGTATTTGAGACCCTCAAACTTTGTTACTATTGACCACTGGTCTGAGAGGTCGAAGCGGATACCGGGCTGAACATACAGTCCAAGATTCCAGTAGTTGAAGCCGCTGGGTGATACAATCTCATATTCAAAGCTGCCCTGTACGAACATATGGAAGCTGCCCTCGTTGAGGAATGTATATCTCAGGAAAGGAGCAAAGCCGAATGAGAATTTCTGCTGGCCGCTGAGAGATGTGGGGTTCTTGATGTTAAGGCCTACACCTACTTCAAGAGCATCCTCAATTGCCATACCGAATTCGGGGCAGAAATATTGGGTCTTTTCCTTGTTGTCAGTACCATAAACAGACTGGCTGTTGAAACCGAGTGAACCGCTGAACCAATACTTGGCGTTTGCTGACATGCAGAGTGCAAGAGTTGCAATGACGAATAATACTTTTTTCATAATTGTGTAATTAAGATTGATTGTTAGTATCCTTTTTATTTATATGATTAGTCCTTAAAAAGTCCTTTATTTAGTCCTTGATTGCGCCAAAAGTAGGGAACATTTGTTAAATCAGCAAAAAAAACACCAAAAAATGTACTTAAAATGCACTTTTGTCGGCTTTTTGTGAGTTTGTGGGGTGAAATCGGCCCCTTTTTGTGGATAAATATGGTATTTAAATTGTTATTTTTGCAGTACTATGACGGTGAAAGAGATATACGATAAACTCCGCAGTTGTACCGGTGTAACGACCGACAGCCGCAAATGCGGACCCGGGCTCATGTTCTTTGCCCTGAAAGGGGAGCGTTTTGACGGAAATGAATTCGTTCGCGGAGCGTTGGAGCAGGGTTGTCCTTACGCCGTTATGGACAATAAGGAGCTCTTTGACTCCCAGGATCAAAGGATGATTCTTGTGGACAATGTACTGGCCACGCTTCAGCAGGTTGCGGCTCTTCACAGACGCACTCTCGGTACTCCTGTCATAGGCATAACCGGTACTAACGGCAAGACCACGACCAAGGAACTGACCAATGCGGTTATGAGCACCACCTACAATGTGCTTTGTACCCAGGGTAACCTGAACAACTCCATCGGTGTTCCGCTTACCGTAATGGGACTCAAACCGGAGCATGAGTATGCCATCATTGAGATGGGTGCAAGCCATCCGGGTGACATAAAGGAACTGGTTGAAGTGAGCCAGCCGGATTTTGGACTTATAACGAATGTGGGCAAGGCTCATCTTCTGGGATTCGGCTCATTCGAAGGGGTTAAGCGCACCAAGGGTGAACTTTATGACTGGCTGCGTGAGCATAACGGCATGGCGTTCGTAAACCGTGACAATGAGCATCTGCAGCAGATGTGCAAGGGGCTGCCCCTTACCGAGTACGGAAAACCCGGTCAGGAGGGATTGCTGGTTGAGGGCGAGGTGCTGGAGTGCAATCCATTCGTCAAGTTCCGCTGGCGCAGGGCTGGCAGTGACTGGCACACGGTCCAGACCAACCTGATAGGTGCATATAACGTTGATAACGCTCTTGCCGCCATTACCATCGGCCTAAAGTTCGGAGTCAAGGAGCAGGATGCATCGGATGCAGTGGCTAACTATATGCCTCAGAACAACCGTTCACAGCTGACCGAGACCGGACGCAACCATCTGGTGGTAGACGCATACAATGCCAACCCTACCAGCATGGCTGCCGCACTTGAGAACTTCAGTATGATCAAGGCTCAGGACAAGATGCTTATTCTGGGCGATATGCGTGAACTTGGTGATGTCTCTCAGGACGAGCACAGAAGGATAGTAGAGGAGATACGTAAATACGGATTCACTCAGGTATGGCTGGTGGGCAGTGAGTTCGCCGGTGCGGCCGGGGACTCCGGATTCAGGCTTTTCCCGGATGTAGAGGCAGTGAACAGTGCTTTGCAAAGTGAACCTGTGAACGGTAAGACAATCCTGATCAAGGGTTCCAACAGTATAGGATTAACTAAAACGATAACCAATTTATAATTATGAAAAAGTTTTTTGCATTATTCGTAAGTGTTCTTGTTTGCGGCGTTATTTCCGCACAGTTGAAGGTTTCTGTAATGGGGGACTCCTATTCCACATTCACAGGTACTATGCCCAAGTATTATGACACATTCTATCCCAACCAGTTCTGCGGCGTAACAGAGCAGAGCCAGCAGTGGTGGGCTCAGGTAATCGAGAAGAACGGATGGGTTCTTGAGAAGAATGATTCATTCTCAGGCAGTACCGTATGCTGCCGCGGTTACAACCACGATGACTACTCAGACCGTGCATTCGTATCACGTCTGAACCGTATCGGCGCTCCCGATATCCTGTTCATATTCGGCGGTACCAATGATGACTGGACTCACGAGCCTTTCGGTGACTATAAATACTCAAACTGGACCAAGGAGGATCTCTATTTCTACCGTCCGGCATTCGCATACCTGCTTGACAACCTCAAGAAGCTGTATCCCAACATGAAGATTTACTCACTTCTGAATGACGGCATGTCAGAGAACCTGGGTGAGTCAATGAGGGAGATCTGCAAGCACTACGGTGTTCCCGTAATTGCAGTCGAGGGCATTGAGAAGCGCATGAATCACCCCACAGCAGCAGGTATGACCAAGATTGCCGAGCAGGTACAGGCATTCCTGGACGCCGAGAAGAAGTAAGATGGTAAAGATAATGGGAATCATAAACGTGACTCCTGACTCCTTCTGGAGCGGGTCACGTGTGCAGGACAAGGCGACACTTACAGAGCGTGTCCGGCAGATGATCTCCCATGGGGCCGATGCCATTGACGTGGGCGGCTGCTCCACACGTCCGGGTGCCGTGCAGGCATCGGCCGATGAGGAAATGCAACGCCTGGAATGGGGACTTGAAGTCATCAGGGCTGAGTTTCCCGATATACTGCTCTCAGTTGACACCTACCGTCCGCAGATAGCGGAGCGCTGCGTAAAGGAGTGGAAGGTGGGTATCATCAACGATGTTTACGGGGGCAATGATGACATGTATAAGGTGGTGGCCGATACGGGTGCGCAGTATGTGCTCATGTGGTCGGAAACCATAAAGGAGGATCCTGTGAGAGAGATGATGTCATTCTTTAAGGAGAGGCTGCGGATAATGGAGAAGGCCGGTGTGGATGTAAAGCGCAAGGTGATACTGGATCCGGGATACGGATTCGGAAAGACCGTGCAGCAGAACTACACCGTACTTGCCAATCAGCGCAGGCTATGTGAACTGGGACTGCCGGTACTGTCGGCCCTTTCACGCAAATCAATGGCGTGGAAACTGCTTGAGATTACTCCTGAGCAGGCGCTTCCGGCTACCATCGTAATGAATACGGTGGCCATAGAGCAAGGCGCAGACTGGATACGCGTTCATGACGTTGAGGAGGCCTCCCATACCGTCCGCATAATGCAGGCATTAAAAGACAACAAATAAGATATGGTTGACTATTTCGTATCATTCGGTATCAAGGACATCATAGACGTGGTGTGCGTCTCGCTGCTCCTTTTCTATCTGTACAAACTGATGAAGAGGACCGGATCGCTCAACATGTTCATAGGAATCCTTGTGTTCATCCTGGTTTGGATAGTAGTGTCACAAGTCCTCAAGATGCAACTCTTGGGCGCCGTGATGAACAAACTGGTCGATGTGGGCGTGATTGCCCTTATCGTACTGTTTGCCGATGATATCCGCCATTTCTTCCGCGACATCGGCACCTCAACACGTACCCGCAAGCTGTTCCATTGGCTTGTAAGGCGTCGTAACGGTCAGGATATGACCAAGTGGGAGCCTGTGGCCAAGGCCTGCGAGAGCATGAGCCACAATAAGGAGGGTGCCCTGATTGTAATAGGTGAGAACGATGAGCTTCATGATGTGATTGCCACAGGCGAGGCGGTGAATGCCAACATCAACCAGTTCCTTATAGAGAACATATTCTTCAAGAACAGCCCGCTGCATGACGGCGCCATGATCATTGTGGGTGACCGCATTGAATCGGCCGCCTGCATCCTGCCGGTATCACAGTCCGAGGAGTTGCCCAAGTCATTCGGCCTGCGTCACCGTTCGGCCATGGGAATAACTGAGAAGACCAATGCCGTGGCAGTGGTGGTATCCGAGGAGACGGGAATCATATCGGTTTTCCATAAGGGTTCATTCCATCGGGACATGAAAGCCGATACGCTCATGCATTTCCTCTCGGAGAATGTCAGATAAGTAAACCTATACTGTGCCAAACTGTCATAACTGGTGACACTTTACACCCTTATGGCAGTTTGGCATATTTTTGGCTCTTATCCCATTGCCCGATAAGGGGCTTTACAGTCGCAAACAAATAACTAAAACAATAAGAATATGAACATCAAACCGTTAGCAGACAGAGTTCTGATTCTTCCGGCAGCAGCCGAGGAGAAGACCATCGGCGGAATCATTATCCCCGATACAGCCAAGGAGAAACCCCTTAAGGGTGAGGTAATTGCAGTAGGAAACGGCACCAAGGATGAGGCAATGGTTCTCAAGAAGGGTGACCAGGTACTGTATGGCAAATATTCAGGCACAGAGCTTGAAGTTGAGGGTGAGAAATATTTGATTATGCGCCAGAGCGATGTCCTGGCCGTGGTTGAAAAATAATAAGGAGATACAATTATGGCAGCAAAAGAGATACTTTTCAATATGGATGCCCGCGACCTGATGCGTCAGGGTGTTGACGAGCTTGCAAATGCAGTCAAGGTTACACTTGGACCTAAGGGCCGCAACGTTATCATCGAGAAGAAGTTCGGTGCTCCCCAGATCACCAAGGACGGTG
>JAEEGJ010021015.1_pt1 | contig 14099 bp, 10 predicted proteins | sample 8958761 | NCBI WGS metagenome assembly JAEEGJ01 (sample SAMN16246546, study PRJNA631951) | gut metagenome | biome: gut microbiome; feature: rumen; material: RS-attached | host: Bos | place: Iran: Karaj | collected 2018-10 | reverse complement strand
ATCCTTGTCGTTGCTCCAGACAAATTCGACGACAAGACCGGCGCGATGCTCTTCGGTCACGGATGGGGCGGCAACAGATTTCAGCATCAGGAGTTTATGAAGGCAGTCGCTGACAAATTCAATCTCCTCTGCCTCTCACCAGAGTACAGGATGAGCGGATTCGACTACGCCCCCCACAGCGGATACGGTTGGTTCAAACCATATGACTTGAGCTTCTATCAAACTTTCGATGTTCTTCTTGCCCTTCGATTCATCCTTCAACTCCACACAAATCTGAACCACAAAAGGATTTTTGTCTATGGTGGTAGTCAAGGCGGACACATCGCACTGCTCAGCACCATTTATGCGCCAAACACTTTCGCCGCCGTTTATACCTCTAGTGCAATGGTTTGCGTTCCAAACCAATCAAATCTCGCCGATGCCACGGGGCGCTTTTTCACCGATGCGGAATGCAAAGTCCGTTCTGTCCCATACCTTATAGACCGTCTGAACACACCACTCTTCATGGAACACGGCACAGGCGACGAAACGGTTGACCACGCCCTTAACACCGCTGTTGTGGAAGCGCTCATGAAGGAACGTGGAAAGCCTTGCGAAGTCGTTTATTATGAAGGTGCTCACCATGACTTGAGCCCCGTCATTACCAAATTCGACGCTTTCATGAAAATGGCCCCGAAATTCCTTTCCTCCTACGAAAACCAACGCATAGATGATTTCACCGCCGCTTCCAAAATCACAATTCCATGCGGCGATAAAACACTTTCCATCGACTGGGCACGCGATGTCCGTGACATGAAACTCGTCTCGTGGCAGTAAGTCATTCGCCTCCACTGATATAAGCAACAAAAAATTACGTCTCAATTCTCCAATAAAAAATGACAACTTCTAATTCAATTTCTGCCAAAGAACCGCTTGTCGGCCTATTCTACTTCCTGTGGCTCGGTGAACATGGTCGTACAAAGCCTTATGACGTGACGAAAATTCTCGCCACCGATCAGAACGCAGGCTACAAGCCCGACAGTCCCGTATGGGGCAGCGAAGGCGTGTATCACCATTGGGGCGAACCGCTTTACGGATATTATTTTTCCGATGACGAATGGGTCGTCCGCCATCACATGAAGCTCATCATGCAATGTGATGTGGATTTCCTTTTCTTCGACACGACAAATGCCGTAATTTATGAAAACAACGCCAAGCTTGTCATGCGTGTCTTACAAGAATACCACGATGCGGGATGGCAAATCCCGAAAGTGATGTTCTACACGAACACGGCTTCCGGCAAGACCGTCGAGAAAATCTACAATGCCATCTACAAGCTTGATTATGCGAAAGATACATGGTTCAAACTGGATGGCAAACCTGTCATCGTCGCGAAGGAGGAGGAATGTTCAGAGACGGCAAAAGCATTCTTCACCATCGTCAAATCGCAATGGCCCAACGAGCCTGACAAGCTTGGCGGTTGGCCATGGATGGATTTCACACGACCGCAACGCGTCTTTCCAGGCGAAAAAGTCGATCGAACGGTCATGAACGTTTCCGTCGCACAGCATCCGCAGTTGCGTTTCGGCGATTCCGCCATGTATGGTGAAAAGAACAACTGCGGGCGTGCATTCCACAATGGCGCAAATAATTCCGCTCCAGACGCTTGGAAGGAAGGATGGAACTTCCGCGAACAGTGGGAGCGGGCCCATGAAGCAAAGCCTGATATCGTTCTTGTGACAGGCTGGAACGAATGGATCGCAGGCCGTTGGAAAGGAACAAAAGAACGCCCCATCATGTTCGTGGATTGCGCAAATTACGAATATTCACGCGACATCGAAATGATGCGCGGCGGTTATGGCGACGCCTATCTTCGTTTGCTTCGAGAAAATGTCCGCCGTTTCAAGGGAATTTCAGACGATATCGAACCAAATCCACCACAGACGGCGAAACGCTACCGCTGTTTCGCCGATTCCGCCATGCCGCGAGACGCACAGGGTTATGGAACAACTTACGTGAACCATACTCAACGGAACGCGCCACTGTGGATTGATGTGAGCCACGATTCAACCGCCATTACATTCAAAATCAAAACAGCGAAACCGATCTTCGGTACGGAAAACGATGGCGATTTCATGCGTATTCTCGTCAACGGCGATGTCGTAAACAGCCTCGGCAAAAACGTCATCGACGGCGACACGATGATGCTTTCCGTCCCACGCAAGTCACTCGAACTGAACGATAAAGATTTTCACTTTGAGTTCAAATTCGTCGATTCGACGATTGCCTGCCAAGATCCACTCGACTGGTATGACCACGGCGTCGTGGAACCGCTTGGGCGCCTCCCGTTTATCTATCATGGAATCGACAATATGACAGACAACTCTTAAGCATTGGACACTAAGTTCTTAGTTTGTTTTTTGCCTGTAAAAGTCATTATGATATCTTATGAATCTATATGATTTGTAAATTCTCAACTTGCATTTTTCAATACTGTCATTATTGTATAGTATAAGTTGACATTTTCCATTTTCATTATCTTTCGCAGGCTTCCCTACTATGAATACTATCCAGCAAATCGCACAATGGTTCCTTTGCAAGGAATCCATGACACATAAAAAACTTCAAAAACTATGCTATTATGCGCAAGCATGGCATCTCGCGCTTCACAATAGCGAACTTTTCGAAGAACGCTTCGAAGCGTGGGTGCATGGTCCTGTTTCTCCAGTCCTCTATTCCATCTACGCAGATTACGGATGGGAGAAAATCCCCTCGGAAACAAGCCGTCCAGTTTTCGATGAAGCGGCGGAAGGAATCCTGCAGGCTGTATGGAACACATACGGCTCGTTTGATGGAGACCAACTGGAGGCGTTGACACATTCCGAAGCCCCTTGGCAGAACGCCAGAGGCAATCTACAGCCTTGCGATACATGCACTTGCGAAATCCAACCGCTAGACATGAAGGAGTACTATCTGCAAAAATTCAAGGAATCCCAAAATGAATGACAGGCATATTCCAAAACTGCCATCCGTTACGCCGCCTGCACGGGAACCGATCTCTCTACCATTCAATGGCAGATACGTCTCAAACAGAATCATGGCCTATTCCTTTTCTTGTCTTGACAGATCCCATGATCTTTTCAATCTTGGAAACGACAAGACACAAGATGATGCAGTTGCCAAAGAATGGTTTCTTGATTTGCTCGATTGCTTGAAGGAGGTTGGAGGGAAAACCGTTCAGGAAATGAAAAACTCTCCGTGGTGTCTTCATCCCGTAGATTGGCGACATGCGAACGTCCGCTGTCCGACCAATGAGCAACAGCACGAATACTGGCAGTTCAGGCTAGGCAAATCACGTGGCCGAATCATCGGTATCAAAATTGATGGTTTGTTCTATGTGGTTTGGTTGGATGCACATCACAATCTGACAGACAGTGAAGGTTATGGAGTCGCGCAAGCATATCGTAAACCATCAAGTGAATATGAGCGTCTGCTCAATGAGAAAGAATGCCTTGAAATTGAAAACCGTAAGTTACTGAATCTCCTTGACGAAAAAACACAACGATAGGAGTGATCACAACATTATTTGGGACGGATCCACCTATCCCCGAGCGGATACAAAGTTGCAAAAACTTTGGAATTTTCAAATGATCATTCCACCATCACATTTTTGCAGAATTCATTGGTTGAAAGATCATATTCTCCTGATTCGCAGATATTTCGTCCATTCCAAATGATATTTTTCAACACAATGTCTCGCGTGGCGTGTTTTTCATCATAACCACGGAAAATGAACACAGGCTTTTTGTTTGAAAACAATTGGATGTTTTCGAAGACAAGATGGTCGTTGATGCCACGTCGGTCGCCACCCGCCGAATATTCTGGATGGAACTCAACGATCGCCATGCAAAGCGGCGGATTGTAATCCTTTGAACGGATGGCATACATTTCATCGTCATTCGTCTGGATGAGCGGCGGCGGGATGACATCATCGTATTCGATGGACATGTCCCGCCATGTGACATGATGAACGCGGGCATAATCCACATTGCAGCAGTCCAATGCGGGTCCCATCACATGGATGATCGCACAGTTTTCGAAAAGAATGCCACAAATTTCCTCCGCCCGCGTCTCTGCACCGATTTCAAGGCATTTTCCCCAATCATTCCAAATGACGCAATCTCTCACAATTACATGCCTGAAATTTTCATAGCAGCCGCCATTATGGTGCATGGCCTCCTGCACAGCTTTTTCCACATCGCCTTCATAATAGCAGTCGAAGCCTTTGATGCAGATGGAATCATCGTAAGTCCTTAGGAAACAATGATCAATGATGACATTTTCGCAGTTGTGCATGTCGATACCATCTGAATTATATCGCCAGCAACCGATGATTTTCACATTGGAAATGGCAATGTTCCGACAGCCGATGGGACGGATGTTATAGACCAGACTGTCGCGAATCGTGATACCATCGATGACGACATTCGTACAGTATTCCAACTGGACGGTATGGAGCCGCACGGCATTATTGACAGCCGCCTTATTGTTCTTTTCATTTGCCTCAAAGAGGATGGTTTCGCGGTTGTGACTGTTGTCCAAAATGCCATGACCAATGATACGGATATTATTGGCGTCCATGGCTTTGACGCATGCAAAAACAACAGCCCCTTCGTCAATGAAAAGCGTCTGCCCATCCTTCAGTTCAATCATTCCCGCCTCATGGATGCCTTTTCCGAAATAGATAACCTTTTCGTCCGTAGGCTTGACATCATATTGCCGCGGCTTGTCGATGAAAATATGGAGCGCATGGTTACGCCCCGACGGCTCGAATGTGCAATAGGCGCCGCCATCAACAGTGAATTTGGCGGTATTCCCATTGATTTCCGGCTTGACGCCAAGCGTGCATGGACGGATGACCGCCTTTGAAATATCTTGATTCGACGTCACTTCGAACGTCACCGCCTCATCGGCCTCCATCAAGATGAACGGAATGATTTCCGACTGTTCTATCTGCCGTTGATGGCCTGGCCACCGTCTGTTGAACGGCTCTTTCGAAACGCGCGCGAATTGCAACGGCAGCTCCACGCCGTTTGCTTTCACTGTATATTTAGTATCATTCAAAGATGTCTGGGTGACAGGATAAATGTGCTGCATGGGAAATTCCTTACATTAAAAATATTGTTGACAGTTTTTTAGGAGTGCATATTAAACGTGGTTCAAAACATGGTAACATTCAGGAAGTACCGACGGCCTTCCCATCACCACAGAAAGTCCTTACTTTCCCTTCGGCAAGAGGTCGTCCAGACAGTAGGCGGTCGGATGGTCAATGGAAATTGGTCCCAAGTTGCCCGGGCCTCCTCGGTTCACCAGAACGAGCATCTTCGTGGCAGAGTCTGGAACCGGGCCAATCAAGAGGTGGAGCCGTCGGTTGTCCGCTGTCTCGCCCTTCATCTCGTACATGGCGTCTTCCTGCTCGATCCAGGCACCGGATGCGTTCTGGAAGCCGATGCGCCCCTGCAGGAAGGCCGCCGCATCACCATGGAATGGCACGGTGACGCTATAAACGCTCCCTCCTGTCACCGAAATGCCGACAATCAAGCAGATGCCGTTTTGAAGTTCTATTTTGCCGTCCACGACTTTCGCCAGACTAGCATCCTCCTCGCCAGGAAACCACGCCGAATAGCCGGGCGGAAGGGTCCCCGGCGTGGCGAATTCCGTGTTCTGGGGCTTCACCTGCGCATCCGCCATCTTGAACTCAGGGTTCGGCCAGTGGTTTACGATTGCGCCCTCCGCGCCTATCCGCGAGAGTTCCTCGACGAAATCCTCCGGGTGCCTCGCCATCCGAAGCGTCTTGTCCAGCCCCGGCAGTGTTGCCTCCCAGGCATTGGCAGGAGCGGCGTGGGAGAACATCTGGTGCTGTTCGCTGTAGAACCAGACATACTGGTCGGCGGAAGACAGCAGATAGTTCATGTTGTGGAAGAGCGTGGTCATGGTCACCCGATGGTCGCCGTTCGCAAACCACCTCGGCGGAACATAGGCATCCAGATAACAGCCAAAGCCCGCACTGATCTGACGGCGGTACCGCTCCCGATTCTCTGGCGACACGAACCCGGCAAAGTCCCGACAGATACTCTGGGCGGTGCGGAGCGCCCCACTCTGTGTTCTCAGGCAGTAACCAGCTTCGCAGCCATCCACGATGGTCATTTTCGGCGGGACAGCATCCCAGAGGCCGTCGATGAAAGCGGGATAGAGCCCGTAAATAGGATCCGGCTGCCCCGTGCGACAACGAAAGGTAGAGAGCAGCCAGAAGGCGAGGAAGGTCATATCGGGATATTCCGTCGCCATCGCCGACATGACTGTCCGGCCACGGCTGCGGGCGACGACTTTCATCTCATCGAAAGTGCGCCCACACTCTGGATTGTAAGCCCAGTTGAACTTCTGGTATGGCTCGGGGTCGAAGCAGATACCCTTGAGTCCCGCCGCCTTGGCGGCCTTGGCGAGAAGGCCGAACTTGGCGGCGAGGTTCTTCCAGCCCGCGTCGTCCAGCCAGTCCATGGGACCGGGAGAGATCCAAGCGATGGCGAAATTGTCGGTGAAGCGCTTGAAATCGCAGTTTTGCAGATCTTTGACCGCGCTATCAAAAACGTCCGCCGGCCAACTGCTCCCGTCCCACATGTAGAGGCTTGCTGCCCAGCCGTCGGCATTGGTCAAGGGGAAGATGACGCCGTCGAAGGGCATGGTGGCCTCCATCTCCCGCCAGTGTTCACGCAACTGGCGCGGGTTCGTCATGTCCCATCCATAGTGCAGCAGTTTGGCGCGATGCGGAGGCGTCGCGTTCAAGACACAGACGGCACCGAGCAACGCCATTCCCAGCAGAAGAGTCTTGTGAGTCATTTCAGTCTATCCTATGGTTATGAGTTGAAGTAGTGGTTAATTGCGGAAACAATTGTGCAATTGCGAGTCACGGGCGAAACAGATGTGGCTCGAGGGGAAATGAGCGGGCTTTCGCCCGTGAATTTCCCTGAAAGGCGCAGATACCAGCTTGTCACCGCAAGTGCGCAATTAGTTACGAAATTAGGCATGGTTCAAAATCATGTAACACTCGTTACCAGTGAAAACCGCGCTTGCAGTTAAGCTAATCCCCTCCCCTGATTTTTCCAGCCCGTTTTTTGATTTTCCCAGATTTTTCGATGAGCTTGTCCAGCTTCATCATGCCCGCTTCTTTCGCTCGTTCGCGCGTGTCATGCAATGATGGCATAGGTCAGATTTCTTTTACAATGTTATAGTAAATTGATTGTTCCGTTCTTTGCTCAGATGGATGTTCCGCTTGTATTGCTGTCCGCCGACGGTAATCTTCAATTCGTACTGCCCATAGAACCCCTTGAAGGAAAGCGAGTTGGAGCTTACATGCAGTTTCAGATTCGTCCGCCATTCCTTTTCAAACAAGTTGCGGATGACGTTGAAGGCAGGCTTAGGTGTGAAGTCATAGCGGATCAGGCCGCCATAGTAGTAATTTTCGCCGTAGGTCATGTCGCCGGGCACGGCACCATATGCAAAACCGTCCACCAAATTCCAATAAATGATACCATCGGTCGCAGGATGGCAGAACCACAGGCTGTAGATGTTGCGGATGATCTGGGCCTGAAGTTCTTCATCTTTTGCATCGTTTGAATAGGCGGGAATAGTCAGTTCCGTGATGTGGATCGGCAAGCCAAGCCGCGCATACGTGTCCAAAACACAGCAAATGTGTTCAGGATCATAGAAATCCCGCGTCTCCTTGTATTCATTTTCGCGACGGTAGAACATGTGGAACTGCATGCCAATGGCATCGATCCGCGCACCTTTCAGCAAAGCGCGTTCGATTTGCATGTAGTATGGGCTTTTATAATAGTAGAACCAGTCTTTTTTCCACACACAACAGTGCGCCTCGTTGATGACCAGACGGTTGCCTGGGAAGTAATTCTCCGCCAATGCGAAGCTCCATTCGACTTGATCAGGCTGGTTGTACAAGCTGACATCCGAATGCTGGAAGAACGTTTCGTTCGTCACTTCCCACATGGGAATCCGCGCCGCATACCGTTCAGCCAGTTCACGAAAACGTTTTTCAAGACATTTCTTCTCCCACTGCACCGTGCCTTTTGCCCAGTTAGGCATTTCTGACGCGTAGTTCAGGCAATGCGCCTTCGGCTCAATGCCGTGCGCTTCGCAGAACTCAAGGCAAAGATCCGGCGCTGGACGGCGGTAGATCTTCGGACTGTCTTTGGCGAAACGCGGCTTGCCCTGCTCTGGCTCCAACGTGTTCCAATAGAACGGAAGCGTCGCGATATTAAAGGTTTGCGCATAAAACTCTTTATATTTGCGATTCTGCTCTTCATTGGAAAACTCATCGAGCATGAAAAGATTTGCACCATATTTGAAATCATGGCTCTTCTGTGTGACTTTCACCTCAACATCACTGACAGGCTCTCCTGTCTTGCTCACAAACTTCAGGAACGCAAATCCTTTTTTATTTGCCTCCACGCCTGTGGCAATGCGATCTTCCATGTAGTCCTTTTTCTCTTCGAACAGCTTCAGGACTTCTTTCCGTGATTCCATTTCAGATTTTTCCTATGAGATGATGATTTTTCGTTGTGGTTCAAAATCAGGTAACACCCGTTACCAGTAAAAATCTCACTTGCAATTAATCTAATACTCCTTGATTTTTCCAGCCCTGTTTTTTGATTTTCCCGGATTTTTCGAATTTTTCAATTTTTGACGAAATCTTTGTATTTATCCATGGGATTTTCCTAGTTATTATGTAGTTGCCGTCAAAAGGTGGTGGGAACTGTCTAATTGCCGCAAGAGGAAGTGCACAGACTGAAACTTGTGCTCCCAAAGGATTCCAATGTCACGGGCCCGTTCTGACACTTTATTCTATGATTCCCAATTGCTTTGCAGTGACGATTTCAGTCTCATAGGTGCCGTCTGCTGAGATATCGAAGATTCGGAAGCCTGGATCGCCGTCGTTGTAGGAGGAAAGCGTTGCGGCCTTGCAGAAGCCGAGGCGGATGCCGTTCTGGTCGGTCACGTCGAAGGTATTCATGTGGTCGTGACCGAAATACACGCCCTTGAGGTTGCCCATCTTTAGCCAGCTCTGATAGAGGGTGCGCCCCTGGTAGGTATGCCGTTCGTCGGTGTAAACCGCCCATGAGGGCGGACAGGGCTCCTCGGCCAGTACGCCGGTGCCGATGCCATCGGCGAGACGGTCGAAGGACCCCACAACGCCATTCCAGACCGTCCCCGGCGGCTGGATCAAGTACTTCTTGTACGGTCCAATCCAGACCATGTTCGCCTCGGGAATGACATAGCGTTCAAGGGGCTCTGACCAAATTGCCGTCTCGGGCAGTTTCTTGATCCAACGGTTGAGCGGCTCGCTGAACACGGCATCCGCATCACCTTCCGAGGCGTCTTCAATTTCCAGCAGTTGAATGTCCGCGGGGCGGGTGGGGACATGCACGAGCACATTTGTCCGGTTGACATCGCAGACGATGATGTGCTGGAACCACAGGCATGGGAGGGTGCCGGCGTGCTCTTCGTACCACTGTATCTGATCGGTACGGCAGCCGTCGTAGCCGCCTTGAGGCGGATAATCTCCGGAGTCCATCACGATGAGGTTGAAGCGCGGCGTGTCGTCGTCGGTGGACAAGATTGGGATAGCGCCACTGCCGACACCCGAGAGTTCGGCGATGTCGAAATCGACGAAATACTTCCCCCCCAATTGCTTGTAGATGTCATACTGTTCCTGGCGGGTGTAGTATTCGGGGCCTTTGAATTCAGAGTCGTGGTTGCCGAAGGTGATGGCGTGGGGGATCTGTTCCGCCACGAAGATGTCCATGAACTCAGAGACCGCCTGTTCGAACTCGCCGTGCTTATTGAAGCGCTTGGTGTTGTCGCCGGTCAGGATGATGAGCGACGGGCGGTACTTCCGAATGCCACGCCGGATGAGTTCCTTGACGGGCTCCTCCAGCGGATAGACGCCCTGCGGGTCTGTAAGTTGCATTATGCGGAACTTGCCTGTTGCGTCAAAATGGAATTTCTGGGCGAGGTTTGGCGAGACAGCAGGCAGCGTGGATTGGGCGAAGGCGGTCATGGTGAAAAGAGGCAAAGTAATGATGATACAGGATTTGGCGTGGTTCAAAATCAGGTAACACCCGTTACCAGTGAAAACTACGCTTGCAATTAAGCTAATTCCCCTCCCCTGATTTTTCCAGCCCGGATTTTTGACTTCCCGGATTTTTGAGTATTTTCACCGAATCATAATGGACGAAAAGTCATCTTCCGTTATTCCGCATTCGTCGCAGAACTGTGCGATGATGTCATAGCGATCGAGCGTCGCAAGACGATGCGTATCGCTTCCGACTGTGAATTTGCATCCTGCCTTTTTGGCGATGGTGAACGGCCTGATGAGAGATTCATAATATATTGGTTCTATGAGACATCCAGAATTGATTTCGATGGCGTTACCGTACTCATTGGCAATCGAAAGAGCGTCGAAAAATTCCGCGTCGGAAATAGTGTCCAATACCTCCCGTGGTTTGTCATTATGCTCCCCCATGGGAACGAACGGATGTGCAAGTACATGCCCCACACGGCTTTTTGCCCCTACGATAAAGAATTTCATCATGTGTTTGCCCCACCCTGCGAAGGAATGGTCGTCAGGTTGCTGGATAACGGATTTCAGATGGAAATGGTCGGTCGGAAGTAACACGACATCAAGCATTTCCTTCAATTCAAGAGTGCCGCCGATACAATCGGGAGAATACGTTTCGATTTCCGCACCGACGAGCACTTTCATGGGAAATTCAGTCGATTCCACCATTTTCTTATTCTCAAGAATCTGCTTAAGCGTTTCCGGAAAGGGCCCCTTGAAGTTTGGCCTGTTCTCCCAAATGTTTTCAGGAAGTGTCCAGTAATGGTCTGTGATGCAGATACTTTTGAAGCCCTTTCCGGCGAGAACGCGGACAAAATTCTCAATTGTCGCCTCTTGGTCTCCAGAACAAGGCGAAAGCTTTGTATGCATGTGGTAGTCGTTTACAATTTTCATGGTCATTTCCTTTATGTTTTTCGTCAAATCACTATTATAATTTTATTATTGCAAAGCATCCATACCCCCTAGACGCAATATCATATAGAGAACGCCATCCTGGTCGTTGGCGAACGGGTCGAAAAATTCGCCGCGCCTTGCAGGACATGAAATGGAACCGTCTCTATGGCGCATCGTCACGGAGAAAGGATATAAATAGGCGCAGGAGGCCGTGCCGTCAGGGGAGAACAGACAAAGACAATTGCGTAGGCATTTGGCCGCTTTTTTCCGATAGCTTGTGTCATTCGTGATTTTGGCGTAAAGATGATAGCCCCTTGCGGTCAACAGACTTAGGTAATGCGGGAATGTATCGCCAAAAAGGCGGCGTTTCCCAAACCAATATTCATCCCAATGGCGAATCGGTATTTCGTTCAAATGATAATCCGGCTGGTCGCCGGAGAAGCGACTCAGCAGATCCATCTGCGGAACCAAATCATGCAAAATGCCTGGATCATGGTCGATACGGTCGTAAAAAGCCGCGGGAATCGCGACTGCAGGCGTCGCGATTGTTTGCTCAAAACGGACTTCATGGGGTGGATAGTTAAGGCCTGTTTGTCGCATTTGCGAAACATGTTTTCTCAGTAATTCCGTCAATTCATCCGCCTCTTTTGCCATTCCGGCTTCCCGAATCATGTCAATGGCATCCGAAAAGAGCGTCCCATTTGGATAAAAATGGAATCCTCCATCAGAGTAGAAAAGCCGAATGGATCGGTCAACCCATTTCAAATACAAAATGTTCTTTCTGTATCGGTATAACTCCAGCCAGAAATTGATCAAACCCGCCGTATTATAAAGACGGATGCGACAGGAATGTTTGCCGATATCCCCATGGACAATACCTGTATCGACTTCATACGTCTCCCTCAATAGATATTGTTCATAAAGATCAATGGCATGGGCGGCTTCGGTATCTTCAGGATGCAGTTGCGCCCAACGGCAGATGAGCAGTCCCATATTTCCACGCTCACCGCTGGTATTGTGGTCACGCCAGATGTAGTTATAATATGGTGAATGTTCTTCATTGTCATAAATCATGAATGCACCATATAGCGGACTTCTGGGATCGAGCATTTGCTGATTCTTTAAAATGAAACACACTCTTTGCTCAAGCAGTTTATCAAAAGATTGACTGCAATACCCTAAAATCCAAAATCGCTTTTTTCCAATCTGAAAATCAAATCGATATTCACCCAATTCTTTCGGTGAGTAGGTGATTATTAGCTGATTTTCTTTTCGTAAATACGGTATCTGCTGTCCTTTGCAAGAAACGATAATATCATCATCAAAATGGTTCGATTTTATCGTAATCTCAAATGTCTCATCAGGGAATACAGTTTCTTGCGCGAATTCCACCCAAAGACCATTTTCCATGGCAAGCAACGCTTCCTGAAAATGATCATGCGGGAAGGCGATGATGGACCATTCAACCACCATTTCACCACTGGGCAGCAGATGGCACGGGGAAGGATGCAGCACAAAATCGCCGCGGTCATTGCTGGATTCCTCCTCTATGCGCTCCACGCTGTAGCAATCAAGAGCCCCTTGCGTCAGGACAAGAGCGATATCCGTTGGAAACGGTCCCATTTTCCGTGCATGAACATAGGAGAACTCACCACCGCACCAGATATGCGCATGGCAACGTTGGCTGATGCAGACATCGCTCGAAGGATAACTGTCGTTGAACGTAGTGTAAATGCCCCAATCCCCCCGTTTGAAGTAAAGATCATAATATCCTGTATTGTGATAAATATATTTCTCTGTCAAGCGGTCGTCCAAAAGCGTACGAATGACTTCCAGCTCCAACGTCCCTTGACGGTACCGTGAATGGATGATATTGCCGTCAAAGGACATATCGATGAATTCAAAGCCCACAGGCTCCCCCCAGCTGGCCATTCCTTCGATCCAGTTCATCTTTGCCGGATCGTCATTCAAGACAAGGGATTTTACAGTTCCGTTCTGGGGATTCAACTCAATCGAAAAGACATTGTTTTTCATCGTCAACATCCAATTGTCCTATCGCGTAAACGTGATCCGCACAATGCTGTGGGGAGGCAATTCCATCTGGCGGATGTCCTGAGCATCGAACGGCCGATCGCAAACAACCTCCGGATTGTCGAAGGAATTGCGCGAATGGATGTCATCGGCGGTAATGATGTCCGATTTCGTCTGTTTCCACTCTCCGGGCGGCAGTTCCAAGGCGATGGATTTTGCTTCATGAAGATGCCTGTTGACCAGACTCACCGTCAACGCCTTCCCGTCTTCAGAGATGCTGGCGATGGTGTCAAGATCATTGTCGACATCGTCCGGAAGAACAGTTGCAAGCCGTTGCCCAAGATGGTCTTTCAATAACTTCATGGTATAGAAAGTCGGTGTCTTGTAGCATTTTTCACCGCTTGTTTCAAAGAGGCTTTGCAAAAGATTGCAGAGCTGCGTCTCCATCGCGAATTCCACAATGTCGCAGTTGCGGTAGAAGATATGGAGGGACAGCGCGGCGAATATGGCGTCGCGAAGCGTCTGGCGCTGGTTCTGGTTGTTCGCGAAAGTCGCTTCCGGATGCCATGTGCCCCATTCGTCAAAACAGACTTTTGTCTTGGCGTTCGGGCCGGCATGCTCGCGAATGACCATGCGATGGAGGTCGATGTCATACTGGTATCGTTCAAGAAGATCCAGCAGCGAATAGTAGCCGTTTTCATCAAAATCGACAGCGTCGCCGCACAGCTTGCCGCCCTGTTTGGCGCCTCCAAGATAGTGGTGGACGGACAGCGCGTCAGGCGGCAATGCACGTTGGTTGCGGGTGATGTGATCCAACGCCTTCCCCGCCCATCCAGGCAGTCCATGGCGCATGGAAAGCCCAAGACCGATGAAATAGAGATGCTTCCTGTCTTCACGCAGCACCGTCTGGTATTTGAGATAGGTCTGGGCGTATGCGACTGGATTGTTGTAGTCAATATGCCAGACATTCTCGTCGGTATTGCCTATCCCCCAGTATGTTACG
>JAEEGJ010021013.1_pt1 | contig 14100 bp, 10 predicted proteins | sample 8958761 | NCBI WGS metagenome assembly JAEEGJ01 (sample SAMN16246546, study PRJNA631951) | gut metagenome | biome: gut microbiome; feature: rumen; material: RS-attached | host: Bos | place: Iran: Karaj | collected 2018-10 | reverse complement strand
GATTTTGGCGTCACATCGTGTAGAAACCTATTACGTTTAACTTATCAGGTTCCTTAACTATATCATTTTCAAGGGCAAGCCCTCATTCAATTCAGCGGGTGCAAAAGTACAACATTTTTCAATACGCCGCGCACTTTTTTGAAAATAATTGAAAAAAATGTTGATATCAATACTTATTTATCTGTATTTCAGTAATTTAAATATGTTGAAAACTTATGCTTTTGCATAAAAAAAGCGTCTTTCCCAACCTGTTTTTGTCGAAAAAGACGCTTATATGACACGAAATCGACCATCTATAGATTGACTTTCGTCGAATCTTCGATTTCCCTCCTTCGCACTTTCCAGCGCTGGAATGACATAGACGGTCGATTTCAAAACCTTATTCTAATACTTCACGAAACGGTCTTCACCGTTGCTCAAACCGAGCAGTTCGCTACGGCCAAAGAGGAGGAAAATCTTGTGATTCCAGATAAGTTCCCACAGGATACGGCTCACGCGCACCTGCTCCTCGGGGGCAAGTTCTTCGCTCGTGACGATCGTATCTTCAACTTTCTTCACCTTATTTTCTTGGAAAGCCATCTGCATAACCTGATAGCAAAGGTTGACGAAGGTGATGCCCGTGGTATGGTCGCGGCTGTCCATAATCATGTTGATTCTGTCTCTCAATTCCTCATCGTTATAGAGGAGATGTACGGGATTAGCGTCGTAATTCATGGTTGTTCTGTTTTAGATGATGGTGCAAAGATAGGGATTATTTCGGAACTTACAACATTTTGGTCGTCTGACGGGCACTTTTTTACACCTTATATTAATATGTCGCGCCGATTTTGTACCTTTGCGCCCACAATGTGAACATTATGGTTACAGAATTATTGGTCGTTTGGATTGTCGGTGTAGTGGCCTTTTTTGTGCTTTGGGCGGTTTTGGCCAAAGTGATTAAGCGGATTAGCGAGCGAAAACAAAAAGCCGAAACGCTTACAGAGGAGACCGACAAAAACTCAGCCCCCGAAAGCTTTCCTTCCGAGGGCTGATACTTATTGACGGTCGGTAAACCTTACTGCACATCCCGCGCTAGGCGGACGGAATATCCACTGTATGCCCATGCAGTGCCTAAATGTGGTCCTTGCCAATAGATGCCAACTACATATACTGAACGATTGTCTTCCTTAACTGTAGAAGTCCAATAATTCCCATAGCCTTTGGTTTCGGTTACAAGTACTACGGAACCAATGTTGCGATGACCCGCATTGGGCAAAAACACGCATCCAGCAGGTTCCAATGTGTTTTCCCAAAGGGAAAGGCTTATCGTGTTGACATCCCAGCTTGTGTTTACTTCATTCACTTTTTTCAGCTCATACACTGAGTTATTCCAGTCATCGGGAGCGAGGATAAGGCCATTCACGCCATTCACCTGTGCCTTGGCATATCTGATTTCACTGCTTCGACCATTGATGATGTATTCCCATTCGTCATTGGTCAACGTACGCCACATACCAGCTTGATTACCGCCGTTGCTGATGGGATTATAAACGCCCCAGTCCGCATTGGCATAATCGCCCGTAAGACTATAGGGAAGAAAACCATTCGGCGAGACGGAATAATCATAAGGCCGACAATACGCAGCACCCCCATTCCATCCACTGGTGCCATAGCAGAACAAGTCAATCCATCCTTCATAAGTGCCGGAGACGAGACAGTTGTCGCTACCTTCAACATTACCTAATTGGTTTTCTTCGGTTGAACCACCAACGTAATTCCATTGATGCTCAGCAAAACGGAATGTGTTTGTAGAAGCCTGATACTGAAGGTTGCCCTTCGCAAAATAGACTTTGCCTCCAGTCGCGTTGATACTGAACTTGCCGTCAATAGCCCCTGTAGGAGCTGTCGGCACCTCGGGGGTCTCGCCGCCATTGTTACCACCTCCGTTGTTGTTTCCGCCGTTGTTCGGTTCATCGGGTTTCGTGCAGCCTGCGGCAAAGACCATCGTCGCTGCGAGCATCAATACAGATGCAAATTTTACTATTTTCTTCATTATGAGTTGATTTAGAGATTTCGAAGGGCAAAAATAAAAAATATTTGGATTGATGAAAGAAAAAGAGACATTTATTTAACTATTCGGTGTTTCCAAATGGTTGCCAATTGCGGAATTTTTCGTACTTTCGCAGTTTCAATGATCCAGGTTTCTGGATTGCTTCGTCCCTCGCAATGACGCGGGGCGCGCATGAGAGCAAAGTCCTAAATCTTGAATTCCTTGAATCTTTAAATTTTGAATTTTGAATTTTGAATAATAAATCATTAAATACTTGAATATGAAATACGACGTCATCGTTATCGGCAGCGGCCCGGGAGGCTATGTGGCTGCCATCAGAGCATCACAACTTGGAAAGAAGACCGCCGTGGTCGAGAAGGCCGAAGTGGGCGGCATCTGCCTCAACTGGGGTTGCATCCCCACAAAAGCCCTGCTGAAGAGCGCGCAGGTCTACACCTATATTAATCATGCCGAGAACTACGGCATCAAGGTGGAAGGCGAAGTGAAACCCGACATGGAGGCCGTGGTGGCCCGCAGCCGTGGCGTGGCCGACACCATGAGCAAGGGCGTGCAATACCTCCTCAAGAAGAACAACGTAGATGTCATCGCTGGCTACGGCAAACTGACCGCCGACAAACAAGTGGAGGTGACCGACGCCGAAGGCAACAAGAACCTCTACGAAGCCGACCACATCATCCTCGCGACGGGTTCCCGCGTTCGCGAACTGCCTGCCCTGCCCATTGATGGCAAGAAGATCATCGGTTACCGCCAAGCTTTGGTTCTCGACAAACTGCCTGAGAGCATGGTCGTAGTCGGCTCGGGCGCCATCGGCTCAGAGTTCGCTTTCTTCTTCACCTCGATGGGTGTGAAGGTGACCTTGGTCGAATTCCTACCCAACGTGGTCCCGAACGAAGATGAAGAAGTCTCCAAGCAAGTGGAGCGCGCCTTCAAAAAACTGAAGATGACCGTGATGACTGATGCGTCGGTGACCCATGTTGACACCACAGGTGAAAAGTGCGTGTGCACCATCGCCACGAAGAAGGGCGAGAAGACTGTGGAGGCTGACATCGTCCTCAGCGCCGTGGGTGTGCAAACCAACATCGACAACCTCGGTCTTGAGGAACTCGGCATCACCACCGAGCGTGGTAAGATCAATGTGGACGAATGGTATCGCACCAACGTGCCGGGCATCTATGCCATCGGCGACATCGTGCATGGTCCCGCCTTGGCCCACAAGGCCGACCACGAAGCCACCATCTGCGTGGAGAAGCTCTGTGGCCTCGACCCCAAGCCGCTCAACTACGCCAACATCCCTGGCTGCACCTACACCACACCCGAAATTGCCTCTGTCGGATTGAGCGAAGCGAAAGCCATCGCAGCAGGCTACGAGGTGAAAATCGGCAAGTTCCCCTTCACGGCCTCAGGCAAAGCCACTGCTGCTGGCAACCGCGACGGCTTCATCAAAGTCGTCTTCGACGCCAAGACCGGCGACTGGTTGGGCTGCCACATGGTCGGCGACAACGTGACCGAGATGGTAGCTGCTGCTGTGCTCTGCCGTGAGCTGGGTGCCAAGGGCGAAGACATCATCCATGCTGTGTTCCCCCACCCCACCATGTCGGAAGGCATTATGGAGGCCGCGGCTGCGGCGTATGGTGAATGCGTTCATCTTTAATGCGGGATTATGGATGCTGAATGCTGAAATCGAAGATTCGACGAAGTCAATGTCACGATGCGCAGCTGGGCTTTGCCTCATTCTGCATTCCTCATTCTGCATTCCAAATTACTATTACCATGGAAATAATAGAAACCAAGATAAAAGACCTGCTCATCATCAAGCCTGACGTGTTCATAGATGAACGTGGCTATTTTTTTGAAAGCTACAACAAGGAGCGTTTCATGGAACACGGTCTGAATATGACCTTCGTGCAGGACAACGAATCGCAGTCTATGCAAGGTGTGCTGCGCGGACTGCATTTCCAGAAGCCTCCTTTTGCCCAAGGCAAGTTGGTGCGCGTGGTGAAAGGCGCGGTGAGGGATGTCGTCGTTGATTTGCGTAAAGGCTCACCCACATACGGGCATTGGGAATCCGTCGTTTTAACCGAAAGCAACAAGCTGATGTATTGGATTCCGGAAGGCTTCGCACATGGCTTCGTCTGTCTCGAAGACCATTCGGTGTTTACCTACAAATGCACTAATGTCTACAACAAAGCCTCAGAAGGCAGCATCCGCTGGAACGACCCCGACCTCGGCATCAACTGGGACATCGACAATCCTATTCTGTCGGAGAAAGACAAGATATCGCCGATGTTTAGGGACTTTATTACTCCGTTTTAGTTGAAGTGGAGAAGAGATTCCCCTTCGGGGAATGGAGTGAGGCATAGTTTTAATATGCGGCGGCACATGAAGCCTACACAGCATATGATTTTCTTGCCGCCGCCCATAAAACAAACAACAACACTCCATTCCCGTAGGGAAACCCTATCATAAAATCTTGAAATTTGAAACTTGAAATACATACTATGAGAACAAGAAACCTCCTCCTCGCCTGCGGCATGGCTATTATATTAATAGGTGTGGCAGCAGCGGTCACTTTTTCACTTGCCCAATCCAATGATGAGCAATTGGAAGAATATGAAGGCACAGACCAAGAATTCCTTTCCTTCGACCACATCGACCACATTACCCATGACATTGAGTTACCTGATACGATGACATTTTGCGGTGAAGAGGTACCATTGGACCTGTTTTTTGTCAGAGAACGTCTTGAACGAGAGTTGTTGGTCAACTCGTACCTGCATTCCAGCACCTTGTTGTTATTAAAACGTTCGTCGCGATGGTTTCCCGTCATGGAGCCCATTATGGAAAAATATGGCCTTCCTGAAGACTTCAAGTATCTGGCGATGATTGAAAGCTCGCTCACCAATGCCGTTTCACCAGCCAAAGCGACAGGCTTCTGGCAATTCCTTGAAGGAACCGGGAAACAATACGATCTGGAGATCAACAAGGAAGTGGATATGCGATACAATGTGGAGAAAGAGACCGTGGCCGCCTGTCGTTATCTCAAAGACTCATATAGAAAGTTTGGTGACTGGACCTTGTCGGCAGCCGCCTTCAACTGCGGCAACGGAAGAATCTCCAAGACAATTGAAGAACAACGTGTGGATTCCTATTACGACATGCTGTTGCCTGAGGAAACGCAACGTTATGTCTACCGTATCTTGGCCCTAAAACTCATCACTGAAAATCCAGAAAAATACGGTTTCCAAATCCGTGACAACGGTTGGTATCAACCTTACGAGTGCAAAACCATCACTGTCACCAAATCCATCCCAAGTTTGATTGATTTTGCCTATGAGCAAGGTACCAACATCAAGATGTTGAAGTATTTCAATCCTTGGCTGCGCGGCAACTCACTCACCATATCAGCTGGCAACAGTTATGAGATTAAGATTCCGACAGGAAAATATGCGAAAACACATGGGAAAATGAGAAAAGCGGAATGAACGAGTTTTCAGAAGACAAGACTTTAGAGATTTTAGGTGCGCGGGAAAACAACCTGAAGAATATCGACCTTTCCATTCCCCGCAATGCCCTGGTGGTCGTTACTGGAATCAGCGGGAGCGGTAAATCGTCGTTGGCTTTCGATACCATCTATGCCGAAGGACAACGTCGTTACATGGAGAGTTTTTCGGCCTACGCGCGACAGTTCATCGGCAACATGGAACGCCCCGATGTGGATAAAATCACAGGCTTGAGTCCCGTCATCAGTATTGAGCAAAAGTCTGTGAACAAAAACCCACGCTCGACGGTGGGCACCATCACCGAGATTTACGATTTTCTGCGCCTGCTCTATGCCCGCATCGGCGAGGCCTATTCCTACAACACAGGCGAGAAAATGGTCCGCTACACAGAAGAGCAAATCACCGACCTTATTCTCAAGGAGTTTGACGGCAAACGCATCAACATTTTGGCGCCCGCTGTCCGTGGTCGTAAAGGCCACTACCGCGAGCTGTTTGAGCATATCCGCCAAGCAGGATTCACCCGTGTGCGTGTGGACGGTGAAATGTGTGAGATTGAGTTCGGCATGATGGTGGACCGCTACAAGACCCATGACATTGAAATCGTAGTCGACCGCATTGAGGTTCATGAGGACAGCCTCTCGCGCGTCAAGAAGTCGGTGCAGACTGCCTTCCGTTATGGCAAGGGCTTGCTCATGGTGCTCGACAATGACACACAGCAGCTACGCTACTTCAGCCGCCTGCTGATGTGTCCCACCACAGGGCTATCCTACGAAGACCCCGAGCCCAACACCTTCTCATTCAACTCGCCCTACGGCGCTTGCCCCAAGTGCAACGGATTGGGCGAAATCGCCGTCGTGGACAAGGAAAAACTCATCCCTAACCCCAACCTGAGCCTCCGCAAAGGCGGACTGGCTCCAGCAGGCGAATACAAAGCCGGCAGTTGGATCTTCAAGCAGCTGGAAGCCATCGGTCTAAAATACGGCTACACGCTTGACACCCCACTGAAAGACATCTCCGAAGAGGCTCTCGACGTTATCCTTTACGGTACCAACGAGACCTTCGAAGTGAAACGCGAGACCCTCGGCATCACCTCCACCTATAAAATCAACTTCGAAGGCATCATCAACTTCATTGAAGACCAAAACAACGAGGAAGCTTCGGCAGCTATTGCCCGTTGGGCAGGCTCGTTCATGAACCATGTGACTTGCCCTGTCTGCGGCGGCACAAGGCTGAAAAAAGAGTCACAGTATTTCCGCATCGATGGGAAGAACATCGCAGAGGTGGCCAACATGGACACACTCAGCCTTGGCAAATGGATTGACGAGTTGCCCGAAAAACTCACTGAACGACAGAACGACATCGCCAAGGAAATCCTTCGCGAAATCCACAAGCGCGTTCATTTCCTCTTAGACATCGGCATCGACTATCTCAACATGAACCGTCCAGCAGCATCATTGTCGGGCGGCGAGGCACAACGTATTCGTTTGGCCACGCAAATCGGTTCACAGTTAACAGGCGTGCTCTACATCCTTGACGAGCCCAGCATCGGCCTGCACCAACGTGACAACCAACGCCTCATTGAGTCTCTGAAAGAATTGCGCGACATCGGCAACTCGGTCATTGTGGTGGAACACGACAAGGACACCATGCTCAATGCTGATTATCTCGTCGACATCGGTCCTGGCGCAGGTCGCCATGGGGGCGAAGTCGTCTTCGCCGGTAAGCCCTCCGAAACCAAAACGGGTCATTCTATCACCTGCGACTACCTCAACGGCATCCGCCAAATCGAAGTGCCCAAAACAAGGCGCAAACCCCTGGATGGCGATTTCCTCACCATCAAAGGAGCAAAAGGCCACAACCTGAAGAATGTGGATTTGAAACTGCCCCTCGGCGTGATGGTATGCGTGACAGGCGTCAGCGGTTCGGGTAAGTCCACCTTAATTAATGAGACCCTCTCCCCCATCCTCAGCCAAAAGTTCTACCGTTCGGTGAAAGAGCCGCTACCCTACGACAGCATAGAAGGTTTAGAGAAAATCGACAAAATCATCCAAATCGACCAGGCACCCATTGGACGCACACCACGAAGCAATCCAGCCACCTACACTAAGGTCTTCGACGACATCCGAAAACTCTATGGTGAGTTGCCCGAATCGAAAATCCGCAACTACAAGGCAGGGCGTTTCTCCTTCAACGTAAAAGGCGGTCGCTGCGAAGCATGTAAAGGCGCTGGCGTGCGTGTCATCGAAATGAACTTCCTCCCCGACGTGACTGTGCTTTGCGAGGAATGCCAAGGCAAACGCTACAACCGAGAGACCTTAGAGGTGCGCTACAAAGGCAAGTCGATCAACGATGTGCTTAACATGACCATCAACGAGGCAGTGGATTTTTTCGAGAACATCCCGAACATCATTCAGAAAATCAGAACGTTGAAAGATGTCGGCCTGGGTTATCTGACCCTCGGTCAAGCTTCAACCACCATCAGCGGCGGCGAGGCGCAACGTGTGAAATTGGCTACCGAATTGGCCAAGCGCGACACGGGCAAGACACTTTATGTGCTTGACGAACCCACCACCGGCTTGCATTTTGAGGACATCAAGGTGCTGATGAACGTGTTGAACAAGTTGGTCGACAAGGGCAACACCGTCCTCATCATCGAGCACAATATGGACGTCATCAAGATGGCGGATTGGATCATCGACATGGGTCCTGAGGGCGGCGACCGCGGCGGACGCATCGTCTGCGAAGGCACTCCTGAAGAGATTTGCAATTGTACGGATAGCTATACAGCGAAATATTTGAGGGAAGAGCTGAAAGTTAGAAGTTGACTCATCCCGAAACATCATGAAACGCACCATTATTAAACCTAAAACAATGAAAAAAGCACTTTACATCCTTTTGTTCGGCACACTGATGGCATGTGGATCGAATCATCAGAAACAGGACACCATCAATACGTTAGGGAATTTCACAGGACAGACAGTTGAGCAACAGCCTACCACAGTCGAAGGCGACTGCATCATGGAAGATGTGCTGCGGCTCATCTCGAAAGACGTCCTCCCCGAAAACATGCGCCAGCTGGACCTTGCAGCTGAAATCCTTAAGAAAGCAGAAGGTGGCGACGACAGCTACGAGGTGAAGTGCAACTACGCCTACTTCGACAGGACAGAAGGCGAATGCGACCATTCGGCAATCCAACTGAAGAGTTTCACGAAAGCCGATGGCTCACACCTCGTTCTCTATGCCTATTCGGGCGGATGCGACTGCAACGTAATGATTGACCACAAAGCCTACATTTACCGTGAGGGGCAACTCTCTGAGACATCATGGCCTTTCCCCGAACCCGGGTTCGATGAGTTCTACAACGCCTTGTCGTTCTATGGCGCAGACAAGGCCGACATCGACTTTACCAAAGAGGACGGCATGCCTTACTATATGCTCGGCCCCGACGACAACTTCTTGTGCGATTGGGCGGCTTGCGACTACTATGATTTCCTGGACTACCAACGCCCCATCACCTATCATTGGAACGGTGAGAGTTTCGACAAGAACTACGGCGAATACCGCATCTGCGGCGAAAGCAACTTCGGCGGACTCAAACTGGGCGACCCAATGCCCCAAACCCTTGACGGCTTCCGCCTCGACCCATTGGAGCAAAACGACTACTACGGCGAAACGATGCTTGTTGACACAAAGACAAGCGAGAACATTGCCAAGATACAGTATGGAATAGAAAACGGAGTGCAAAACATCACCTATATCGAGGTCTACAGCAAGCATTACGCAACCGACAACGGCACCAAGGTTGGCGACATGATTGCCGACGTACTCAAGGCGAGCTCCATGTCGGCCGCCTACAACTTCAGCGACGGCAAGGCCGAAGACGACACCACACGTTGGACCTACGTCAAGACCTGGCATGGGATTTTCGCCGTCGATGGTAACAGCATCACGGTGGGCACGCCACATACCTCGCCCAACGGCGACCTCGATCCCTTATTGGGCACCGACATCAAGGCTTCGGTTCCTTCCGAGCCCGTGAGAGCCATCGAAATCATGAAAGTGTCGGAGGAAGAATAAATGTTGTGATCCGAAACACAACATCCTAAAACTGTAGACGATAAAAAGGGCTGGTGGTTCAAACCTCCAGCCCTTTTTGCATTAGCGTAGCCAAAGCACCTGCCCCTTGCTGATGCGGGCGCCTTCCTTTAGGCCGTTCTTCCTTAGAATCTTCTCAGGCTTCACAGCAAAGCGCAAGGCCACATCGCGCAGGGTCTCGCCTTCCTGGACGATGTATTTCTTCGCCTTCCAGTTGCTGTTTCTCAGTTTCGAGAGATAAACCACATCACCACTATGGAAGACCACCTCTTCAGGATGCTTCAGGCAGTTGTATTGGCAAAAGCGCCTAAACTTAATGCCGAAGGCCTTAGCCATACTCTCTGGCGTTTCCCCTTCTTTTGCATACACGAAACGTACTTTGTTGTTCTCATAAATGAAGCGCTTGTCTTGGGTCATATCGGCCAAAGGATACACCGATTTGTCCACTGGAGAGAATGCCAACTCAAAGTACTCATCTACAGCAGGGTCAATAGGTTCCACCTCGCTCTCCGCCAGCAGGCCGAGGGCGATTTGGTCGTATTGCGACAAGTCATACAAGTTGATGCGGTCGATGAGCAGCTGGGCATATTTAGGATTGGTGGCATAGCCTGCCGCTTTCAGGCCCTTTGCCCAACCTTCATAGTCGGTGATTTCCAAGTCAAAAAGAGCAGCATAGCGGCTTCGGCCACAAAGGAACTCGGAATGGTCGCTGAAAGAGTCTTCCACATTGTCATATTTGCGGAAGCACTCGTTCTTCTCGTCATCGTCCATATAATAGGTGTCGCCTTCCCAGCCCTTGTGGCACTTGATGCCAAAGTGATTCTTAGCCTCACGCGCCAGTGAGCTGTTACCCGCACCCGATTCGAGCAGCCCCTGCGCCAAAGTGATGGACGCTGGAATCTTATGGGTCTTCATTTCACGGATGGCTATGTCTTTGTAAGTCTGGATGTATTCTTCGGGGGTGATGCGTTGCGCCGATAGCGTTAAGGGTATCAAGAGCAATAGTAAAAGTTGTAGCTTTTTCATTTTCATTTTGACTATTTGGACTATGACTTGTGACAATGACTATGACCACTTTATCATTCGTAAAAGCGGTCATGGTCATAGTCAGCAGTCATGGTCAAAAAAAACAACGTAAAACCAACTAAAATCGTATAAAACCAAAATAAAAAAGCTATCGTTCCGTTTTTTTCCGTATCTTTGAAGCCAATTTTTGCAATGTCTATGGACACAACCAACCTATTCAAGTACTTCCCTGAGTTCAGTGACAAGCAGAAGGACCAGTATAACCAACTGAAAGCCTTATATTTGGACTGGAACAGTAAAATCAACGTCATCTCGCGCAAGGACATGGAGCACTTCTATGAACACCATGTTTTGCACTCATTGGCCATTGCCAAGTATTACGAGTTGTTGCCTGGCATGAAGGTGATGGACTTGGGCACAGGTGGTGGTTTCCCAGGCATCCCTTTGGCCATCATGTTTCCGCAGACCGAGTTCTACCTCATCGACGGGACGGGCAAGAAAATCAAGGTGGTGAATGCTGTGAAAGATGCCATCGGCTTAGAGAATGTAGTAGCCGAGCAGAAACGCGCCGAAGAGGTGAAGGACAAGTTCGACGTGATTACGGGTCGCGCTGTGATGACGCTTCCTGAAATCGCCAATTTGGCAGGCAACAAGTTGAGAATCAGAGGCGATGAAGAGGCAGGAGGCATCATGTACCTGAAAGGCGGCGACCTCACGGAAGAATTCAAGGCACTGAACCGCTATTGGCACCACAAAAAAGCCATCATCAGCAAATGGTTTAAGGAGGATTACTTTGTGGAGAAATACGTTATTCATTTGTTTTAATCACAAAACCGACAAAACGTGCAAAACAACAATAGGACAAACAAGCAACGGCTCGCACACCACCCTCCAATGCAACGCACCCGAATGGGTATACGACGTCAGCAAAGGTGCATTAGAAAAGAGCCAGCTAACGGCTTCCCAAATTGGCTTGGTTTTTTGGGCATCTTGTTTTTGTTTCATATTTTCAATAGACATCAATAATTATCAACAAATACTAATCAAATGAAAAAACTGACACTAACCTTATTCGCAACACTTGCCTTAAGCACAATGATGCTCGCCCAGCAGGCCATGCCAGTGCCATTCGACCCCAACGTCAGGAGAGGCAAACTGGAGAACGGATTGACCTATTACATCCGTCACAACGAGAAACCTGCCCAGCGCGCCAACTTCTACATCGCGCAAAAGGTCGGCTCCATCCTTGAAGAGGAAGACCAACGCGGTCTGGCCCACTTCCTGGAGCACATGGCCTTCAACGGCACGAAGAACTTCCCCGGCAAGGAACTCCTTAACTATATGGAGCACAACGGCGTGAAGTTCGGCGAAAACGTGAACGCTTGGACCAGCATCGAGCAAACTGTCTATATGCTGACCAATGTGCCCACCACCAACATGAACCTCGTCGACTCGTGCATTCTCATCCTCCACGACTGGTCAAGCTTCATCTCCTTGGAAGGTCCCGAAATCGACAAGGAACGCGGCGTCATCCTTGAGGAAAAGCGCACCCGCAACGACGCCCAACAGCGTATGTGGGAAAAGATGCTCCCTGAGATTTATCCCAACAGCCCCTATGGTCACCGTATGCCCATCGGCCTTGAGGAAGTCATCACCGGCTTCGACCACGAGGCCCTGCGTGCCTACTACCACAAGTGGTATCGTCCCGACCTGCAAGGCATCATCATCATCGGCGATGTTGACGTGAACCTTGTCGAGAGCCACATCAAGAGCATCTTTGAGGACATCCCTGCCCCCGTCAATCCTGCCGAACGCACCCGCTTTGAGGTGGCCGACAACGAAGAGCCTATCGTGAGCATCTGCACCGACCGCGAAGAGACCAACTACAACATTTCGGTTTACTACAAGCACGATGTGGTGCCAAATGAAGAAAAAAACGACATTCAGTATTGGCTGAAAGGCTACATCGACCAACTTGTGGCCACTATGTACAACAACCGTCTCGAAGAACTCACACAAAAGGCCAACCCGCCCTTTATCTTCGGCTATGGATACTACGGATCCTTCTTCGTCAGCGACACCAAGGATGCTTGGACGAGTATGGCTTATGCTAAAGACAAGGACGGCATTGACGAGGCTCTGAATGCCATCGTAGCCGAAAACAAGCGTATGCAGCAATACGGCTTCACAGCCTCGGAGTTTGAACGCGCCAAAGCCGATCTAATGAAACGCATCGAGAACCAATATGATGAGCGCGACAAGCAAGAGACGGGCCGTTACCTCAACCCCATCCTAGCCCACTTCCTTACCAATGAACCACTGATGGGCATTGAGAACGAGTACATGCTGCTCAGCCAAATCCTCCCTGCCCTTCCTGTGGAAGCCATCAACCAATATGTACCTGAACTCATCCGCAAAGACAACATCGTCATCACGCTGACCGGACCTGAAAAAGAAGGTGTGACCTTGCCTACCAAAGAAGAACTTGTCTCCCTGTTCAATAATGCAAACAAAGTGGAAGTGGAACCTTATGTGGAGACCGTCAGCAACGAGCCTCTGATTGCCACCCTGCCCGTGAAAGGTGCCATTGAGAGCAAGAAACATGACGACACCTTTGATGCCACCATCCTCAATTTGAAAAACGGCGTAAAGGTTATTTACAAACCCACCACATTCAAGGATGACGAAATCCTGATGTCAGCTTACAGCTTCGGTGGCTACTCCGTCATGGATCAAAGCGATCCGTTCACTTTGCAGGAAATCAACTCATTGGCTACCCTCGGCGGTGTGGGCAACTTCAGTGCCATCGACCTGCCCAAGGTGTTGGCTGGCAAAAAAGCTTCAGTCAATCCTTACATCAGTTCACTAACAGAAGGCATGAGCGGTAGCTGCTCCGTGAAAGACTTGGAAACCATGTTGCAACTCACCTATTTATATTTCAACAGTCCCCGCAGTGATGAGGAAGCCTTCCAGTCGTACATCACTCGCGCCAAGGCTATGGTTGCCAACGCTGAATCCGACCCGATGACTGCCTTCCGCGACAACCTGATGTTCGCTATGTACGATAACCATCCGCTCGTCAAGCGCATGAAGACCGAAGACTATGACAAGGTGGACTATGCCAAAGCCCTGAAGCTCTATGCAGACCGTTTCAAAGATGCCAACAACTTCGTGTTCACTTTCGTGGGCAACATCGACCCCGAGACCTTCGAGCCTATGATTGAGCAATACATCGGTGCCTTGAAGACCAAAAAGAACGACGAGACCTGGACCTCCAACGTGCCTGTCATCACCGATAAGGATGTCACCAGCCATTATACCAAGGCCATGGAGAACCCGAAAGTGAGCTGCTATACCATCTTCAACGGCGACATAGAATACACCATGGAGAACCAAATGAAGATGCAGATTCTGAGCGATGTGATGGAC